>Ga0209800_10000543_pt1 | contig 56133 bp, 66 predicted proteins | sample Higcelweek8metaG_FD_187174 | JGI IMG/M metagenome (GOLD analysis project Ga0209800, IMG submission 187174) | Freshwater pond sediment microbial communities from the University of Edinburgh, under environmental carbon perturbations - High... | ecosystem: Environmental > Aquatic > Freshwater >...
ACCCGTCCGCCGCTAAGAATGTATTGCTACATTCTCCGCTCGACTTGCATGTGTTAAGCACGCCGCCAGCGTTCGTCCTGAGCCAGGATCAAACTCTCAAATTAATATTTGAAAATTTAATTAGCTCTTAAATTACTTACTAGCTTTTTATAAAGTTCGCAAGTTACTCAAATTTTGAATTTGTCATTTCTGACTCATTCGTTATTAACGAGTTCCTTATTTCTTTTTACACTGTTTACTTTTCAAAGTCCATTGCTGCGTTCGATGCAGCTTTATTATATTACCACTTTGTTTTTTATCTGTCAACTCTTTTTTAAATCTTTTTTATTATTTTGAACAACTTGTCAGCGACAGCTTATTTAATATACCACCAGAATATTTTGTGTTCAACCAATCAATATGCGATATAAGGCAAATAGAGTAATTTATTATCCGAATGCTATATATTTCTCTCCAATACTTCTTTTAGCTTCTTAATATCATTAATGCAAGTTTCTTCAAGTGCAGCATTATAAATTATGCTCGCTGGATGGTATAAAGGAAAGAGAAACACTTCTTCTTGATTGATCTTAACCTTCGTTAGTGTTCCGTGAACATTTCCAATATTAATATTTTTGTCGGCGCTCACCATTTTAAGAGGTACATTTCCTAACGTTACTATATATTTGGGCTTTAGAATACCAAGCTCCTTCATAAGATATACACTATTTTTGCTTATTTCATCCTTTGTTGGTGGTCTGTTTATTTTTCGGCCCGACTTTGGATTAATTTTTGATAATCTATACTTTATTGCATTACCAACAAAAATCTCTTCCCTTGTTCTTTCAAGTATCTCAAGAAATCTGGCAAGGTTTTTACCTGCTGCGCCAACGAAAGGTTTTGAAAGCTTTACCTCGTCCTTCCCAGGAGCTTCTCCTATAAGCATAATTTCAGAGTCTATATTTCCTCCATCAAGAACAATCTCTTCTTCCAAAAACTCTTCTCTATAATTTTTAAATAATGCATCTAATTCACTTTGTTTTGACATATTTCATCCAACCTTTGTTTAACTTTTTTCATATCATCCCACATAAGCATTTTTTTAGACTCATCCCTCAATAATGCTGCTGGGTGAAATGTAGGCATGATATTGCACCCTTTACGCTCAATCCAGTTGCCTCGAATTTTTGTAATCTTTGCATCTCTGTCTATTATATACTTCATTGCTGTTGAGCCTAAGCATACGATTATTTGGGGCTTCATAAGAAATACCTGATTTCTTAAGAATGGCAAACAAGCCAATGCCTCTTCGTCAAGTGGAACCCTGTTCCCTGGCGGTCTACATTTGACGATATTTGCAATATAGTATTGATCCTTCTTTATAAGCAAGGCTTCTAACAACAAATCCAAAAGTTTGCCTGCACGTCCTACAAACGGCAGCCCCTGTATATCCTCTTGTTCTCCAGGTCCTTCTCCTACAAACAATAAAGAAGCTTGTGGATTTCCTCTTCCAATAACTATATTTGTTCTAGTTTCTCCTAAACCACATTTTTTACAACTTGTACATTCACAAATCAATTCTTCCCAACCAAGCATCTATTAAACCCCTCTTTTATCCTGCCCCCATATAAGCTTATGCAACTGAATCTGGAATCTAACATCAAGCTTGTCCTGTAAAATCCAATCAATGATGCTTTCATATTCAATATGCCCATAAAGGGGAGATAAAGTAATTGTACCCAATTTATAATGACCTTTTATAATTGTCTTAGCCCAATCATAATCTTCTCTGTTTCCAATAATAAATTTTATTTCGTCCTTTTGAGTAAGAAAATTAAAGTTTTCAAACAACATATTTTTTGAACAACCACTAGATGGTCCCTTCATATCCATCACGAAGGAATGCTTTTCACCCATTATTATATTTTTTAAAGGAATAGAACCATTTGTCTCTATCGTCACATAGTAGTCATCAAGTAGCTCAAGTAGAATATTAATATCCTTTTGAATAAGCGGTTCTCCTCCTGTTATACATACCCTTCTATATCCAAGTTTACGGATTTGCTCATAAATTTCAGACGGGGTCAACTCTTGACCTTCTTCATACGCATAAGTAGTGTCACAGTACAAACATCTTAAGTTGCATCCTGTAAATCTGACAAAAATAGTGGGAAATCCTGATGATAGGCTTTCCCCTTGTATACTTAAAAATATTTCGTTAACCTTCATAATCTATCTTCATCCCATATCCTTTTTTTCTAAGGTAACAAAGCTTGTTGGCGTTTCCCATAGCAATACTTTTTCTAAGCTGCATGCCATATCTTTAAAAAAGTCATCAAGCTTGTCCCAAATCCATAGAGCGATATTCTCGCATGTAGGATTAAAATCAAAAATATCATTCAAATACTTATGATCTACATAAGAAATAACTTCATCTTCAACAATCCTATCCATATCATGAAAATCAATTACCATACCGCTTTTTTCAACAGGGCCTTTTAAAGTAACCTCAAGTTTGTAAGTATGTCCGTGTATATTTTTGCACTTACCTTCATAATCCATCAAATGGTGTGCACTATCAAACGTAAAAATCTTTGTTATATTCAGATTCCTTTTATTCATTATATTTCCTCTCAAATCAGTATTTTTGAAATCGCCAGTTGACCAGTTATTTTTCGGGAATCACCTAATATACTCAATAGGATCTTCAATACCCGCTTCATTAAAACCTTTTAGTCTCAGAGTACAGCTATCGCAAACACCACAAGCCTTTTCGCCGCCCTTATAGCAACTTGAGGTTAAATGAAGTGGTGCTGATATTTCACACGCTAACTTTATTATTTCAGCTTTAGACAAATCGATGAGAGGGGTTTTAATTTTCACAGGTCTTCCTTCTGAGCCACATTTAGTGCCTAATTCAGCCATTTTTTGAAATGCTTCAATAAACTCTGGCCTACAATCTGGATAACCACTATAATCAACGGCATTCACGCCAATATAAATAGCCTCAGCATTTAGAACTTCCGCATATCCAAGCGCATAGCTTAAAAATATAATGTTCCTTGCTGGGACATATGTTACAGGAATATTATTTGCATCTTCAAATTTAGGAACATCTATATTGATGTCAGTTAATGCACTGCCACCAAAATTATCAATTTTAACAATATTAAAACTGGTTAATTTCAAATATTTAGATATCAATCCTGCAGAGTGAAGCTCCTTTTTATGCCTTTGTCCATAATCAAATGATATCGGAAACACTTCATAACCATCTCTTACAGCAATCGTCAAGCACGTAGTACTGTCAAGCCCCCCTGAAAATAAAACAACTGCTCTTTTCATATTCCCCTCCAATTTAATACTAATATATAATATATTATTTCTGAATTTCTTCTTTTTTGCAAGAAATATATTCATCGCTAATAAATTCAGTATTTTTGAAATCGCCAGTTGACCAGTTATTTTTTAGGAATCACCTAACGCTTTCTTTATATGCACAACATCCGATTGCACCGTTCAATTGCGGATTCTTCGGAACTATAATCTCATTAAAGACCATATTCTCTTTCAAGAGCTTAATAAATGCCTTATTCATAGCAACTCCTCCGGTCACAACCAAAGTGTCCGAAGGAAATCTTTCAACAAGCGGCTTTATTCGTTTATACAATGAATAATTTATTCCTGCTGCTAAAGCTCCAACTGAAAATCCCTCTGAAATTTTGCCTATCAACTCGGATTCAGCAAAAACAGCACAGGTAGAGCTAAGCTCAACAGGGTTTTCAAAATGATTCTCCATTTGACTAATTTCCAAACCAATTATTTTCGCCATATTTTCTAAATATCTTCCACATGATGCAGCACATTTATCATTGAGAACCATATCTTTAATCTTTTTGTTATTAACTGAAATAACCTTGCTATCCTGCCCACCTACATCAAGCAGTGTAAAGCTGTCTATCCCTGTTTGCCATAACGCACCAAAAACATGCGCCTTTAGCTCCAATATAACATCTGCATCTTTTATATTAACATTATTTCGACCATAACCTGTACTCACAAAATGCTTAACATTTTCTATTTCCAGCTTATCCAAATCTAATCTTATTTTACGGTCAATATTTTCACAATACTTAGTGTAAAAATCGTATGTATCATACGTATCAGTACGCATTATGTTGTTGTTTTCCATTAAAACCAACTTCACCGCTCTACTTCCAATATCTATACCCAGAACTGACATCTTATTGCTCCCTAACCTATATCTTAAAAATTTATTATTTCTAACTTATCATATCAATAAATGACTCAATTCTCAACCTTGTTCTTGCATCAAGTTTTCCTGGCTTGTCTCCTTCGAGTGTGAGAATCGGTACATCAATTTCTTTTCTAATAACAATATCTTCGATCCCTCTAAAACAAAATGATTGAGTATAATGAATCAATGCATCTATATCTCTCAATTCAATCTGCTTTTTAATATCCTCAAGCCTTCCATTTAAGCTATAAGGATATGTAAAGTTACAATATGTCTGAACAAGATCGGCTGTCCCGATACTGTCTACCATGGTAAACTGTCTTTGAACCTCGTTATACACAACACCTGCTCCTACTTCCTCAAGGAAATCATACATATCACTATATATAGGCGGAACACCCATATATCCAATTCGTACTTTCCTTTTTTTCTCATTCCTTGACTCAATTTCATTTATAATATCATCGAGTTCTTTTTCAAAAGTAATATAATCACCATTAAAATCACTGCTTGAAACCTGCCATAAGTGATTCTCAAAGCCTGTTGCCTTATTATATTTCCAGGTAAGTTCATCAAGATAGCCCAGCTTTTTTCTGATTTGATCAAGCTTTTGTTTGACTTTAAGACATTCATCCATGCTATCCACTTTGAAATGTTCTAAAAGCTTTAATATTTCTGATTCTAGATTATTATATGACTTTGAATTTGGATATGAGAACGGAATACACCTTATCCCCTTAAGCTCAAGCACTTCCGCTAAAGCTCTTGTATTTGAGCAATCCCCTTCAACTACACTTATTATGGTATCTATATCAGTGCAATCCAAAACTGATGAATATATACCCTTTATCCATGCACATGTACTCCTTGGGAAACCTGCAGCTTCAGCATTTTCAACATACTTTTCTGGACTCTTTGCAGTTACAAATATGTTATTCAGGTCAACAGGTACCATTTTTGCTGCATAAATTATCTCTACTGGAATGCTTGTAGTAAAACCAATCTTTTTCAAAACTACACCTCAATCAGATTAATAATGTATTTAATATAATTAATATTATTACATTAACTATGATAATTACAATAAATTTTATAATTTTTATGCAATTATTTTTATATAAATTAAATTCGATTAATCTTTTACATTTATCTATGCTAAACGTAAGATAATAATGTATTTAATATAAATCATTCATTACATGCTTTTCTTAGAATATTTAGATAATAGCCTCTTTTCTTTTCTTTCAAGTTTTTTCAAATAATCTTCATATTTTTGTTTATTTTCATCATCTATTTCAACAATTTGAATACCATACATATTGTTTGGCCATATAACATCACTCCATTTTATTTCACATAGAAATGATATTATATTATCGCTTGATAAGTAAATATTCATTTCAATTTGTTCACCTATCTCCATAAATCCCTTTGTTATTATACTCATTCCCAAACTGCTAATATTTGTTACAACTGAATATATTTCCCCAAAATTCTCCATCATCTTAAGGCTTGAGCTTAAATAGGCATCATACCTATAAGAGCATCTGGTATTTCTCATTTTTTTAACATTATTAATTGATAGCATAACAGCTTGAGAAGCAAACCTGATCCCCTGGACAGTCGCTTCTAAAGTATACAAATACTCACTGTCGGTATATTTACATAGTAAAGTATCTCCTATCATCAATACTTTAGCCATATAATCATCTACCTGTTCGACCTCAATACTATTACCATAAGCCTTTTTGATAATAGTTGTAACCCAGTCATAGCTCCCAGGATGTCTGGTTTTAATAATTGATTTTTCAGAAAGTAAATTCTCAATTTCAAATATCTCATCCATGACTTTCATTCCTCCTTGTACATAATATTATTCTTACTTGGAATTCTTACACAATCCATTATTGCAGTATTCCATAGCAAATCAAAATTCATCTTTATTTTTATATAAATTATATCGGAATATAATCTTCGATTTATAAGTAATTTTTTAAATTGTATTTTTATACTTTGATGGTTTAATCGGGTGTGTTATAATAAACCTGTTATTTTTGATTAATAATAATATATGTTGCGAAGCAAACGTCCTGAAATTGAGCAGGACTTTATGCTCCAAAGTTTTTAATGGAGGTTACTTATTTTGATTATATTAGCAGATAAATGGAAAGATTATGAATTAATTGATGCAGGCGATGGAGAAAAACTTGAAAGATGGGGAAAGTACATTCTAAGGCGACCTGATCCACAAGTAATATGGCCTATGCAGAAAGAATCTGCACTTTGGAAAAACCCACACGCCCATTACCACAGAAGTCAAAGCGGAGGCGGTAAATGGGAATACAAAATGGACCTTCCAAAAAGATGGTCGATAGATTTTCAAGACCTATCATTCTATATAGAGCCTACAAATTTTAAACATACAGGTCTTTTTCCTGAACAGGCTGTTAATTGGAACTGGATAATTGAAAAGATCAGCACAGCTGGACGCCCTATCAATGTTCTCAACCTTTTCGCATATACAGGCGGTGCAACTGTTGCTGCTGCTTCTGCTGGTGCAGAGGTATGTCACGTAGACGCATCAAAAGGAATGGTAACGTGGGCTAAGGAAAACCTAGCGCTTTCAGGTCTTTCTGATCGTAAAGTCCGCTTTATTACTGATGACGTTATAAAGTTTGTTCAGAGAGAACAACGCAGGGGCAAAACGTATGATGCGATTATAATGGATCCGCCTTCTTATGGAAGGGGACCAAAAGGAGAGATATGGAAGTTTGAAGATTCACTTTTCATGATTGTTGACGAGTGTAAGAAAATATTATCAGACAAGCCATTGTTCATTCTAATAAACTCATACACAACAGGTTTCTCTCCTTTGATTCTACAAAATATTTTAACCATACTATTAAAAGAAAGCCTTGGAGGCAAAGTTATATGCGGAGAAGTTGGTTTACCAATCACTTCAAAAGAGCTTATTCTTCCATGTGGTATTTATGGAAAATGGGAGGCATAACGTTTGCTTAATAAAGTCCAAATAAATATTCTATATGAGGATAACCATATTATCGTTGTTGAAAAGCCATGCAACATTCCAACACAAGAAGATGATTCAAAAGATCCAGATCTTCTAACCTTGATAAAGGCCGACTTGAAGCAACGTCACAACAAGCCTGGAAATGTTTTTCTAGGTCTTGTACATCGACTCGATCGCCCAGTAGGTGGTGTGATGGTATTTGCAAAAACATCAAAAGCAGCATCAAGGCTATCCGATCAGATTCGTATAAAAGAGTTTAAAAAAACTTATCTTGCTATAGTGCATGGAATACTTCCTGAAAACTCAGGTCAATTAGTTCACTATCTGCTTAAAAACCGTGAGAACAATATGGTAAAAGCCGTGCCTCAAGGTGCTCCTGGATCGAAGGAAGCTATATTGGATTATAGTCAGATTTCTAATAAACATGATTTAACCTACGTAGAAGTTCAACTCCACACAGGTAGATCTCATCAAATCAGAGTTCAATTTTCTACGATTGGACATCCTCTATATGGCGACCATAGATACGGAAAATGTGTAGGTCACGAGCAAATTGCTCTTTGGTCAAATGAGATCAGCTTTAAACACCCAACAAAGGAGGAAACTTTATCTTTTAAGCTTAATCCTCCAGATACCTATCCGTGGAATCTTTTTAATGTTTGATATATAATGATTGGAGATAAATAAATGAAAAAATTACAATTAATCGCAACAGCTGCTTTTGGAATAGAAGCTGTTGTTGGAAGAGAATTAAAAAAACTTGGGTATGATGATCAATTCATCGAAAATGGCAAGGTTACGTTTTCTGGTGATGAATCGGCATTGATCAAATCTAATCTTTGGCTAAGGTCAGCCGATAGGGTATTGCTAAAGATTGGAGAATTTAAAGCATTATCCTTTGATGAGCTCTTTGAGAAAACAAAAGCTCTTCCTTGGGATGAATGGATTCCTAAAAACGCCCAATTTCCTGTTGATGGAAAGTCGATAAATTCAAAGCTTGCAAGTGTCCCTGATTGTCAGGCGATTGTAAAAAAAGCAATTGTCGAAAAACTCAAGCAAAAATATAAAGTAGACTGGTTTGAAGAGGATGGTCCACTATATAGAATAGAAGTCGCTCTTTTAAAAGACATGGCAACACTTACAATTGATACTAGCGGAGCTGGATTACACAAACGTGGGTATAGAAAACTCGTTGCAAGTGCCCCTTTAAAAGAAACTATGGCATCGGCTATGCTATTGATAAGCAGGTGGAAACATGACAGGGTTCTTATTGATCCATTCTGCGGCTCTGGCACAATACCAATAGAAGCAGCTTTAATAGCAAATAATATTGCGCCTGGATTGAGACGTGAATTTTCTGCTGAGAAGTGGCCAAACATTGATCAATCTCTGTGGAAACAATTGCGCGAAGAAGCCCACGATTCTATCATAAAAGACAGAGACCTTAGGATTAGCGGTTCTGATATAAGTGAGGATGTCATGAGTCTTGCTAGATATCATGCAAAACAAGCTGGAGTTGAGTCAAACATACATCTGCAAAAAATGCCTATGTCAGACATCAAATCCCGTTACAAATATGGATTTATCATATGCAATCCACCCTATGGCGAGCGCCTAGGTGAAATAAAAGAAATACAAGATCTGTATCGTCAAATGGGTAAGGTATTTAAAAGCTTTGAAACCTGGTCGTACTATATAATCAGCTCTCAACCTGAGTTCGAAAAGTTATTCGGTGGTAAAGCAGACAAAAAAAGAAAACTCTATAATGGAAAACTCTTATGCAACTACTATCAATTTTTTGGTCCTCCACCTAAAGACAAATCATCATTGGAGTAGTCAAAAATTATGGCATCATAATTTTCTAGACATCAAAAAAGCTGTTCCGTGCCTTTAAGAGCCGTGAACAGCTTTTATATTTGCAGCGTTTTTGTTCTTGCAGTTTTGATTCAAGACTTAATATTCAAAACCAAACTTCTTAGCTAGAATAATAACATCGCTCATGTTTATAACTCCATCACCATCAACATCGCATCTAGACTCAAATCTTTCATCCACAAATACTGAATTAAATGCTTTTGCTAAAAGCATAACATCCAACATATTAACCGCTCTGTCTTTATTAATATCCTCCATCACAGCCCCCATGATTGAAGGTGCAACAGAATCAAGGTATGATGCGATCCATGCAAAAGGAGCATTCCAGTTAATTGTGATTTCATTAGATGAATATGAGTCAATATGGTCAACATAGCATTTTTGTGGTGGTGTGCCTGGTAATAGTAATTCTTTAATACGCGGATCATCGAGACCTGGATTTGGTCCTCCAGAAACTGCTCCTGGTGGTGGACCAGGGAAATTTTTATCTGCCTGGTTTGCCCAGAATCGATGATGTGGATTTTTGAGAGTTCTTTCACCGTATCCAGATACATAACACTTGTCGTTAGGATTACGTCCTAAAATATAGTCTAATGATTGGATAGCTGCATTTATATACTTCGAATCCTTTGATATATCATATGCTAATGCCAGTAGTACTGCATTATTAAGAACAACAGAGTTCGAACCCCAGTAATATGCAGCTATTGGTGAACCATAGCCTTCTTTTGATTGAGTTTCCATAAAAACATCTGCTGCTGCAAGAACATTCTGCTTTGCTATTTTAAGATCTTGCTCTGGCAATTTGTTTGGTGCAACTACAAGTGACACTGTTCCCAAACCACATGTAAACGCCCAATCAAAGCAGCCATTATCGTTTGGCATTTTTAAGTAGTATTGAGATTCCTTCATGTAATCAAGATATTCAGTTTTTCCAGTTGAAATATAAAGCTCACATGCAGCCCAATAAAAATCATCTTTGACATTATTGTCACCATATGCTCCACCGCCTGCACCCCCTGCTATCTCAACATAATACATTGTGGGATTTTCCAACGCTTTAGTCCAAGCAAGCTCAGCCGCTGCAAGACACTTATCAGCATATTTAGAATCTATTTCTTTCCACAAACGAGCTGCTTGTGCCGCGGAAGCCGCAAGATTCAAGGTAGCAGCAGTGGTTGGTGGATATAAAAAGCGTTTTTCTCTATCATCACCTGGTGCAAGCCCTAACATAGTCCATCTCTCGTCATTCATTTTATGCTGAACCATACCTGCATTAGGATAGCCTTCTGGGATCTGCATTTTCAAAATAAAGTCCATTTCCCATTTAGTTTCATCAAGCATATCAGGTATGCCATTTCCTTTTTCAGGAATAAGCATACTTCCATCCTTGACCTCATCCATTGTAGCACCAGTAACATATTTTGCTCTCTCATACTGATTCATCAATGTCCAAACTGAAATTCCACCGTTAACAACGTATTTACCATGATCCCCTGCATCATACCATCCTCCTGTAACATCAAGGCTATAGTCGCCTGTACCAGGATAACATGCCGCGACATCTGGATTGTGACCTGCTGCACGTGACCACTTTGGATCTTTACAGTAAGGCATTTCTATTGCTATACCGCTTCTGTTGTGATAAAAATAAGCAAGAGCATCCTGCTTCATTGTCTTATATATATCATTACTAATATCAAATGGATGACTATAGCTTTTTCCAGAATAAAGCTTATAGTTTTTACCAGACCCTTTGAATGAAGAGAAATCAATTATATGAACATAGTCCCCTGATGACTTGTCATCTCCAAACACAATGGTACTTCCTGATGCAATCTCTATACCGTCCTCATCCTTTAAATACCATCTTTGTGGTGAGGTAGATTTAGTTACAAGAGTTGCCTTTTTTTCAGCGTTTGGAAAATATCCAACTTGATTTACTCTTATATCAGGTGTAGGTGCAACTTCTGGAGGTATTGTTGGAACAAACGCTTCGTCGAGCAAATAAATATCATCAAATGTGATTATGTATGGTACCAATTCCTTGCTTGCCATTTCTCCACCTAAGTGGAACGCAAGCTCAACGCCTTCTACATTCTTCTCTTTTCCCATAGTAAACGTCTGCTCAATTGAGCATTCTTCACCAGCTAAGAGTGAAATTGGCTTATTATCATTTGACCAATACTCCTTATATGGCTCACCTGCATCACCAATTTTGGCATAAACCTGACAATCCACTACTGATGTTGCCTTAAACTTAACTTGATACGTATGTCCTTTCTGCAATATAAATCCTCTTTGTCGAAACTGGACATCCCAGTTATTCGATCCTTGGTTTGTAACAGTAACGACATATTTACCATCAACTACTTTTGCCGATCCTACACCAAGACCCGACTGAACAAATGACCATGGTGCTGGAACTGCAGCATTAAAATCACTGTTTTGCAGGAGATTATCTGCAAAACATGTTGTCTTGTGTAGAGTAACACGTATCTTGGCAAATAAATATTAGTAACGGGATATCATGAGATAGTTAGAATTATCAAGGGATACACCGATTTTAATCTAAAAATAATGGGACAAATAAAATGGCAAAAAAATTATAGATTTTAGAGAATTTCATGCAAAATTAAGATTTCTAACGGATAATAACGATATTGAATAACACATAAAAACAATGCCGTTAAAATCAATAATAATGCATGTTACAAGCGTTATTAAATAATTAAATAAATAAATCTCATAACGAATTTAAGAGTGCATTCAAAGATGCACTCTTTTTTTGACATTTAAAAGCCTTACAAGCTTTAATACTCTAAGTATTCAAGAATTATGTAAAAACTAAAAAATGATTTTTTGCAAGTGCAAGCAGTAAACTATAAATAAACTATAAATCAACTAAAAATAAACTAAAAGTAAACCAAAAGTAAACCACTTGGATATAACAAAATTGTTAAATGTTATTTAAATCTGTATATATATAATTCATGAAATTATCTGCTTCAATCTCAATTCTTTTTACAGAATTAGTTGGCAAATCAAAACAAACAGCATATGTATTTTGGGGCATATCGGTTAAAATATGTTTTATTTCATGAAGAAAAGCTTTTTGTTTAGCTACAAATGATAATGATTCATTTATTAATATATTGTAATATCCTTTTTTTGAGTAATAAACAACTGCGTGTAAAGAATCTTCAATATTCGAAAAATACAGGTTTATATTATAAGTTCTTAAAATGTCATAGAAATTACTATATTCATCATCAATTAAAGATTTAATTAAGCTATTATCTAAAAGTTTCATATTTAGTCATCCCTTTTTTTATAATATATAATATTATATGACAAAAGGTTACGATAATCAAATATATAAAACCGATTAGCAACAAAATATAAAATTATAGCAAATATCAATCTTCCTGAGCTTCTGCATCTTCAACTGCCTTTATCCATGCTATTATTTGTTTTACTGTCTTAGGTTTTAATGGTTTTGACTTTTTAAACAATAACTTAAGGTCTTCCCGATCCATCATTGTCTGCCAAAATGAATAAAGTTCTGGATCATCTTTTAAAGATTCTTCAACAAGAGGATCAAATGACCCAGAATTAGTTTCAATTTTTATTTCATTTTCAAACTCTTTGCCTTTTAATATCCAGTCAGCAGAAACATTAAAATAACTACTAATATTAATTATTGCTTCAGATGATGGCTTTGAACGCTCACTTTCCCAATCACTAATATTTCCATGAGATACTCCTAATATAGTTGATAGTTGTTTTAAAGTTAAGCCTTTTTCTTTTCTTAAAGACTTTAATCTACTACCTATTGAGTCCATTTCAACACCTCTTACGTATATTCGAAATTTACGTAATTACGACATAACCGAAGAATTTTAAATATAATCATGGATAATAAGCTTAAATGACGTATAAAAGTAATTATCCGGTTTGTAAGTGTCGTAAATACGTAATATAATTATGATAAATAACTTTATATTTATTTACCTAAGTTTATCATAACTTTATCAAAATGATAAAGTTGAAAATTAGCAATTATTGGAGGTTTGGCGGTAATAACAGCAAAAACCGCACTGGTTCTTATTAATTCTTACCATGTGTCAAAAGAATAGTAGCTTGAAAAATTAATATGAAAGGATGATTCGAAATGGCAGTAGATAGGTTTGTTTTGTTATCACTAATTAAGGAAGTTATTTCTCAAGAAGACAAGGTTTGTATTGTAGAGTGTTCTGAATGTGAATTTGTACAACAATGTACGAAACTGGATATCTTTTTAAAGGAGCTTCGTGGTGATGAGGAAATGATTGTAGATGCATTTTCTTTGTTACAGAGTGAAGTATTTAGAGAATTTCCATGTTATCTTTGTCTAGCAGAAAGCGAAAATTTCCAAAAGGATGTTTGTAAGAATTGTGGGTTTATTAGCATCTATAAAGATGATAGAGGTTGGGTTTATTTTGTAAGAGCTGGAATGGGAATGAAAAACTTTAAGACTTTTTACATGAAACCAAATAACAAAAAACAAAAAGGATGTTCGATTTTTGAATGGAAAGATACGTTTTCAGAGGCTCAGAAAGAACTAAACAAAGTAGCAAAAGAAAGAAATTGGAAACTAATAAAAGTATAAAGGATTCAAGAAATAACTTGAATCCTCCAGCAGCAGGTCTAAGTGCTGCTAATAAAAACACTCATTTGAATTATAACATAAATAATCAAGGAAATAAATGCAGGGAGGTTCAATTATGACAGATAAAAAAATGCCCAGAGAATTAAGTGATTTTGGGATGTTTCTAAAAATTGAATTAGTAAAAAAAGGAATTACCCAAGAGGATTTTGCAAAGCAATTAGGAATGACAGCATCATATTTTAGCAATCTCTTATATAAAGGAAAAGGTACACGCTCTGGAACAAAGTATCTGCCAGAAATTGCTGAAAAGCTAGATGTTGATATAGGACAGTTATATAAGCTATTAATTAAATCGAAAAAATCAGCATGAATTGAGGTGGATTAAATGCAATGGAAATATGAGGCATTAAAACGACAACAAAAAAAGCTTATGTATATAAACAAAGTTTTGTTTGATGATATGGAAAAGAAAGAATCAGAAATTTCAGAAATAGATGTACAAATAAATAGCTTGGTTGATGAATTGCATAAGCTTAATAAAAAAATCGAATCTAAAATGGATAACAAGAAGATTCTTCTAGAAATGAAAAATGAAATACTTTCAGATTATAATATTTTCTCAAAGAATTTATATTCTGTAATGGAAGAAATAAGCACAATAGAGGAATCAATGGTTGATAACATCCCAAAAGAGGAGGTTAATCAATGAAATCAAAACTTGGCATTGAGGTTTCAATGAAACTATATATCATAGGAAAAAGACAAAAGTGGCTTGCTGAGCAGTGCGGATGTACAAAACAATATATCAGCAAACTTTTCCATGGGAGATCAAAGCCAAGCATTGAGATGTCCGAGAAAATTGCTGAAGCAATAGGAATAAGTGCATCAGAAATAAGAAAATTAGCTCTTGAAATCGCATGAAAGGTAGGTGGTGATTGTTGGATATATATATTGATGTAAAGGCTGCTGCTGAGATATCCAGCGAACATGTAACTACAATAAGAAGAAATATTAAAAAAGGTGAGTACAAAGCAAGAATCGTTGAAAGTAGTACAGGTTCAAAAACGGAAGTCCTTCTTTCTTCCCTATCACCTGAAGCACAATTGAAATATTATCAAAAGATAAATGAAGCACAAAATCCTAAAAAACACAAAGAAATTGACATTGATATGGCTGCATACAAAGAAAAGTTTGGAGAAGATGGAGTTAAGGAACTAGTTTTTAAGTATGAAATAGTACAAAAGGCTATTGAAATAGGCACAAAGTTTCCAAAGGAAAAAACAAAGCTATGTGAGGAGCTTGCAAAGGAAAATAATATTGGTAAAAGGTCTCTTGATAGATGGATGCAGTCCTTTATTGAAAATGGTACAGCAGGACTTATGAAAAAGCTTGAAAGGAACAATAAAGGTAAAAGAACAAGCATCTGTCTTGAAGCCCAACGATACATGATGGATAAATATCTAACTAAGGCAAAACGTAAAAAGACAGTTATTCATGAAATGCTGCTTGATTATGCTGAAATTTCAGGTCCAGAGGCTTGTAAAAATTGTATGTATCGTGAGGGCACTGAAGCAAGGAAAAAGATGGAGCTCAACTTAAATCCAGAAGACTGTATAAATGTTCCTGTTTGTTATGAGGAATATAACGGATTGATTGTTACAAACAGCTCTAAAACACTAAGTAGGATTTTAAAAGAAGATGTAAGTAATGAAATAGTGGACTTTGCAAGAAAGGGAAGAAAGTATTGGGAAGCAGCATATATGCAAAAAGCAATTCGTGAGAAGCCTAATGTAGTAAATGAATGCTGGTTTGGTGACCATCACGTTTTTGATGTTTTTGTATATGATGACAAAGGCAACATTGCTAAACCTTGGATCACTGCTTGGTATGATATCGGATCAGGGTGCCTGGTCGGATGGTGTCTTAGTATGAATCCTAATTCTAGAACTATAGCAGAAGCTCTTACTTATGGAATACTTGAGAAACCTGATGTGCCATTCTGTGGAGTTCCATCAATTGTATATACAGACAATGGTAAAGATTATAGGTCGCATGTATTTGAAGGTGGACAGTTTGTTGAGGTTGACCACGGAAAGATGGAATATAACATTGAAACTGAAGGAATACTTAAGCAACTTCATATTCAAAACATACATGCAAAAGCTTACCATGGTTGGGCAAAACCTGTAGAACGATGGTTCAAAACAATTGAAGAAAGATATATTAGGGAGCTGCCAGGATGGTGTGGAAATAATCCAAATGAAAGACCTGAAGGATTTGATAAGGACGTAAAAAGGATGGCTGAAAAAGGTGAGTTGCTTTCATTGGATGAATTCAAGGTGGTTCTTACAAGCAAGATACTTCCAGCTTATCATGAAAGACCACATTCAGGATACAACAATGAAAAGCCAATTGAACGTTATATGAAACTTGAAAAGGCAAGATATGATATGCCTAGTAAAGCCCTATTGGCAGTAATAAAGATGGAATGTGTTGAACGTGATGTTACAACACAAGGAATAAGATTTGAAAACAAAATATATTGGCATAAAGAATTGATGCACCTTGCTAATGAGCGTGTAAAGGTTAAATATAACAAAGAGCAAAAAGATGTATTGATAATTATGCATAATGACAGATTTGTATGTGCTGCAACTGTGAGAGACAAACTTAAGATGGTAAATGAAGATGCAGATTTGGTTGCTGAAAATATTCAGTTACAAAAAAGACAGGAAAACGATGTCATTGATAGGATTTGTGAACTTAAAGGAATTGCAAAACCAAAACGCAGAAAAATTGCTTCAGCTAATGTTATGACTGGAGAAACAATTGAAACTGAAAGTAACATTACATCAATTGAACATGAAAAAGCAATGAAGGAATATACGAAGGCTCTTGAACCAAAAGAAGTAAAAGGAGATGGAAAAATTAAAAAGAGGTTTGAGCGGATCGGTGAGGAGATATTTGAACGTGATGCTATTAGTAGTTAAAAAATCGCATATAAAATGGCAAATAGGAGGTCGAATTTATGGAAGCAGTATTGAAGTTAGAAACAAATGTAACAGATGCAATGGGTATGAGTATAGACCAATTGGCACAAGAATTAATAAGGCTTAAGGATAATGGAATTACATTTGCAGAGATTGAAAGAAAGACAAAGATTAATAGGTCATCAATATCATTATTGGCTAATCACAAAAGAGCCAACAAGGATGTTGAATTCAAGATTAGAGAGTTTTTGAATGAAGTCATAGATAATGAGAGCAATGATTTAGTTTCTACTATTAATGACTATAAAACATCCATTGAGCTCTTCCCCACCTCAGAGTTGAAAGAAACATTGGCATTTTGTGAAGATATGAGAAAAAGAAAAAAGATGGGTGTCTTGATTGGACACCCTGGATCAGGAAAGACAACAATCTTAAAGGAATATTCAAAAAGAACTCCAGGTGCAATATATATTGAAGCTGTCGCAAGTATGAGATTGAATGATTTGTTTGATATTATGGCTGAAGCTTGCGGAATTGAACTTGGAAGAGGAACGATCTTCAAGAAGAGACAAAAGCTTATTAATACCCTTCAGGGAAAAGATGTGATGTTCTTAATAGATGAGGCAGAATATTTGAAAAAATGGGATGTAAGCAAATTTGATGAACTTAGAAAGATATGGGATAACACTGGAACACCAATAATACTATGTGGTACATATGAGCTTGAATCTATACTCACAAGAGGTAATGGCAAGGAAAACCTTGCACAGCTCTATAGAAGGAAATATGAAATTCGGCTAAAAGGAATAAAGGAAACCGAGGTTAGGGAGTTCTTAGGATGGTACAACATTACAAAAGATGCAGCTGACATATTAACAGCTGTTGCAATTGATGTTAAGCATGGTGGACTTGGGAATTTGATTGAGTTACTTGAATTAAGTTTAGAAGCTGCTGAAGGTGGTCAAATTGATATTGGCATAGTGAAGGATGCAAGGAATTATAAAATGCTTTACTAGGAGGCTGAGGATCATGATTATGTATTCAATATTAATAGGTGTCATACTAACTGCACCACATGTTATCAGGTATATAATCCGTAATATGCTGAAAGATAGGCTGCATGATTTCAATATATGTAATAAAGACTACGAAGCTATCACAAATAAGATTTTTATTATAGATATATCAGTGATTTTAATTATATTAGTTCAGGTTTTAGTTATCACAATAATAATAACAAGCTGTTAGGAGGTTTATATGTTAAAAGAATTCCACAGTAAAATTGAATCACATATGGGATGCACTATATGTAATAGCGAGCTGATATGTGCAATTACAATTGCTAAAGATGATGTGGTTTCAAATGATTTGATTTTAGGAAAAGATGTAACATCAAAAACTTTTGAAGACTTAGTTTGTAGAGCTATCAAATTAATGAGAGATCAAGGAAAGGAAGGTGATGTCATTGAAAAGCATAATTCATAAAATCAGGTTTAAATTTGATAGTACATATAGAACATTATTTGAATGTAAAAAGCTTTGGGTTGATGTGATGGTCGCTTCAGGAAGCATCAGAAATTAAGGGGGGGATTAAAATGAGAGTAATAGTTAACAAAGTTGAACCAGTAAAATTAAAAAGCTGGGATGATGTAGGGTTAAACTTAAAGGAAATTGGTGAAAGCAAGCGAGTAATTGAAAAAGCTGAAAGAGATTTGAACGAAAAGATATCAGATTTGAAACTTGAAGCAGCTCTGGTTACCAAACCACATAATGATAAAATTGCAGAACTTGAAAAAGAAATTCAAGAGTATGCTGAGGCAAATAAGCATTTTATAACTGGTAAAAGCATAAATGTTGGATTTGGTAAAGTTGGATTCCGAAAGAGTACTAAACTCATAATTGAAGATATCAAAGATTGTTTAAAACGGCTTAAGGCACGGAAAATGGATGATTGCATAAAAATCAAGTATGAAGAGAAAATTGACTCAACCAGGCTGAAGGAATATAAAGATGATGTGATTGAGTCAGTAGGAGCTGTAAAGGAAACAAAGGATATTTTCTATTATGAACTTGATAATCAAAAACTATAATTAATCTTAATGATCAGGACAGGGACAAATACCCTGTCTTGATTATTATACAAGGAGTGAAAATATGTCTATTGAAAAGTGGCAAATAAAAACAATATATACACTTGCAAATGGAATAGGACTTGTTGATAAGAGTCTTGAGATTGATCCTCTTCATGAGATGATTTTTTCAATGACAAAAAAGAAACGTGTAACAGAGTTAACAAGGTTTGAAGCAAGCAATGTTATAGACAGGTTAAAAGGAAATATGAAGGGTACAAAATATAAAACAGTACCTGCTTCATCTGGCATGGTAAGTCGAGGGCAGGAAAAGAAAATATGGGCACTTATATTTGAACTCAAAAAGTATGATGCTCCTGATCAGGAAGAAGTAAGTTTGGGAACAAGGCTAAAAGGATTTATGAAAAAGTATGCAAACGTTGATGATTTGAGGTTTTTGACTGATAAGAATGCTAATAAAGTAATAGAAGGTTTAAAGGGACTTATTCAAACAGAGAAAAGAAGAAAGCAATGATAAGGAATGGTGATCATATTACTAAAGATGATGAAGACATTTGGAAGTTTGAACTCGTGCTAATTTAAAAAGAAAGAGTGATAGAGAATGATTGATATTAAACTTAAAATTAAGGAGCTGCAGGAACAATCAACACAAATTTCTATAAAGATGTTAGATGCAGATTGTTGTGAGTTTACAAATCTAACAGAAGAACGACAATGTATAGAAAGACAAATTGATGCATTATCCTGCTTGATATCAAAATGAAATATTGTATTTATGAGGGTTCTATTGTTCCAATTCTATCAGCAAATGTGGACAAATTATTGATAAAAGATGATTATGGTGAACATGAGGTTATGTCTTATGGTGTTCTAAAGATACCAGAAGAATATGAATCAGATATTGATTGTATCAAAGAGCAAGTAAAAAATATTAATTTTAGGATGAATAGACTTGATGATGAATACCATAAAAAATCTGAGGCATTAAGAGAGTTATATATGGAATCAAGGGAAAAGGAAGTATCGATTATTAATAAGGTAATTAGATTAATACAAAAGGAGGCTGAAGATTGTGCCAGTGAAGAAAAAATATAAGAGGCTATAAAAAACACTTGATTATTTTGAGGTTTCATGATTAAAATAAAGGAGGTGGGGTCATTGGAACCAAAAATAGAATTAAATGATCTGCCAGAAATATATAAGCAATTAGTAAATGAAATAGGATTAGAAAATGCAATTAAGCTCTCAAAGCTATTTGGAGGACAATACATATATTTTCAGAAATATGAATCTATTGAGAGACCATTAAGAGATAAGAAAATACGTGAAGAGTTTAATGGTTATAACTACGGAGTACTAGCAAGAAAATACAATATATCTGAGATACAGATACGGAATATATGCAATGACATAATTCAAAAGAAAAGAGCATCCCCTCTTGTAGGACAAATCAAATTAAACCTATAGTAAGTGCCTTAAATGCTTAAAAAGAAAATATCATATAGATTTTATATAATCCAAGTGAAAGATAAACACTTGGATTTTTTATTTGCTTAAATATGTAGAGGGGAGGTCAAAAATGAATTTAATGCAAATTGTCACAGTTATTCTGCAGATTATTACAACAATCGTAGTAGGGATAGTAGGATATTTCATGAAGGATAAGTTTGCTTCATTGAAAGAGGCTGACAAAGCCAACGAATGTAGAATAACAAAAATCGAAGACTCGTTTTCAGAATTCAAAGAAAAGATGCCACTACTGTACACAACTAGAGAGGATCAGATACGATCTCAAGCAGCTCTTGAAAGTAGAGTTGACAAATTGGGAGCAAGTATGGATTCAAACTTCGAGAAAATTAACACAAAGATTGAAAACAAGCTTGATAATTTCTCAAAGGGTATTGATGATAAGGTAACACAAATAGGGGAGCAGCTAAATAAACATTTGCAAAGAGAGGGTTAATTGATGGATAAGATTAAAGTACTGGAACTGAAAAGACTGAGAGCGTTAATATTAACTTCATTGTATGAATCTGCTAAAGGAGTGCTTTTGGTTGGTACAGTTAAAAAAGCATTCGCTGGAAGTTATTCAGCAAATGAAATTGAAAAACAGGTTGATTATCTGAAGGAAAGAAACTATATAAGGGGACTTAATCCAGAAGAATCTGTTTTGGATGACATGATAATCAAAATTACAGATGACGGTCAGGATGTGGTTGAAGGTACAAAGGATGATCCAGGAGTTGAGTTCTAATGGGTAAGGAACGTGAAAGAACCAGAATTTGTTCGAAAGTTGATGCTCTCCCTGAAGATGCTCGAAAAAAGCTAGATGAAATGCTTATGAAAACTGGAAATGACTATATGCGATATGATGAAATTGCTATAGAAATTACAGCATTAGGTTATCCATTAAGCAAATCAGCAATAGGCAGATATGCAATACGCAATAATACAGCAATAAAAAGATTAAAAGATGCTCGGTTAAAAACGGAAATGCTCCTTGAAGCTGTAAAGGACAATAAAGACATTGAAGCCACTGAACTGGCAACAACAATGTTCGTTGATCAACTGGTTCAGAAGATGGCAATAGCTGAAGAGGAAATTCAGGACATGCCAATTGAAAAGGCTGCTAAGTTGATGGTGGCGATCCAGCGAAGCAATGTTTACAAGGAAAAATATAAGAAGCAATATACGCAGGGAATTGAAGATTATAAGAAAGCTTGGATTCAGGAGCTTGGAAAAGAACTGAGAGAGAAAGAACCCGAATTATTCGATAAAATATGTCGAATAGCTGATGATGTTAAAACAAAGGCTGGTGGTTCAAGTGGATAATTGGTATGTACTACATGTTTTAACTGGAAATGAGTTGGATGTAAAAAAATCTGCTGAGAAGATGTATAAGGCAATTGTACCAAGAAGATTGTTAAACGAGAGAAAATTTGGAGTATGGGAAACAGTTGAACGTGTTCTAATGCCAGGATATGTTTTCGTTCAAACAGAAATGCAAGCAACTGATTATTACGAATTGACTAGTATCCCAGGAGTAATAAATATACTTGAAGGTGCATCGGGATGTCCAGAACCAATTCGTGAAGATGAAATGAAAACAATATTTAGTTTGACACGAGATGGTGATCTTGTTGGAATATCTGATATTTTTCAAGAGGGTCAGGACATAAAAGTAATCAATGGTCCACTTCAGGGATTTGAAGGAAACATAATAAAAGTGGACAGACGTCGCTTCAGGGCAAAAGTAAAATTTACTGTTGCTGGCAATGAAAAAGTAATTGAACTTGCAGTTAATGTTTTAAACAAAGCTTAAAGCTTTTGAATACTGACTCGTCGTATGAAGATGGCTTTTTGTGTTATAAAGTAGCAGATTCGAAAAGTTGGATATAAAAAGTCCAAATGGCGAAGCCTGCCCAGCCCCCCTAAAATAAACTTCTTACCCTTGGATAAGGAGTTTGTAAAATTTACATAGATTAAATAGGGCTTCCAGGGAGCCTTATTTTTTGATTGTGAGGTGTTTTATGAGTAAATGTATTTTGTTTTTCAAACATAAAATCAAGTTTTACAAAGGTGAAGGTTATAGATGTTGTAGGTGTAATAAGCCAAAATCAAAATGTTGATAGGTGAATTTATGAAATGGATAAGAAACCCTTGTGGATATTGTAAGCTTCATAAAATTCATTTGTCAGTAAAGATGCTAAAGAAAAAAGAATGTATAAAAAAGAAATGTTGGCACCTTAGAAAAATAAATCATCCTTACTGGAAAAGCCTTAAATAACTCCTGTAAAAAACAAAGAGTAATAGTTAAAACCATAACGGCGTTATAACGCGTTATAACGGGGGTACAATAGAAAGAAATCATATATACATAGATTTATAGATGTAAGAGAGTTGATGGATAATATGAGTATTTTAAGCGATATAGCAAAATCGAAAGAAAAAAGTGAATATATTAAAGCTCAAGAGTCATTATGGGAATATTGCAAACTCATACATCCAAAGTTTTTCAAGGAGTCACGGTGGCATCTAAAGCAGATTAGTGATACATTTCAAGCTTTACTTGAAGGTCGCATTATTAAGTATAAGCCAGATGATCAATGGACAATAGTTGATTCTACTGAAGGATTATCAGGATATATAGTCTGCAAAAAGATGATCCTTAATGAGCCTCCACGTCATGGTAAATCTTTTAGTGCTACTATGTTTGCCCAGTGGGCATTTGGTAAAAACAATGAAAACCGAATTATATCATGCTCATATAATGAAACACTTGCTTCAAGGTTTGGTAAAGCTGTCAGGGATGGGATTGATGCAACAAAGGTTGATCCTAAAATTAATATATTCAGAGATGTATTCCCTAAAACAAAGATAAAATATGGGGATGCATCATCCATGTTGTGGTCTCTGGAAGGTCAATTTTTTAACTACTTGGCTACATCATTTAATGGTACGGTTACTGGTGTCGGTTGTAATATTGGTATCATAGATGACCAGATTAAAAATGCTTCTGAAGCTGCAAATGAAAGTTTACTTGAAGGTCATTGGAGCTGGTATACTGATACATTCTTGTCTAGGCTTGAAGAAAATGCAATTCAAATAATCATAATGACAAGATGGAGCACTAAAGACATATGTGGTAAATTGCTAGAACTTGAACCAGAAGAGTGGTATGAGCTAAGACTTAAGGCATGTTTGAGTAAAGAAAAAAAGGAAATGCTTTGTCCAGAGCTCCTAAGCTATGAAAGTTATTTGAATAAAACTAAGCCTGGAATGATGTCAAAAGAAATTGCTATTGCTAACTATGAGCAGGAGCCAATTGATGCACAAGGCAGATTGTATTCATATTTTAAGACATATACTGAGCTGCCAAGGGATGAAAAAGGAAATCTTGTATATGAAGAAATAATCTCATATACAGATACTGCTGATGAAGGCACAGATAAATTATGTGTGGTTGTTGGATATAAATACAATGGTGAGGGTTATGTAACTGATGTATATTATACTGATAAAGGCATGGAAATCACTGAGCCTGAAACAGCAGATATATTGGTTAAAAATGATGTAAGTATCGCAAATATTGAAAGTAATAATGGTGGTCGTGGTTTTGCACGTAATGTACAAAGACTTATCTGGGAGAAGTTCAAAACAAGAAAAGTAGTAATCAAGTGGTTCCATCAATCAGCTAATAAAATATCAAGAATAATATCAAATAGCTCATTTGTTATGGAGCATGTATACTTTCCTATTAATTGGGCTGATAGATGGCCAGAGTATTATAAGGACATGTGTAAATATCAGCGAAAAGGCAAGAACGCTCATGATGATGCTCCAGATGCAACAACTGGATTTGCTGAAATGATTCAAGATGGCAGCAAGAAAAAGGCAAAAGCAGTACAAAGTATGGCTAGGTAAGGAGGAAACTTATGGATTTAAAGAAAAGTGTTAAACAATTAAAAAAAGATGTGGCAGAACTCAAGCGGCAACTTAAAGAACCACCACAGAAAGTAATACTACAATTTGATGGTCAGACTATTGCTACTTATCTAATGGAAAATCATGATTAAATGCTTCTAATGCCACTTGGTAAAGGTTTTTATATTCAGCATAATAGTCAAAGGGTACTTCAATGTTTGTTGAACTAGGATTGGAATTTACTTTCTCGCTAATTTTGGCTTTCATAACAGTATTGAGCATAACTATTGCTAAATCGTGAGCACGTTTCTCATTACTTAACATTATATCACCTCCCTTCGACAAAATTTTACCATGAGGGAGAAACAAAAACAATAAATCAAAAAATACTTAAGCAAAAGCTGGAGGTGTAAAATGGATATTTCAAGTATTGTAAACCTTTTGAAAGTTAATGAAGTAGTAACAAGCCAAATTATAAGAGATTTACTTTCTGAGAATAAAGCAAGACATGAAGAAATTAAAAATCTCTATAAAAGATATAAGGCAACTGATGATGGTGTTCCTATATTCTCCAGAGAATTTGAAGATGACAATAAGATAAATAATAAGATTAACAATGATTTCTTTTCAGAGATAGTTGATACTAAAATTGGATACTTTGCTGGCAAGCCAATTGCATATAATTTGGATAGGAATATGTATTCAGTTGGCAAGGACAGTGAGGATAAAGATATTATTGAGGAAGAACTATATAAAAGTCATCTTAATGTTATATCTGATTTTAACATTCGAAGCAATATAGAAGATGTTGATTCAGAAACTGCAAAACGAGCTGCTATTTGTGGTTATGGTGCTAGACTACTGTATATTGATTATGAAGGAAAAGAAAGAGTAATAAATATTGAGCCTTGGGAAGCAATTTTTATTTCAGATGGGTCAACAAATGAACCACAATATGCTTTGAGATATTATCAGGTAAGTATAACTGAAGATAATAAAACAGAAAAAAGAACAAAAGTTGAATGGTATGATAACAAAAATATAATGTTCTTTATTGAAAACAAGAAGGGTGACTTTATTCTAGAAGAAACAAAAGCCCATTTGTTTGAGTTTGTTCCATTGATATGTTTTCAGAACAATGATGAAATGCAAGGAGATGCTGAAAAAGTACTTAAATTAGTTGATTCTTATGATAATACATTAAGCGATGTTAACAGTGAATTAGAACAATTCAGACTATCATATATGGCTTTCTATGGTGCTGAGCCAACTAAAGAAGTAATTGATATGGCAAGAAAAACTGGAGCTTTTGGAATGGATAAGGATGATAAAATTGAGTTTATAACAAAAAATCTCAATGATACAACAATTGAACATCATCTGGATCGGCTTGAAGAGAATATATTAAGATTTGCAAAATCAGTTAATTTTAATGATGAATCTTTTGGAGGAAATATTACTGGAATAGCTATGAAGTTTAAACTTTTTGGGCTTGAAAGTAAATGTATAACTGCTGAAAGGAAATTCACAGCAGCTCTTCGACGCCAATACAAAATACTAGCTACAGCTTGGAACAAAAAAGCAATTGCAATTGATTACACAAACATTTTTTTTACGTTTAAACGGAATTTTCCTTTGAACTTGCTTGATGAAGCTGAATCTACAACACAACTTAAAGGACTTATTTCAGAACGGACAAGACTTTCATTATTATCATTTGTTGATGATGTTGAGTATGAGTTGCAGCTAATGCAGGAAGAGAATTCAGATGTTGTAAATCTTGATGAAACGGAGTGAATAATATGAAATGTCCATATAATCGATTATCAATACAATCTGTGAGTACCAGTTCAAATGAGTATGAAGAAGAAACTGAAATACTTAAATTAAATAAAGCTCAGTATTACGAAACATATACTCTTATGGACTGTCTCCAGGATAAATGTGCAGCATGGCAAAACGAAAGATGTGTACGTACTGGATGAGGTGATATGAATGTCTATAGATGATAATTTTTTAGAAGCAGACAAAGTCATCGAACAAATGTCCAATGGGGTACAAAAAGAATTATTAAAAGCATATTCTGAATCCCTAAAATCATTAAGGTCTTCCCTATCTTACATATATGAAAAATACAGTCTTGATGGTTCATTAACATATGCAGACATGACAAAATATAATCGTCTTGTTCTGTTAGAAAAAGAAATTCGTGCAGAGCTGCTGAACCTAACAGGCAAAAATGAAAAGCTTATAAAAACATTATCTGCAGATGTTTATCAGGAAGCATATTTTAGGGCTGCATTTGCAATTGAAGTTGAATCTCAATTAAAGCTTGGGTATGGAATGATTAATACAGCTGTTATTGAAGCAAGTATACAAAATCCTATTTCAGGTTTAACCCTTAACCAAAGATTGCAAAAAAGCAGAGATAATATAATTTTAAATATAAGGCAGCAGATAACTCAAGGGTTAGTGCTTGGAGAATCATACCCTAAGATGGCGAAAAGGATTAAAGCTACTTTAGAATGTGATGCACAAAAAGCAATAAGAGTAGTAAAGACAGAATCACATAGAGTGCAGCAAGAAGGAAGATTGGCATCAATGGAACATGCAGCAAACAAGGGTGTAAAAATGCTTAAGGTTTGGGATGCTGCACTTGATAGTGCAGTGCGAAAAACACATGCTGCACTTGATGGTCAGAAGGTAGCATTAGATGAAGAGTTCAAGACTAATAGATATAGTGTTAAGGCTCCTGGTCAGTTTGGAGTAGCATCTGAAGACATAAATTGTAGATGTACAGTTCGTGCAGAGATTGCAGGATATGAAACAAAAGTAAGACGTTCAAGAGAAGATGGAATAATTGCTTACAAGGATTATACATCATGGATGGCAGAAAAAAAGATTGATTACTAGTTGCAACTATAAATCTATGTTCCAGGCAATGCCTGTTTAAATAGACCTTGATATGTCGTTAAAAGGTCTTTAATTATGCATAAAAGGAGATTGATGAAGCATGAATAGCGAAGAAATTAAAAGCTTTTTAGAAAGCAATAAGGATAGTGATGAAGTAAAAAGCCTTATTGGTGGGTTTTTTACTCCTGATAGGGTAACGAATTTTTTGAATTCACATGATGAAGGTAAAAAAATACTATCATCTCACAATGATGTTCATTTCAAAAAGTCGCTTGAATCTTGGCAAAAAGAAAACATGCCAAAACTTATTGAGGATGAAATCACAAAGAGATACCCAGCAGAAACTGAAGATCAAAAAGCATTAAAAAAGCTTGCTGCTGAGTTTGAAAATGAGAAAAAAATAAGGGTAAGAGCCGAGCTTAAAAACAAAGCTATATCTCACTTGACAACCAAGAATATCCCACTTGATTTAGCAGACTATTTTCTTGGTGAAGATGAAAATAGTACTAATGAGAACCTTAAAAAGCTTGAATCTGTGTGGGAGAATTCATTGAAGGCAGCGGTTGAAGGAAAATTCAAAGAGGGTGGCAGAGACCCACAAAAGGGAAATGAAGATCATGCTAAAGGTGATCTTGGGAAGCTATCAATTGATGAATACATAAAAGCAAGGAAAGGCAAATAATAAACGGAGGTAATATAAAATGGCAAATACTCTTTTAACACCAAGCATTATAGCTAATGAAGCTATGATGCTATTAAGTAATAATGCAGTTATGGCAAATCTTGTACACAGAGATTATGCTGAGGAATTTGTATCAGGTGTTGGAACATCTATAAAAATTAGAAAGCCAGCAAACTTTGAAGCGAAAGAATTCAATAGAATTAATGGTATTGAAATACAAGATGCAACTGAAGGCGAAGTTCAGTTGACACTGGATAAATTATTAGATGTTTCATTTGAAGCAACATCTGAAAATCTATCATTGAGTATTGATAACTTTTCAGAGCAATTCTTAATTCCTGCTATGAGCTCTTTTGCACAGAAAATTGATGATTATCTTACTGGGCTATATATAGACATACCTCATTATTATGGTACTGCAGGAACAACTCCATCAGGAATTGCAGATATAACAGGAGTTAGAAAAAAATTAAATGATAACAAAGTGCCATATGCTCTAAGAAGATGTATTGTTGACTCAGCTGCAGATGATAAATTCTCACAACTATCAACATTTCATGAGGCGGCAAAAACAGGAGATGACGGATCGGCTCTTCGTGAAGGTTCATTAGGAAGAAAATTTGGTTTTGACTTCTATATGGACCAGAACATTAAGAAACATACAAAGGGTACTCTTGCAGCAGATGCTCCTGGTATTGCTGTAAAAGGTGCAACTGCTGCTGGAGCTACTACAGCTGTATTTGATGGAACTAACATTGCTGGAACACTTAAAAAAGGTGATATATTTACTGTTGCAGATGTTGTTGGAAGTTATGTTGTAACAGAAGATTCAACGGTTGCTGCTGGTGAAATAACAGTTAAATTCTATCCTGCTGTACCAACAGGAGGTTTCCCTGACAATAAAGTTATTACAGTTGTAGGAAGCCATATGGCTAACATGGCATTCCACAGAAATGCATTTGCACTTGTAACCAGACCTTTGGCATTACCAATGGGATTGAGTTCAGAGCAAAAAGCAATTGTAAACTTTAATGGATTTGGACTTAGAGTTATATACGACTACAACAGCACATATAAGAAAGACCTCATATCCATAGATATGATATGTGGTGTTAAAACATTAGATCGTGATTTGGCAGCAAGGCTCATAGGTTAATGGCTGAAAAACAAAGGGAATTGTACTTTTACAGGTCAATTCCCTATAAGAAAGGATGAATTATATGTCTAAATGTCCATATTGTCACAATGAATATTTTTCAAGTGAATCATTTCAGGCACACATTAGTAATTGTGGATTTAAAGATAATCCTCTTCCTGAAGAAGAAATGAAAAAATCAGATGATAATGTTGATTTAAAGAACCTTAAGGTTGATGAATTAAAGAAGATTGCAAAAGAGAAAAACATCAATGTTGATGGTTTGATAAAAGCTGAGATTATATCAAAGTTATCTGAAGCTATTCCTGATCCAGATGAAGATAACCATGAACAAAAAGAAACAGGTGATTAAGTATGGCAAAATGCCCATATTGTAATAATGAATATAACTCTGGTGCAAGTTATACTGCTCATGTTGAAAATTGCTCATACAAGAATTATGATATTCAGTTGATTGCACAAGAAAAAGGTACTAGTGTAAAGAATGTTAGAAAAGAGGATTTAGGCGAAAAGGCATATCAGATGTCAAAACAGAATGCATCTAATTTTGAGTCCATTCAGGCTGATAATGCGAACTTGGCACAAACTAAAAGTTACAAGTTAGAGTTTTCAGGTATACCAGATAAAACAGTATTAACAATTACATCTAGCTCGGAAAAATATCCCACATTATGTGCGGTTAAAATGAGTTCAGCTTTAAATGTTCAGCCTACCCCAATAGGATGGCTATACTACAATTCAGATTACGAATTATTATATGCTTCTGGAACACCTGATAATGTGGTCAAAATAGCAGACTGGGATGAAACTCTTACGTATGAAGGCAACAGACCTCCGTCTGATTACTCTTTACATGTAACAGATGCTGGTGATATAGTGGCAGTATTCAAGGGTTATATGGTAAGCGAAACTTTACCTGTTAATGCTAACGCAAGGCAGAACCCAATTATATATCCTGCTGGAGATTATGCCAATCCTGTAGCAATTGACTTTACTACAAATATAAAGCCTACATCTTGGTTACAAAATGCTGGCATATGCGACTGTGGTGATTATTTTGTATTTGCAGAATACACTCGCCCATGCCATGAAAAATGTTATATATGGAAAGTATCAAAACCATTTACAACAGTGTCAAATTGGGTGAAAGTAAAAGAATTTACCTTGTCTGGTAGTAATGATGTAGGATTCAAACATTGTCACCATGTACAAAGAGACCCTTGGACTTCAAGAATATATGCTACAACTGGAGACGATTCAACAGCAGCAACAATATATGAATCTGTTGACAATGCTGTCACTTGGAGTACAGTACTCGGACCTTCTGAAACCTATTGCAGACTTTTAAATTTTGCATTTACAGAAAAGAAAGCATATTGGGCAACAGATAGTGGTAAAACAGATTTACATTACCTGTTTGAAGTGGGTCGAAATGACTCATCGGCTTATGACTTTGTAAATATAAAAACGCTATATAAATTTCCTAATGTAGCTGAATTACAGGCTACGTATGTGAGTTGTTATTTAGAAAGACCTAACGGCATTTTGTTTTTGGATAGATATGATTTACCATCATTAACTCCTATGAAAGTATACTTTTGGAGTTTTGATACAAACTCCATACATACTATAAGCACAATAAACCCTACCACAGCAGGAAATATAGGTTTTAGGTGTGAAGCAACAAATTGGCATCAATCTGTAGATGATAGGATTATATGTGGTTTTGATTTGCCCAACTATAACAAAGTGTTTAGAAATACCCTAAATAATAAAATGGGTAATCTAGCACTGAAAGTTGTGGAAAGCAAAGATTTAACACTAAACTTAACCACTTTATATGAGAAAACTATTGTAAAAACAACGGAATCTATTAGTATTGCTTATAATGCTGGATATAGTGGATATGGTAATCTTACTGCTACTTATACAATAGACGGTGTATCAACTAGTGCAACGATATTAAAAGGTAGCAATACTTGGAGTGTTGGAACTCTAACCGCTGGAAAACATACATTAAGCATTGTTGTTACAGATGGTAGCTTAACATCAAACACATTAACATTTGTAATTACTTCGACAGCTAATGCAGTTAATGTGATATCACTACTACAATCCGATTGGAAACAAGGGAGATTATCAACAGGTGGAGCAGAAGAAGCTGCAACAAATAGAATAAGAAGCATATTTATACCCCTGACATCTGATGCGACATACATCTATAATATGGATTTTGTAAATTATAAGGTAACATTAAGATTTTATAATTCTTCTTTTGTTCTTACTACAGGTGATGCAGTATGGAGAACAACAACAGGAACAATAACAACTCCAGCTAATACCAAATACCTTAGAATTGTTGTTGGACGTGTAGATGATGCTGATATTACACCAATCGTAATAAATAGTACAAATCTAAGATTAACAATTTAAGTTCGCATAAGGAATATTAATTTAAAATATTGAAGGTGTTTTATGAAAGATATGTTAATTATTAAAGTCTTATACAAGAATAGATGAGGCAAAAGCTTTATTTGTAAGTGGAAAGAAACCATTTAATAGATTGGGAAAACGTTCTATAGAAAAGATATTTCATTCTTTGGGTTTAAGAGCAGGAATTACTAGTAATGTTTTTCCACATTTGATGAGGCATACCACAGCAACTAATATGCTCAATAGTGGAGCTTCCTTAATGGAAGTTCAAGAATATTTAGGACATGAAAGTTCGGCTACAACTCAAATTTATGCTGAACTTGATAAAGAAGCAGTTAGAATATCACATAAAAAACATGTAATATAATTGAAGGTGATGAAATGAATATAGTAAATCTTGCTGAAGTTAAAACCCTTCTACAAATCACAGACCAAAGCAAGGATCAGCTGATTGAAACATTAATTCCGATTGTCCAGAATGATCTTCTCACCTACCTAAATAATAGCTTTGATGATGGTTATCCTTCAGCTTTGAAATTATACATTGCAAATATGATTAATTACAGGCTGCAGAAACCAAAAGATAATGTAAAGGCTGAATCAATTGATGATTATTCTGTTACCTATAACAACAGTAGTGCTGATATGATTGCACTCCAGCAGCTGAAGATAATATAGATACAATCAAAAGGATTATCAAGGAGGAAATGCCAGAATGATTGAATTTTTAAAGTATATCTATGATACATTATCATCTGTTGGTGTTGATGTATATCAAGAAAGTGTGCCTGAATTAGACCCAGAAACTAATTTGCCACCATCATTTCCTTTCCCTCCATTATTTACGAACCATGTTTGACATTTATATCTTAATTGCCTATGCTTAATCTTTTCGTCAGGATCAGGAACGCTCATTCTGTTGATCCGATATAAAGATGTATGGAAATTCTAAAACAATCAAAAATATGTTGCTAGATGCTGGAGTAGTATATGTTAATTATGGATTGGCAACTGAGAGAATCCTAGGAGCTACAGCAGGAGGAAATAAATTTTTGCTCGATAGAGAATATCGAGATATAGAAGTTGATGGAGCTAAAGGAAAAATTAAAGGGCTTAAACGCTTATTATCTGAAAATGCATCATTAGAAATAAATCTGAAAGAAATGTCAACAGAGAATATTATGCTTGCATTACCTGGTACAACAAAGTCTGATTATATATCATTAGTAGCTGATACAGGAGTAACTGTAAAAGGTGCTATTGCTGCAGGTGCAACAACAGCTGTTTTTGATGGAACTAACCTTGCTGGCACACTTAAGAAAGGTGATGTGTTTTCTGTAGCAGGAGCAACTGGTACATATACTGTATCTGAAGATGCATCAGTTATTACAGGAGAGATAACAGTTAAGTTTTCACCAGCTGCACCAGTAGGAGGTTTTGCAGATGATAGCATTGTAACTATTACTGCACAATATGACAAAATCATAAGCACAGGGCAAATAAGTGATACCGATTATTTTAGCAACATTGCTTTTGTGACAACTGTAAGTGGTAGCAAAAGACCTTGTGTCATAGTTCTTTATAATGCCCTTAATGATGACAAACTGGAGATGGCAACAAAGGACAAAGATGAGGTTGTTGCTGGTCTCAAAATAAGTGCACATTATGATCCTGAAGATATCGCTAAAGTGCCATATGAAATAAGATATCCGAAAATAGCATAGTGGGAGGTAAATAAAAATGATAAGTAGCGAAAAAGCTTTTGACATGTTGCCACATGTAATGGATTTGTATGAAAAGTTAGAGCTCAATGAACAAATAAAGACACTAAGTGATAATTCAAAGGGTAAGAGTAAAGAAGCAGTTGGTATAGAACTTGTAAAGTTTGTGATGAAGAACTCTTGTAAGGTTAAAGAAGAGTTCTTTTCTATTGTATCAATAATTCAAGAGAAGGATGTTGAAACAATTAAAAAACAAAACTTTATGGAGACTATAAATAGTATAAAGTCGCTGTTTTCTGATAAGGAAGCAATGGGTTTTTTCATCAATGCTATGAAGTAGGCGGATATGAGAGTACTTTAATGCTGCTTCATAGGAACTATGGAAACTATTTAAATCATGATTTAAACATACTTAAAAGGCTTATTAAAAAAGCTTTTAAAAAAGAGCGTGATGATAAGCTATGGCAAGTGTGGCTTGTGTTGTTTGACAAAATGAGAGAAGACAATTATATCTCATTTGAAGATTATAAAAGACAAATAGACATTGAAGTAACTGAAAGTAATAAAACAATTGAGGAGTTATTTGAAATGGCTGAACAAATTAAAAAAGCAGATTTGAGAAGGTGATGCAAATGCATCTAAATATGGCTCGGTCGTTTTCTATTAAGAAGGTGACTATATGCAACTATTTGAGCTATTTGGAGACATAATAATAAGAGACGATGGTGCTAATCAGCGTATTGGACAAATTGACAATAGTGCTGGAAAAGCTGGTGGTACATTTTCAAAACTCTCAGGTTTTGCTGGGAAAGTTGGAATTGGATTAGCAGCTGTTGGAGTTGCAGCTGTTGGTGTTGCTACTGCTATTGGTGTAAAAGCTTTTAATGCTTCAGAAGAATTACAAAAAAGTTTGAATGGATTACAAGCAGCAACTGGGCAATCAGATGAAGCAATGAAAGACATGAAAGCTTCTATGTTGGATATATACAACAACAACTTTGGTGAATCATTTGAAGACATAGGACAATCCATGTCAACAATTGCACAACAGACAGGACTTACAGGGAAAGCTCTCACAGATATAACTAAAGATGCACTTGCAATGCGTGATACTTTCGAATTCGAAGTAAATGAAAGTATTAGATCTGCAGATATGATTATGAATCAATTTGGAGTATCAGGAGAGCAAGCATATAATCTGATTGCCCAAGGAGCTCAGATAGGTCTCAATAAAAATGATGACCTTTTGGATACAATTAATGAGTATTCAATTCAATTCAAGCAACTTGGATTCAATGCTGAAGAAATGTTTAATATGTTATCCAATGGAGCTGCAGGAGGAACCTGGTCTGTTGATAAACTTGGCGATGCGGTCAAAGAATTTGGAATCAGGGTAAAAGATGGTTCTGATGGCACAAGTACTGCATTCACTAGTCTTGGACTAAATACCAATAAAATATCAAAGGATTTTGCTGCTGGTGGAGAATCAGGAAAAAAAGCTTTTGAGACTGTAACTAAGAAGCTATTAGAAATGAAAGACCCATTACAACAGAATCAAGTTGGTGTTGCTTTATTTGGTACCATGTGGGAAGACCTTGGTGCAAAAGGTATTGCAGCATTAACAAATACAAATGGAGCAATAAGCACAACAGTCAATGCATTAGAGAAGATTAATCAAGTTAAATATAATACATTTGGTGAAGCAGTTGAAGGAATTAAAAGGCAACTGGAAACAGGTTTGTTATTACCTATTGGTGATAAAATATTACCAGTACTATCAGAAATGGCAAGTTGGGTTAATGCACACATGCCAGAAATTCAATCAACTATTTCAACAGTTATGGGTAATGTTGGTGGTGCAATAGACAATGTTTCAAATTTAGTTTTGCCTGTTTTGAAACAAGGATTTGAAATATTCACAACAGATGTTTTACCGCCTTTGAAATCTATTTTTGAATCATATGTTTCAAATGTATTTCCTGCATTATCAAGTGTATTTTCTGCATTTACAACAAATGTACTTCCACCATTAATAAGTTTGTTCAGATTAATTGTATCTAATGTACTACCACCATTTTTAGCGGTCTTAAAATTCTTATATGAAACCATAGTTCCAAAGTTAGCAGAAAACTTCAAGGTCTGGATGCCTGAAATAGGCAAGATAATTCAAAACCTTGTTACTACTGCAAAGCCAGTGTTAGAATCATTTCAAAAAGTATTTCAAGCTGTTTTCCCAGTTGTGAAAGATGTTGTAACAACCGCACTGAATGCTATTACACCTATAGTTTCAGGGCTGCTAAAAATACTAAATGGAATAATTACATTTGTAAGAGGTACTTTCACAGGAGATTGGAAAACCGTATGGAATGGAATTAAACAAATATTTGGTGGCGTATGGGAAACAATATCTGGACTTGTTAAAGCAAATGTAAATATAATAATTGACCTTGTAAATGGCATGATAAGAGGTTTGAATAAACTTAAAATAGAAGTGCCTGATTGGGTGCCAGGAATGGGAGGAAAGAATTTTGGTATTAATATTCCTCAAATTCCTAAGTTTGATCAAGGTACAGACTATATAACACATGATATGCTGGCTATGGTACACAAAGGTGAAAAAATTACACCAGCTGCATATAATCCTGATAATCCTAATAATAGATTAGGCTCAGGCTCAGGAGCTGGTTTTGTAATTGAAGTACCATTAATTGTTGAGGGAAAAACAATTGCAAAAGCTATAGCAAAATTTAGTGACAAGGAATTATTTAATCTTAATCCAAGAGGGGTGGCAACAACATGAATGGAGTAACTTTCAACAACAAACATAGTTATAATGATCTAGGTTTATGGATGAGATCAGATGATAGAACATTGCTGCCATCCCTCAGAAAAAGAGAAATAACGATTGATGGAAAAGATGGCGTATGGGACTTCGGAGGCAATAGCTATGAGAAAAGGTTAATTTCAGTTACATTCTATTACCCTGCTGAAAGCAGAATAGACCTAAGAGTTAAAGCAAGAAGAATAGCACAATGGCTAAGCAATAAAACTGCTTCTATGCTTATATTTGATGATGAACCAGACAAAGAATATATTGCACGTATATATTCAGAAATCAAGCCAAAGGAAATAGTAAATGATGCTGAATTTACTGTAGTTTTTGACTGTCAACCAATTGCTGAATTAATTTATAATGCTGATGATATAATACTTGATTCAAGTATATTGCTAGACCATACAGACATTAGGCTTGGTGATGAATATACATATACAATTACACAATTAACTCAATTCGAAATTAATAACTTTGGTACATATGAGGTAAGACCTGTGATTGAAATAGCTGGTACGTTTTCGACATTCAAAATTGGGATTAATGGGTTGGTTATAAACTATAACGAAACACTAACAAATGCAAGTATAACAATAGATTGTGAGAATTATACAATCAAAAAAGACCAGGCTATAAACAAATTAAATGTTGTATCTGGAAACTTAAATACATTTCTTGAATTGCAGCCTGGAATCAATACAGTCTATGTAGATGGCACAAACCTTAACTGTGTTGTATCGTTTGTATTTAAACCAAAGTTTTTATAAGGATGGTGATACAATGGCGGATATAGGTATGCTGTATGGAGATATGTATCTTAGAAATGCTTGGAGGATTATACTTCAGAACGACATTAACATTAATGCAGAGCTGGAAGCTATCAAGGATAGAATTACTGGATATATATATCATATTAATCCTCTTCAGTTTTCAATCAGCTCTGCACCAACCAGTATTATAAAATTTAATCCTGAAGTCATTACTTCAACACATGTAATCATTGGATTAAGTCTTAATATTAACACTGCAGTTGCAACAAATATTAGCTTAAATATTAAATATGATGGTATAGTTGTTTCTACCCAAACACAAACACTTGTGGTTGGGTACAATATTATTGCTTTTCCTTATTTTTTGCCTAGTGTTGGAACTGGTATACATCAAGTAGAAATAATTGCTTATACTTCGAGCGGAACGGTAATTGTTGAGCCAAACAAATTCAATATACATTTGCAAGCCCAATCGATAGTTGGTTCTTCATCCTTACCACCAAGCATAAATGTTTATGAAGAAATCATGAATCATTTAATCAATAATGACCTTGTTACTAGCAGCATACAAATATCAATATTGAATGATGTAGGTGCAAATATTACTCAAAGTATTGGCAGTTTACAAATCAATAACAACAAAGTTAGCACAACGGTATTAATACAATTATTATAAAGGGGATGGTGAAAATGAACGAGCATATTAAGTATAAAGATATTGCTTACAAATCAAAAGAAATTTCAGTAATAGACTATGTGAAAAATCTAAAAAATGGAATAGTTAAGACCCTACATAAAACTAAACCTGTAGGGTTTTCTGTTAATACGTGCAAAATTGAAGTGTTTGATGGATCAGGTAATTTAGAAACTGAATCTGTAAGCCACAATATTGTGAATGAATTTCAGAACAAACAAGCATTTTGGAAGTTCTTCTATGATGATATTCGCAATGGCAGAAACATTCAACAATGCAATCCATTTTCGAACATACTACTTACAGATTATGATGGAAACGAAAATGCAATTGATTTGCAATATAAAGGCAATGTAATCGGCTGGGCAAACAAATACACAGCTTATGTTGGTAGCGACATTTTAAGAGGAACAATTAATGTGGTAGAAAGCGATCTGGAAGATTACAAGAAAACAGGAACTGTAAAAGCAGTATTTGACTTTCCGACAAGTGCTGCAAATGGTGACATTAAAAGCGTCTGGTGGTTATATGGTGATAAAGATTCGTATAAACACTTGGGTGATCCATATAATGCTCATAATGATAAACCAAGTTTTGGAGTAGACCGATGTTGTGATGGTGAATATTTATATGTTGTTAATGCAAATAGTGGAATAATTACAAGGTATAATATGAATGGTTCTTCAGGTGTTTCAAATATAGATTTTTCAAGTACAAGTACAAACCTACGTGGAATAGAATTTGATGGAACATATTTTTGGTTATATGATGCAACAACTAAAATTGTATACAAGTGCAATTCTAGTTTTGTTGTGATAAGTCAATTTACTGCCAATGATGTTACTGGTACGGTTAATGGATTAACTATTTTTAATAACAAAGTATTTATTCATACAAACGCAAATATCTACAGATATAGTAATATAGGAGCATTTGAAGCTGTAAAAACATCTGCAAATTATGGATTTGATGCAACAGGGATATCCGAAGTAAAAGCTAATAATGCATACTTCATGATTTGTGGGAAAAATGGTGGTTCATCCTTCAATGGATTTTTAGATGGAAATGGAGATTTGATTTCGAAAATAGATGTTACAGCTAATGGTAATTATTATGATACAAATTGCTTTGTGCGTAATGCTAAATACAATAATTCAAGATTATATGTCAGAAAATTAGATGTCTATGGTTATCTTGCACATGCAATGATTGGTGGAATTGGAGCACACACAAAGTTAGCTAGTACAGTACAGAAGACTAATGCTAACACAATGAAAATTACATACACGTTTGACATTGATTTAGCCACTGCTTTAACGTGGTAGGAGGATTAAGATGATAAGATTATATGACAAGAACATGAATTTATTAGCCTTACTTCAAAATGCTTTTGATATTGGGTACGACAAAAAAGCAAATAACCTTTGGGCAGCAGTGTTTTCTCTTCCAGCAAACGATCCTAAGAATGCAGATTGTATTCCCTTCAATTTCGTAGAAATATTTGAGGGAAATGATCGGGTTGATCTGTTCAGGATCATGCCTACCAGCTTTGAAAAAAATTCTGGAGGATTAACCAATACATATACTTGCGAGCATGTTTTAGCTACATTATTTGATGATATCATGTTTCAATACCATCAAATAACAAACCAGAGTCCCCAAAACACAATTGGATATGTATTATCAAAGCAGTCAACATCCAGATGGCAAGTTGGTACAGTAGATTTTACTGATTCTTATAGTTACAAATGGGAAAATGAGAATCTATTCAATGCCTTATTTAGCATTGCAAAGCCATATACAGATGAATATTTATGGACTTGGAATACTGAAACATATCCATGGACTCTTAATCTTGTTAGTCCGCCATCTGATATATCAGCTTATATCAGATACAAGAAAAATTTAAGAGGTATTCAAAAGGAAGTTGATCCAACAAACATTGTTACAAGATACTATTGCTTAGGCTATGGCGAGGGTGACAATCAGCTTACTATCAAGTCTGTTAATAATAATTTACCATATATTGATGCAGATACAATTTCAACATATGGAGTTATTTCGGACTTTTACATTGATAAATCTGAAGAAAATCCAAACATGTTAAAATCAAAAGCAGCTGCTGCACTCGAAAAAGTAAAACAGCCTAAGATATGCTATAAAGTTGATGCTGCTGATATTTATCAGATAACCAATGAAAGCATTGATAAGTTTGAAGTAGGCAACTTAGTTCAGGTATATGATACAGAAAGCAATATTGAATTTGTTGCAAGAGTTTTAGGAAAATCCAAGCCTGATATTGTTGGAAGTCCAGATAATGTACAGCTTGAAATATCAAACATAGATACAAACAAAATAACCAGTGTTATAGCAAACATGCAAAGAAAGCAAAGAGTAAGTGAAGTGTATGCTCAAGGTGCAACTAATATTGATTCTAATGATTATCAGGATAATTGTGATGCTGCTCATCCAGCTGTGATTGAGTTTTATATTCCAGATGATTGTGTTAATGTGAACGAGTGTTGGCTCAGCTATAAGACGAGTAAATTTAGGGCATATGAAAAAGGATCATTAGCTAAAGACTTGGGAACTGTTTCTATATCTCAAAATACATCTGGCCAGAGCAGTACTACCACATCTTCCGAAAATGTACATGAACATGTTTGGGGCGAAACTGATACTGAATTAGCTGATGGAAGCTTAGGAATGCACAAGCATTCACTTTTGCGAGATAGTACTTGGGGGAATACATCTCATTCCCATAACATAGCACACACACATGCAATAGACCACTCACACGCAATAGGCGAACATACTCATGACATTGAGTATGGTATATTTGAAGAATCTGTTTTGCCTACATCACTTACAATCAAGGTTGACAGTACAATCCTTTCAATAACAGACTTGCAAGCAAATAAAGTAGATATAGTACCTTATCTCTCTAAGGATTCAGAGGGAAAAATAAACAGGGGTGTATTCCATAAAATAGAAATAACCCCTGATGATTTGGCTCGAATAACAGCAATAGTTGTTAAAAAAATATTTGTTCAAAGTAGAGGTGCTTATTCAGTTTAATTTTTCTACTAAAACATTATTGAATCTATAGTCATTAAAATTTGCACTGAGTACAATATTTATTTTGTTGACATTTGGGATTGGTTCGAAAAATACAATAGAACTTGAGGTTACACCAGATTCAATAGAAGTAGGAGCTTTTATATTTTTTTCGTAATACCTACTAAAATTAAAATCATGGTTATACTCGTACTGCTTTCCACTGCAAACAATTTTTGTTAAAGAATCGCCTGTAAGTACTTGAGTTGTATCATTGTTGATATAAGTAAAATATATCTTTAATGAGTCTGAGTCTTGGGTAACTTTATCAAGTATAATTGATACATTATTTTGAACCATTGCTTGAGGTAAGGTTAAGTCTACTGAGAAAATTCCAGAATCTTTTAAGTCTTGAATATTAACATAAGTTCTACTGTTGTGTATCTGCATTCTTACAGTTTTATCTCCATATTCAAGGCTGTATATGCCTGTGGATTTATATTTTTGCATTTGATCAATTAATGATTGCATTTTGGATAAGGTTGTATTATCAATATCTCTGACCCATATCCAGATGCTTGGATCAGGAGCTTCATTTTTAACTGTACCTAATTCAACTTGCTTTTTTTCTGCGTTCCAACGAGGCTCTTGACCAAGCAATTTGCCAAGGGCTTTTAATGGAACATAAGTTGTACCATTATAGTTGAGAGCTGGTTGGGCATCATCTTTATACTCAGCTCCATTGACTATAATTTTATAGCCGATTTTACTTAACACAAATTTTTGCACTGCAGCCGTTACAGGCATAGCACTTACAAGTAATGCTCCGATAAATATTCCTATTACTAACTGTTTGTATTTCTTTAACATAATAAAACCTCCAAACTATTTTTTATATTACCATTATATTACTAAATTAATTATTTATAAAGAGGAAAGGTGATAATTTTATGTCATTAAAGGTAATTGTTGATTATATACCTATTGGCCATCCAAACAGACCAGGACTAAAGTTGTATTCACAAGATGCACGTATCTGGCATGGTACAGCAAATCTAAATCATACAGCAGATGACACAATGCATCGAAAATATGTAGGGCGTGCGTTCGTAAAAAAGTGGAATCAAAGTCTTGGGAAGTATGAGTATTTTGAGGGTGATGGAAATACTCCGTTTAGGTATGGAGCAGCCCACAATTATATCGACAAGGATTCAGTTACAATAATGATCCCACATGATGAGTACGTTCCTGGAGCTGGAGACCGACCTAATGATTATAATAATGGATTTAAAGGACAAACCAAGATAGCAAGAGATGTATTTAACTATCAACAAAATTTTAGAACAATACAAACTGAATTGTGCATGAATGATATGAATGCTTGGGATCAGATTCTTAAGAATGCTGTTGAATTCACAAAACTATATATGCCACATATAAAAGAAGATTATCGACATTTTGATGTTACGGGAAAGATTTGTCCAAGTCCGCTTGTAAACACAAAAATCAAAGAAATTGATCCAAGATGGGTAGATTTTATTGAACAAATTGACAAGGCATTAGAAATATCAGATTATCCGCTTGGCACACCACTGATTAGAGTTAATGGTAAAATTATCAATTCCTTAATGGATGTACAGCCTTTTAAAAAAGATGGAAGAGTAATGTGCCCTGTAAGATTTATTGCTGAAAAGCTTGGCAAAAAGGTTACTTGGATTGATAAAGAAAACATTGTTGATATTGTTTAAATCAAACGATTTATCGTATTACATAGATATTAAAATAAGAAAGGTTGATGTTATGAGGAAATTTAAGATTTTACTAATCGTATTATGTATAGTCTTAATATTTATGTCATTATGTACTATTGCTAATGCTGCATCTATTCAGAATGAGGTGCAAAATAATTTGTTGGAATATGCAGGGATACCAGCAGTTGTTATTATTATTGGAATATCCGAAGCTATAAAAAGATTAGGTTTTAAAAAGAAGTTCATTCCAATAATTAATGTGATTTTAGGTATTTTAACTGGTATTTTAATAACAAATGATTTGGTAAGAGGAATAATTTTAGGAAGTGTAGTTGGACTTGGAGCTTCTGGATTATATAGTTCAGGAAAAAATGTATATCAAGGAATTAAAAAATAACTTAAATAACCCCAGGTTAAACTGGGGTTTTATTATAGCAACAAAACAAACACATGTTCTACAATAACTAACTTCTAAAATGACTATATAAAGACTTATTTATAATAGCCTATATAATATCATTACTAAAGGATAAAATAGTCATAAGTGGTTATATCGCCTTAAAACATGTTTGTGCTATCTTTACAAGTCACAAGATACCATATATTACCGTTAAGCAATATGCAAAACTTATATTTAAAATGACTATAAAACAAAGTTCTAGAATGCCTATATATAGACTTGATTATAATGCCTATACAATATCAACACTGAAGGATAAAATAGTCATAAGTGATTATGCAGCCTTAAAACATGTATGTTATATCATTACAAGAGACAAGATACCATATATTACCGTTAAGCAATATGCAAAACTTATGCTAAAAATAGCTATAAAACAAAGTTCTAAAATGCCTATATATAGACTTGATTATAATGCCTATACAATATCAACACTAATGATTAAAATAGACAGACATGTTTATACGATCTTTAAACATACTTGTAGTATTTTTATTGGTCATAAGATACCATATATTACCTTGAAACAAAACGCAAAAGTTATGCTAAAAATCGCTATAAAATCAATATAAAATCAATATTTAAAACCCTTAAAATTTTTGCCAAATTACAAGCGAATTTTTGCCACGTTTTGTGCTCCGCTACATCTTGACTGCCAAAATTGAAAACATTAGCAGCGCAAACAAAATTAACTTCTTTTTCATTTCTTTAGCCCCCTCCTATAATAATAATAAAATATAATTAAACAAAAACGCCAAAAAGCGATTTTGTCTAATCTACAACAGATAAATGTAAAAGATTAATCGTATTTAATATATAACAACAAATCATTCTCTAAACAAATACATTAACTCGAATCTCTAAATAGAAATTCGAGTTTTATTAAAACAATAAGTAAATATGCAGTATATATGAATTGAATATTGCTTAAAACACTGTAAGTTATTTTCAATATTTCTCTTTAATTCTACATGATATTTTCATTCAGGTCAATTATTTTTAACACTGAAAACCTGTGGAAAACTGTAGTTTTTGCATAATAAATATCAAATATTTAATGGGGAATAACGAACATTTACCATTCCCGTATCCATATACATTTCAAGGCTTCTACTTTGTTTTCCACCAATATCTTTATAAATCGGAACTAAGTCTAAAGAAATTAGAGCTTTATTTACAGCTTCTATATTTTTACTTCCGATTCGAAAATGATCAACTTTATTTATCGATTCTGCTCCCCCATATACTTTTATTTCAAGTTGCCTTTTGTCACAGTAAAGCTCTGTACATACTTTTTTAATCAAACCTGGAATAGCTGTATCTGCAAATTTCCACATGCTTATATTATCAGAATAAGAATTAGAATCTGGCAGTAAAATGTGTACCATTCCTCCAGCTTTTTTTGAAGGAAGATATGCAGTTAAAGCTACACAGCTTGATAGTGCGTAGGTAATCAAAACATCTTCCTCTGAAGTTGATACGGCATATTCTCCGATTCCTACAACTCTAATCATGCTCTAATCCTTCCTTAAAAAAACTTAACCAAATTTCTTATCTATCCCAAGAGCGATTTTAACACTTTTATTACATGATCCTCCTTATATGGCTTGACAATAAAGCTATCTGCACCTGCCATAACAGCTTCTCTAACGTATACTTCCTGTCCCATTGCTGAAACGATTACTATTTTTGCATTACAATCAAATTCCTTTATTTTCCTTGTGGCCTCAATACCATTTGCAACTGGCATTGTAATATCCATGGTAACAATATCAGGTCTAATCTCCATGTATTTCCTAATGGCGACAGCACCATTTTCAGCTTCACCAATAACATTAAAGCCTTTTTTTTCAAGCAAAATTCTTAAAGAAACCCTCATAAGAGTCGCATCATCAACAATGAGAACTGATGGCATTATACTACACTCCTTATTTAAAACCAAATACATCTATTCAATTAATGACAGTTTTCTTAAAACCTCTTCGAATTTGCTAGTATTAATCGGTTTAGTAGCATACCCCTCACTTCCAGATTCAAAAGCGTCATTTACAACCTCAAACTCATTTAAAGCACTTGTCATTATTACCTTCACCTGCTTCTCCTCAGGTACACCTTTTTGCTTTTCAATATCCCTAATGGTCTTCAACACCTTGATACCATCAAGCTTAGGCATCATTATGTCAAGGCATACCAGATCATATGGTCTGTCTATGTCAAACGAAACCATAAATGCCTCAACAGCTTCCAGTCCATCAACTGTTATATCACATTCTCCATACTTCGCTAAAAACCTTGACAAAAACTTTCTACTCGCCATATCATCCTCAGCAATCAAAATCCTCATATTATATTCCTCCAAGTAATTAAATTTCACTTTAGGTTATCCCTTAGCATTCTAACTAACTCCTCATACAACAGTCTCGCTTCGTTTGAATCATCCCTTCTAGCTGCTAATTCTATTCTAAATGCTAATGTTTTAAGGCTATCTTTTCCTATTCCTGCAAATATTGATTTTATATCATGAGCGCAGGCCTCAATCATATACATATTATTCTTCTCAATTGCATTATTTAATTCTTTTGATTTTTGCAGAATCTCATAATCAGTATTTGGATCTTTATACTCATCATTTAACCCCATTGCATTCATTCTATTTATGGTATTATTTTCTAAACTGTCATTGATTTTATCTAAATCATTTATTTCTCTAATCTCTTTATTACACTTTCCACCTTGGTCTTCTTCATTCTTGTTAATCAAAAAGCTCTCTATCTTTTCGAATAATTCCTCAAAAACAATAGGCTTAGCTACATACTCATCCATCCCTATATTTAGGAACCTTTCCCTGTCTCCATTAAGAGCATAGGCTGTAAGAGCAACAATCGGAATATGATCCCCACTTTCTTCTTCATTCTTTCTAATTGCCTTGGTTGCTTGAATGCCATCCATTTCAGGCATCTGAATATCCATTATGCACAAATCATACTTTTCTTCCAAACACTTTTGAACAGCTTCCAATCCATTGCTTACCATGTCATATGTATAACCTCTTTCATTAAATATTCTTGCAATAACCAATTGATTTATCTTATCGTCCTCAGCCACAAGCAAATGTGCTTTATATTTTGTCTTTTCAATCTTCTTGTTTTTATTTAACCCAAAGTTGTTATTCTCCGCAATATCAAATTCCAATTTAAAACTAAAAATGCTTCCTTTTCCCTTTTTACTACTAACAGACATTTGACCACCCATCAGTTCTAGCAGTTGCTTTGATATAACAAGCCCTAATCCAGTTCCCCCATACTTTCTTGTATGAGATCCATCTACCTGCGTAAAACTTCTAAAGAGCTTGTCTATGTCCCCATCTGAGATACCAATGCCTGTATCTTGTACCTCAAATTCAATAGTTACTCTTTTATCACTTTTATCAAGAATTTTAACAGTGAAGCTTACACTTCCGTTCTCTGTGAATTTCAATGCGTTATTAATCAAATTATTAAGAACCTGTTGGAGGCGGTTTGGATCACCGTTCAAAAATCTTGGAATATTTTGAGATATATTTTGAGATAGAATAAGGCCTTTCTCATTTGCCTTAATCATATGTGCTTTCATAATATTTTTACACAAATCATAAATGTCAAATTTAATCTTTTCTACAAGCATTTTACCTGCTTCAATCTTGGAGAAATCCAAAATATCATTTATTATATTGAGAAGTGCATCTGCACACACTTTTGCAGTACGTAAGTTATCTTCTTGAATATGATTTAATTTCGTTTGCAACGTAAGACCTATCATACCTACTACACCATTTAAAGGCGTTCTTATTTCATGACTCATATTTGCTAAGAACTCTCCTTTTGCCTTATATGCCGAATTGGTTGCTTCAATTGCCTTTTTCATCTCTTTTTCAGCTTTTTTCTGATCACTGATATCTGAAATAATCAGTCCAAAATATTCCTTTTCATTTGAGTAAGCAATAATATTTACCCACTTTTCAGGGATTTCAGAAACTTGTTGCTCAAACTTTTCCATTTGACCAGTCATTGCCACTCTTCCAATTATAGATATCCAATCATTAACTTTTTCTTTAAACTGTGTAAATACTTCTGATGACTTTTTGCCAAGTATTTCTTCAGGTTGTCTTCCAAATAATTTACAAAACTGATCATTAATCTCAAGAAACACAAAGTCTATCGGATTACTATTTTCGTCTAAAATAATTTTATTATAAGACAAGCTGCTAATCATATTCATAAATAGGTTTTTGTATTTTTTTTCACTTTCTTTTAGCTCGTCCTCTGCTTTTTTTCGAAGTGTTATATCCTCAAATAGCAGTATTACATCATTTGAATCATCATCATATGATATTGGCGCTGCCGCTACGTTAAAATGGACTCTTCTGGCTGTTGCTTCATTTTTAACCTTAAAAATTATATTAAATCTTTGTACCCCTTCTAACTTCGAACGCACATCAATAACAGCACTTCTCAATCGACAGTACACGCATTCTGATCCTTTGGAGCATCTTTTTTCAACACTATTTTCACACCCAATTCCATCTCCAAAACAATTTCCTCGTATATCCTCATTTTCTGCTCCTATCATATTAATAAAAGCATCATTAACATCAATTATGGTTAAATTTTCATCAACAATAACAAGTCCTACTGGTGCATTTTTAAATATATTTAATAAATTATTTTTTTCATTTCTTAAATCATCTTCCATCTTTTTAATTCTGGTAATATCCCTAAATACAGCCACCGCGCCATTTATTTTACCGTCAGAATCTTTTACAGGTGCAATATTGGCTGATAACAGCTTCTTTTCTCCATTTTTAGAAACAAGTGCAGAATGATTTTTCAAACCTGTTTGCCTTCCTGTCTGTAAAACAATTTCAAATGGATTCTCACTCTCTTGATTCGTTTGAAAATTTACAATTTTAAACACATCATTAATACAGAAACCTTTTGCTTCAGCCACATTCCATCCTAGAAGCCTCTCAGCAGGTTCGTTTATAAACAATACTTTTCCATCAGCATCAACACTTATAATCCCATCCGCTATACTTGAAACTATTTTCTGAAGATCTTCAAAAGAAAACAATTGAGGTTTATCCATATATTTCTTCCTCTCTATCAGTTAATCATTGAGCATATCAGTCGTGCAATTTCGGATAATGATACTTGCTTTTCCACTGCACCAATATCATATGCAACCTTTGGCATACCATAAACAACGCAGCTTTGTTCGTCTTGCCCAATGGTTCTGCTCCCTGTTTTTCTCATGCTCAAAAGACCTTTTGAACCATCATATCCCATCCCCGTAAGAATAACACCAATTGCATTTTTGCCGACAGAATTTGATACAGATTCAAATAACACATCTACGGATGGACAATGCCCGCTAACCTTCTCACCACTAATACAATCTACGCTAAATGAATTACCTGCCCGCTTAACTTTCATATGACGATCTCCAGGAGCTATTAGGACTGTTCCTGGCACAACTAGGTCTCCTGTTTTGGCTTCCCTGACATTTAATGCACAGGAATTATTTAGCCTTTCAGCATACATTCTTGTAAAAACTGGAGGCATGTGCTGTACAATTACGATACCAGGAATGTTTACTGGCAATCTCCTTAAAACCTCATATATAGCTTCTGTTCCTCCTGTTGAAGCTCCAATTGCAATCAAAACACTTGAATTCGTATTAACTCTATTATTCTCTATTTTTTCACTGATTTTTCTATTCCAACGATCAAGGTTTGCTGTTGATGCAATTTTAATCTTTATAATAAGCTCTTTTATAAGACTATCCACATTCGTCCCATCCATGCTATCTGGCTTTGTTACAAAATCCACCGCCCCAGCATTTAAAGCTTCAAAGACATTCTTACTCAACGCGCTTACAACAACTACAGGCATAGGGTACTGGGGCATGAGTCTTCGTATAAACTCAATACCTCCCATTTTGGGCATCTCAAGATCCAACGTCATTATGTCTGGTTCGAATTCCACTATTTTGTCCCTGGCCATATAAGGATCAGAGGCTGTGGCAACAACCTCAATTCCAGGATCAACCGAAATTCCTTTTACAATGGTTTCTCTAAATACTAGAGAATCATCAACAACCAAAACCCTTATTTTTTTCATATACATTAGATCACCTGTTTTCTGTATATTGCAGGTAAAACATATTTATATTTCGAATTATCTCTACCAATTGATTCTGAATGTCCTATGAAAAGATAGCCCCCAGGCTCTGTAATATCATAAAACTTGTTTATAAGCTCTGTTTTTGTTTGATTATTAAAGTAAATCATTACGTTCCTACAAAATATAACATGAAATTTATTCTTAAACGGAAATACATTTTCCATAAGATTGAATCTTCTAAAAATCACTTCATTTTTTATTTCTCCATTGATTTTAAACTTCTCATCATCAACCTTTTCAAAAAACTTATTTTGCCACATCTTAGGTAACATCTCTATTTCTGCTAATGTGTAAACTCCTTTAATTGCTTTATTCAAAGCATTTGTTGATATATCGGTTGCAAGAACTTTTGTATTCCAAAATAGCTTACCCGTTAAAAAAAAATCATTGATAATCATACTCAATGTATAGGGTTCTTCACCAGTAGAACAACCTGCACTCCATATCCTCAAATCCTTCTCCTTGTTGTCCTTTATAATCATAGGAAGAACAATATTCTTAAAATAATCAAAATGCTCAACTTCTCTCATGAAGTAGGTATGATTTGTGGTAAGCCTATCTATCAACAACACCAATGCATCTCCACTTAAATCATTAATTACATACTTATAGAACTCAGAAAAGCTTAAAAACCCCTTTTCTTTCAACAGACATCCTAAACGACTGACTAAAAGAGATTTTTTCTCTTCTCCCATATCTATTCCATAATTACTTTTTAAAAAATCCGTTATCATTCTATATTCCATATCTGTTATTTTTATCAGATTTTCTTCACTCATATGACCACACCTTTACGTAAGATATGCATCGTCAACTTGTAAGTAGGTGACATTTTTCTTCCCAAGTGGAATGTTGAAATACAACTTTCAGGAAGTAACATTTCAACATTCCTTATCATATATTTGAAATCCATCGCATACATGCTTACAATTTACGGGAAGCAAATCAACGAATTGTTAATACTTTCCAAACTCGTTATCATTTAAATTAATTTTGACCTTTTGAGATGATTCAGATTTCGATTTTCCAGCCTTTGATGCAACCTTCTTAGTTTCTACCAAGGTCTCAATTCTACCATGGTTCATATTGTCTTCATGGCTTCCCATAAATCCTCCTGCCTTTTTCAGTTTGAATTTTGAAACCATTTCCTTTAAGAGCTCAGCCTGACCTGAAAGTTCTTCACTTGCAGCAGCGCTTTCCTCAGCTGTAGCTGAGTTTGATTGAGTTACTTGAGAAACTTGATTAATACCTACATTAACCTGCGATATTCCAGTCGCCTGCTCATTTGATGCTGTTGCTATATCAGCAACAAGATTTGCCGCTTTTGATACTCTGTCTACTATTTCATTCAATGCGCCCGCTGTATTATTTGCAATCTTTGTTCCATCCTCAACTTTTCTTACAGATCCCTCTATTAAAGATGTTGTTTCTTTTGCTGCATTAGCACTTCTAGCCGCAAGATTCCTTACCTCCTCAGCAACCACTGCAAACCCTTTACCGTGCTGCCCTGCTCTTGCTGCTTCAACAGCTGCATTGAGCGCTAAAATATTTGTTTGGAATGCAATATCGTCTATTACCTTGATGATCTTAGAAATATTTCCAGATGACTCGTTGATATCATGCATTGACTTTAGCATTTCCTTCATCTGTTCATTTCCTTGGACAGCATTGTTCTTTGCTGTTGTCGCAAGATCATTAGCCTGATTTGCATTGATAGCATTTTTCTTTGTCTGATCCGCTATTTGAGTCATCGAAGCTGTCAATTCTTCAATAGAGCTTGCTTGCTCCGTGGAGCCCTGTGATAAAGCCTGACTTGAGTCAGATACCTGCTTAGAGCCCGCTGCAACTTGCTCAGCTGCATTATTTATTTCACCAAGAACCTCATTAAGGGCTTGTATAATATTATTGAGTGAATCCTTTATTTCAATAAAATCACCAAGATAGTTTTGATGCATTGAAACATTCAGGTTTCCATCTGCCATATCTGTCAATGTTTTTGAAATCTCTTCAATATAAGCTGCGATCGTGGAAATTGTAAAGTTTAATGCATCTTTTATTTTTGCGTGATCACCCTTATAGTTCCCACTTACTCTGACCTTGAGATTGCCCTTTGACATTTCATCGAGAACTGCAGCAGCTTCCATAACTGGCTCAACTATTTTTCCAATAAGACCGTTAAGACCCTTAATAAGCTCAGCCCAGTCTCCCATAAACGCCTTATCATTACCTCTTTCACTTAGTCTTCCTTCTTCTGATGCCTCAATGAGTTTATTTATTTCTTTGTTTACATCTTTGAGATTCTTTCTCATTGCTTCTATTACTTCATTTATGAATACCTTTTTACCTGGGAACTTTTCAAGCTCAGCTTCAAAGTTACCCTTTGCAAACTCGCCAATACAAGCCATCGCTTTCTTTTTAACTGATATGTGACCTTTAACCATATCATTTACGCCTTTTGCCATTACTCTGTATGCACCTTCGAATTCTCCTTCTGGTACAACAATATCAATATCTCCAGCATCATGCTGCTTTGACATATATTCCATGTCTGAAATAAATCTGTTAAGAGATTCGATCAGTAGATTTAGACTATTTTTAATTTCGTTAAAGTCTCCATAATACGTATCCGAGATTTTTTGAGGAATATCTCCTTTGCTTATTCTTTTTATGTATTCTGATGTAACATTTATTGGCTTTACAAAAGTATCAATAAGACTATTTGTAGCAATTATAAGTTCTTTCCAACTTCCTGAGTATTTATTTGGATCAGCTCTTTCTTGGAGCTTTCCATCTTGCGCTGCACTTATAAGTTTTCCAATATCATCAGTTAAACCACGAATAGTTCCAATTGTAGTTTTAACGGCAGGACTAATCTCATCTTTTTCATCAATAATTTGGACCTCACTACTTACATCACCTATTGCAATCTTCTTTACTGTATCAACAAATGTTCCCTGAAGCTTTTCAGCAAACATGTCCATTTCTTTTGCCATTTGTCCTACTTCATCTTTAGCATCCATATTAAGCCTCATACCTAAATGTCCCTTGCTCATTTCTTTTATCATCTCAAGACTTCTTTTTATCGGATTGCTTATAGCTCTTGAAATAAATATTCCTAGAAATACTGAAACTAACGTACCCACAGCCAAAAGGATTATCATTATTAAGCTAGAAGTATTTGCTTGTTTTGTATTTGCTGTTGCCTTTTCCCCTGCATCTCCAATTTTCATTTTTAGAATATTATCTATAGCATCCTGTTCTGCCCTTGAAGCAATACCAGAATCACCTTTTTCACTAATAAGTGCAATTGCATCAGCATCCTTGTTTTGTTTTGCAAGCTCAATAGTCTTATCTAGCTGAGTCTTAAAGTTTGCCCTACTCTCTACAAATTTCGAAAATTCTGTTTCCATTTCTTTTGATAAAATAAGTTTTTCAAACTCCGTTGATAATTTATCTATATTTGCTCTTCGTTCTTGAATCTTATTTGAATAATCCGCTATCTCTTCCTGATTACTTGTTAAAATCATATCTCTTATATTTACTCTCATTCTCTGAAATTCAGTTGATATCTCAGCCATTTGTTGAATAGGCACCGTCATGTTATTATACAATTGTGCATCAGATTTACTTACAGATTTTAGACTAACAAAACCAACTATACCCATTGCTAATACAATAAGAACAACCGTTATGAATCCTAGGATCAATTTCGCAGATATTTTCATATTATAAAACCATTTCATAATTATCCCTCCGTGAATTTTATTTTATAGAAACTCTCATTCTTATTTTTTTAATGATGTTATTACGCTTGCATCATCATCCGTTAGCAACTTCTCACAATCCAAAAGTAGCTTAACATCATTTCCCACCTTGCCTATTCCTTTAATAAACCTGTGGTGTGAACTGACATTAACCTCTGGCGGTGCAACTATATCATTAGCAGAAATATCGAGAACTTCAGAAACAGCATCAACAATGAGGCCTATTGAAATATCCTTTACATCAACAACAATAACGCATGTCCTATCATTATACTCAATTGGTTCTTTATTAAATCTAAGCCTAACATCCATTACTGGTATAATTTTACCTCTCAAATTTATTATACCTTTTATGTATGCTGGCAGCTCAGGAACCTCAGTTATAGGCTGTATTCCTATAATTTCTGTCACATAACAAATTTCAACTCCATAAAATTCCTTTTTCAATGAAAATGTCAGAAATTTATCTTTTTGAGTATCCTCCTCAAGTGAAACAATTTCTTCAACCATTTCAGCCATCATAATTCTCCTCTCATTTAGGATCAGCTAAGAATCCATTTATTTTTTATAAGTCTTGATAATACCAGAAACATCAAGTATAAGGCTTATTGAGCCTTCTCCAAGTAAAGTACAACCTGTTATACCATTTACCTTTTTGATATAGTTCGGTAATGCTTTTACTACAACCTGTTGCTCGCCTAGAAGCTCATCTGCAAATAAACATACTGTATTTACTCCATCCTCAACCATTATGATTATTCCATCCTCCATATTTTGGCACGAGTTATTTATTGAGAATAGCTTGTTTATCCTCAAAACAGGGTAGCATTGCCCACGTACCATTATCATTTCATTACCATCAGTATCTTTTATAAGATCATCATCACTTACTCTATACGATTCCTTTATACTGGTAGTAGGTAATGTGTATATCGAATTACCTACTCTTATGTTCATACCATCAACAATCGCAAGTGTAAGTGGAATTCTTAATGTAATTGTAGTACCCATATCTGGAGAACTACTGACATCAACCAATCCTCCAACTTTTTGAATATTTTTTATAACTACATCCATCCCTACTCCTCTTCCTGAGAATTCAGTTATGGTTTCGTTTGTGGAAAATCCAGGCAGAAAAATCATGGAATATATTTCATTATCCGACATCTCTTTACTAGGATCGTCAATAATTCCATGTTCCATTGCCTTTTTAAGTATCTTCTCTCTATTCATACCTTTTCCATCATCTTTGACCTGAATAACCACCTCTCCGCCCTCGTTTTTAGCCTCAAGTATGATCTTACCCTTTTCATTTTTACCTTTCATTTCTCTTTCCTTGCTTGATTCAATTCCATGATCAATTGAGTTTCTTATTAGATGCATTAGGGGATCTGATATATTTTCTATTATATTTTTATCAACTTCTGTATTCTCACCTAGTATTTCAAGCTGTACATCCTTATTTAACTTTTTGCACATATCCCTTACTATCCTATTCATTTTGTGAAATGTTGCAGCAAGGGGAACCATTCTGATTGACATTACCATATCCTGTAATTCTGCTGTAATTTTTTTTAATTGCCTCGCAGCTTTGTTAAAGTTTTCCAGTTCAAGATTTTTCAGATCAGAACTTCCTGTAACCATAGCCTCTGATATAACAAGTTCACCTACTAAGTCCATAAGCTTATCAAGCTTTGTAACATTGACACTTATTATATTTTGTTGAAGAGCTTTGCTAGATGCCTCTTTCTCTCTCTCAATTTTGGCTGATTCAGGAATAATCGGTTTGTCATCCAACTCAATTTGGGGAATTTTCTTGATATGCTGTTCGGTTTCACTCTCATCAATCTTTTCTAAGTCAAGCTGCTTTAAAAAAATTGTTTTATTAAGTATATTATATATATCATCATAGGATCTATCTGTACAAAAAACCAGCTTAAACCCTTCTCTTTTAATAATTTCTAGACTATTCTCATTTTCAAGAATATCTTGAGGATCACTTTCTATTTGACTGACATACTCTTTTAGTGAATGTATAACTGAGAAGGCTCTTACGTTTTCCATCTCACAACCATCTTCAAAATAAATGCACGCTTTAAAACAGTTCTTGTTCTCAATATTCTTTGCCTCAGATAAGTTGTATGAAATATAGTATTTTTGTTTCTTACTGCCCTCATCTTTTTTTGTTTCCAGATCATCAGAATCATCAATACTTTTTAACTGATCCAAATACCCCCTATTGTTTTCTACTAACTTAGAAGGGTCACCATCTGGTTCTATTCCATCCTCAATTTTAGAAAGCTCGCTCTTCATAAAGTCCGCGCCTTCCAGCACAAGGTCAGTAATCCTTGAATAGTCAAGATTTTCAGGTTTTTTTTCTCTAATATAGAAAAATAGATCCTCAATAGAATGTGCAATTTTCGTCATTCCATTAAACACCATCATAGCCGACGAGCCCTTGATCGTATGCATTATTCTAAATATCTCATTTATCTCTTCATCTGAGTATTTATTGTACTTTTCACCATTTATCGTGAGCTGTTCTAATTGCTCGAGCATTTGCGCAACTTCGAATTTATACATCTCAAGTATAGGTTCCCTAGCTATATCAGACAAATTTGTCACCTCGTATTTTCAGATTCTGTTCTATAATGCTCTTAATACTTTTATAACATGTTCCTCTTTAAAGGGTTTAACAATAAAGCTCTTTGCACCAGCCATAACAGCTTCTTTAACATATACTTCCTGTCCCATTGCAGAAACAATTACTATTTTTGCTTTTTTATCAAACTCATAAATTTTCTTTGTTGCCTCAATACCATCAATATCAGGCATTGTAATATCCATGGTAACAATATCAGGTTTATTTTCCTTATATCTCTGAATCGCAACAGCTCCATTCTCCGCTTCAGCAATAACGGTAAAACCGTTCTTTTCAAGCATTAGCTTCAATGAAGCCCTCATAAAGGTTGCATCATCAACGATTAATACTGTTGGCATATATTTCCACACTCCTTATTTAAAATCCAAGCCTTTTAAATTTAATAGACATAAAAAAATAGTGAACACTTCAAATGTGTTGTGAGATAAATAAATGTTTACTTACGATTGTAAAATTATGCCAACACCAATAAGAAATGCTACAAAATATATCGACAAAATACAAAAACTGTTTATACTTTTTGAAATTTGAATTGAAGAAATTTTAATGGTAAGTTTATTGTAAATTGTTTATTGCAAAATAAATAATAAAAATGATAATATATATCTTGACTTCTGCAGCAAATTGAAACAAAAATAGCCGAAGACCGATGTAATATCAATGGTTTTCGGCTTTTCGTGTTGGTCAGAAAGTTGTGGTATAATCACACCTTTTTTGT
>Ga0209800_10000548_pt1 | contig 55441 bp, 36 predicted proteins | sample Higcelweek8metaG_FD_187174 | JGI IMG/M metagenome (GOLD analysis project Ga0209800, IMG submission 187174) | Freshwater pond sediment microbial communities from the University of Edinburgh, under environmental carbon perturbations - High... | ecosystem: Environmental > Aquatic > Freshwater >...
GAAATCGTTTTCAAGGGCAGGCTGGGGCTTGACTGCATCGAATGTGGCGGACCTGAACCGGGGGTCGGTTGCGGCGGTCGGGGCGTCGCCCGCATGTTTGAGGTTCTGGACGAACTGGACCTGATCGAACAGGGCAATTATGACGCCGCAATCTTCGACGTGCTTGGCGACGTTGTGTGCGGAGGTTTTGCCGCCCCGCTGCGGCAGGGCCGCGCGGACCTCGTGTACATCGTGGTCAGCGACGGCGTCATGGCGCTTTACGCGGCCAACAACATAGCCAAGGCGATGAAGCGTTTCGCGACCAACGGCATCGGGCTGGGCGGCCTGATCCTGAATTCGACCGGGCCGGAAACCAACGTTGAAGGCATGCACAGGTTCGCCGAACGCATCGGGACGAAGATAATCGCGCAGATCCCGCGCCACCCCGTGATAAGCAGGGCGGAAATCGCCAGTATGCCGGTGATTGAATTTGAGCCCGGTTCCGAGGTAGTGGCGATCTTCAACAGTCTGGCCGACACGATGATTTCGGATTCGCCCGGCGCGCACCCGGTGCCGACACCGCTGACCGACCGTGAATTCGATGACTTCGTCAAGGAGATACTCGGTGCAGCCGTTTGACGAAATGAACTTCGCAAGGCCGTGGATCGAGGGTGTGGCGGTTGTCGCGAACCTGGTTTCCGACGCCGTGTTCCAGGTCGGTGGCGTTTCGGCCGTCGACGTGGATTCGGCTGTCGCCGCCGTCGCCGGGCATGACAGGACGGTATCCGCAACGCTGGCCGCGCGGCTTATCGTGTCCACCGACGCCGCACTGCGACCTTCCGGTCCCGGCGCCGACTGGTCGGACGGTTTCGGGGACGCGCTTTGCGCGCTTGCCGGTTCGGTCGACTTCGGACAGACAAAAAAATCCCCATACGCCGTGGCCGTGGTCGGGTTGCCGATTACCCGTAACGAATGGGATTGTCGGGCGGATGTCGCCGAGGTGTCGCGCCTGGTTTTCGACGGAATGGGGCTGACGGTCGCCTGCTGCTGGCCCGCGCCTGGAACATGCGCCGACCTGTCCCTGGTGGCCAGGGCCGGCACACTGCTGGCGCTTCCGGATGGACGTGCCGCGGCCAGGTTGATTTCGGCGCGGACTGGCGCGGCGGTGGTGGATGTGGATCTGCCGCTGGGGTTCGACGGCACCGTGCGGTTCATGAACACGGCCGCAGCGGCGCTGGGAAGGGGGCCGCGGACCGCCGAATATGTCCAGGCGGAACTGCGGCGCGTGACGCCGCGATTCGAATGGGTGGTACCGCACAGCCTGCTGCACCGGAGGGTCAAGCTGGTCGGGTCGGCCACCTTTGTCGCGGCGATGTGGGATTTCCTGCTTGAGGTCGGTTGTGACGTATGCGGCGCCGCATTGGCCGGCGGGATCGCGAGGGGGATCCCCCTGCCGGGCAACGACGACCCGGAACCGGATGAACCGGTGAACATCGTGATCGGTAATGCCGACGCCGCGGACTGGTGCTCCACGAACAGCGTGCCTTTCCTCGAGTCCGGGTGGCCATGCCGCGGGGCGCATTCCTTCTATCCGAGGCCTTCGCTTGGTTTCGACGGTGCGGCGGCGATCCTTCAGGATGTCGTGAATCGCATGAATTTATTCGAAATACTGGGTAGTTGGAAACACACTGTCAGCACCGAAGCAGCTCTGCAACAGCATACCAGCCAGGGGCACGTTTCTTCAGGGATTCGCCCAGCTTGACGGCGCCTTCGGCGAGGCCGGCCCGCGATCCGGCCCGGTGGCATATCTCGATCTGGTCGTTTTTTCCCAGGAAATACACGGTGTGCGTTCCGACCACTTCGCCGCCCCTGGCCGAAGCGATTCCGACTTCGTCATTCCTGCGCGGTCCGGTTCTTTCGATTGCCGGTTCCAGGCCGGTTTCACCAAGGGCGCCTGCGATGCTCAGCGCGGTGCCAGACGGCGCGTCCTTCTTGTGTCGGTGGTGCATTTCAACAATTTCGACATCGTAGTCGTCGCCAAGAATCCTGCGGGCGGCCAAGGTCAGTTCGGTCAGGCAGAAGACGCCGACGCTGGTGTTTGACGCGACGAGCACAGGAATACGGACGGACAGGGACTTGAGCAGGTCGATGTCTTCAGCGCCCAGCCCGGTGGTGCCGACGACCAGTGCCGCGTCGCGCTCGGCGATGGCCATGGCGAATTCCCGTCCGCCGCCCGCCGCGCTGAAATCCAGCCCGACATCCACGGTGGCCGGCATGTCGCCGGGGGTGGCGATGAGCGCGAGCCTTTCCTTCCCGGTGTCGATCTCGAGGCCGATATCGGGGTGCCCCGGAACCTCCAGCAATGCCGCTATAGAATGTTCGGACGATTGGGACAGGATCGCCGTGATCATCTGTCCCATCCTGCCCCGCGCGCCGTTGATTGCGAAACGCATGATTCCAGCCCCCGGTTGTCTGTCCCGTCCGGGGCCATGGAGCCCCCGGCCGCCCAATGATAGCGCGGATCTTCAACACGTCGACATTTTTGGACAACCGGGGTCGTTCGATTGACAAGGGGCGGCAATAACAGTAAAAACGACTGCCCGCGGGCCGACCGCCCGTGGCGGATCCGGTTCATGGTGAACCCGACCTGATTGAAAGGGGAACCCGAATGTCGAAAGCGAATTTCCTTTTTTCTTCGGAATCGGTGACGGAAGGCCATCCCGACAAGGTCGCCGACCAGATTTCCGATGCAATACTTGACGCTATCATCGAGCAGGACAAGGCATGTCACGTGGCGTGCGAAACGCTGGTCACGACCGGCATGGCGCTTGTCGCCGGCGAAGTCACGACGGACTGCTGGGTTGATATTCCCGCCGTCGTTCGCAGGACCATTGAAGAAATCGGATACACCGACCCGTCGATGGGCTTCGAAGCCTCGACGTGCGCGGTTCTTACGTCGATCGACAAGCAGTCGCCCGACATCGCCATGGGCGTTGTCCGTGGTGCCCCGGAAGAGCAGGGCGCCGGCGATCAGGGCATGATGTTCGGCTATGCCACCAACGAAACCCCGGAACTGATGCCGCTGCCGATCGTCCTGGCTCACCGCCTGACGAAGCGCCTGGCCGATGTCCGCAAGGATGGGACGCTTGATTTCGTCCGCCCGGACGGAAAATCCCAGGTTTCGGTCAGGTACGAAGACGGGCGCGCGGTCGGGATCGACGCGATCGTGGTTTCGACGCAGCACAAGGACACAGTCACGCACGCGCAGATTTTTGAAGGCGTGTTTGAAGAAGTCATCCGCAAGGTCGTCCCGGTGGAACTGGTCAGGCCCGACACCAAGGTGTTCGTGAACCCGACCGGCCGCTTCGTGATTGGCGGCCCGATGGGCGACTGCGGCCTGACGGGACGCAAGATTATCGTCGACACATACGGCGGAATGGGGCGTCACGGCGGCGGCGCGTTTTCCGGCAAGGATCCCAGCAAGGTCGACCGCAGCGCGGCTTACTACGCCCGTTACGCGGCCAAGAACATCGTGGCCGCCGGACTGGCCGAACGCTGCGAACTCCAGGTCGCGTACGCCATCGGCGTTGCCGAACCTGTGAGCCTTCTGGTCGATACGTTCGGGACCAACAAGATCCCGGAAGAACGTATTGAAGCCCTCGTCAAGAAGCATTTCGACTTCAGGCCCGGCAGGCTCATCCACGAGCTGGGACTGCTGAACCCGGTTTACCGCGCCACGGCGGCGTACGGTCACTTCGGCCGCGATGGCTTCTCCTGGGAGAAGACGGACAAGGCCGCCGCGCTCCGCGCTGAAGCGTTCTGACGGGTTGCCCGGGGCACACGGCGCCGGTCCCGCGGTTCGGACATCTCATATTTCCTCAAGTTCATGGAATTTTTTGGTTCTGGCTGATTGCCAGAAGGCTTGGAATATGTTAATTAGCGTTCGCATTTTTTTTGGGCCCTCCATAACGAATGAGGCAATGAATGTCAGGTCATAGCAAATGGGCAACCATTAAGCACAAGAAGGGGAAGCTTGACGCCCAGCGCGGCAAGATCTTCACCAAGCTGATCAAGGAAATCACGATCGCTGCCAGGATGGGTGGCGGGGACCCCGAAGGGAACCCCAGGCTCAGGCAGGCCATATTGACCGCAAGAGGGCAGAACATGCCCTTCGACAACATTGACAGGGCCGTCAAGAAGGGTACCGGCGAACTCGAAGGCGTCATGTATGAAGAAGTGACGTACGAAGGGTACGGGCCGGGCGGCGCCGCCGTCATCGTCGACTGCCAGACCGACAACAAGAACCGCTGCGTGTCCGAAATCCGTCGCGCGTTCCAGAAGGCCGGCGGCAACATGGCGGGACAGAACGCGGTCGCGTGGTCGTTCGACCTGAAGGGCCTGATCGAAGTCGATCACGCCGGCGTCGAAGAAGAAAAGATCATGGAAGCCGCGATTGAAGCGGGTGCTGATGACGTCGAAGACGCTGAAGAAATCTTCGAAATCACCACCGCCCCCAGCCAGTTGATGGCCATTGCGGATTCCCTGAAGGCCAGCGGTTTCAACGTCACTTCCGCCAAGCTCGCCAAGATTCCGCAGAACCTGATGCGCCTGACCGGCAAGGAAGCCGAACAGATGATCCGGTTCGTGGAAACCCTGGAAGACCTGGACGACACCCAGAACGTCTGGTCCAACCTGGACGTTGACGAAGAGGAAATGGCAGCCCTCATGGAGTGAGCTGACCGATGCCTCGAATTCTTGGAATAGACCCCGGAAGTCGCAAGACCGGATACGGTGTCATCGAAGGCACGTGGGGAAGTCTCACGTGCATCGACTATGGCGTGATCCGGCTTGACACGACCAGGGACAAGACCCCCGACGACATTGCCGACCTGCTTGGCGAAGACCCGTCGCAGTCCGTCGCGTCGCTGACCGCGCGCATGGTTGAACTGTACCGGCGGATCGATGAAATAATCCGCAGCCACAATTGCGATTGCGCGGCCCTGGAACGCGTCTTCGTCGCCAAGAACGCGGATTCCGCGCTGAAGCTCGGGCACGCCCGCGGGGTTCTTCTGCTGGCGGTCGGCAACGCCGGCCTTCAAGTCCACGAATATTCGCCCGCCCAGGTCAAGAAGTGCGTCGCCGGCAACGGACGCGCGGAAAAAGCCCAGATGATGTCCATCGTGCCAGCAATCCTCGGTATCGACAAAAAACCGCCCGAAGACGCCGCTGACGCCCTCGCCATTGCCATGACACATGCTATGCTTGGCGGCGAAAGGGCGCTTTATCTTGATTCGATCAGGTGACCATCCTGGTGCGCGGGGGTTTGAATGATTGGCCGTTTGAAGGGCAGGCTTGTGTCGTGCGAGGCGGGAGTGGCCGTGGTCGACGTCGGCGGCGTCGGGTTCGACGTGATTGTCGACGCGCAGACCGCCCTTGACCTCGGGATGCCGGGCGACGCGGTCACGCTGTCGATCCGGACCGTCGTCAGCGAAGACGCCATCAGGCTTTTCGGGTTCTTCGACAACACGTCCCGCGACGTGTTCGACATGCTGCGCAACGTCAGCAACATTGGTCCAAAGATGGCGATCGGCATCATGGGCGGCCTGCCGCTGCACGTGATGGTCCAGGCGGTCCGCGAAAAGGACATCCGGCTTCTGGCGACGATCAGCGGTGTCGGCAAGAAGACGGCCGAACGGCTTGTGATGGAGCTGGGCGACAAGTTCATGGCCCTGCCGATAGTGGCCCCGTCGATATCGTCCGCGGTCGCTCCGACGGTGGTAAGCGACCTGCGTTCGGCGCTGGCGAACCTCGGGTACAACCCGCGCGATGTCGATGCGGCGATCAGGTCGCTGGACCCGGTCAGTCCGGATGCGAAACTGGAAGACCTGGTGATGGCCGGGCTGGCCTGGCTTAGTTCAAGGTAAGGAGACGCGATGGCGGACACGACCGGAAGGATTGCAACGCCCGAAAAGACCGACGAAGAGGTCATGGAAGCATCGTTGCGTCCGAAGACCCTGGACGAATTTGTCGGGCAGGACGCGCTGAAGGCCAAGCTGAAGGTGTTCGTCGAAGCCGCCCGCAAACGTGGGGAAGCGCTTGATCACATCCTGCTGTGCGGGCCGCCCGGTCTTGGCAAGACCACGCTGGCGTACATTCTGGCGCGCGAGCTTGGCGTGGACATCAAGCAGACGTCCGGCCCGGCGCTTGAAAAGAAGGGCGACCTGGCGGGCATCCTGACGAACCTCGCCCATCGCGACGTCCTGTTTATCGATGAAGTCCACCGCCTGAACACCGTGGTTGAAGAAAACCTGTACCCGGCGATGGAAGACTTCAATTTCGACGTCATCATCGGCGAAGGCGCCCATGCGCGGTCGATTAAGCTGAAGCTGAAGAAGTTCACGCTGATCGGTGCCACGACCCGGTCCGGCCTGTTAACGTCGCCGATGCGCGATCGCTTCGGCATCGTTGAACGCCTGGAACATTACCCGGTCAAGGACCTGACGACCATCGTCGGCAGGTCGGCGAAGATACTGGGTGTCGAAATCGAAGACGGCGCCGCCCACGAACTGGCTGCCCGTTCCCGCGGTACGCCGCGAATCGCGAACCGGCTGCTTCGCCGCGTGCGCGACTTCGCCGAAGTCGAAGGCGACGGCCGCATCACGCTGGCGATTACCAAGTCCGCGATGATTCGCCTTGACGTTGACGACTTCGGGCTGGATTCGTCGGACCGCCGTTACCTGCTGTGCATCATCGACAAGTTCGGCGGCGGCCCCGTGGGCGTCGAAACCCTGTGCGCAGCCCTTTCCGAAGAACGCGACACCATCGAAGAAGTGTTTGAACCCTTCCTGATCCAGGAAGGCTTTGTCCAGCGCACCCCCCGCGGCCGCGTCGCCACCGACCGCGCCCGCCAGCACCTCCACCGCGCCGTCCCGCCGGGTGCGGGTTCGCTGCTGTAAAACTTTCGACATTCCCGAATGCGCTTCGTTAGGGCGAATGTAATTCGCCCTTTCCGGACGTACGTCCCGGGTGACGGGCACCCTCTGCGCCGCCTGCGGGTGTACGCCCGCTGATCGGAACAGGCGAACTCCTCGGGTCCTTGCGGATAGCGCGATGAAAACGTTATTTGACTGATGAAATTGCCTGTTCGAAGGCGTCAGATCGCTTCTTGCAGGTTGAGCACACGCGTCCGAGTTCGTAGACGGAGAGGCGATCGCCGCAGACATCACAAAAGCCCAATGACTTCGTATTCTTGTCGCGCCTCTTAACCTTGTCGATGGATGCCAGAACTTCTTCCTCCAGTGACCTCCATCCGCTCACGTCAAATGACCCATGCAGGGAAACCTCTATCTCGGACTTGCCATATTGCAGGTACTCCTGAACCCTTTTTGTCTGATCAAGGGTCACAGCACTCCGCAACAACGAACGAACCTTGTCGAAAAACCGATGCTCAATCTCTTCACATTCTTTTGCGTGTTCCCTGTCCAATCGTTCTTTCGCGAGCCGCTCCCGCTCCAGCTCGGCAACCCGTTCGCGTTCAACGGCCGCCAGCCGCTCCCTTTCAATCGCCGCAGCTTTTTCCTGCTGCAGTTGTTCCCAGGCCAGCCGCTCCCGCCTGAGCCTTGCTGCGGCCGACTCAATCGCCGTCGTAACCTTGTCCCGTTCACCTGGACACCGATCGAAATACTCGATGAGATCAATCAGCCCCCAGTTCCCAGAAAGCATGCTTCGCCAACGATCCAGGATTTCATGACAATCACGTATCTCACTGAATTCTGCCGACATCTCTTCTGCATGGCTCAGGGCGTCTTGAACCCTGGGTTGCAGGCGGCCGAAAACCTCTCTGCGATAGGCATCCATAAAGTCGTTCAGCTTTGCCTCATGCTTTCTGAAGTCGTTGTCCGCTACGGCCTTGACGATGTATCCCCTGTCCATCTCAATTGCCCGACGCAGGAACGGCAGAGCCTGCTCAACTTCGCCGGAAGCCATGTTTATTTTGGCAATCTGGAAGACGGCTTCGCCAAGTCTTCCGTGCAGCGCGACGGCCTGTTCGGAATACTTCAATGCGTCCGCCAGTTTTCCTTGCAGAAAGGCGCTCCAGCCAGCTGACATAAGGGCGGTGGCGGCGTCCGCAGGTCTGTCAACTCTCGCATAACGCCCGGCGAGCAGGAAGGACTGCTCTGCGGCCGCCAGATCAATCAAATCGAGATCACATCCAAAAAAGCCCAGGCGAATAACGCCCTGCATCTGGTGAAAACGCCACTCCAGCTTGTATCCCGGTGACGTGATGTCTCCGTTAATCGCTTTGTCCAAGGCGTCCAGACACTCAACGTAAAGTCCTTGCCGGAACGCATCGCGCGCGATCTCAAACTGGTTATAGGCCCATGTCTGGACGGGCGTCTTCGCAATTTGAACGAGTTCTTCAAGTGTTTGCCGCATGCCTCCAAGGGTTGTCAGCACGTGACCAAAGCCCCACTGAAAACTTGAATTCAGTTCCGCGATTCCGCCAGCCATGTCCTGCATATGCCGGGACGCGAGCGCCACTTGTCTTTCAAGCTGCTCCGTCGCACCTATTATGTTCTGAGTCTGTTCGGATATGCCGCCAACCAATTCATCAGAAAAATCATGACGAATCAGGTAGTTCTCCCACGTCTCATCTGCTGTCCACTGTCTGGGCATGTGTAATCCTCAAAATGTTTTACAACTGGCATCGGCGCTGGTTGAGTTTGCCACTTAAGGCGTAACAGTCAATAGGACTATAGAAACGCATGTGCGGCCAGCCGGGCAACATCCCGCACGCCCCGATCGCCGGGCGTACACCTTGGGGCGGCGCAGAGGGTGCCCGTCACCCGGGGCCCTGTCGGAGGCGGCGACACCTTGCCGGGCGTAATGTCAGTCGCCGCCGAGACAGGAGCGCGCGACATGGGGCGGGCTTCATGCGCGACGCGTGCCCCGGGGATGGGTACCCCGAGCCGCCCCGGCGAACGAAGTGAGCCGATACTGCGTCAGACGTGGGGCGTACATCTCCTGCTGATTCCTGTCCGGAAGTCCCGAATTCCACGATTTCCTTACCATCCGGTTCCAATCATTCCGTAACGACCGGGCCTGTTTGCCGAATACATGTCCAGCCTGAACTGCACAGGCGAAATCCGCTGACAGGTACTTGAAGTGGTACCTTGAAGGTGTCAAAATGTACAACGAAAAACGTAAGCCCCACTACGGATTGAAAGATGGAAGGAAAAACGATTTGTCACGAGTGTGGTGCGGAAATGATTCCCGATGTCCGTTGTGAAGAACTGACCTACAAGGGGCATCGCGTGATGATTGAATTGCGTGGCTGGTATTGCGGCGGCTGTTCCGAGGCGTTGTATGTCCTGGAGGAGGCTGGCAGGCGCATGGAGGCCTTCACGGCACTGAGGGCGAAAGTGGACGGTGTTCTTACACCGGGCGAGGTTTCACGCATCAGAAGGAAGCTGGGACTTTCCCAGCGAAAGGCGAGCGCCCTGCTTGGTGGTGGCCCGCGTTCGTTTCAGAAGTATGAAAGCGGTGTCGACTGGATAACCCGCTCGATGGCCAACCTGTTGCGTCTGCTTGACAACGATCCCAGTCGCTTGAACGAACTGATTCCACGGCAGTGATGGCTCCCGGAAGCGTCAATCCAGGCTGCGGCCGCCGTCGACGGGGAGGATGGCGCCGGTGGTGTGAGGGGCGTGGTCAACAAGGAACAGGACGGCGTCGGCGACGTCGGATGGCTGGCCGATGCGCCCCATCGGGATTCGGGAAATCACTGCGTTGCGGAGGTCCTGGTCTTCGTCGTCGCGGAACAGGACGGTGCCCGGGGCTATGGCGTTGACGCGGATGTCGGGGGCCCAGGCCTTGGCCAGCGAGCGCGTCAGCATGACAAGGCCGGCCTTGGAAACGCAGTACGGCACATGGTTGCGGAAGGGGCGATCGGCCGCGACGTCGGCGATGTTGACGATGCTGGCGCCGGGCTTCATCAGTTCACGCGCGTTGATGCAGCACATGTACGGCGCTTTCAGGTTGGTGCCGATGAAATGGTCGAAGTCGGCTTCGGTCAGTCGGTCCGGGGGTGTGACGCCGAAAACGGCGGCGTTGTTCACCAGGACGTCCAGCCGGCCCGTGGTCGTCCAGATCGTATCGAACATCGAACGAAGTTGCGTGCGGTCGGTCAGATCGGCCGTCAACAGCCACGCGTTGCGGCCCGTGGCACGCACCTGCCGAAGGGCGTCTTCGGCGACGGGACCGGGCTTCCTGGCGTGCAGGAAGACGTCACGGCCCGACCTGGCGAGCGCCAGCGCGATCTGCAGCCCGACGCGGACGGTCGAGCCGGTGACCAGCGCGACGCTGTCCTTCATCGGGGTATCGACAATAATTTCGTTCATGGTCGCCCCCGGTTTTCCAGAATGATGAGCCTGGAAGGATTAGAAACCACAAGCGGCGATTCAGTCAACAGCGGGCTGGGCTTCGGACAAGGGGCAGAATCCGGCCACCGCCAGTTCCCACGGGTTGAACATGCGGATCGAACCCCATATCACGTATGTTTCGGCGCGGGCCAGTGGGCTGCAGACGAGCAGATCGCATGGCGTCTGGTCGCTGGATTCATGCCCGCTGCAGCCCACGGTGTTCTGGCCGTCCGTGCCGCGGATGATAATCGGCATGCCGCTGTCCGCGACGTGCAGGCTGGCGGAACATGTGCGGCAGCACTCGTGCGGCGGGCACTGTTCCATCGAACATGTGACAGGCCCCATTTCGACCCCGACGGCCAGCTTCACGAAAACAGGCGCCTGGCCCCCGTCCGAAATCAGCGCGGACACGAGTTCGGGCAATCCGGTCAGTCCGTCAAGCGAGCATTCCTGCGGCGGACGGCAGTAACTGTCGCCCTTGACGAGGCTTTCGCAGGTGAAGCCATCCGGGCAGTCGGTATACGCGTCCGTGCAGGGAATGCGGACCGCGACCAGGTCGGCGATATCTGTCTGGACGTCCGTTGAAACCACGGTGTCTTCGCCGGTTCCGTAATCGGGGGCCTGCGCGTCCTGACTTTCGACAGTGTCGCGCGCGTCGTCGTTTCCCGTTGATTCGGAATCGGTTGCATAGCTGTCGACGGGTGCGACGGCATCCGCCATCGCGGTGTCGGTCGTGGCGCCGTGGTCGCGAAGGATCGTTACGTCATTAAGGAACGCCATGGAATCTTCGGCCGCCAGGGTATCCAGGGCAATCGCGGCGTCGGTGTCATCCAGTCCGGCGTCAAAGACGCCGCAGCCGGGCGAAATGATCATAAGAATGCCGGCTGCTGCGAGAACCGCTGCGATGGTTGCCGATTTGCCCAAGATATCAGTACCTTCAAGGTGACGCCCTCTGTCATTATAGGCAAATCCAAATCAACAAGCACAATTGACGGCTGCTGAATCATCCGACGGAAGTATTTGTGCATCGGGAACGCGGGCGCATCTTCCGTTCCGGTGTTCCAGAACACATAATTCTGTCGGCAGAATAAAGAGGTCCGGATGAGCGGAAAAGATTATTACGCGATACTTGGGGTCGCACGGACCGCTGGGGCCGAAGAACTGAAGAAGGCCTACCGCAAACTGGCGATGAAGTTTCATCCCGATCGCAACAAGGGCGATAAGGCCGCGGAAGAAAAGTTCAAGGAAATCAACGAGGCCTACGCGGTCCTTTCAGATGCTGAAAAGCGTAAACAGTACGACACGTTCGGTGCCGAAGGCTTTGGCCAGAGGTTCAGCCGCGACGACATCTTCAGGGGCTTCGACTTTTCGGATCTGTTCAGCGGGGGCGGTGGCCGATCGCGTGGTGGTTTCAGGACCACGACGATGGGTGGCGGCGGCATCGAGGACATGATTTCACAGCTTTTCGGGATGTCGGGGATGGGCGGCAGGGGCGGGCCGGGCGCCGGCTCGGGCGCGGGCATGGGTGGCGCCCATCAGCGCGGCCAGGACGTGGAACAGTCAGTGAACATCCCGTTGATGGATGCCGTCAAGGGAACCACGCTGAATCTGAAGATTCCTGACCAGGCTGGCAACTGGGAATCGGTGTCGGTCAGGATTCCGCCCGGCGTGGCCTCGGGGTGCAGGTTGCGTGTGCGCGCGAAGGGCGGCGCGTCACCGTGGGGCGGGCAGCGCGGCGATCTGTTCCTGGTGGTCAAGGTCGATGACGACCCGGTCTTCACGCGTTCAGGTGACGACCTTTACTGTGACGTCCAGGTGCCTGTTTCGGTTATGGTCAACGGTGGAAAGGCGGAAGTGACGGTTCTTGACGGGACGAAGACGGTCAAGATCAACCCGGGGACCCAGCCGGGCACACGCATCCGCCTGAAGGGGCACGGTGTGCCGATCAAGGGCGGGGGCGCCGGGGATGTGTTCGCCAGGATCATGCCGGTTTTTCCCGCGACGGTGTCAGCCCGCGCAAAGGAACTGTTCAAGGAACTTGCTGCAGAAGGTTGGTAGATCCGGCCGTATCCGATGTATTAATGATTTTGAACCATGCGGGGGTCCGACATGCGCGCGCCTGTGTTGATAATTGTGTCCGCGGCTCTGATTGCCGGCTTTGCCGCCAGCCCCGGGTGCAAGGACAAGACCCCGTACCCGTCACCTGAAAAGCTGCGCGTCCAGGCTGCGGCGGACGTCGTGACCACACCGGATCCCGGCCGGCCGGAAGCGCTTCCAGCGCGCGCTCTCGCATTTATAAGGACCGCGAAAGGAACCACGGTTGTCGCCGGTCACGATTCCGGTGATGGACTTGTGGTGTCGCAGATTCCCGGTCACGCATGGGCCATGGAAGACGGGTCTGTCAGGGTTGTCAAGGTCGTGTCGCGGACACCTGCCGTGAACACTCCCCGCAAGAGATCTTCGCTGGCCGGACTGGTGATGGAAGAATATCGGCCCGAAGGCGGGGGCGTGAAGACCGTCGACCTTACCCCGGACAGGACCGCGTCGTGGGACGAAACGTCGGGGTTCATCAAGGACGCGGTCGAAGCGGACCCGGAAACGGCCGGCGAGTATTACCACGTTGAAAAGATTGTCGGAATCGGCTCTTCCGGCCCGGTTTCGACGTGGCTGGTCACTGTCGATTCGTGGCTTGGTGGCGCACATCCGTCCAACCCGGTGAAGCTTCTTGTCGTCGATCTTTCCGCCGGCACGGTGGTGGACCTGTCGTCCGGGTTTGCCGGGCGGGATGTGGTCGCGGAAGTGCTTGGCGACCGTTACGAAGCCGCGTGCGTCCGCGACAATTGCGGTGTTGCCCCGATGGAGGCCCTTGGCGGGGCCCCGGTCTGGGTGGTCCTGCTGTGCGCCGCTTTCGGGTCGTGCGAGGGGCAGTACCAGATGGAGTTGATTGCGACGCCGGCAGTGCCAGCTGACGAAGGCAGGCCGGTGCTTGAAGGCCAGATTCTGAATGTCCCCGGTGCTGGAACGGTTGAAAGGGGAGTGGTCGATTACAGGACTTCGGAAGCCCGCAACGTGGCTGTTGTTGAAATGGCCCTTGGCAGCCTGGACGAAGTCGCGTTTCCGTGGACACCGGCAAAGGGCAGGGCGGAGCGGTCAAAGACGCGGGAAGTCCGTTTCTGGATTTCCGGCATGAAGCAGGCCGCGGTGATCGGTCGGCTTCCGGAAGTCCAGTCAGTCCAGTTCATTCCCCCGGGAAAACCGGCGTCGGACGTGCTTTTGTCGCTGAAGGGTGTTTCAAACTAGCGTCAGTCCGTGAATTCACTGTCAGGAACCGCTTGTTCAAGCCTCGCGTCGACCGGGAAGCGTACGGTCTGCTGCATGGTGCCAAGTGCCTGCAGATCGGATATGGCACCGATGGAACGAAGCGTTTCCACAAGAGTCCGCACCCTTGTCATGAACCACGGGGGGACGCGGCCCTCTTCAAGGAATTCGTGATACCTGGCCGGGTTCGGGATGACAAGCACCAGGAACACGGCTTCAAGAACCGAAAGCTGTGACGGGTCCTTCGCGAAGTAGTGTGTTGCCGCTTCCTTCAGGCCCCAGACCTCCGGTCCCCATTCGATGACGTTCAGGTAGAGCTCCAGGATCTTTTCCTTCGGAAGGTTCCGTTCGACCTGCCAGGTTATGAAGGCTTCCTGGAGCTTCCTGGACAGTGTTTTTTCCCGTGAAAGGAACAGGTTCTTGACCAGTTGCTGCGATAGGGTGCTGGCGCCCTGGAAGAAGCCGCCCTTTTCAAGGTTGACCTTGAGCGACCGCTGGATGCCGGCGCGGGAAAATCCCTTGTGCTGGAAGAAGCGGGCATCTTCGCTGATCGTCAGCGCCTTGATGAAGTATTCGGGCACTTCCTCGAAAGGTACCCAGCCCGGCGAGCCCACGCCGATGGTGCGGGTCACGACGTGGTCGCGGTCTTCGATCCTGTGAAGGAAAGTGCTGCGAAGCAGTTCAAGGTTCACGGCCGGACCCAGATCGATGGTGACAAGGTCGGCCATGTCGGGCACGAAATCGAAAACCAGCTTTGACAGGTCAGAAGTGTCGACGTCCAGTTTTACCGTGGCGGCAAATGTTCCGCTGAGCCTGGCGCCGGACAGAACGGGTATGGCTTCGCGCGGAATTGATGCCAGCAGGGATTCGCCCGGCAGTCTTTCGATCCTTCCAGTCAGCATGATACGGGGGGACTCGTTCATCATCGTGCCGGTGAATTCGAACGGCAGTTTGATTTCGCCCAGCGACAGGATGGATTCCTTCATTGTGAGCGTCCCGGCGGGCCCGTCGAAAACAGTGCCACCCGAAAGCCCGAGGTCCACGTTCCGCATCGGCTCCGCCGCGACTTCACGCAGGAATACTGTGGCGTCGCTGACCCCGAACCGGCCGGAAATATCCAGCCGCGGGCCTTGCGCCATCGTCATCACCATGTCGGTGTCGGTCAGGGCGGTCCTGGAATCGGTTTCGAGCCAGGATGGCAGCAGGACCTGATACGGGGCCAGTTTGAGGTTCTTCGCCTTCAGTGCCATCCTGACCGTCCCGTCAGGCCGGATTCCCACGTCGAATTCGTTCAGCGTCGACGGCGATTCCGGGCACTCGAACCTCATCCGGGCCACCAGTTCGCCATCCCCGGCGCGTTCCACCTGGAGGTCCAGATTTGAATATGACTGCGCGGCCTTCGTCGCCTTGTCGCGATCCGCGACATATGTGACCGTCGCCCCGGTTACGCCGATCCTGGTGCCGTCGTATATCTTTGCGATTTCGACAAGACGGCTCCGGGAGGATTCAATCTTTCCAGCCAGCCCTGAAAACAGGCGGGCGATGCGCTTCTGGACCGATTCGGGCGGAAGCGTCGCCGTTGTTCCGTCCGACGCAGGTTCGGCCGTCTGGACCGAAGCCATTACTTCAATGACCGGACGTTTGACCCTGACGTCGGAAACCGTCACCGTACCGGCCAGCAACTTCAACGATTTCGGCACATACTGGGTCATCGAAGCCGGGATCAGATCCAGGGCTGACCTGTCGCCTTCCCGCCGCGCGGACCACTTCACACGGATTTCATCCGCGCGTATCCCCGCTGGAAACCTCGTGGAGCCCGGCAGTACCGCCACAGGCGAAATAAGACTTATTTCGCCGCGCCGCCATTGAATGCCGCCGATTCCAACGTCAACCCCGCGGATGTTTCGTGTCAGTGGCGGGGTTATTGTCGCCGCGACGCGGGAAATCTTTCGCGCCGATTCCATGTCCGCGGTAATTTCAATGTGCGATGTCGTCCCGGCACCGTCAGGCAGGACGGCCATCTGTACCACGACCTTCTTCGAGAAGGCGTCCATGGTGTCGGGGTCGGGCCCGAGCGACGCGGCCCCGCCCTGGACGACGCCCGAAAACAGGGATGTGAATATGGAGCCGGTGATTTTCGCAATCGTGACGTCGGGCATCGGCGTGCCCTTCCTGCCACGTTTTGCCACGGGGGCTTCATCGGCATGCTGCCCGGCCACGATTTCCGGGGCGCCGGACGGGCCCGCGAGCCTGCCGGCCATGCCAGCCAGGTCAAACGGATTGTTGAGCGTGCCGGCCTTGACGTCCAGGTGTTCGACGGCCACCTTCGTGATGCGGCGTCCTCCGATGATCATGGCAAGAGGATCGACCTCGATCCTGATTCCGTCCGCCCGGACTTCGATTCCGGTCCCGTCAACGAAAGTCATCGTCGGAACGATCAGTGTACTGGCGCCGGCAATGGAGATGTCGCCGTGAGTGACGCTGCCCTTGAGCGACGCGGCCGCGCGGTCGATGCGCGAAGATGCCATTTCACGGATCGCGAAAGGCAGCAACAGCGCGGTCAATCCGACGACGGCACACAACACGACCGTTGCGATTATGATTTTTCTGCGATTTGACAACGGGTTTGGCGGTTTGAGCCTGGGGCCCGGAGGATTCACGCGCTATTCCCCGGATTCGCCGCCGCTGCTGGTAGCCGCCCAGGCGATCAGCCCGATCAGCGCACCGGCGAGAACGACGCCGCCGGTAATGCCGAGAGCCCACTTCCATGTGCTGACCAGTTCGACTTCGCCGCCATCCTTCAGTCCGTCACGGGCGAGGATGTAGTCGCGGTCGGAAGCGACGAGCTGCGATTCGGTCATCTTGAAGTTGAAGGGGGTTATCGGAACCCGCTTGCCACCTTCGGTTTCGACAAACAGCCTGGTGTCGTCCTTGACGACGACCTGCTGGCCCTTTTCGTCGGTGACCGTAACGGAGTCACCCTGTTCGGGCGGCGCCTGCAGGGTTTCCAACTGCGATGTCGGAATCCTGTATGTGTTGTAGCAGCCAAGAGCCAACATGCTGAAAACGAGGGCCATCGAGACAAGACGCTTCATCAGGTACACTCCAGCTTATACCCAAGGTACGGCAGGCATTGTATTAACGGAAGTCAAAAAAGAAAAGGACTTTTTGTCCATGCGGACTCAGTCCTGACAGGGGGCGCCCGGTTCACTGTAATGAAGAGTGGGCAGACCGGTAAAAGCCTTCAAGTACTGGCGTTTTCCTTCAGTCCGATCTGAAGCTGATCCGGCAGGTCCGGGTCGTGGCACCTTCTGCAGCGGGCTTCGTAACAATCGACGGCTCCGACGACGACCAGGTCCCTGGCCGCGGAGATGCGCTGGGTCCGGCTTGCGGGCGCCCCGCAACGGTGGCAGACAGCCAGGATCTTTGTCACGTCGTCCGCGATTGCCATGAGGTGCGGCATCGGTTCAAACGGAACGCCGCGGTAATCGGTGTCGAGTCCGGCGACAATCACGCGCTTGCCAAGGTTGGCCAGCTTGTCGCAGACCCTGACGATTCCTTCGTCAAAGAACTGGACTTCGTCGATGCCGACGACCTCCACCCGATCGTCAAGAAGCTGAAGTATCTCCGAGGAGTTCTGTACGACGGTCGCGGCGATGGACAGTTCGGAATGCGACACGATGCAGTCCTGCGAATATCGGTTGTCGATCGCCGGCTTGAATATCTGTACCCGCTGGCGGGCGATCTGCGCGCGGCGAAGGCGACGAATCAGTTCTTCGCTCTTGCCCGAAAACATCGGCCCGCAGATCACTTCAAGCCCGTAGAACTGCTGGAAATACGGCATCCCACCTTACCCCGGCGTCAGGAAGAGTACCTTGCGCCAAACAGCTTCATCAGCTTATCGTCGGATCGTATCAGGTCCAGCGTCGCCGCCGCGTGTCCGGGCGCGTACCCGTTGCCCATCAGCAGGGACACGTCCTTGCCCGCGCCTTCGGCGCCGAGCGTGGCGGCGGTAAACGATGTGGCCATGTTGAAGAAATAGGCGATTCCGCCGTCACGGGTCGACAGGACCGTCGACATTTCGGTTCCACGCACGTTGGTCGTGTTGATCGTGACGTCAAGAAGGCTTCCGTCGGTCATGGCGTTGATCTTTTCGAAGACGGCCACAGGGCTGGTCGCGTCGGCCAGGATCAGTTCGTCGAAGTAACCGTATTTCGCGACTTCGTCGATGATCGATTGCATATGGACCACGCCGAACAGGCGACCGCTGGCGCCAAGCATCTTCCGCGCGGCCGCGGCGCAAAGCAGGCCCGACTTCCCGGTTCCGATGATGCCGACGTTCATGCCGGGCCGCACCAGCCTGTAAACCTGGGCCGGAGCACCGGCGACGTCGAGGGCGGCGAGGGCCGCGTCGCGTGGGAAATCGTCAGGCAGCTTTTCCCCGATTCCGCTGGAAAACAGTATCGCGTGGCCCTCGATTTCGACCTGATCGCGGTCCATGAAGACCTTCTTGATCCTGTTGATCTTCAGCGGGGTCAGCGAAAGCGAAACCAGCGTGGCGATCATGTCGCCTGCTTCGGCCTTGATCGGGCCGTCATATTCGGCCCCGATTTCACGGATGCGGCCAACCAGCATGCCGCCGGATCCGGTAACGGGATTGTGCTGCTTGCCGCGTTTTTCGACGGTGTCCAGGATCATCCTGGCGACGCCTTCCGGATCGCCCCCGCAGGCTTCCTTCATCTGGGTGAACGAAGCCGCGTCGATGTTCAGCATTTCCACGTCAATCAGCATTTCCGACGGGTCGATCGGCAGCCTGTTGTCGACCTTCCACGCCGCCTGGGGAAGGGCCCCGGCCGGTTCAAGCACCCTGTGCGTTCCGTATCTGGTTCCAGCGCCTTTCATTTTTATTCCCTGCCTTTCAATCGTTCCATGATCAACTGCACGTCCTGCCACACCAGTTTCTTGAGTGTCGGATCCTTCAGGAGCCCGGCAGGATGATATGTCACCACAAGGGGCGTGTCACCAGCCAGCAGGAAGCGCCCACGCAGGCGGGTGATGGACGGGGAGCCTGCCAGCACGCTGGCGGCAGTCTGCCCCATCGCAAGGATGAAGCGGGGTTTTAACAGTTCAATCTGCCGTTCGATGTAGGGGCGGCATCGGCCGATGACATCCGGTGTCGGGGTTGAATCGTCGGGAATCCGGCATTTGAGCACCGTCGTGACGTAGCAGTCCTTTTCGCGATCAAGCCCCATCGCCTTGAGGATGTTCGTCAGGAGGGTTCCGGCCTCGCCACAGAAGGGCCGTCCGGTTTCGTCCTCGGCGCCGCCCGCGCCTTCGCCCACAATCATCAGCACGGGATTGGCCGGACCTTCGCCGAACACCGTGTTTGTGCGGGTACCGGCCAGGCGACACCTGTGGCATTCGGCCACGGTTTCGCGCAGCGAAGCCAGATTCCCGGAAAGATCCGGCATAAGGTCGTCCGGATCGACAGCCGGCTGGACTTCGGCCGTTTGGGCCGTCAGCGTGGCAGCGGCCGTTTCCACTGATGTCGTTGCCGCGGGCCGGGGTGCCCCCTGCTGCGCACGGGCGGGCAGGTCGGGAAGTCCGTCCAGGTCAGACTGGAGTACCGTCCTCAGCGCCGCCGCGACCCTTGCCGTATCTGTCCTGATATCCTGATCCACTGGAATATTAACCACGCTTGCGTTTGATCACCTGAACCAGTTCGTCCACAAGGACTTCCGCCAGTTCGGGCTTGGGCATTTCCGCGATTTGAACCGGCCCGGTCCCGTCCGCGCGAACCAGGATGCCACCATCGGGTACATCGCCGAATCCGCGCCCACCACCCGCCCGGTTGGCGAACAGGAGGTCCGCGCCCTTCCTTGCCATCTTGGCGGCGGCAGCGTCGGCGGATACATCCGTTTCGGCCGCGAACGCCATCACTGCCAGGGCCCCGGTCAGCGGCGCCAGGGTCGCCAGTATGTCGGGATTGGGCGTTGTAGCGATCCCCGTCCCGAAACCATCCTTGGCAATTTTGATTTCAGACGTGACTGCCGGCCTTTCGTCAGCCGGCGCCGCGGCCATCACCAGCCCGTCGGCGCCCTGAACCGCGTATTCCACGGCGGCCATCATGTCGACCGTGGTTTCAACCCGGATGACCTGGTGCGGTCCGCCGGGAAGCGAGGAGTCGAATGTGGCGTCGCAAGGACCCAGCACAAGCCGCACCGCCGCGCCCCGCCTTGCCGCGGCTTCGGCCAGCGCGATTCCCATCCTTCCCGATGAAGGGTTCGTGATGACCCTGACTGGGTCGATGTGTTCGCGGGTCGGGCCGCCGGTCACGACAACGGTGCGTCCCCGCAGCGACTGGGGTGTCAGCGCCGCCGCGCAGTAATGCAGGATTCTCTCAATCGACGGGAATCTGCCGGGGCCGACGTCGCCTGAAGCCAGGTTCCCATCGTCGGGCGGCACAATCAGGTATCCGGGGAACCCGCGCAGGGTCTCAACATTCCGTTGAACAGGTGTCGAAAGCCACATGTTTGTGTGCATTGCGGGGCTGACGACAATCGGGCATGAAGCGGCCAGGACCGTCGCCGAAAGCATGTTGTCGGCCAATCCGGACGCCAGCCTGGCCAGTGTGGTGGCGCTTGCGGGCGCGATGACGATCAGGTCCAGCCCGCGTGCCAGCGATATGTGTGTCTGTCCGCGCGTGCCGGCGAACATGTCGTCGTCGGTCCTGCATGGCCGTTCGGTCAGCGACTCGAACGTCAGCGGGGTGATGAAACGGGCTGCCGAGGTCGTCAGCACGGTCGAAACCGAAGCGCCCGCGCGCATCATTTCACGCGCAAGGTACGCGGACTTGTAGGCCGCGATGCCCCCCGTCACGCCCAGCACGATGTTTTTGCCCTCAAGAAGCCGCATTATGCCCCCCGGGATGCCTGCGCGGACCTGCCGGCAGATGTCCGGTCACCTTGATGTAATGACGAATTCGACGCGCCGGTTGATGGCCTGGCCTTCCGGGGTCGAGTTGTCGTCGATCGGCCTGTCTTCGCCGTAACCGATGGCCCGCATGCGCGCGCCCTCGACGCCACGCCCGATCAGGTATTTCTTGACCGCGTCGGCCCTGGCCTGTGAAAGGCGCAGGTTTGACTTGTCGTTGCCGACGTCGTCGGTGTGACCTTCAATGTCGACCCTGATTTCGGGGTGATCCTTCATCGCCAGGGCCACCTCGTCCAGCAGCGCCCACGATTCGCGCTTGATTTCCGCCTTGCCGGACTTGAAGAAGACCTTTTCACGAAGCTCGATCTTCTTTTCGGTGATCTGGATGCGCTTGTATTCGCAGCCCATGTTTTCACGCGGCCCGGGATCCATCGGACACTTGTCGTCCGGGTCAAGCAGACCGTCGCCGTCGGTGTCGCCCCATGGACATCCACGGTTGGAAACGGGGCCGGCCTCGGACGGGCACTTGTCTTCATTGTCCGGAACCGTGTCGCCGTCGGTGTCGGTCAGCGGACAGCCCTGGTTTGAAAGCAGGCCCTGCTGGTAGGGACAGCGGTCCTGGGAATCCTGGACGCCATCCTTGTCGGTGTCCACGATCGGACAGCCACGATTGCCGACAGGACCGTTTTCCTTCGGACAGTTGTCTTCCATGTCGGACAGCCCGTCGCCATCGGTGTCAACGACCGGACAGCCCTTGTTGTACGTCGGGCCGGCTTCGTTGCGGCACAGATCGGTTTCGTCCAGTGTGCCGTCCGCGTCGTTGTCCGGGTCCGGGCAGCCGTCCGAGTCCTCGAATTCGTCAATGTCTTCTGCCTGGTTCGGGCAGCGATCCTTACGGTCGGGGATGTTGTCGGCATCGGCGTCGTTCAGACACTTAGCTTCCCTGGAATTCTGGTACGCCAGTTCGGCGGTACGTTCCGCTTCCTTCATCGCCTTGTCGGCGGCGAGCGACCTTCCCATGGAACCTTCATGACGCGCGATTTCGGCGAATGTTTCCGCCTGCGCCAGTTCAACCGGGGCGCAGTTGTACATCGATTCACGCTGATCACCCATCAGCGTCTGCACGTCGTCCGCCCGCTTGCGAATCTGCGAAGTGGTCACGCATCCCGCCACAAGGGATGAAGCGATAACCAGGGCGACCAGCGAAACGGCCATGCCCCTTGTGCGAACGGATTTAGCAGGAACATCCGGCGAAGTGCTCATTCGATGTCCTCCGCGTCCAGCCGGGCCTTTTCGCCGTCGGCCACGAACGCCGACTTCAGTCTGGCCTTTTCCGCAAGCTTGAAGGACACGTCTGCAAAAGTGAAGGCTGCTTCGAATTCCGAAACGCCCTCGCGGCTGCGCGCGTATTCAAGATTCATTTCGGCGGCCTTGAATTCGTAGGGGCATTTGTCGCGAGCGCCGACCGCCTCCGCGGCGGCCAGGGCCTTCTGTGCCCTGGAAATCGACCTGGTCGCGTGAAGCGGGCTGCAGCCCGAAAGCAGCAGTACGGACAACGACAGGATCCACAGGCCCTTCTTCACCATGCCCTCCACGTCGCGAGCAATTGATTATGACCCTTTTCCGGCGGGCAGACAACAGATGCCGGGTGTGTTTGAGGTCAGTCGCGAATGGGATGATGGGAGGACGGCCGGGAGGCCGGAAACGGTCAGTAGTCGAATTCGTAGGAGACGTACATCGACCGGATCAGTTCGAGCTTGCCGACCAGGAACTGGAGCCTGTGGAACAGGTAGTTGTCCCGGAGGTCGTCAATGGTCAGATCCGGAACCGGCGTCGGGCCCATGACGAAGTTTTCGCAGGCTTCGATTTCATCCGGCGTCAGCGAGTCGTTTTCGACTTCGTCGTAGCAGCGGTAGATATCGTTGCACTGATTGACCAGGTCGTACGCCGGGTAGTATCCGCCGTCCGGGCGCCTGTAGGCCTGGTAGATCTTGCCGGTGAACCTGTCTTCGCATTCGACGACTTCCGCGTCCGAGGGCAGGCCGATCTGGTACGAGTCACCCTTCAGCCAGACGCGGGTCGCATCCACGAACGACCTGTCGAAGCTGCTGATCAGCATCGAGTAGCCGTAGTAGGCGGCCAGCATCGGGATACGGAACTGGGTTGTTGGGAAGACGTACTGTTCTTCCGGTTCCAGCGCCTGTCCGACAACGTCGATCAGCAGTTCGTTCGTGCCGCAGGGGTTGCCCATGGTCACGTCGGCGCGATGCACGGACACGAGCTTGTTCGCAGCGCCGCCGGAGGTCTTCGTGAAGCAGCCCTTGTAGGTCCCGGCGCAGCCGACGTTGAGGTTGTCAAGGTCGACGAAGTCGCGGGGGCCGAATCCGATCGGCTGGTTGCTGATCGGGTGTTCCAGGATGCACCAACCGTAGTTGTCCGCGTTGTTGGCCATGATGCCGCCGAACAGCGCGTTGACTTCATCGCGGAAAATCGAACCGTAGTTGACGTACCACTTCTTCGTGTCTGCCTGGTCGTCGACGCCGATGAACCACGTGGACGGGTCGGCGATCATTTCGAACGCCGCGAGGCGGTCGTAGATGGTGCCGGAGGCCGTGACGACCGGATCGTAGTAGCTGTAGTCCCACGAAGCGTACAGCGGGCGGGCGCCGTTTTCTTCGAGGAGGTAGAACTGGGTGGTGTAGGCACTGGCGTTGACGTCGTCCTTTGGTTCGTAACGGTCACGCTGCGTGTTGTATCCGTAAGAAGCCGGGATCGGGCGACCGAATGTGCCCGCGAACACGTTGAATGACAGGTAGGTCGCCAGGGAACCGGTCAGACCGCCATTGAGATCATTTTCCCACGGGGTGCCGAACTTGCCTTCCCAGTAGCCGTTCTGGTTGAAGACATTGAAGTTCACAGCCCAGTACTGGAACTGAATCTTCATGATGGTGAACAGGGCGCGGACCCAGTTGTCGTAGTTGGTCGGCCAGAACGTCGGATCCTGGTGCCAGTAGCCGCGGAATACCCAGTAGTTTTCGTAGGTTTCGTTGGTGTTGCGCACGATTTCGTACGGGTCGACACCTTCGTCCCACATGTTGACCGTCGGCAGGTACCAGGCCAGTTCGTCGGAAGCGAAGCGATACGGGACGATCGTCTTGTCGGCCGAGCAGAGCAGGCCTTCGTAGTATTTGCGGCAGACCTTGCCTTCGCCGCAGGACGCGCCTTCTGTTTCGCATTCTTCGCCGTAAATGTCCGCCTTGTCGACGTCCACGCGGTCGTACATCGCGTCGAGGTCGCCGAACATGTTCGGGAAGTTCGTGTGGTGAACCCTGCGCAGCGCGAGACCGAAGTCTTCACCGCGGTCTTTGAAGGACGGGGTGTTGCCGGGCATGCCTTGTGTCGGATCCACGTTGATGTATTCAGCGTAATCCGAGGTGTCCGGCTTGTCCTTGTACACTTCGACCAGGTTGCCGTAAGCGTATTTGACGGCCGCGATGTCGTACAGGCCGATACCCTGCCAGGGCATGTTGAACTTTATGTAGTAGTCCATGACCGACGAGTACTGGAAGGAGCGCATTTCGCCGGCGATCTGCTCGGGTGTTTCCTCGAACAGGCCGATCGGTTCGAAACCGTCGCCGACCTTCTTGACCTTCATGTCCCAGTATTCGCGCGGGAAGTTCATCGCGTCGGTGGACGCTTCGAAGTTGTGGCGCAGCCCGATCGTGTGGCCGACTTCGTGGATGGCGACGCCATAGAAAATCAGCTGCTGCAGTTCGTCGATGAATTGCGGACGGAGAACGGCCAGGATGTCCTTCATCGCCTTCTGCGAAGCGGCGACCACCGGGTCGTACACGGACATTTCAAGCGGGGTCGGGATCGTGATCGTGCCGTAACCGTAAGGCGTGGACTGGTTGGCGACCGTGATGGCCGACCGGAGCTGTTCCGTCAGGGCGGCAACGCTGCACGGGTTGGTGTCGCTGAAGTCGCTGAAGTCGTACATGAGACCGTTCTGTCCCTTAAGGGTGTCGCAGACCGTGTCGTCGTACTTCTTCTTGTAGGTTTCGGCCAGTCCCATCAGGGCGCCGTCATAGAATTCAGCGCGATCGATGCCGGACGCGGCCATCTTGCGGTAATTTTCAAGCACTTCGGACGTGCCCCTAGCGTTCGCCCAGTTGCGAAGCAGGTACTTGCTGGCAACGGAGTTCGTCGTGGTGTCTTCGTCGGCGAAGTTCGTCGAAACCGCGCGACCCTTCGTGTCAAACAGGCTCGGGTCCTTGAACAGCCAGCGGATGTCCTTGTTGACGAACATGTTTTCGATGGATGGCTGGTTGGCGATGACGTTCATGCGCCCGGCGACCGGCGACTGATCGGACTTCTGGACGCCCGTGGTGGTCAGCGCGTCGGCGACTTCCGGGGTGACCAGGCTTTCGACCAGGGCTTCGGCTTCTTCATTCGTGTAGCCGTTGCGCCAGTACGAGAACTGCCGCAGCCTGTCGCTGCGCATCACTTCTTCGATGTAGGAAGCGTCCGCGATTTCGCGGAAGGACTTCACGCCGGCCAGAAGTTCGATCTGATCCATCGCGCGCACTGCACCTTCATGGAACGCGGCGTTGTACACGTACGCCGTACCCGTGATGATGCGGCCGCTTGTCGGATCCCATGCGGGCGGGCCGTAACCGTAAGGCGTGCCGCCACCGGGTACGTTGACGGAGTAGATGAAGCTGTAGCGCAGGTCGCCGTTGGGCTTCACGTTGTCCAGCGAGCCACAGATCGCTTCGTTGGTTTCGAACACGCCTTCGTCGCGATCGCGGACGTCGGCATCGGTCTTGTTGTTTTCGCAGATGATGAACATGTGGTCGACGAAGACTTCATTGCCGTCGGCGTCGAGCATCTGATCGCCGTTCTGGGTCCATGCCGGCAGTTCGTTGATGTTCTTGCCGGTCACGCCCTTGACCGTGGCGTCAAAGGCCTTCGACCATTCTTCGGCCAGCTGCAGCGTCTCGGAAACCATGTTGTTCGGGAAGTCGTCGCTGACGTGGTAAACCAGCGGGCGCACGCCGATGATGTTGCCGTCGGCGTCCTTCTTCCACAGGTCGTGGCGGGTCGCGAAACGCTGGTAAAGGTGATACGAGAGACCGTAGTCTTCATCCCAGCGGAGCCTTTCCGCGCGGAAGAAACCGAAGCGCTGCTGATCGTAGTCGGTGTACTGGATCGGGTGATATTCCTGTTCACGCGCGGTGTCGACGGCCATGAAGGCGTTGTAGATTTCAAGTTCTTCCGACACGCATTCGTAGATGCCGCCCACGTACCAGGCGTAGTACCAGCAGATCGGGATTTCGCCGTAGCCGTCGATGAAGTCGGTCTGGACGCTGGCGATGACCTTGTTTTCGAAGGACATGTAACCCGTCCCCGGATTCAGTTCGAGGTTCGTCGGCGACGAGGAGTCCGTCAGCAGGGTTTCGTACGGGTTGTCCGCCTGGAACTTGTTGACGTAAGTCGGGAGCATGTTGCTGCCCCACGAAACGCGGATGTAGTCACGTTCGTACCACATACGGTCGGACGCGTTTTCGGACTGGACGTTACCCGGTTCGCCCGTCATCGGGTTGTAGTCCCAGATGATGTCGAAATGCTTTTCGATCGGGTAGGCGAGGGCGGGGGAGTTCTTGTCGCGCCACACCGGTTCGCCGTCGATCAGGTAGTCGGACCCGTCCTTGTTCTTCAGCTTCATGTGCGTGTCTTCACGCGGATTCCCATCGTATTCGTTTTCGACGAACGTGTAGGTCCGGTAGAAGTACAGGTAGTCTTCCTGGATTTCGAACACGCCGCGTTCGATCGGGTCCTGGGCACCCGTGAACGAGTAAGCCGAGGCGTAAGGCGTTTCCGTTACGGTCAGCCGGAAGAACCATTCCTTCCTGGTGCCGTCTTCGTTAAACAGCAGGTCCTTCTTCGCCACGTAGTTTTCCTTGACGCGGCTGATGGTGCCAACGTCCTGGGCGCAACCGGCGAACAACGCAAGGCCCGCGAAGGCAAGCAGGGCGATCCTGGCAAAAGTCTTCATCACGGATCCTCCACCAACGGGGTTGATGACATTGTTTGATTCAATCTTTTTCATTCCGTCATCCCCCTGTCAGATCTTGAGTGCGCTGTATACCTGGTAGATACCGCGCATCATGTCGAGTACTTCGATGGTCTTCCGGAGTTCCGCCTCGAGCGCCGGCTTGTCTTCCTCGGAAGCAGCTTCCCATTCGGCACGAAGGGTGTTGGCCTTGGTGACGATGTTTTCGTTCGGCGAGAACCAGTCGGCCTTATAGGTCGGTCCCCAGACCATGTAGGTCTTGCCGCTGAACGGATCTTCGAATTCCATCGGCGTGATACCGGACTTCGGGCCGATCTCCTGGCATTCCGGAGTGCCCTTCAGGCAGATCAGGAACGAATCGACGAACGACGGATCGAACGACGCCGGCAGGTACGCCATGCCGTAAAGCATCGCGTAAAGCTTCAGCGTCAGGTTGTCGATCGACGGTTCCACGCGCTTCGAGTTTTCGACCGGCAGGGCCGTGAAGTACGGAGACGGGGACATGATGTACGCATTGGAGTTGCGCACATCGAAGTACTGGTGCGGCGCGGCGCCTTCGCCATCGCCTTCGAAGGCGAAGTACTGGGGTTCGTCAGCGGTGAGGCCGCCAAGCAGTTCCACCAGCATCTGCGGGTACATGGTGTTGAACCCGAGGCTGGTGCCGACGCCGATGTCGAGCTGTTCGCCGACGTAGTTCGACGTGAAGTAAACAGTCGAGTCGGTGAGCGTCATCAGGGCCGCCATCTTTTCCCAGAACGAACCGAAGTACTGGGCGTGGTCGTAGTAGTAGTAGCCCGCGCCATCCCAGAAGGTGGTGTAGGGGTACTTGCCCTGGCCGAGCGGGATGTCCAGTTCGCTGCCCGTTGCTTCCGTGTCGAAACTGATGTTTTCGTACACGTTCGTGTCGAGGTTCAGCTTGAACGAGCCCGGTGCCGGCGAGGCCATCGAGTTCGCGAGGATCTCGAAGCCGTATTCGGACGCGCGGCGGAGTCCCCATCCCATCAGCGGGGCGTTGGCCCAAATCGCGCGCCAGGAGAAGTTCTTGAGCAGGTGGGCGTAAAGCGCGTAGTACATAGCCGCGCCACGCATCGGGTCCATGTAGCGTTCCTGAATCCTGGCCATGTAGCCGAGCGGGTTTCCGCCGAGCCCGAAGCCGTAGCGTTCGCGCTTGAACGCGTCCATCAGGTAGTAATCCTGAAGCTGGATGTTCATCGAGTGGATGATTTCCAGGATGTCAACGCCGGTGTCCCACGTGTAGCAGCCGACGTTTCCGCGCCATTCATCGGACATGTAGTTGTACGGGACCCTGACATACGACCAGTCGTGTTCCTGGCGGTAGTAGTTGTAAGTCATTGCGTGTTCGTCACGCACCAGGTCGTACGGAACGGTCGCGCGGTTGGTCCAGTATTCGCCGTCGGACTTGGACGCCTCGAGGCCGATCTGGTTGTTCAGGTAGTAGAACTGGCTGAAGTAGATACCGGCGTTCCAGTAGGCGGTGTCCAGGTTGTAGGCATTGCTGGTGTCGTCGGGATCGCCGTACTGCTGAGTCTGGTTGTGCGCCGCCTGGTGCAGCTTCGTGGTGTCGGTGTAGACCTCGATCATGCGGCCATAGCCGTACTTGATCGTCGCGCGGTCGTACTTGCCGATGCCCAGGATGTCGGAGTTGAAGCGCTGGCCGTAATCCATGATCGACGTGTACTGGTACAGCGTGCGGTTCAGGTCGGCTTCGCGCTGGGTCATGGCCGCGCGCGGAACGAACTGCTTGACGACAGTTTCGCCGCCGACAACGGGGGTTCCGGTCCACGTGTTCGTTTCGTCGTCGACGCAGATCCTGGTTTCGCCGTCGCAGTGCATTCCGGGTTCGCATTCGCCGTGCAGGCCGCAACGCGACACGTTGACGCATGCGCCGTCGACGCACTTGTAGTTGTCGAGGTACGTCACGCTGCCGTCGGAGTTGACGGCGCCGCAGTCGGAGTCGATCGAGCATGTGTCGACGATGTTGGACACGCAGTAGCCGTCCTTGCAGTAATTGCCGGACGTCTGGTCGCATTCCGAATCGATGACGCAGGCGACGGGTTCCTTTTCGCGAATGTCGTAGTACGGATCGTAGTAGTTGAACACGTCCGTCGACGCCGAGAAGTTGTGGCGCAGGCCGACCGTGTGGCCGACTTCGTGGATGACGGTGCCTTCGTACATGCGGTATCCGATGACCTTGCCCAGGTAGACCGGGTCGTCGATGCAGCAGGCATTGTTGTTGAGGTTGTCGCGATCCATCGGATCGAACGTCGTGGTGTCGCAGATCGGACGGGTGTCGTTCGGCATGCAGGCCCAGGCCTTGACGATACCGATCAGGCCCTCGTCTTCGAATTCATAGAAGCAGTAGTTGTTTTCGCCCAGAATCCGGTGACGTTCGATCTGTTCCTTGTTGATCGTTTCAAGGTTCATCCAGTCCAGGGGGCTGGATTCGCCAACGGCCTTCGTGGCGTAGCGGACTTCTTCGTTGTTCAGCAGTTCTTCGTACTTGGTGCCCTTCATCAGCGACAGGCGGTTGGAACCGAAGTTGACCGGCTGCGTCGGAAGGGTGGCCATCACGTCTTCGTCTTTCTGGAGCTTGCGGATGGTCGCGATCATTTCATCGAAGGATACTTCACGATCCGCCTTGTACTGGAGGTCGCCGGAAAGCTCGCGGGCCTTGTCCATGGCGACGATCTGCGACCTGATGTCCCTGGCGGAATCGCCCAGGGAAACCATGCTGCCCTTGCGGTTTGTGGAGCCGCCTTCTTCGTCTTCGACCCACTGATCTTTGCCGAAGATCATGTCCCGGATGTTTTCGCCGGTGACGTAGTCCGAGGTGTTCAGCGTGCCGCGCAGCAGTTCAAACAGGTCACGGTAAAGGTTCTGGTAGTAATAGATGAAGGCGCCGTAGATGTTGGCGACGCCCCAGAAGATTTCGCCGGTGTCCGGGTCAGCGGCCGACGGTCCGTAACCGAGCGGCGAGGAGTACTGCGTTTCGGAAACCCAGTAAACCATGCTGTAACGCGAGTCGCCGGCCTTCTTCATGGCGGTGGCCTGGGCCAGCTTTTCATCCTCGGTCATCTTGTCCGCGTTGAACTGGAAGTCAACGCAGGGGTTCTTAACCGCCATTTCGGCGAGTTCTTCGTCGGTGGCGTTCTTGACTTCGATCCACGGAGCGTACAGGGACGACTTGAATTCGTCGTCGTTCAGGTTGCCCTGATCGTCAGCCGGCATGTAGCTGTTGTGGCAGAGAACGAACATTTCGGGCAGCTTCGCCTTGATTTCGGAAACCCTGTCGAAGTCTTCGGCGCTGAGCGGGGAATTGTAGCCCGCGCAGACGCTGCGGTTGTCGTACTTGAAGCAGGTCAGATCGCCGCGCGAACCGGCTTCGGTCGCGACGAGGCGCTGTTGCACGAAACCTTCTTCCAGCACCTGGTCGGCCGGGTTGTCCTTCTTCGAGATGCCGCCGGGAATCGGGCTGTAGCCGGTCGATTCGCCCGGGACCACGTTGTAGCCCCTGATCGCGCCGTTGAGGGAGATATCGAGCGGCATGTTCGTTGCGTTGACCACGCGCAGGCCCTTCACAAGGTACTTGCTGACGTCAGAGACGACCAGGTCGGAACCGTTGTAAATCACAGTTGCGACGTGGTTGGAAACGCAGGAAAGCGATGCTTCGGCCGTCTTGGAGCCAGCGGCGACCGCCAGGGTCAGCGCGCCCGCGGAGGCGGTCTGGTGGGCCGGCGTGGCCGGGTTGTAGGACGACTTCGTCATGGCCGCCACGTCCGCGAATACGGCGGTGCCGTTCACGGACAGCGTGGCCTTGTTATCCTTGTCCAGGTTCACGAATCTGACCGCGCACTTGCCGGTCAGTGTCGTCGGGTAGCCCCAGTCAGGCATCGTTACCGCGCCGTCAGGGCCGACGGCGGCGGTGATCGCGACAGAGCCGTAAATCGGCTTGCCGGTGCTGGAACTGGTCGGGAGCATCGAGTCGTTGTCCACCTTGTCCGGGTCGAACATCATGTCGACAACGGCATGCGTGGCGCAATCATCGTTGGTTTCACAGGAGCGGACCCTTTCGGACCCGTGGATCATTCCCTTTTCTTCCCAGAAGTACAGCCAGGCGACAGTGTCCTTGAAGGCGTCGGACCACTGGTTGGCCATTTCGCGGGTGGCGGGCCAGAAATCTTCCGGGAGGCTTTCGGAAACGCTGTAAACGATCGGCTTCAGGCCGCGTTCAGAGTAGGGCTTCGTATTGCGGACAACGCAGGTGCCGTGCTGGAACCAGTCGTCGGCGCGGCAGAATTCCTTCGTGCCGTCCACCAGCGTGGTGTCGCATCCGGTGTCTTCCATATCCTTGAAGCAGGGCTTGGCACCCGTGTAGGCGGTGCCGTCTTCGTCGACCATCGGGATCTGGACTTCTTCTTCGTCGAACGAATTCTGCCAGAGGTTCCAGCGGTTGGCGTACTGGACCTTGCCGGCTTCGGTGAGGCCGTAGTCTTCGTCCCACGAGTACCTGGAGGTCAGGAAGTAACCGAACAGCGTGGCTTCTTCTTCGTTCGCGTAACGCTGCGGTTCGTAATTCTGCGACACGTCCGACTTGCGGAAGGCGGTACGGATTTTCATGGTCGCCGACGTGCAGTCGCCGTATGAAACGCCGTAGATGTCGCAGCTTCCGGTGCTGGCCGGTTCGCCGAAGACCTTGGTGACCAGGTCGATGTAGTCATCGGTGAAGGTCGGGGCATCGGGATTGCCGGCTTCGTATTCCTGGACGTAGTAGTCGACCGGGCTCTGGTCGATCATGCGCGCCATGAACGTGAAGTCATTAATGTTGTTCCTGGTCCAGTCAACCCTGAACCACTTGCGCTGCCACCATTCCTTGTCGTAGTCGTTTTCTTCAAGGACGTTCGACTGGTAGCCGGTGCTGCTGCTGTACTGGCGCTGCACCTCGAAGTGGCTTTTGATTCCGAAGGCGGCCAGCGGCTGTCCGACGTACACGTCGACGAAACAGCAGAGCCTTTCCGGATCCTTGAGGTTGTCGATGCCGTCCACGCATTCGAACTGCTCCGAATCGGACGTCATGCACCGGTCGTCCCAGTATCTGAATATCTGGTGACGCTGGTACTCTTTCTCCGAATCCTGGATGTATTCGGTGACAGGGTACACAACCAGCATGTCTTTCTGGATGTCGAAGATGATCTTCGCGTTCGCGCCGAAGTTCATTTCGCCGACGAAGCTGAATGCCCCGTTGTATCCGATGTCGATGACCTCCTGGGTCATGAACCAGATTCCGGCAAAGAGCTTCTTTTCCAACTTGTCGGCCTGTGTCCGGTCGATTGTTCCGACTTCAGTCGCACAACCGGTGGACAACAGAGCGCCCAGGAGCATTCCGATCAGGAGCCAGCGGGCCTTCATTGTGAAACCTCCAACCACTAAAACCGCGGGATACACTCTGTCCCCGCATAGAAACCGCCAAGTTTTACATCCTTTCGAGGGCAATGAAAAGGGAAATTAAGGAATTGTAAACGCAATATTCAACAAAATTTTCTGGCAGGCGTGGCGGGGGGGTGGACAGGGGGGTAATCGATTGGTGGCGAAGGAGGGATTTGAACCCCCGACACGGCGGATATGAGCCGCCTGCTCTGACCAACTGAGCTACTTCGCCAGCCCGAAAGCGGGCGGATTTTAATGGAGCATGAACGGTGGTGTCAACAGGATTTTCAATGTGAAGACGCCGGTTCCAGTCCGGCCCACCAGTCCGGCGACCCGGCCATGAACGCCTCGATGTCCGCGACTTCCCGCGGGACGGCGCTGGTAAGAATTTTTCTGCCGTCTGGCGTGACGAGGACGTCGTCTTCGATCCTGACCCCGATTCCACGGAACCTGGCCGGGACTTCCGGTTGTTTCCGGAAGTAGAGCCCCGGTTCGATGGTGATGACCATGCCGGGTTCCAGCGTGATTGATTCGCCGTCGACGAAGTACGGCCCCACATCGTGACAGTCCAGCCCCAGCCAGTGGCCGATCCTGTGCATGAACCACGGGCGGTACGTTCCGTTGTCGATGATCGTGTCGATGTCACCCGAAAGGATCTTCATGTCAACCAGCCCGCGGCAGAGCACTTCCAGGCCCGCGCGATGCACGGAAGCGTACGTCGCACCCGGCTTGACGGCATTGACCGCGGCGGAATGCGCGTCAAGTACCCACTGGTAGACGGTGCGCGCCGCCGGTTCAAACTTCCCGGAAGCCGGGAATGTCCTGGTGATGTCGGCGCACACCATTCCGACTTCAGCGCCGGCGTCCACGAGAACCATGTCCTTTTCGCCGATGACTGCGTCGTTCGACGTGTAGTGAAGCGTGGCGGCGTTCGCCCCCGCGGCCGCGATCGTGTCGAAGGCCAGCCTTTTCGCGCCGCGCCTGGCGAATTCGAATCCCACCACGGCGGCAAGTTCATATTCGCGGATGCCGGGCCTGACCGCGCGCATGGCCGCCTTGAACGCCTCGGCCGTTACGTCGCACGCCTTCTGCTGCGCCGCGATGTCGGCCTTCGACTTCACCAGGCGCATCCTCCAGGTGATCGTGCGCGGGTCGACGATCTTCCACGGGCCGGAAACGCCCCGCCGCGCTTCCTGTTTGAGCCGGTTTGTCACTGAAAGTATCCTGGTGTCGTTTTCCGGGTTGACCCCGAATGCGTAATAAAGCGTCGGCTGGTTTTCCAGCATGGCGGGCAGGTCTTCAAGGAACCGTCCGACGTCGAAGCCGTTGTCCGCCCCGTAAGTTCCGACGGCGCCATCCGTGCCCGTCCGTTTTCCCATCCACACTTCCTGTTCCGGGTCGAACGGGCGCAGGTACACGTCGAAAATCCTTTCGTCGCCCTTCTTCCGCAGGACTGCCCACGCATCCGGTTCGTCCATCCCGGTCAGGAAGTGAAAATCACTTTCCGCGCGGAAGGGGTTTTCCACATCGCCGTTGCGCACCGACGGGCTGCCGGCGGGCATTATGGCCACGCCGTCCTCCATCGCGTCGAAGAAACGGTCCCTGCGTTCCCTGAAAAGCTTCATGATGCCTCCGAGGCGGCGCGACGGTCATGAACCCGGCCGCGTTTCCCTTTCAAACGTTTCCTTCAGCGCGTCCTGCCACGGGCGGTTTTTCCACCCCAGTTCGTTTTCCGCCAGGCTGTTGTCCCACAACCTCTTCATGGGAAACCACACGGGCAGGGGCAGGCGCGGCCATGGTCCACCGGCGTCCCGCCAGGCGCGGAAGAACGCGGAAGACGGCTCGTGCGGGCCGGTGATGTTGTAAGACCTGCCGATCGACTCATCCCTTTCCAGCATCAGCGCGACCGCTTCGGCCACGTCGCCGGCGTATACAAGGCCGGACCGGATTCCGTAAGGGATTGGCGCCAGCGGCGCGGCGAGGATCCGGCGTATCAGAGGGGTGATGTTTGGATCCCACGCGCCGAAGACCGACGCGGGCCTGCAGCATGTAAGCCCCAGGCCGAGTTCGCCAGCCATTTCCCACGCGCGCTTTTCCGACACGGCCTTCGAAACGGAGTAGGCGTTGAAGCGGGTCAGGTCGGCCATTGTCAGCTTAGGGGCGTCTTCGGCGATGACCCTGCGCCACTGGCCGCGGTACACGGCGACCGAGGAAACGTGGACAATCCGCCGGACATTGGCGGTCGCGGCGGCATTCATGACATTTTCGGTTCCGCGGACATTGTCCTGGAAGTGCCTGTTCCAGTCGCTGTTCCGGATTCTGAATAGAGCCGCGTTGGACACGATTGCGTCCGCGTCGCGAAATCCCGCGGTCAGCGAGTCCACTTCCGCCAGGTCGGCGCGTCGTATTTCAACCCCGGCGTCCCTGAAGGCCGGGACCTTGTCCGGGTTCCGGACGACGGCGACCACCGAAGCCCCGCGCCGCAGCAGCGAATCGACGATGTGCCTGCCGATGAATCCCGTCGCGCCCGTTACCGCGATTGTGCTGCCCTTGATGATCATGGCGCGATACGCCCGTCCCGTCTGCGGATCTGCCCCAGATGATGATTCCAATCGATGAATGAATCAAACGAAATTGACGGGGGTGGCAGTCAGTCGTCGAGCTTCCGGACGTGCTTCAGTTCGTCGCGGAGCTTCTGGTACTGGACTTCCCAGGACACGGTACCTTCCTGAAGGTTCTTGATCCGCTTGCGGACTTCCAGATCCAGTTCTTCGTCGGCGGCGAGGTGCTTCCTGAGGATCGGCGTGATGACGACGGTCAGGTCGTTGTCCATGCCGTAGACTTCTTCGACGTGACGGCTGTGAATCAGCGCTTCGATGAGCTGGGCCGTGATGTATTCGATCAGGTTTTCGCCGACGCCGAAGCCGCGTTCGCGTGCGAACTGCGCCTTGACCTTCGACAGATCGCCGTAGTCGCGCTTCTGGCGGGCGATGGTGTCACGGGCCTTGTCGGTGATTTCGCGGTCGGTCCGGATGTATTCCTTGAGCACCGATTCCAGGTCGAGCTGGACTTCAGGCACTTCTTCCGAAAGGACTTCAATGTTTTCGGACTTGATAAGTTCGTCAACCAGATCGAAGGCCAGGGGTGCAACCTTACCGCTCATCAGCTTCATCGACGCCTCCTGGACCCTGAAGGTCCGCACGCAATCGCCCGGCCGAACCGGAGTCTAAAAAAAACGTGCAATAACCTAGCACATAAGTCGGGTGTTTTCAACGGAGAACGTATGGGTCGATGAAAATCCGCCCGCCCTGGGCCTCCGCGCCGACAGGGTGTATAATCCGCCCGACCTTGAACCAGGGGGAAGCCTCATGGCCCTTGAAGAAAAACTTGATGAAGCAATAAAGAACGCGATGCGGGCAAGGAACCAGCCGGAACTCGCCTGCCTCAGGATGATTAAGTCCCTCGTGGCGGAAAAGCGCACGGCGCCGGGATTTGTCGGCGGAGTGACGGACGAGTTGATCATCGGCGTGATGGGAACGTATTCAAAGAAACTGGCAAAGACCATCGAAGAAGTGGTTGCCGCCGGTCGCGGCGACAGTCCCGTTCTTGAGACTTACCGGTTTGAAATTGAACTGCTGAAGGGCTGGCTGCCGGCGAAACTTGATGAAGACGCCACGAGGGCCATCATCCGCGGGCTGATCTCCGAATCCGGCCTTTCGGGGCCCGGCGCTGCCGGACGTCTTACCGGCATGGTCATGAAGGGCCACAAGGACGAAGTCGATCCCGCGCTGGTCAGGAAAGTGATCGAGCAGGAACTGGCCGTTTGACGCGCCGTCAGAAGAACGCGGATTCGACCAGCGGCAGCGTTTCGATCGGCAGGGGCGAAAGGTCGACCGGTTCGGTGCCCTCGATGTGCGGCATTTCAATTCCCTCGTCCCGCGCCAGCAGTCCGGTCTGGGGGTCCACTTCCACGAAGATTATTCCCGGTGGCGGCGGCTGAAGGTCGTCGACAGGTTCGCGGCCGCCCGCGGCGTACCCCATGAAATCAATCCACATGGGCAGTGCCGTTGACGATGCGTACACATTGCCGCGCGCCCTGTTCCGCCCGAGGAACCTGGTGTGCACGTCCTGGCCGATCCAGGATATCGCGGTCATTTCGTGGGTCCAGCCGGCGAACCATACGTCGTAGGGCAGGGTGCCCGTCTTGCCGAAAACCGGCCTGCCGAGCTTGCGCGCGGCGGATCCGGTGCCTTCGCGTGCGACATTGCGGAGGTTTTCGGCGGTGATGTATGCCGCCTCGCGCGTTATCAGGCGCCTGCCGGTGTCGAAGGGCCTCGTCGTTTCCAGTCGCACCGCTTCCAGGATGCCGACCGTCGGGTCGCGGGGGCTGCGATTGTCCGCCAGTATCCCGCCGGCGTCGTCGATCACCAGCTTCTGGTAAACCGGTTCGATGTCCAGGCCGCCAGATGCGAAAACGGCGTAACCCTTCAGGACATCCGCCGGTCGCTGCTCGATGCCAAGCGCCTCGGCCGGGAAGCCCTTGAACGGGTCCTTCAGCCCGAGCCGCTTTCCCCACTCGTTAAGTCCATCGACCTTGTCGATGTCCAAGACCAGCTTGTACGCGCGGAGGGAAATCCTGTTTTCGGACTTGGTCAGACCCATGTAGAGGGTCATGTCTTCGGTGCTGCTGCTGCCAACCGGGTTCCAGCTGCCCTCCCTGAACGGTGCCCCGGAAAGAACGGTCGAGGGCGGGATGCCGAGGTCGTAGGCCCGCGAGTAATAAACCGGCTTCACGACGCTTCCGGTCTGCCTGACAGCCTTTGTCCGGTTGTACTGTGATTCGTCGAAATCCCAGCCCCCCGAAAGCGCCTTGACGTAGCCAGTCCGGTGGTCCATCGCGATGATGGCGGTTTGAACCCGGGGAAACTGCGCCAGCCTGTATCGAGCCGGCCCTTCCGATGAATCGCCGGGCGCATCGGGCATCACGATCACGACATCCCCGACTTCCAGCGCGGTCGTGGCGTCCTTCAGTCTTCCGTCCAGCGAGAGGCTGCCGCGCTTTTCCGTCAACAGCTTGTCGTCGAAGCTGGTGTAAGGCGTGGCCCACTTCATCAGGTCCAGTGGAACCCTGCCTTTTCGATCCGCTGTCAGTGATATGTCGGCGCCGTCTTTTTCAACCGACGTGACCAGGGCCAGCAGGGGATTGCCGGCGCCCGGTTCCGCGTATGAACCGTGCGACGCCAGCCATGTCCCGTTTCGTTCAAGGAAGCGTTCGAAGTCCCTGGTCCGCAACGTCGCGATCGGGCCGGACCAGCCCTGGCGCATAGACATTTCAAGGGCCCCCCGCCAGGCGGCGCGGTCGGCGGCAAGCTGAAGGCCCATGTCCACGGGGGTTTCAACCCTGACGCTTCCACCGCCCGCAAGAAGGCTGGTCTTGCCCGATTTCGCCGTCCACGGCTTGATCGCGGCGATCGACTCCATGGTCATGTACGGCGCGCGGTCGCGAAGGTTGTCGCCGGGCTGGATGACGGTAATTCTGGATTGCAGGGCGGCGGCCGCCATTTCAGGCGTTATGCTGCCGTTTTCCTGCATCCTGTTGATCACGCGGTCGCGTCGGCGCGTCAGTTCCTCCGGCGCGCGAAGCGGGGTGACAGACGAAGGCGACTGGGGCAGGGCGGCGATTGTCGCGGCTTCAGCGATCGTCAGGTCCATGGCCGTCTTGCCGAAATACATGCGCGACGCGGCTTCGACCCCGTAGCATCCCTCGCCCAGGTAAATCAGGTTCAGGTAAATCGCCAGAATCTGGTCCTTGGAATAGATATCTTCCAGGCGCCTGGCAATGATGCCTTCACGCGCCTTGCGCTTGAAGCTGCGTTCACCGCTCAGCAGCAGTGAACGCGCCACCTGCTGCGTGATCGTGCTGGCCCCTTCCCGCACCTTGCCCGCCATCAGGTTCTTGAAAAGCGCCCGGGCGATTCCACGCAGGTCGGTCCCGGAATGTTCGAAGAATCTTTCGTCCTCGGATGAAAGGACCGCCTTGATCAGGACGTCGGGTATCCTGTCGATCGGCGTCAGGTAGCGGCGTTCGCTGAATACCTCGCCCAGCAGCAGGCCGCGTTCGTCCGAAATCGAACTTGCCGTGCCGAACCTTATGGATTCGAACGGCGGGATTTCCGGCAGGTCGCGCGACAGGTAGACGTAAGCGCCGGCCCCGGCAATTCCGCCGAGCATGAACAGCGACAGGCCCGCCCACACCACCAGGCGCAGGATCACGACGATCGCTTTTGATGAACGCGCGTTTCCGAATACCAGCTTCATCATCGGTCCAGGGTCAGGGCGCACCGATTGTAGCCTGATTCGTGCGTAGGGGGCCATTGCCGGAATTCGGGGGGGATGAAATGGTGGAAAAAAGAAAGGGGCGCCGAAGCGCCCCTTTCAAGGATCAGTCACGAGCGGAGAACTATTCGGCCGGCTTGTAACCGGTGATGTTCGATTCCGCCAGCGTGAACGTCAGGCACAGCGACGCGGCGTCGCCGGGGTGATCCAGGTCCTTCGCGATGTAGGTGCCGGAACCTTCCGGGCAACCAACTTCGGAACCGTCGCACTGGTGCATGTCGAACAGCATCGCCATGGCGCCCTTCGCAACGCCGATGTAGGGGCAGATGTCGGCGACGGCTTCCGGAACCGGATCCTTCGCGCATTCTGCTTCGATGCTGGCGATGATGGAGGTCAGTTCCTGCTTCGTCACAACGCCGGACAGCACGCCGTTGGCGGCGGCCACGCCGATCGTGCCGGCCGTCAGGTCAGCCTTGATCTGGGCGTTCACGAGGTGAACGGTCAGGAGCAGTTCCGGCGACAGCGGAACGGAGATCGTGAAGTTACCGGGACCGGCGGCCAGGGCGCCAGCAGCGATTTCGGAACCTTCGAAGAAAATCATCGGCAGGCAGGTGTCTTCCATGTAGGAAGCTTCGTCAACCCACATATCGCCAGCGAGCGTGCAGGTCTGGGCGACTTCGTCGCAGGTCTGGGATTCGCCCATCAGGCCATGGAGGGTGAAGTCGGCGGTGGCCGTAAAGTCGGTCACGTTGGCGAATTCGAACATGATGGCGATCGAGCCTTCGGTCATCATGTCATTGAGCGGGCCGTTAACCTGGGAAGCGAGGCCGGTGAGGCCGCAGTCGCCCACGCCGTCGCCGGTGTAGTCGAAGCAGGGTTCCTTTTCGGTGGCATTGGCCGGAACGTGAAGGCTGTTCACGACGCCGGACTTGCCCCACGCGGTCGGGAGGTCATCGGGGTACACGCAGGTGTCTTCGCAGGTGCCGGTCATTTCAACGCAGACCTGACCTTCGCCGCAGACGCCACAGCCGTCGGCCACGCCGCAGCTGTCCTTGCCGCATTCCTGGTCGCCGCAATCTTCCGGAACGCAGACGATCGCGGTGCAGGTCGGAACGCCAGCCACGTCGGTGCATTCGAAGTTTTCGTCGCAGGCGCAGGTGCCTTCGCAGCCGTCAGAGCCGCAGGTGTTCGCGGCACATTCGGGGACGCACACGTCAACCGTGGTGTCCGGCGTCGCGTTGTCTTCTTCGGCCGTGTCACGAACCGTCGTGTCTTCGACGTTGGTGTCGGTGTCGACCACGTCTTCAACGTTGGTGTCTTCCGGATTACCTTCGTCAGTTTCCGGATTGCTGTCGCCGCAGGCGACGAAGCCGGTCATCGCGACCGTGAGAACCATAACGCCCAAAAACTTCACAAAACCCTTCATTCCTAATACCTCCCAATGGATGTCAGATAAACTTCGGCTTAAAAGCCAACGGGATATTAAGGGTTACGATTTTTTAATGCAAGGATTTTTTGCGGTTTTCTGCCTTTATTGCGCCGGGTTGTGAACAAGGTAATCCGCGGCCTCTCCGTAAAACTTGATAGAATGTGTCGTCAACGCGTCGGCGGTGGGCCAATGCGCATTGGGTTCCGAATCAGTCTGTCAGTCGCTGTGATTATCGTGGCTGCATTGCTGTCCCCGGGGTGCGGGGGCGCCGACTGGCCTGCCGACGCCGGGCTGTCAGCGGATGCCGAACCCGACATTGTCGTGGCGCTGGACGCGGCGGATGAACCGGATGGCCCCGACGATGTCGTGGCGGACACGCACGACGGGGATAACGGTCAGCCTTCCGATTCCGGCGAATCCCCCGACGGCGATTTCGATTCCGGGCCAGGCGCTTTTTATGTCACCTCGCTGGATCCGGCGGCAGGCGTCGCCGGCTCATCAACCACTGTAACAATCACAGGTGCGGGTCTGGACGGGGCAGTGGATGTCTGGTTCGGTCGGGCCCGCAGCCCGGATGTCTTCCCGATATCCGGTTCACTGCTCAGTTGTGTCGCCCCGCCCGGCGCGGCCGGCGCCGTCGGCGTGCGGGTGGTGGATCGTTTCGGGCGCGAAGCGGCCAGTCCCGTCGACTTCGTGTATGAATCCGATCTTCTTGTCATGGCGGTCCGGCCAGGTGACGGCCCGGCGTCAGGCGGCACACCCGTGCGCATTGAAGGTTCAGGGTTCAATTCCGACCCGCAGGTCTTTTTCGGCGGCCGTCCCGCGATAACCGCCTTCGCCGCGGATGATTCGACCATCATGGCCGTGGCGCCTCCGGGGCCCGCCGGCCCGGCCGACGTCCGCGTCGTTTCCGACGATGGGGAATCCGTCCTTGAAGACGGGTGGAACTACCTGCCCGACGAAATCCCGCCGACCTTGCCGGGGATCAGGATCGATTCGGTTTCCCCTGCGGCCGGCCCGGCTTCCGGCGGGACCGTGATACGGATTGCCGGTTCAGGTTTCTTTGAAGGATTGGGCGTACGCGTGGGCGCCTTGCCCTGTTCGGACGTGCATACGGTTTCCGACTCGCTGATTGTGGCGACGACGCCCCCCGGCACGCCCGGCAGCGCCGACGTCAGGCTCTTCTTCCGTTATGGCGAGGTCCGGTTCCCCGACGGTTTCTTCTACCTGGGGCCCGACGGTTCAACGATGGGCATTTTTGAAGTCGACCCGCCCGACGCGTCCTGGGGCGGCGGCTCCCTTGTGAAGGTGCGCGGGTACGGGCTGTCTTCGGTCGACACGGTCTGGTTCGGCGAATACGCCGGGGAAGTGGTCGAAGCCGCGTCGGATTTTGAGGTCACGGTCCGCACGCCGCGGTCGGAAAGGCAGGAAAGCGTGTTCGTGATGGTTGCGGGGCGGGGCGCGGCGATCGCCCTGGACGCGTTCCGCTTTTATGATCCTTATATCTATGGTGGCGGCGTTCGCGGGCGGAAGATTGAACGGAACCTGAACGTCACCATCTATAACCCGTCCACGCTGGCGCGGATACCCGGCACGTTCGTGATCGTCGGCGACGACGAACACAGTCCGCTGCAGGGCAGGACCGACGACCGCGGGCAGATCACGTTCGCCGATCCGGGCCTGTCGGGGCCGCTGGCCGTTTCCGCCACCGTGGAAACATACACCGCGATGACGATTTCGGGGTTCGACGCCCAGGACGTCACCATGGGGCTTTACAGCGCCCCGGCGCCTGAAAATCCGACCGAAGGCGGTCCGTCCGAGCCGACGAAGCCGTGCGTCGTTTCCGGAAGGGTGACCGACTACGGCAAGTATTTCCTGAAGCCGCCGTGGCTTGACGGCACGGCCTGGGTCGAATGTTTTTCATCGCCGTCGTCGATGTACACGTCCATGGGAACGGTGCCTGTCGCCAACCGGCCCGACGAGGACGGACGATTTTCGTTCAGCGGGCGTGGCGGCGAATTTGCTGTCATCTGCCGGCTGATGGTCCAGGAAACTGGTGCGGCCGAGGGTTATCCGATACGCATGGGCATCAGGCGTCACTTGAAATGCCAGGAGGGCGTGTCGCCGGAAGTCCTCGTTTCACTTGAAATTCCCACCGAATCGGCCCTGCGGTTCGGGATTTCGTCGATGCCTGTTTTCCCGCTCGGGGTAAACGAACCACGTTTCACGGGCGGCTGGCATCTGGGCACCGACGGTTACCTGCCGCTGCCTTATCGCGGTTCGTTCAACGGCGGCGTCGTGACCTTCGCCCACCAGCCCGTCGACTATGACGGCGAGGGCTCGACCGATCTGGCCGGCGATGGGTTCGATCTTTACGTCACGATTTCCGCGAAGGACCCGTCGGGACTGCCGTATTCCGTGGTCCAGATGACCGGCGTGCCGCCTGAAAGCGCGGGCGCGTTGTTCACGGGCGCCCCGGACGCGCTTGGCATGACCCCGATTGCCCTGACAGGCCAGTTCAGGGCATTCAGTCGGATGGGGGACGGGTCGGTCATGGCCGTGGACGATGCAGGTCGCACATGGATTTACGGGGATGGCGGGCTTCAGGCCGGCGCCGTTTCGCTGAACAGGCGGATCAACGACATGGCCGGCGCCTCGCCGACCGACTTCACGGCGGTCGCCGCGGGCGGCCGGCTGCTTGAAGTCATCGGTGGCGTGGTCACCAGCGTCCCCACGTCCTTCGTGGCCGACCTTCTTGCGATTGACGCCGATTCTTCCGGTGGTCAGAGCATTGTCACGGCCACATACCTGCTGAACCGGGCAAACAACATCATCACGGTCGAAAACGTGCCGCCAGGGGCAAAGATGGGCGCCGTCAGGAGGTTCGACGACGGGTCGGTCTTCGCTGTCGGTCCCGACGGCATGATTGTGACCGGGGCCGCGGGCGGCGAGTTTGCCGCGATCAGCGCCGTTGCCGAGGACCTGTTCGCCGTCGAGGGTGATTCCCCCGAGCAGGTTTGGATCGCGGGCGAAAACGGGCGGGTCATTTCAATCCGCGAAGGCGACGTGACCGTATTCAAGACGCCGGGCAGCGAAAGTCTCAGGGGCATTCTGGTGCTGGACGAATGCCGCGTGCTCTTTTACGGCGATTCCGGCGCGCTGTACCTGTTCGACTGCTTCCAATTCACCGATCTTTCAGCGTCGATTCCGAGTCGATACGCGCTGGCAGGTGGCGCCGTCGTCGATCCGGACGCCGGGCACATCGCGTTGCTGTCAGCGCCGGTGGTGGAACTGACGTCGTTCGCGGGGTTCCCGACGATCACTTGGCCTGTCGAAGGGTCGGCCTGGGACGGAGCCGGGTTCGCCTGGGCGTCGGGGGAATCGTGGGGCGCCACGCATTGCCAGGGACTGGTCGGCGGTCCCTCGGGAAACGTGTTCTGGCAGTTCCTTGCCGACGGCTCGTCCGGCGGGGTCGGCTTCCCGGACTTCGACCGTCTTATCGGATACGATCCGGCGCCTCCCGGCCCAAAGCGCGTCAATGTCACATGTTCTCGGACCCCGCGGTTCGACATCGACAACTACGATTACCGGTCGCTCAACACCAATACCCGTGAAACATACTCGGTGGATCTGGGGGCCTTCTATTGATCAGCGAAGGTTTTGCCTCTGGACCCCAGGGCAAAGCCCTGGGCCAGCAGTGAGGCCAGGGGGCTCTTGAGCTGCCATGGACAGCCACATGGTGATGGCCGCATCCGCGCGCGACGTGCTACAATTCTGGCGGCCGTTTCCGGCAATTGAACGCGGGGGTGTCCGATGAAGCATCTGTTTTTCGTGCTGGCTCTTGTTGTCGCGATGCTGCCGATACACGCCGACGCGGCCCCGAAGAAGAGCGATCTTGCCGTCGTCATCGAATCGCTCGCGCTGGGTATGGGCGACGAATATGATATGGCGCTTGATTACCTCAGGACGCGCAACGACGTTTTCACCGCCGGTGCCTCCGCCATGGAAGCCGTGGTTGCCCGGTATCCCGCCGACGCTGATGTCGCGCGCAGGCTGCTTGATTTCGCCGCGCTTTCGGGCGATCGGGGATGCCTTTTCGCGGCGAAGCTGGTGTCGCCGAAGTTCCCGGCCTGGGTTGCCGGGGTTTTGAAGCGTTACCCCGACACGCTTGGCTGCGAGGCAATGCACAAGGCTGTCGGCCGGATTCCCGTCTGGGCCGAAGCGGCGACCGTGTCCCGCGAAGCCGAATTGTTCCTGATCGACGCGTTTTCGGCGATCGGCAGGGCCGGTAACGTTGAGGGCGCGGCCGCGGCGTGCCGGTTTCTTGAAGACGCGCCGCCCAACGTACGCATGGCCGCGGCCGACGTGATATCGGGGGTCAGGCCCTCCATCGGTCAGGATTGCCTGGTGAGGGCGTTTGACCACGAAAAAATCAATTCCGACAGGACAATGTCCGGATATTTCCTTGAATCGATTGCGCGTTTCGGCGGCGACGGCGCATGGCCGCACCTGGTCGCGGCCCTGGACACTCCGGGCCAGTTTGAGCGAGCCTGCGGGCTGGTCACGGCGGCTGGCGATGACGGGTACGGGGTACTGGTCAAGGCAGTGCGGAGCATGGCCGGCACGGCACCGAAGGTCACCGACTGCCTGTCGTCCACACCGGCCAGATCGGAACGGCATGTTCTGCCGTTGCTGAAGGACAAGTCGAAGGATATCAGGTATTTCGCCCTGGGCTATTTCGCCCGCAACCATTCAGACCAGGCGCTGGCCATCATGAGGGCCGGTTTCATCGACAACAATCCGGTCAACGCGCTGGGCATGCCGCGGGCGGACATCCTGCATGCGATGGCTTCATATCCGGTCGAACAGATCGAAGACATGATCGAACTGGCCCTGACCGACAATGACGACACTATCCGCGACGCGGCGATGTTCATTATCCGGGAACGCAAGGCCTTGAATTTCGCGGATGCGGTCCGCCTGGTCGCGGAAACCGACCCCAACCGCCTCAGCCGGAGCCAGGCGCTTGGAATCCTGTGGTACCTGGGCGACTTTGAGGCCGAACAGCTCCTGATGCGCATGGCCCAGTATGAAGAATCCACTATCGCGGCCGAGGCAGCCCGTGTCCTGGGGTATATCGGGTCGGGCGAATCGATTCCGCTTTTGCGCAAGCTGGCGACGACCGCGCGTGGCGAGGAACGCGGCAGGAAAGCGCTTGAGTCTCTGGCCCTGCTGGGACTTACGACCGATCCGATGTCGGCCGTGTATGCCGGCACGCCGTCACCGAAGGCGATGAAGTCCGATTCCACTGTTTCGTGCGGCGAATTCAGGGCTTCCGTGGTCGGGGCAAACGGCCCGATAGTCATGGCGCTGCCCGGCGGACCGGGTATGGACAGTCTCTGGGCCCGCCCGTGGATGGACGCGCTGTCCCGGAAGGCGGTGGTCGTCTATGTCGAGCCGACCAGGACGACGGGCGACGAAAGCGTGGTGATGACCCCGCAGGACTTCGAGTGCATCAAGGCATCGCTGCCTGATCGCAAGACGGTGCTTGTGTCTGACGGGCTCGGTGGAACCGCCGCCCAGTGGCTTGCCTTCCAGATCCCGAACAGGATTGACGGCCTGATCACGATATCGGCCCCGATGCCCGGCGATCTTGACCGCATGGCAGCCCCGCTTGCGGCCGCTCTTCCCGCGCCGTTTTCAGACATGGTCGACGACCTGTTCGCCAACGCCGCGTTCTTCAGCCCCACCGCTTTCGACTACTACGTCCTGAAGGCGATTGCCCCGGGCCTGGCCGGTGGCGTCAAGAACGCCCGCGGCGCGATGAAGTTGAAGTACGCGAGCAGGCGGCTGGCTTCCGCGCGCGCTGAACTGTCCCGCGGCGAAGTCAGGTTCGTCCCCATGGAAGTGAACAAACCCGTCATGTGGATCCTGCCGCTTGAACTTATGTCCGCCGAAGACGTCGCGATTTACCAGTCGGTGGTCAACGAGCGTCCGGAAATGTTCGGGATTGTCGGAACCGACGCCGAATGCGGAACGATGCCCCAGATTTCCTGTGAAAAACAGGTCATCAAGTACATCAGGGCCTTCCTTAAAGACATCTGAATGACAATGTTTGTGTGGCGGGGCAGGACGTTGTGCCCCCCGAATCTGCAACGCGGAAGTGGATATGGGCTTGATGATGGCGAATGATGCGACCGGACTTGACAGGGCGGCGATGGATGCGGCGGCTTTAACGGCGTCCAGGATAGTCGGCGGGGTTTCCCGTGCCTTCCTGGGTAAGGACGACGTGGTCCGCAACGCGGTAATCGCTTTGATGGCGCGCGGGCATGTCCTCCTGGAAGACGTGCCGGGCGCCGGTAAGACGGTGCTGGCGAGGACGCTGGCGTTGTCCATCGGCGGCAGGTTTTCCCGGATACAGTTCACTTCGGACCTGCTGCCGTCGGATATCACCGGTGTGACGGTGTATTCGTCCAGGGACGAAAAGTTCGTGTTCCACCCGGGGCCGGTCTTTTCGAACGTGGTCCTGGCCGACGAAATCAACCGCGCCAGTCCGCGCACACAGAGCGCCCTGCTTGAAGCGATGAGCGAACGTGAAGTCACGGTCGATTCGCAGACCCGGGCGCTGCCGGACCCGTTTTTTGTCGTCGCCACGCAGAATCCGCATGAACACTCGGGAACGTATCCGCTTCCCGAATCCCAGCTTGACCGCTTCATGATGCGTCTGAGCATCGGATATCCCGACAGGGCGGATGAAGCAAAGATCGCGAACATGCAGGGTTTTTCTGGTGATCTTGGTCTTCAGGCCGTGGTGTCGCCGGTCGACGTGTCCGCCGTCCAGGACATGGTGGCGCGCGTGTCCATTCCGCCGTTCTTGATGGAATACCTGCTGGAACTGGTCGGCAGGACGAGGCGCGGCGAGATGCTTGAACTTGGCGTGTCCACGCGGGGTGTCGTGAACCTGGCTTCCGCGGCCCGCGCGTGCGCGCTGCTCGACGGGCGTGACTACTGCGTGGCGGACGACGTGAAATCGATGTTCCTGCCGGTATGCGCGCACCGTGTCGTGCTTCGCGGCCAGCGGGCCGGTGGAACGTCCGCGGGCGGCGAGGCGGCGGCCCTGCTGTCCGAGATATTGACATCCACGCCGGTACCCGGCGATTGAATCCGCTCATGCGGGACTCTGGTGAAAAATGGGGCGGGGCCGTGGATACATGTGGCGCTCCAACTTCTTCCCCCGGAAGCTGTCGTTTACCAGGGAAGGCCGGATCATCGTCGTCATCTCCACGGGCCTGGGCTTCGCGGCCGTAAATACCGGAAATAACCTGATTTACGTGGTTTTCGGGCTGTCTCTCGGTCTGATCCTGATCAGCGGCTTCCTTTCCGAATCGAACATCAGGCGCATCGTGCCGTCGCGGATGCCGCGGCTGCGCGCGCAGGCGTCCCGGCCAGCCACGTTCCTGCTTTCCGCGAACAACGGAAACACACGCAGGGCTTCTTTCGGCGTCGAGATATGGCCGCTCTTCGATGGTGACGACGTGAAGGTCGAGCCGGCTGTCTTCACGGAGTTGCCGGCCGGTACCGAACGCGATGGCCCGGCTTCGGTCACCTTTCCAAGGCGCGGCGAATACCGCATGCACGGGATGGTGGTGTCAACGGAGTTCCCGTTCTCGTTCTTCCGGAAATCGGCGGTCACGCCGGCGGGCGGAAGCGTGATTGTCCATCCGGTGATTCGTGAGCTGCGCGATGTGAAGGTGCCGCCGGGGTCCGAAGGCGAGGAAGAAAGCCTGCCGCGTCCCGGGAGGGGATACGAATTCTTCGGGGTGCGCGATTTCAGGGTCGGGGACAACCCGCGGAACATCAGCCACCGGCTTTCCGCCGCGCGTGGACAGACCATCGTCCGTGAGTTTGAACAGACCGGCAATCACATGGTTTTCATCGCGCTGGTCAATTCCAATCCCGGTGGCGACGACGGGGGCGCGCGGGTCGAAACCGCGATCGAAAAGGCCGCGTCGGTCGCCGTGCACCTGCTGGGAAATGGAAGGGTGGTCGGGCTGGTGACGTATTCGGGGGTCGTGGCGCCCGGCAGCGGGCCGGCGCAGGCCGACAGGATCCTGGATCACCTGGCGGTACTTCCCGTTCTCGAATTGAATCCTCCTGGCGAAGAGATACAGATAAGGGGACTCGTCGCGGATGAAAATCCGGGCGGCGTAATCTGGATAAGGCCTTGAAGGCGGGGGGCCGGCGGAAATTTTTTCCGTCGGCTGTTATACGATGAGATTCGATCTGCTCCACAGGCTGGTGACACTCGCGGTCGTGTGGACAGGTTTCGTCGCGCTTTTCCTTTCCGGTGAATTCAGGGCCGCCGTCGTCCTGCCTTCGATGGCGATCCCGCTTGCCGGCGTATTCTTCTGGAAGGCGCTGCGTCGACGCAATTCGGGGCGTTTCGCGGGCGTGGTCGCGCTTCTGGCCGGGCTTGGCGCCGGTTACATGGCGTGGGCTTCGACCGACTACCTGCTCTGGGCGATAACATTCGCCGTTTTCGTGGCCTGCCTGAAGTCGCTGTACCTTCGGACTTCGGGCGACTTCATGCAGATGTACGCCCTGTCCTTCCTGTCCGTCATGGCCGCCGCGGTCATCAACCCCGGGATGTCTTTCGGCGTCGCGATGCTGCCGTACACCGTGCTGCTGGTCTTCGGCCTGTTGATGGCCAACCTGCGGCGAAGCATCGAAAGGACCGTCAAGGCGGCTTCGTCGTCGCAGTCGGACGCGGACGCGTTCATGGCCCGTCGCGGCGTCATCAGGCGCGGGTTCGTCCTGATGACCATGGGCCTGACGATCGTCGTGTTCCTGTCTTCGACCGCTTTCTTCTTCCTGTTTCCCCGCATGGGCCTCGGTTTCTTCGCCCGCCAGCAGCGCCCGTCCACGGCCGTCACCGGTTTTTCCGAACAGGTGAACCTTGGCGACTTCGGCAACATCATCGACGACGAACAGGTGGTGCTGCGCGTGGTGCAGCACGGCGGGAAGAAATCCGGCGACCTGCGCCTTCCGCTGCGGATGAAGGGGCAGAGCCTGGACGAATACGACGGGCGTTCATGGCGCAAGACGACGTCGATGACCGGATTACTGAATTCCGCCCCGGACGGCATGATGCGTCTTCCCGGCAGCCGCGTACGCGGACCGGTCAGCCAGACGCGTGACGTGTACATGGAACCGATGTCGGGCAGCGTGCACGTGCTGTTCGGCGAACCGGAAATCACCGCTTTCAGTCCACCGATGAGCCAGCTTGACGCGCTTCGGCCGGACAAGTGGCGTTTCCATACCGACTTCGCTGGCGACGTGACGATGACGGGGCCGGATTCGTCGGCCATCGTTTACACCGTCGAGTCGGAGCCGCCACCGGATAACGCGGCCGCGCTTCGGGAGGCGGGAGTCGATTACCAGGAACGTATCCGCGAGCTTTACCTGTCGCTGCCGGAACAAAAACCAGGCGTGGTGGAGCTTGCGAAGCAGTTGGCACAGGGGCGCGACAACCCGTGGGACATCGCCGTTGCGATTGAATCGGCGCTCAGTTCACGCTGGGATTACTCGTTGAATTCAACGCACGGAAGCGAGGATCCGCTGGCCGACTTCCTGCTTGTGAACCGCACGGGGCATTGCGAGTACTTCGCTTCCGGGATGGTCGTGATGCTGCGCGTGCTGGGGATACCGGCCCGCATCGTCAACGGGTTTTACGGCGGCGTGATCAACGATTACGGAAATTATGCCGCCCTTCGGCGGTCGGACGCGCATTCCTGGGTCGAGGTGTACTTTCCGGGCCACGGATGGGCGACTTTCGACCCGACGCCATCGGAGGCGCTGGACATGCGGCGTTCGGGTGGCCTGCTTGCCAGCCTGAGGTCGGCCGTCGACGCGATGCGCCTGACGTGGTACCGCTGGGTCGTCGAATACGATCTGGAAAAACAGATCGAGTTCATCGGCCGCGCACTGCAACTGCGCAAGTCGTCGAGTTTCGGCGAAAAGGTGGACAAGAACTACATCCGCAGGATCTTCAAGAAGTTGCGCAACCTTCCGTGGGAATGGATATTCGGAATACCGATCGGCCTGGTGGTGCTGGGGGTCGGCATCCGGCGCCTGGTTCCGCGGCTGAGGCTGCGAAGCGGCCTTCCCGGCGCCGTTCCCGGGGTGATCCACTACCGCCGCATGCGGCGGATGCTTGCGCGTCACGGCCTGAAGCGCGGCACGGGTGAAACACAGATCGAATTCGCCGCCCGCGCCGGCCGGCACTGGCCGGACGCCGGGGCCGCAATGGAATTGATTGCGCGGGCCTATGCCGCCGTTCTTTCCGACCGGCCGTCGCCGTCCACCGACGTCGAACTTGACGCCGCCATCGACCAGATAAGCTCCGCCCTCTCGTCCGGCCGCCGCAGGTAATATGGAATTCGTGGTGTGCAAGGTCCACGATATCCCACGGCCGTTGGCCATGGGTTCACAGTGTTGAACGGCCCTCCCGTTGGTCGGGCCTCGGAGATCGATCGGATGATCGGGTGGGCGGTGCTGTACAGCCGTGTAAATTTTTGAAATTCATGTACAATCGCGCCCCTGTCTTTGCCCCGGACACTGATGCCGGGGTGGCCGTCATTCGACCCTGAACAAAGGAGGTCATATGAGCACGGCAAAACCGATCATTGCGATCATCGGCCGGCCAAACGTCGGCAAGTCCACGCTTTTCAACAGGATTCTGGGGCGTCGCGCCGCGATTGTGGACGACTTCCCGGGCGTCACCCGCGACCGCCAGTACGGCGATGCCGACCATTGCGGGAAGGAATTCATCGTCGAGGACACCGGCGGTTTCGAACCCGGTTCCGAAGACGGGATGCTGCTCCTCATGGCCGAGCAGGTCGAAATGGCCATCCATGAGGCGGACGCGCTGGTGTTCGTGGTCGACGGCCGCGAAGGCATGCTGCCGATCGACAAGACCATCTGGGAGCAGATCAGGCGCGCTGGTTCGAAGGTTTTCCTGGCCGTCAACAAGATCGATTCCCCGTCGGCCGATCCGCTGGTGGCCGACTTCTTCGTCCTGGGCGCCGAGCACATGTTTCCGATGACCGCGGAAGGCGGGTCGGGCGTGGCGGAGCTTCTGGACTGCCTGATCGAAAACATCCCGATGCCGAGCGTGCCGGCGGAAGACGTGGAGGAACCGGAACGCGACGCGTCCGGACCCTGCATGATCACGCTTCTGGGACGGCCGAACGTCGGGAAATCGACACTGGCCAACGCGCTGATCGGAAAGGATCGCTTCCTTACAAGCGATGTGCCGGGAACCACCAGGGACGCGATCGACACTGAATTCGTCGCGTACGGCCGCAAATACATCCTGGTCGATACGGCGGGAATCCGTCGCCGCAGGGCGGTCGAGCGCGGTGTCGAACGCATGAGCGTCGCCCGGACGATCAGGGCGATCGAGCGCAGCAGCGTTGTCGTCCTGCTTCTGGACGCGGCCGAGGGGCTGACCGACCAGGACAAGAAGCTGGCGTCGCTGGCGATCGACCGGGGGCGCGGGCTGGTCATCGTCGCCAACAAGTGGGACCTGAAGTCCGGCGGCAACGTGGCGGGCGACTTCAAGCTGATGATGCAGGAAGAAATGGCCTTCGCGTCTTTCGCACCGGTCGTCTTCGCATCGGCGCTGACCGGGAAGAACGTCGGTAAGCTGCTGCCGGCGGTCGACCATGTTTACCAGAACATGTTCAGTCGCGTCAGCACTTCAGAACTTAACCGGTTCTTCGCCGAAGTCATCGAACGCCACCCGCCTGCCCAGCATGGCGCGAAGACCGTGAAGATCAAGTTCATCACCCAGGTCCAGGTCGATCCACCGACCCTGCTTCTGTTCTGCAGCGGTGGCGGGCGGCTGGACGTCAGCTATATCAGGTATCTTCAGCGGGAACTGCGGGCGAGGTACGATTTCGAGGGCGTTCCGCTGAAGCTTGTGCAAAAGTAAACGAATTCTGTGGTGTTGTTCGTCAATTCCCTTGCGTTTTTGCCGGGATTGCTGTAAAAACCGTTCGTTCTGATGGCCAGGTTCCCGTCGGCTGCCACCTTACCTTAATTTATCAACATCGGTTGTGGGTTTGTGTGCAGTACGGGGAAGGACTTCAGGGGCTCGTTGCAACGGAATCGTTCCTGAACGTGTTCAGGCGATTGAATGAAGGTCAGTGCGGAGGAAACGATGTCGACCGAAAATACAAACTGGTCCGAAATTATTGATCTTGTCAGCCGCGAAAAGGGTATCTCGAGGGCCGTGTTCATCGAGGCTCTTGAAGAAGCCATCCTCAAGGCTGCCAAGAAGGTCTTCGGGGAAAAGCGAACGCTGGAAGCGGCGTTCAACGAGGAAGTGGGGCAGGTCGAACTGTACCAGTACATGACCGTCGTCGAGGAAATCGACGACCCGATGACCCAGATTTCGACCGAAGAAGCCGAAATGGTCGATTCCGAAGCGCAGCCCGGCGACGAACTCGGGTTCCAGATTTTTTACCTGGAAGCCGACAAGGACAAGGCGCGCGAAGAGGACATGAAGCACGGCGACATCCTGAAGATCCAGACCTACAGGAATTCGTTCGGCCGCATCGCCGCCCAGACCGCGAAGCACGTCGTGCTGCAGAAGATCCAGGAAGCCGAAAGGTCCCAGGTCTTCGACGAATACAAGGATCGGCTCGGCGATCTTGTTACCGGCGTGGCGCGCAGGTTTGAAAAGGGCAACGTCATCGTCGATCTCGGCAAGGCCGAGGCGATCCTGCCGCTGCGCGAACAGTGCCCGCGCGAATCGTACCGCGCCGGCGACCGCGTGCAGGCTTTCGTGAAGGACGTTACCCGCGAACAGCGTGGCCACCAGGTCATCCTGTCGCGCACCGATCCGCGGTTCGTGACCAAGCTGTTTGAAAAAGAAGTGCCCGAAATATACGAAGGAATCGTCAGGATCATGGCGGTCGCGCGTGAAGCCGGCGAAAGGACGAAGGTGGCCGTGGCCTCCTCGGATTCGGACGTTGATCCGGTCGGCGCCTGTGTCGGTATGAAGGGATCGCGCGTTCAGGCGGTCGTCCAGGAACTGCGCGGCGAAAAGATCGACATCATCCCGTATTCGCTCGACCTGGCCAGATACGTCTGCGCGGCCATCGCCCCGGCGGCGGTTCAGCGCGTGCTGATCGATGAAAACAATCACCAGATCGAGTTGATTGTCGGCGACGACCAGCTTTCCCTGGCGATCGGCCGCCGCGGCCAGAACGTCAAGCTGGCAAGCAAGCTGCTTGACTGGAACATCGAAATCCATGGCGAATCGCGCATCCAGGAGATGAAGGATCGCCTCAAGGTTGAACTGATCAAGCTCGACGGTATCGATGAATCGACCGCCGAATACCTGTTCAAGCTGGGCTATCACTCGCCTGACAACCTTCTGAACGCCGACGAAACCGAACTTGCCGCTATTCCTGGCATCGGCAAGGACAAGGCGGAGGCGATTCAGCAGGTCGCGTTCGAATTGAAGCAGAAGATGAAGGAAGAATCGGCTCTTCCGCAGGAAAAGCCGGCAGCGGTGGTGGAAGCCGCCCAGCCGTTGGTTGCCGAAGCGCCCGATGCGCAGCCGGAAGCTGTCGAACAGTCAGCACCGGTGGCCGAAGGCGTCGATGTCGGAGACCCGGTCTGAGCCGGTTGTGTCTGTTCCTGGTTGATTGAATTGTGCCTTTAAGCGCGGGCCGCCTGCCCGTGTTCGAAAGGTCGCCCCGGCGCCGGGCCGCAACGCGGTTCCCGGAAGGTCGGCGACGGCTTTGAAGTGAGGTCTGGATATGGGAAAGCGCGTCTACGAAGTCGCGAAGGAACTCGGCGTTGAATCCAAAGAGCTGATCAAGCGGCTCCAGGATTCCGGCGAGGTCATCAAGGATCATCTCGCTCCTCTCAGTCGCGAGCAGGAGGAAAAGATCCGCAAGGCCTTTGCCGTGCCGCGCGATGGCGAGGTTCAGGTCAAGAAGATGGCCGGAGGTCGCATCGTCAGGCGTCGTGCCGGGGCCTCGGCAACACCGGGCGCGGGCGAACACGATGACCAGGCAGCCGAAGCACAGGTCGCGCCGGAAACAGCCGAGACGAAGCTCGATGCTGCCGCCCCCTCGACGGATGCGGCACAGGCGGAAGGTTCGGCGGTCGCCGCTGCCCCCACCGATGCGCAGGCCACGGAAGCGGTGGCACAGGTCGTGACGGCCCCCGTGGTGGAAGCCGTGGCGGTTGCCCCTGAGGTTCCGGCTGGCGGATCCGTGCCTGCCGCACAGGTCGTCGCCGCTGATGCCAGACCGGCCGGCGCCCCGGCTGAAACCGCTGCCGAAGCGAAGGAACGTGGCGAACGCGAAGAGGCACAGCGTCGCGGCAAACAGAAGCCGGTGAAGGCTGAAGAACCGCGCGCCAGCCAGATAAGCGACAAGGAAAAGGAAGAGGAAAAGAAGAAGGGCGGCAGGAAGCTGGTCTTCGACAGGCGTCGCGGCGTTATTTCGCTGCAGGACTTCACGGTCGCGGACGAAGAACCCGAACGCTTTGATCAGCGGCCGCAGTCGCGCCGCAGGCCGCAGCGCCCGGTTCCGCGCCGCGGCAAGCCGATGAAGACGCTTGTGACGCTGCCCAGCGCGCAGAAGCGCCATATCAGGATGGAAGGCGACGACATCACCGTGTCGGATCTGGCCCATCGCATGAGCGTCAAGACCGCCGACCTGATCCGGAAGCTCGTCGCGCTCGGTATCATGGCCTCGATGAATCAATCGCTTGATTACGATACGGCCGCCTTGCTTTGCGCGGACTACGGCTTCACGATTGAAAAGGTCGGGTTCGATATCTGCGCCCAGCTCGCCGAAGTGGAAGATAGTCCCGAAGACATGGTTTACCGTTCGCCGGTCATCACCGTCATGGGTCACGTCGACCACGGCAAGACCACGCTGCTTGACCAGATCCGCAACGCGGATGTGGCGTCCCACGAAGCGGGTGGCATCACCCAGCACATCGGCGCGTACAAGGTCAAGACCGATGGCGGCGAAATCGTGTTCCTGGATACCCCCGGCCACGAAGCGTTCACGGCGATGCGTGCCCGCGGCGCCTCGGCGACTGACATTGTCATCCTGATGGTCGCGGCCGACGATGGCGTCATGGCCCAGACCAAGGAAGCAATCGCGCACGCCCGGGATTCCGGCGCCCCGATAATCGTCGCGATCAACAAGATCGACAAGCCCGACGCCAACCTGGACAAGACGAAGCAGGAACTGGCACAGGAAGGCCTCATATCGGAAGAGTGGGGCGGCGACACGATCATCTGTGAAATTTCCGCCAAGAAGGGCATCGGCATCGATCGGCTGAAGGAAATGATCCTCCTGCAGTCCGAGGTCATGGAACTGAAGGCCAATCCGAACAAGGCGGCGCGCGGCGTCGTGCTTGAATCGTCCCTGGACCGCAATCTCGGCCCGGTGGCGACCGTCCTGATCC
>Ga0209800_10000549_pt1 | contig 55433 bp, 47 predicted proteins | sample Higcelweek8metaG_FD_187174 | JGI IMG/M metagenome (GOLD analysis project Ga0209800, IMG submission 187174) | Freshwater pond sediment microbial communities from the University of Edinburgh, under environmental carbon perturbations - High... | ecosystem: Environmental > Aquatic > Freshwater >...
TCAGCGCCGAAGGCATCCGCCAGGTCCTGCTTGACAGGAACCGGGCACTGTTCCGCAAGATAGACCAGTTTGAGAAAGATGTTATCGCAGGTAAGATCGATATCAGACAGGACTCCATGCGAAGCGCAATCAGCCAGCTGAAAAAGGATGATGATACAGGGCCTATCGTTCTTATTAAAGCCTACAAAACGTCAAAATACAAGAATTTCGTCGATATAATTGATGAAATGTCGATTGTAGGGATTGCCCGCTACACATTTACTGACATGGACTGGGTCGAGGAGAAACTGGTTGTTGATGCCATTAACAGGGCAACTGCCACCGCTTCAGGTTCAGCACAATAGGAGGGAAAAACTATGGCAAACGAAAAGAATCGATACCCAAGCTTTGATGATATAGTATTCGAAGGCCGCAATAAGGAATACGGCGCCTACGAGATCCGGAAGAAATATGCCAGGACAATGTCAATGTCCATAATTATTGGCATTATTGTGGTTCTCACAGCAGCAATTGTTCCTTATATCAAAGCCAAGAATATAGCCCAGATAAAGCAGAGGGACGCCAATGAGGTTATAGCCGAAATGGCAAATGACATCAACCAGGAAGAGGCCGCTCCTCCTCCACCTCCCCCACCCCCGCCTCCGTCGGAACAGCAGACAGTTGTTAAATATGTGGCTCCGGTGATTGTTGACACAATTAAGCCTGATGAAGCAAGCCAGTTTATGACCGCAGACGACGTGGCAGAAACTGTTGCTGACGAAACGGTAGTTGAGGTTATCGAACAGGTGCAGGAAGAGGTTCAGGAAGAAGCCCCGCAGGAAGTGTTCGTAGTGGTTGAAGAGATGCCTTCATTCCCGGGAGGGGATACTGAGCTCTTCAAGTTCATCTATGACAATATCGAGTATCCCGAACTTGCAAAGGAGAACAACATCCAGGGCAAGGTGATACTTCGCTTCTGCGTGACCTACAAGGGAACAGTTGACCAGGTATCCATTGTCAGGGGCGTTGACGCGTCTCTCGACGAAGAGGCTATCAGGGTTATCAAGATGCTCCCGCTGTGGAAACCCGGTAAGCAGGGCGGTAAACCCGTGAACGTCTGGTACAGCGTACCTATCAGCTTCCAGCTCAAGTAAGCCGGACAGCATGCATAAAATTAAAAGGTGTCTCTCACGGGACACCTTTTTTTATTTAATGTTTTTGTGAATGCCGTGAGGCACCTGGTCAACGTTCCAGCATCATTGTAATATATCGCTCAGCCAGTGCCGTCCTGTCAAGACCAAGTCCGCTAACCACAATCATGGTACCGGCTTTTCGCGCCATGTGAAGGGCCCCGTTGAAACCGTCTTCAAATGCATACTTGAATATCTCCTCATCCGGTGACCATGCATCACCGGCAAGCCTTGATGCCATCTTAGCCACTTCTGCCGGCTCTTCGCGGCTGAAGAGATAGATATCAAACCTGTCTCCGTCAACCTCGTATGATGCCCTGAAAGCGCCCCGGAGAAAATCATGACCCAGGATGCTCTCAAGAACGTAAGTTTCCTGGTTTTGTAATAATCCGGCAGCCGGGAACTGTTTCAGGAGAGCAGGGAATTGATTGCTGCCCTCCAGTCTTGATGAAATAAGCCCTGCAAGCTCAAGCATTGCGCCATTCACCTTCTTCGAAGCAGAGTGGCTCATAATCTTGACATAGTACCCGCCCTTGTAGAAGTGTACCAGCCCCTCCTCTTTGTATCCCTGAACTCCTAACGGAATGAAATTATAACCGGGGGACCGTTCCATTGAGTAAATCCCGAACGCCCTTGAATCATCGCCGAACCGGTAGATTTCAGCCTTGATGCTGCTCTTGCCCTTCACATATTCCGAAATGTTCAGATCGATGAATCCAAGTGCCAGGTAAGCGTCAGCCGCTCCGTTTATATAGTTCCAGAGGTCGTCAGGAGTATAAACAGGATAATCACTGCTGCTCCTGTACCCCTTCAGCTCCGGGAAAACCTGTTGACCGGCAAGTTGTGATACAGCTAAGGTGAGCAGGACCAATAATATTAAATTCCTTCTGATCATGATTATCCTCCCCCGTTATGCAATCAGATCATAAGGCACATTCACAAGCCTTGAAATATCAGTGATCTTCTCCCTGATATCAAATCCTCTGACGCAGTTTGCAGTACAGCTTTGGCATCCGGCGCAAGGATCTGCCTTGACTGATACCTCGCTGAGCAACTCTGAAGCCATTGCAGCATTCCGGTAACCATAGGCGTACATGTATGCCCTCATCATCTCAGGTATCGGAAGACTGTTCGGGCAGCCAGGCACACAGTTGCTGCAGGCGTTGCAATAAAGCCCCGGGCAGTAGGATTCAGCAATGAGTTCTGCCTTGTCCTGCTCCGTAAGGATCACATCCTTCATTATCTTCAGGTCTGTCTCAAGCTGATCAAATGCAGTAATTCCAGGTATGGTTGTGTGAACGTTGGGATTTGAAATGACCCATCTCAGCGCGGCCTGAACATTCACCGGCTTTGTCCTCTCCCTGTCAAGCCACCCTCCTGCCAGGGACTTCATGCCTACTATGCCCATGCCGGCTGCTGCTGCCCTGTCAATGGCGCTGTTCAGTTCAGGCAGGTAGGTCTGGCGGTAATTATATGATGTAAGAACAACATCCCAGATTCCGTCTTCAACCATCGTATTAATCACAAGTGGTTCGTTCTTGTGTGTCGAGATGCCGATATACCTGACCCTACCCTTCTTCTTCAGGTCGAGCATGACATTTACTATCTCATTGTGCCTGACAAGCTCGGCACTGTCAGCCGCATGCATGTAAAGTATGTCAACATAATCCATCTTCAGCCTTGTGAGGCTCAGGTTGAACTTTTCGAGGAAGTCTGACGCCGTTGTCTCCTTCGTTGGCAATCCGGCGCGGTCAACACCGGCAGGTTTGACTTTGGTTGCAATAACGAAGGAGTCACGCGGCACCTGGCTGAAAAACCCTCCAAGCATCTCCTCGTTTCTGCCATTCATGTAGCCATGGGCTGTGTCAAACATCTTCATCCCTGCTTCGTAGGCTGCCTTTACAAGTGAATCGTTGTCCGATCTCATCACGCCGAAGCTTACAACAGGCAGTTTCAGGCCTGTCTTGCCAAGGGTTCTGTAAACTATATCACCGTCTGTAATTCTGCCATTTCCGGCCAGTGCCGGAGTGCCCAGCATTGTAACTCCTGCGGCTCCTGCGAGACCTGATCTGAAAAATGTTCTGCGTTTCATAAATAATGGTTTCGTGTGTTTTTGACTGAATAGTTTAAATCCAACCGGGGATGTTGATAAATAACTGTTTATCATCTCACCTCAGCTGTGTGTCAATGAGCCAATATACAAATATTTTATCTTATTTTAGAGGGGCTGTCCAGCAGCAAAATAAATCAGGAAAACATGGGGCGATATATCCACAACCTGATCTCGGGAGGTGAGGGGTTGAAACTTGATTTCAAATACTGTATCTCTGACCCCCGGAAGATTGCCCGTACTCTCTCGGCTTTTTCCAATACGGAGGGGGGAAAACTGCTGATCGGGGTCAGGGATAACGGTTCGATTGCCGGCGTCAGGTCAGACGAGGAGTACTATATGATTGACTCCGCCGCCACTCTTCACTGTGACCCGGAGGTCTCAATAAGGACAATAAGCCACACAATAAACGGCAAGAGCATTCTCGAAGTGGAAGTGCCCAGAGGTCCGGACATACCTGTTAAGGCGAAGGACGAGCATGGGAGGTGGAAAGCTTACTTCAGGCAGCATGACCAGAACTTCATGGCTGACAGGGTGATACTGCAGGTATGGAGACGTACCGGGAAGACTCGCGGATTGCTGCTTCGGTTCGAGGAGACTGAAAATCTCCTTCTCAATCATCTTCGGAAAGCAGGCAGAATAACTGTTCCTGAATTCCGTGAACTTGCAGGAATAAATTCCCGCCGGGCGGAAAAGATACTGAGCGACTTTATTCTCTGCGGGCTGATAGTCTATGAGGCCAATGAGAGGGGTATTTTCTACCTCTTAAGCAACGAATTCGGAGCGGGACCGTTACTCAATCCTTAACCCCACCACAAGGATGTCATCGGTCTGGGGTGCCTTGCCCATCCAGCTCCCGAGACGCTCTGACAGGATCTCCTTCTGCTTGCTCATCGGGAAGTTCCTTATGTCCAGTATAAGTTTCCTCAGGTTCTTCTTCAGGAATTTCTTTCCTGTGAGACCGTTGAACTGATCGGCATAGCCGTCAGTAAAGAGGTAGTATGAGGACTTCCTTTCAAGCTTCCAGGTGTGTTGCGTAAACTCGTGTTCACCATCGAGGTGCATCCCAAGCGGTATTCTGTCCCCGTAGACTGTCTCAAGCAGGTGCTTCCCGCTGACGAGGGTGCCCTCATTGGGTTTGAACTCGCCGTTTTCCCACCTTGCCAGCTCCTGGTCGTTCATCTCCCTGACCCTGAAACATTGAGAGGCAGCTCCTGAATATCCGACGGATTTCCCTGCCCGGTCAATTGACAGCACGGAGATATCAATGCCTTCCTGTTGCACATCGGATTCCGGAAGCGATCCGAAGGTCTCAGAGAGTTTCCTGCGGAACTCCTGCAATATAGCCGAGGTACTTATAGCCTCAGGCCTGCTGCAAATCTCATCCATAAAAGAGTGTGCCATAATTGTTCTCAGCGATGAAGGCACTCCGTGTCCGGTGCAGTCGCCCACCGCCATAATGGTTCGCTCTCCGATGTTGGCCATCCAGAAAAAATCACCGCTCACGGGACCCTTTGGGCTGTTGAGAATAAAACTGTCAGGCATGGCTTCAATGAGTCTCCTGCCGGAGGACTGAATTGCCTGCTGGATTATTCCGGCATACTTCTCGAGCCCGGCAACCTCCTCCCTTCCTTTTGCAGTAGCTTCGTTCCTTTGTTTGAGGAGACTCTCAAGCCGCCTGTTCCTGATGTGCAGTCGCCTTGCATAGAACCTGATAAGCTTGTATACTATCCAGCCTGCCAGGACAGCGTAAAGCAGTTTTGCTATCAACGATGCATACCACGGCTTCCAGACTACAAAGGCATACCGCGAATCCTCATTTTCAGGACCTGTAACAGTTCTGGCTTTCAGCAAAAAAACATATTCACCTGCCGGCAGATTGGTGTAATCCCTTTGTGTCTGCACATCCCAGCCTGACCAGTCATCATCATAACCTTCAAGCTTGGACCTGTATTCGGTTCTCCTCACACCCACATATGAGGTTGTTGACCATCTGAAGGTGATATCATTATTCCGGTTCATGAGCCTGACCACCGGTTTATCAGGCTGGAATGAGGAGGGAATACTCCTGCCTTCAGGGCTGAGGGTAAAGAAGGTACCATCCATCAGAACGTTATCACCCGATGTAATCCTCGTGAAAATAGTTTTGAAGGTCCCGTAGTTGAACCCGAGTTTTGACTTGTCCACCACAAACAGGCTTCGCCCTTTAGCAAGCCAGACATTTCCGTCAATCCAGGCAATGCCTGTTGTGGGAATATCCGGAAGAAAATCAAACTGCCGTCTGAAGACAACCGGTCCCTGGCGGGTGGTTGTGACAAGTGCATCGAAATTACGTGTATCAAATCCGGACAGAACCGTCTCACCCTCCGGTGTGCGAAAGAGCATGCTTACACTTGCATTGTCAAAGTTGGCTCCGGCAAGCTCATGGTCCTTTTCAAATGAATCATGCTGTCTGTTATAGCGGTAGATGCCCTTGCCCGTGCACACATAAAGTCTGTCGTCAATGACAGAAAGGCTGTTGATTGTATCACACTGCAACCCCTTATCTCTTCCATACCGGATGAAGGTTGTATCATTGACTTCACAGTGCATACGGACCAGTGATGAAGGTGACTCCGTGGCTATCCACCACTCTCCCGGGGCCGATTCCTCAATATCCATGACCGCGCCATTCACACCGCCAATGATCATGTGTTTGACCATCCACTCAGAATCATCAAAAAGAAGAGTCCTGATGGTACCGTCATCAGACCCGGCAATCATGACTGATGAGTTCTCCCGGCCCGTTCTGATTGTTGTCAGCCGGGTGCGGCTGAGATAACGGGTCGCATCGCCTTCAATGTCAATCTGCAGCAAACCGTTGGGTGTTGCTGCTATCAGGACCTCTCCTTCAGGCAGATCACAGGTGATCATGTCATTTACCCTGACGCCCTGGCTCCTGATTCTCCTGAAGCGCATCACACCCGATTTGTCAACGTTGCTCTTGTAAAGGCCATCATTTGCGCTTACAAAGACAGAATCAGCAAATCCAATGACAGAGATCGTACCCGGCATTATTCCTGCAGCCTTTCCGATTTCACCAGCAGGCATTGAAACACAGGCCAGGTTAATGAATCCCCTGGTGCAGAACCAGAGCTGGGAATTATTGGTATAGTCACAGTACATCGCCATTACTGACGACTCTTCTACTGAGGCTGTCTGTTCTGAGATGTGCTGCAGCAGTGCTCCCTCATGACTGAATATGCAAACCCCACCCCCGTTGTCGAGGCCGGCGGCAATCATATTTCCCGGAAGAATAACGAGGTCTGTCAGCGTCCCGTTCCTCAGAATGGCACTTCCTCTCCTGTCAGTAAAGTTGTTGTTGAGTGCTCCGGTCTTGATATTGAACAGAATCAGGCCTTTACCCGCAGCCGCGATGAGCAGGTTGTCCCTGTCATATGGCACCATCCTGACAATCCTTGTGTTCCTTATCTTTTCTCCTGCCGGGATTCGGCTTATTCTGCCTTCGCTGTAATCGAACAGGCCCTCCTTATTGTCTGCGATGATTATTCTTTTGTCAAAAGCCACGAGGTTTGATACGGCGCTGATACCTGAACTGATCTCCAAATTTGTCACCATGACAGAATCGCTTCCCGTTGCAAGCGAAAAAAGCATCTTCCCGTCTGTCAGAAAGACGGAATTGCTGTCTGCTGCTATTGATTTGATTGAACCAATGTCAGCTGCAGCGGCGGAGTCGCTTATCATTTCTGTCAGGGGTTGCCAGGTCAGTCTCCCGGAAAGGTCAGGCTGAAGAAAACCGAAGTCGTCTTCGCCTCCGGCATAGACTAATCCCCGGATATCGGTGGCCATGGCATTAATCCTGCCGGCGCCGGGAGTCCGGATCAGGTTCCATGTGGTGCCGTCAAATGTAACTATGCCTCCGGCTTCAGTGCCGAAATACATGACGCCGCTCCCATCCATCGTAACGCTCACGCTTGTGGGGTTACCCGGGATTTGAGCAGCATCAAACGAGCTGATTAAAGGCGTACCGTACCTGTTGACCTGCGCGCTGATTGACAATGAGTAAAATAAAAGGAATAATAAAAGCTGAAGCCCCTTCTTCATACCCTGAACATTCTTCCTGTAATAATGGTTAAATATACGAATTCAATTTATATAACGGCTGGAAGGGCTTTCGGCATATAAATTGAGGTAATTTTAGTTATCTTGGCTTCGCTTTTTCAGGTTATGAGGGTAGATCAGCGGGTAACCGCAATAATGCTGGCAGCTGTTTTGTGGCTGCTAAACCTGCACGTAGCAGAATCTCAGCCATACGCCGGAAGGTCTTCCGGTGATCAGGCTGCAGGAATTCCTTCGCGCCAGCCTTCAGAGATCATGTACCGTTCCGATGAACCCAGGTTTCTCAATGTCAGTGACCCTTCAGGACGCTACCTCCGTCTGTTGCTGCCGGGGCACCATCATACCCCTGAGACAGGTATGCCTGAGTTGCCTGTTTACAGCAGGTTGGTTGAAGTGCCTGAAGGAATGGACCTGACAGTCACCCTCTCCGGTGTATCATCCAAACGAATCAGGTTCTCCGATCACGGGGCACCTGACGCCGAAATCTTCCCTGCACAGCCCGCCAGGACAAAGAATGAAAAGCAGGAAGACCGGGTTACCGTCAAGGACAGGAAAGTGTACGAGGCCGGTGATGTCCTTATTCATGACACTGTCAGGATCACCCACGCAGGAATCTTCAGAGGCCGCAGGCTTGCCAACATAGCTGTCTATCCCGCATTCTACAACCCGAAGGGAAAATACGTGGATCTGATAACCTCAATGAATCTCAGCCTGAAGTTCGACCCCTCCGCCACCAAAGGAGAAGAGGATGGCGACCCGGAGTTCAATAAGGGCGGTTACGCTTCGGATTCCTATGTTCCAGGATACACCGACAGCCCGGTCCATATGATTGTTGTCACGGATTCTGTCTTTACAAAACACCTGGCTCCCCTCCTAAGGTGGAAGATGCTGAAAGGTATTGAGACAACAGTGATCTACAAGGGACCGGGACCGGCAGACACAGTCTACAAAGATCTGAAAAAAAAGGTATCTGCCGTCTATTTTGACCTGCTGGCCCGGGGGGTGCCTGTAAATTACCTTCTGATTGCAGGCGATCCGTCAATTATTCCCACATCACGAGGAACATTGAATGTCTCCGACCTCTACTACGGCGAGTTTGACGGGGATGGTGATTATATTCCGGAACTTTTCATCGGCAGGCTGCCTGTAAGCGACACGACCCAGATGAAGGGCATTGTAAAGAAGATTATTGATTACGAGCAATACACCTACGGTCCACAAAACGATTTCTGGTCCGGGGCACTGGCAAGCGCCGGCAACGCCCCCGGTTTCGAGCTTTATATGAACGGTCAGATTTCTTACCTCTACAATAACTACCTTGGCCAGGACACATCACTCACTGCCTACAAATGGCTCTACCCGGAAGCGCAACAGAAGGATGACTCGCTGAAAACGGTCTTCAACCAGGGTCTCAGCTTCCTGAACTATACCGGGCACGGAGAGGCAACCGGATTCAGTGATCCGGTTTTCAAGTCAGCGCTGGTCAAGGACCTGGTCAATTTGAACGAATATCCACTTATTATTTCAAATGCATGCCGTACCGCCCAGATTAATGTCGCCTCCTGCTTCGGAACCACAATGGTGGCAACACCGGAGAAGGGTGCTATAGGTTTTATCGGCTGCACGAACGACTCCTACTGGAGCGATGACTTTTTCTGGTCCGTGGGACCGGGGACACCAGGACCTGATGTCACATTTGAGTCTACGGGAGCAGGCGCATTCGACAGACTGTTTCACTCACACAATGAGCCGCCTGGGGAATGGTTCCATACAATGGGACAGATAAATTTCTCAGGCAACATGTCGGTATCTGCAAGTACAAGTCCACGAAAGAAGTATTACTGGGAGACCTATATCCTGCTTGGTGATCCTTCCCTCTCTCCCATGATAGGCCGACCGGATACGTTCAGGATAGATCTCCCCGAGAGGGTTCCTGTTGAACTCACTTCACTGAGTTTCTTCGCAAAACCTTTTGCCTATGCAGCACTGTCTGACTTTGACACCCTCTGGGATGCCAGTCACGTCAGTCCGTCCGGCAATGTCTCACTGACAATTCCTGCGGGTGTGAAAGACTCCTGCCTGCTGGTTGTCACAGGGCAGAATATGCTTCCGTTTTACAAAACCATTCACTTCGGCAATGTTTCCGGTCCTTTTTTAACAGCAGGAAACATAGTGCTGGATGACGTTGAAGGCAACGGAGACGGAATTCCTGATTACGGGGAGGACATTAATCTCAAGGTCACCGTAAAAAATATAGGTAAGGGCAGCACCTCCGGCCTGAACGCAAAGATAGCTGTCGCTTCCGGGATGATAACTGTTGTGGCTGACACCGCGGCGATTGGTGTTCTCATGCCGGGCGAATCACGGACTATCGCCGGAAAGTTCACCTTTACTGTCTCTGACAGGGTTGAGGACGGAGAACTGGCATCCCTTATGCTGATCCTGAAAGACAACAGCAATGAGTACAGGTACGGTATTGACATGACTCTTCATGCTCCAGTGCTTAAAATTGTCTCTGCAGTACATGATGACTCTTCAGTCGGCAACTCGAATTTCCTTCCCGAACCCGGAGAGAATCTCCATCTGAGGGTCCGGGTAAAAAATGAAGGCTCATCTGCTGCCAGCGGCACTGTGAAAGTCACTCCTGCCGGGACATGGCTCGTTCTGGATGAACCACAGATGGTAACCGGAACCATTCTTCCCGGAGAGGAAAAGGACATCTACTTCGAGACAGCTATCTCACTTCTCGCCGGATCAGGACGGGTGATCCCGTTTGATGTCAGCTTCGTCTGCGGACAATATCAGACCACGGGCAGGTGGTCACTTTCCACCGGCAAAACACGTGAGACATGGGAATTCAACCGGTTCGATGTCTTCCCGTGGATACTGGAGGGTGATTATCCATGGATTATTACCTCCTCCGCTTCATATGAAAATGTCCATTCGGCGAGGTCTGCACCAATCCCTGACAAGGCGGAGTCAGTCCTTGCAATCTATGTCAATACCCCTGTTGCCGATACCCTCTCCTTCTATGTCAGGGTCTCATCGGAACCGATCTATGACCAGCTCACCTTCAGGGTTGACAGTGTGATTGACATGCAGATATCCGGTGACACCCCATGGGCGTTGAGGAAAAAAGTTCTCAAGCCGGGGATTCACCTTCTGGAATGGGCTTACAGCAGGGATGTCTCACTTTCCGGAGGCCTGGATGCGGCCTGGCTTGATCAGGTGACTTTCCCGGACCTGGCCTTCATTGAATCCGACCTGCACATTGATTCTGTTTATACCCCTCAGGTCACAACACTTCTGACTGATGTAACAGTGAAAGGCAGGGTGATAAACTTCGGAAGAAATGCTATAACCAGCTTCCCATTGGCATATAAGTTAAATGACAGTGATCCGGTCAATGAGACCTTCTATAGAAAAATAGATCCGGGAGACACTATTGACGTGTCATTCTCACATAAAATAAGTCTTCAGAAGGACATACTCAACAGGCTTTACATATTCAACCGCCTGCCAGAGGATGGCTATCCTGGCAATGACACAGCAATGGTCTCCTTTATTCTCTCCGGCACCGGGACTGAATTAGAGGAGGGAAACGTTTCCGTACATCCCAACCCGTTCAGGGAGAGCTTCACCCTCGAACTCGATTATGAGGGCAGCTACAATACCGCAATAGAGCTCTTTGATTCGGGAGGAAGGATTGTGATGCAATCCGATATTGAGCTATCTCCGGGTAAGAACATGATACCCTTCCAGTGCCGTCACCTCTCTGCAGGAGTGTACACGCTACGCATCACGCAGGGATCCAGGAGTTTTAATCTTAGAATTGTGAAGCTGTAACTCATCATGAAAAGCGACAGACCAACCCGCGCAGAGGCACTTGAGCTGTTCCTCCGGTACAACAAATCGGACAGCCTGTACAAACACGCTTTGTCGGTGGAGGCTGTAATGAGGTACATGGCACGGAAACATGGTGAGGATGAAGATATCTGGGGTGTTATCGGGTTGATTCATGACCTCGATTATGAGATGTACCCCGATCAGCACTGCACAATGACTGAAAAGATTCTCCGTGAGGAGGGGTGGCCGGAAACCTATATCCGGGCAGTGATAAGTCACGGCTACGGCATCTGTTCGGATACCGAACCTCAGACCATTCTTGAGAAGACACTGTTCGCCATCGATGAACTGACAGGACTTGTTACAACCAGCGCCCTTGTGAGGCCATCACGCAGCGTCATGGATATGGAAGACAGGTCAGTACGCAAGAAATGGACCGACAAAAGGTTTGCTGCCGGAGTTGACCGCACCGTAATAGAAAAGGGAGCTGCAATGCTTGGCTCCGATCTTAATGATCTCATCTCGGACACAATAATGGGCATGCGCGAGGTGGCAGAAGAGATCGGATTAAAGGGCAATCCCTCCCTGTAACCAGAAATCTGTTATAATCCATCGTAATGGCAGGTCTCAGACCTGCCGCCGCAGTCATCTTGACGATAGGTTGTGGATATAACACGTAACGGCAGGTCTGAGACCTGCCGCCACGTTCATGTAAGCCGGATTACCCGGTATTACGAATGGATTACAATTCCCTGATCTGGATATTCCTGTACCAGACATCATCACCGTGATCCTGAAGGCCGATGTAACCTTCTGTAGCCACATTGGCCCAGTTCGGATTGAGCCCGGGGAATTTGCTGCCTGCGACAAGAGTGTTCCACTCAGGAGTCCAGAGATGGTATTCCAGAACGGTCACGCCATTCTGAATATGCCATACGGATCCCTTGTAAACCTTGATTTCAGCAGTGTTCCATTCACCGACAGGCTTTGCATTTTGCGGCACTGCAGGAATCAGGTCATAGAGTGACCCTGCCTGGCGGTTGCCGTCTTTCCCTGCCTGAGCATCAGGATGCTTTTCATTGTCAAGAACCTGCATCTCAGGAGCTGTCCTCCAGATAGTTTCGAACTCAGGACTCTCCTGTCCCAGGTAGAATATACCGCTGTTGCCACCTTCGGATATCTTCCATTCAAGCTTAAGATGGAAGTTGGAGAACTTCTTGTCATAGATGATGTCACCACCGCCGCCGCCGGCCTCACCCTTGCCTGAGCCCTGGCAGTACAGGGCGCCATCAACGATCGACCATCCCTGCTCGGGGAAGGTGGTCTTGTTATAGTTGCGCCATCCCTGTGTGGTTGATCCGTCAAAAAGGAAGGTCCAGACTTCGGCTTCGGTCGTTTTCTTTTCAGCACCCTTTTTCTCCTTCCCTGTTCCGCAGGAGATGAATGAGGCAGCCAGCATGAGTACAAACATTGTTTTGATCAGTTTCATAAGATGTTAAATTTTAAGTATTTGTTTATGTTACATGTTATACGGGCATTTCGGGAAGAGACCAGCCGCTGCGGTAGTTGTGCTTAATCATCTCCGCTGCAAACTGCTTCGCATTGATCGGTTCGGTATACTTCCTGTCGAAAGTCGGGTGACCATCGGTTATGCTGAAATGATCCTCGACGCAGATCTTAATAGTCTCTTCATCATTGATATTTGTGAACTCCATTTTCTGACCGTCCCATTCGAGGGTTTTATTCAGTCCCTGGAGTCTGACTGCCAGCACGCCCATAACGACCATCTCATTGAATGGTCCTGCCTCTGAAAAGTCGGACTTGGTCATCTTTCTGTCTTCGGGCAATTCCTTGGACGCTCTAACCCAGTCCATCTCGTGGTTTGTAGTCACACGACGCTCGGTTTTAGGTGCATTTGGAACGCGGCCTGAAAGCAGCCATGGATCGCGACCGTAGCAACCGCATATAAGTGTGTCCTTGGAGCCATGGAAGATACAACCGCCATCCGGGTCATATGCCTTACCGGCCGGCCACCCCTTCGGTTTCATTGGCAGGATCCCGCCATCGGTCCACGTAACTTCAACCTCGGGATACTTGACCTTTGAGCCTTTCGGCGTGGGTCTCTCGGGGAATACAAGCTTGACGGACTGTGCATTCGGAGCGCAGTCAGTGAGAAGAAGTGTTGAATTGCCCTCTGCTTTGGTGGGGTAATTCAGTTTCAGTCCCTTGAAGACAGGATGGAGAATATGGCATGCCATATCGCCCAGTGCACCAGTCCCGAAATCCCACCATCCCCTCCAGTTCCAGGGGGTGTAGATACTATGGAAAGGACGCATCGGCGCCGGTCCTATGAAGAGGTCCCAGTTGAGGCCTTCAGGCACCCATTCGCCCTTTGCCGGACGGTTCAGGCCCTGCGGCCATATCGGCCTGTCAGTGAAGGTCTCGACCTTTCTCACCTCTCCTATCTCACCGTTCTGTATCCACTCGATGATAAGGTTGACACCTTCGCCGGAGCTGCCCTGGTTGCCCATCGAAGTGGCAACCTTGTGCTTCGCAGCAAGCTTCGTCAGAAGTCTCGATTCATAAACACTGTGAGTGAGTGGTTTCTGCAGGTAGACATGCTTGCCGAGAGTCATTGCATGGGCAGCGGAGAGAGCATGAGTGTGGTCTGCGGTGGCAATAATGACAGCATCAATCGACTTGCCCATCTCATCATACATCTTCCTGAAGTCCCAGAATTTCTTCGCTGCAGGATAGGCATCAAAGACCCTCTTTGAATAACTCCAGTCAACATCACAGAGCGCCACTATGTTTTCTGACGCTGCCACGTTCCTGATGTTTGTGGCGCCAACGCCGCCGATACCTATGCCCGCAATGTTCAGCTTATCGCTGGGGGCGCGGTGGCCAAGACCGCTGACAACATTGGATGGCAGAATGGTAAGACCGGCTATTGCGGCACCCGTAGTGCCAACAAATGACCGCCTTGTGATTGTTCTTTTGTCCTCTTTCATATTTCAGGTGGTTAAAAGTTCTATACAAACCTTAAAAGTAAATAATTCATCGGGAAAATAAAACCCGGCGCTCTTTAAAATCTCATCCTCCCTGCTTAAAAATATGTAAATTGCATCATGAGAAAAAGATATGGCAGAGATACGATACAACATAGACCTGCATGATGATAACAAACCGGGAAAGATTCTCAGGATAATCTTCGGTGTTGCATGCCTTGCAGTTGCAGTCTGGTATATGTACAGTATCAGGGGTACTGTATCATCAACAGGATCGGCATGGATAGCGACCGCCTTCCTCCTGCTCTTCGGAATGTGGATGATAGCTTCAGGACTTGGTTACACCCGAAGATATATCACTGTCAGTGAGGACAGGATCATTCTGCGGCAGGAGTTCTACAGGCCTCCGGCAATTTTAACTGCCGCTGCACTTAAAGCCGTTGAATTTAAGCCACTTACAATTGTATTCCGCACCACCAACGGCAATATCAGCCTCAGGCTCGGCACCTATTATCCTGAACACACCTCCACAGTTATGGGGGCTGTTGAGGAGTTCTGCAAGCGTAATAACATTGAGGTAATCGACGAAAATAAACCCGTATCCGGAGAGTGATCATGAAGCTCAGGATGGGAATGGCAGGCGGTGGCGAAGGCTCCCTTATTGGACCGGTGCACCGGATGGCTGCACGCCTTGACGGTCTGGCCGAACTGGTCTGTGGTGCCTTCAGCAGTGACCCCGCCGTCTCATATGCTTCCGGCATGAAAGAAGATCTTCCACCCGCACGTATTTATGCCAACTGGCAGGAGATGATAAGCAGGGAGAGCACACTGCCGGATGATATCAGACCTCACTTTATTACTATTGTCACACCCAACCATCTGCACTACGGCCCGGCGAAAATGGCCCTTGAGGCAGGGTTTCATGTTGTCTGTGACAAGCCTCTGTGCATCAGCGTTGCAGAAGCGACAGACCTGCAGGAGACCGTTGAGCGTACCGGCCGTCTTTTCTGCCTGACCCATAACTACACCGGTTACCCGATGGTCAAGCAGGCTCGCGAAATGGTACTGGGAGGTGAACTGGGTGAGGTAAGAAAGGTGATTGTTGAGTACCTGCAGGGTTGGCTTGCAACTTCACTTGAGAATACTGACAACAGGCAGGCCGCATGGCGATCGGATCCTTCAAGGGCAGGTATAGCGGGTACTATGGCGGATATCGGGACGCATGCATTTAACCTGGCTGAATATGTGACGGGAATGGAGGTGACGGCTCTTTCTGCCAACCTAAGGTCAGTTGTATCGGGAAGATTACTGGATGATGACGGCACCGTCTCACTTCATTTCGGCAACGGTATGAACGGCACATTGCTTGCAAGCCAGGTTGCAACCGGAGAGGAGAACAACCTCTCCATCAGAATATACGGGGAGAAAGGCGGTTTAATCTGGAGACAGATGGAACCCAACACCCTTACCCTGCTCTGGCCTGACGCCCCGGTCCAGCTTGTCCGCACCGGGACTTCCTTTATTGGATCAGGCAGGGCTGCAGCAATGCATACCAGGATCCCTGCAGGCCATCCCGAAGGATTCATCGAAGCGTTCGCCAACCTCTACAGGAATTTCATGATGCATATTACTGCACTGCAGGAAGGACGTGATCCGGATGTCATGGCTGATTACCCGGGGATAAAAGAAGGCGTCAGGGGAATGAAATTCCTTGAAAGTGCAGTATCCTCTTCCCGGAACGGTTCAGCTATTACAGCTCTGTAGGGATTATTTCAGCAACTTTTTCAGGTAATAATCACGACTGATTTTTATGCTCTCCATCGGTGTATGGGTCCGGCAGTTATCCTGTTCGAGGAACCAGTATTTCATACCTGCGGTACGTGTCTCGGCAAGTATTGGTTTGAAATCGATTATCCCTTCGCCCAGCGTGGCATCCTGCTTCTCAGGAGTGAGATCCTTCATATGCCACACCTCGAACCTGCCGGGATACTTTCTGAAATAGGCAACCGGGTCCTTCCCGGCAGCGGTAATCCATGCCAGGTCAATCTCGAAGGTCACCAGCTTTGGATCAGTCAGTTCGAGAAGAATGTCATAAGGCACACGTCCGTTTATCTCCAGGAACTCCACCTGATGATTGTGGAACCCGAACCTTATGCCTGCCTTTTTGCAGCGTTCGCCTGCCTTGTTGAAGAAGTCGGCAGCACGCTGGTAGCCGTCTACAGATCCGCTCCACTCGCCCGGTAACGAAGGCAGCATTATGTACTGCATGCCGGCTTCTGCCGCATCATCAATCATCTGCTCATAATTCCCTAACCTGAGAGCACTGTGCGAGCTTATGGGCGCCATCCCGCTCTTCTTTACCAGTTTTCCGAACTCCTTCGGCTTAAGACCGTAGAACTTGCCGTCACCGTGATCTGCGGCTTCCACCCAGTCATAACCGATCTCCCCGGCGGCGGCCAGGGCAGCGACAGAATTCTCACGCATGGCGTCACGTATTGTATAGAGAGCCAGCCCTGTCTTCTTCGAAGGCCGGGAAGCCGCAATCATTTCACTGTTAACCAGTGGTATGGCAGCTGCGACAAGTGCTGATCTCTTTAAAAAGTCTCTCCTGGTACTCATTGTGTCAGATTTAGGTTTAACAGTTTATGAAGCAACCCCCGGATATTTCCCGCTCCGGAGGTAAACAAAAATAACATTAAATTTATAAGTTCAAAAGGATAAAGTAAATGAGACTGTGGGAGAAATATGAAAACGACGGGACGCTAAGGTGCCTGCTCTGCCCCCATATGTGTCTCATCCGTCCGGGAGGAAAGGGTATCTGCGGCGTCAGGGAAAACTGCGACGGTGAAATTGAGCTTATCACGGCTGGAGTCATTTCAGGATATGCGATTGATCCGATAGAGAAGAAACCTCTCTATCACTTCTTCCCTGGAACGAAAATTCTCTCGGTGGGATCATACGGGTGCAACCTCAGATGCGATTTCTGCCAGAACCATCACATCTCGCAGAATGTCTCCTATGGTGAGGCACGCAGGCTTGACCCGGAAGAACTTGTCCGCCAGGCTGCAGCACTGGACGGGAACCTGGGTATCGCATACACCTATAATGAACCGGTGATATGGTATGAGTACGTTTCTGAATGCGCAAGGCTGGCTAACAGCAAAGGGTTGAAGAACGTTCTAATATCGAACGGTTACATAAGGTCAGAACCGCTGAAGGAACTGACGAAGCTGATTGATGCATTCAATATTGATCTGAAGTCGTTCAGCAATGACTTTTACCGGAGGTTCACAGGAGCCACGCTGGAGCCTGTGCTGGAGGCGATAAAGGTGATTGCCGGGTCAGGGAGGCACCTGGAGGTTACAACCCTTATACTTCCGGGACTCAATGACTCGCCTGATGAGATGAGGCGGGAGGCGGAATGGATATCTGAAAATGCAGGGAAGGCTATTCCTCTTCATCTCAGCCGGTATTTTCCGATGTATCGCAGGACCGATCCCGCCACCCCGCCGGAGACCATACTAAAGCTCAGGGAGATAGCTGAAAAGTATCTTGACTATGTGTACACTGGAAATATGCCGGGTACGGATGGCGGAAGCGATACAAGGTGCCCGTCATGTGGCGGGGTTGTGATCCGCAGATCAGGTTATTCAACACGTGTCAACGGTCTGACTGACGATGGCAAATGTCAGAAATGCGGAAAGAAAATAATCTCCTGATTTCTACAATGCTTAATGCGCAACCCATGCGGTTTATTCGTTGTACACAATAACGCATGTGATACACGAAACCCCCGTGGATTTATCCCTTGTATACAATAACGCATGTGATACGCGAAACCCCTGTGGATTTATCCCTTGTATACAATAACGCATGTGATACACGAAATGATTCCCCGTAGGGGATGAAGCATTATAGAGAAAGTGGCCCCGAGACCTTTTGGTCGTAGACCATAAAGCATTGTATATCTATGCCTTACCTCCTTGTCTGCCGGCTGACGCCTACTGACTATTGTTTAGAAATTGTGCTCAGCCTCTCGAAATAGACATCCACCTGCTCAAACAGCTCCTTACGCAAAGCAGAATAGTAGCCTTTCACTATTGCCGGATTGTCCTTTCCGTCAGGGTGATTTGCCCTGTCAATCATTTCATTGCGGGAAGCCACCGCTTCCTCGATGAGGTTCTGAACTTCCGTTCTCTTCGGTCCGTCATGAAGGCTTGTGAACATGAAGCAATCGGAGATTAGTTCGAAGAAGAGGTAATCGATATCCTTTTTGAGACTTTTTACGCTGGCCATTGTTATTGATTTTGATGCAAATATAAAGCTTTTTCTCCTTATTTAATCTTCAGAAAATCACTGATGCTCCGTTCAACTGCGGCGGTATAGAACCCGCGGAGCTTTCCAATGAGGGGATCAGACACATCAAAGACCTGATTTTCAACTGACCGGACCGCCAGTACCATGGGTGAGGTTCCGGTGAGGAAGGCTGACCGGAATCTGCCCATATCGTGCTTCCCTACCGCTGTATACACAAGCGGAATACCTTCTGACCTGATAATCTCCATCACATACCTGCGGGTGATTCCTGAGAGAACCTTGTTGTCAGGAGCAGTATGAATAACTCCGTCGCCTGTCACAAAGAAAATATTTGACCTGCTCCCTTCGGTTATCTCACCTTCACGGTTAACAAGGAGGGCTTCATAGGCATTTCTTTTTGCAAGTTCCTCATTTACTGAGAGCCGTAGCCTTTTATTCAGCATCTTCACACCAGGATCAAGCCGCTCGGCATGATAAAGAATCAGCGGCACTCCCTCACTGACCATCGAAGCTGAAGGATAGGAAGAAGGGATATAGCATATATGAAGAGAATGATCCTGCCCGGTGAACGTAACAGTCACCCGCACGTTAATCTCATCGCGGAGATCGTTGCTGACAAGAGCACTCAGCCCGCTCCTTACCTCCAGTGCAATATCCTCTGGCATGTCATACCTCGTGGAGATGCCTTCTCTGAGACGGTTCATGTGATCATCAAAAAAGATCGGTATACCGTTTCGGGTTCTGATTACCTCATAGAAGGCAGCATCACCGGAATCGATCTCATCATTGGCTCCTGCCGGCAGAATGTTCCCGTCAAGAAAGAAAAAGCGGCCAAAACACTCCATTTCGCAACATTTTTCTCAAATTTATAAATAATCCGGCGCATCCTGAAAAGTAATTATCTTAGCGCTTTCCTGAACGGATGTATGCTGTCATCGACATAGAGACAACAGGGGGAAGCGCAAGGCTTGAGAGGATAACAGAGGTTGCCGTTTACATCCATGACGGTGAGAAGATTGTTGAGGAGTATTCAACCCTCGTCAATCCCGAACGCAATATACCCTACTTCATCACCTCCCTGACGGGCATAACCAACGAAATGGTTGAGGATGCCCCGAAATTCTACGAAGTGGCCAAAAGAATCGTGGAACTTACTGAAGGACATGTTTTTGTGGCTCACAATGCCAGATTTGACTATTCATTTATCAGGCAGGAGTTCAGCATGCTGGGTTATAACTTCAAACGGCCGATGCTTGACACGGTGGCCCTGAGCAGAAAGCTCCTTCCCGGACACAAATCGTACGGTCTGGGCAACCTGTGCAAGGATCTCGGGATAACTATAAACGGGAGACACCGGGCTGCAGGTGATGCACTTGCTACAGTCAGGCTGCTTGAATTGCTCATTGAAAAGGACAACTCCCTCAGGACAGGAAGCCTCATCAGGAACAGAAAAGCGGCAAAACTGCATCCTGCTCTCGACCCGGAAAGGCTGAAGGTTATCCCGGAAGATCCGGGCATCTACTACTTCCACAATGAGCAGGGTGATATAATCTACATAGGAAAAAGCCGAAACCTGAGCCAGAGAATCAGCACCCACCTTTCCAACAATACTTCCGTCAGGGAGATGGAGATGCGTACGATGATCGCAGATATTACCTGGGAGCGGACCGGCAGCGAGCTGATAGCGCTTCTGATGGAATCGGCTGAGATAAAGAGCAAAAAACCCCGTTTCAACAGGGCGCAGCGGCGAACAGGATTCCGCTGGGGTATTTACAGCGAAACCGATGAGAAAGGCTACATCAGGTTTTCATACAGAAATGCAAGTGATGATGAGGTTCCTCTCGCCCTGTTCACCTCCCGCGACAGGGCGCGAGGTAAGCTCGAACAGATCATAACCGGACATAACCTCTGCCAGAAGCTTTGCGGCATGTATGAGACCGGAGGGGCCTGTTTTCATCACCAGGTAGGACTCTGCAGAGGGGCATGCATAGGTGCAGAAGATCCGAAATCATACAATGAGAGAGCGCTTATGGCCCTCGATGAGTTCATTTTCAGGGAGAGAAACTTCTTTATTATTGACCATGGACGAGACGAGGAGGAACGGTCAGCTGTCAAGATCATCAACGGCAAATATTCAGGCTTTGGCTTTTTCAGCATTAACGATGTAGGATTCGGGCTTACGGCAGTGCATGATTGCATAAAACCTGCAGCAGATAACCGTGACATCCAGGTCATCATCAAGAGCTACCTCAGGAATCACAGGGTGGAAAAAATTATTGATTTCTGACACGACGTGCCACACGTCTTTTCTTAATATATTTGTTCTAACCAACACTTACCCGCAGATGTCGCTATTCACCCGCACAACAAGGGAACTCACTTTAAGGATTGATGAATTCTTTGATACGATTGAGATTGGCATACTGATCTTCAAGGAGGGCATCAAGGCGTATGTCAACGGCGACAGGAACGCCTTCCAGAATCACCTATCAAAGATTGATGATCTTGAAGGCAAGGCTGACAGGCTTCAGCGAAGCATTGAGAACGATATGATAGTTCACTCCATCCTGCCACAGCAGCGCAGTGAAATCGTGAAGCTTCTATGGCAGCTTGACGAGATCATTGACACTGCAAAGCAATCCCTAAACGAGTTCTACGTTGAGATGCCCCACATACCAGCATCGCTTGCACATGACTTTATCTCCCTCACTGAGGTCTCATCCAATGCCGCCGAGGAGGTGATGCCTGCTGCCCGGGCTTTCTTCCGTGAGCCGCATCTCGTCAGGGATAAGCTTATAAGGGTGTATTTCTTTGAGCGGGAGACAGATAAGGCAGCCTTCCAGATGAAGAAAAAGGTGTTTCACGAGATGAATGAGCTCTCCCTGGCAGAGAAGGCCCATATAAGATACATCACACACCATATTGAGAACATCTCCGACGCCGCGCAGGATGCGGCTGACCTTCTCGCATCCATGGCCATAAGGCAAATGCTCTGATCATGATTTTCCTGTTCCTGACAAGCGGCCTTTTCCTGGGGTGGACACTCGGCGCAAATGATGCTGCCAACGTGTTCGGTTCAGCAGTAGGCTCACGAATGGTCTCATTCACAAGGGCAGCGGTGATAGCATCTGTTTTTGTTATCCTGGGAGCGGTGCTGCAGGGATCAGGGGCCTCGGACACACTGGGCCGCCTCGGATCCGTGAACGCTATGGGCGGAGCATTCACTGTCGCCTTGGCTGCAGGGCTTACAGTCTATTTCATGACGAGGGCAGGATTACCGGTATCAACCACCCAGGCAATTGTGGGCGCCATAATAGGATGGAACTTCTTCACCAACAATGTCGCCGACACCCGCGCACTGACACAGATATTAACTACATGGATATCAGGTCCGGTCCTCGGGGCACTGTTCGCATACGGGCTCTATCACCTCGTGAAAGTTTTGAGAAGAAGAATTACCGTTCACCTCATTAAGTATGAGTCGTGGCTTAGAAGAGGCCTTATGATTGTCGGTGCTTTTGGCGCCTATAGTCTGGGTGCCAACAATATAGCAAACGTTATGGGAGTCTTCGTGCCGAGCCTCCCACTGGAGCCGGTCGACTTCGGCATCTTCACCCTGACAGGATCACAGCAGCTCTTCTTCCTCGGAGCAATAGCCATTGCAGCAGGAGTACTCACCTACTCAAAAAAGGTAATGCAGACAGTCGGGAACAACCTGCTGGAACTCTCCTCGGAAGCCGCCTTCGTTGTGGTACTGTCACAGGCGCTTGTGCTGTTCATTTTCTCATCCACAGCGCTTTCCGGGTTGATGGTGAAAATCGGGCTTCCACCCATTCCGCTTGTTCCGGTATCCAGCACGCAGGTGGTCGTAGGCTCAGTGCTGGGTATTGGCCTTTATAAAGGGGTAAGCAACATAAACCTGAAAGTCCTGGGGAGTATTGCCTCAGGATGGGTCACAACCCCTGTTGCAGCAGGCGTACTGGCATTCCTGCTGCTGTTTTTCGTAAAAAATATTTTCGGGATTGATGTCGGCCATTCCGTCAACCCGCCTGCTGCAACAGGGGAATCAGTGAACCTGGGGACAATCATCAGGTACAGCATCCCGGTACTACTAGTCATAACGGCAGTATATCTCGTTTACCTCGTCCTGGCCGAGAATAAGAAGACACAACAAATGAACAAAAAATACTATGAATAAGATGATTCATCACCCGGTTGACAATATCACTATGAGGCTCATCAAGAGCGAGGATCTTAATCACCACGGCACCCTATTCGCAGGGCGTACAGCCGAGTGGTTCATCGAATCAGGGTTCATTGCCGCTACAGCTCTTCTGGATCCACGGAGTGTTGTCTGCCTGAAGGTCCACGGTATGTATTTCACAAGCCCTGCCAAACCTGGCGAGGTACTCAAATTTGAATCAAAGATAGTCCATACAGGAAAATCAAGCCTGGTGGCCTACATCAGGGTTTGCAAATCAAATTGCATCAAAACACTGGTGGAAGGATTCGTCACATTTATCCATGTTGACGAGGAAACCCGCCCACTGCCCCATAACATTGTCACAGAACCGCTCAATGAAGCTGACAGATTGCTTTTTGAGCAGGCGGCTGGATTGAAAAAAGCCTGAGGCCTCCTCCGGACAGGAAAAGGACCAATCCGGCGGAATCATCGGTCAGGCATGATGACTAACCCGGATAATCACCTCACAGGCAGGAATGCATAGTCCCTGCCATATTCAATCATCTGTCCCAGATAGTCTGAGCAATACTCAATCTTCACATCAATGATCTTTCCGTCACTGTCCGTCACAGGCGTCATAACGGGATTGACAAATCCGCTGTATGGCGCCAGGTTCAGCTTTGCATAACGCTCCAGCATTTCGCTGTGCAGCTCCTGGTCTATCCTGACCCCGAAGTTCTCTATCATGCTCTTCCCGGCAGCAAAGTCCCCTTCCGACTTGATCCTCTGGACCTCCTTAAGCATCTCACCGAATAGCACACGCAGCTTCTGGTAATCATTGATCCTTACATATGTTTTTCCTTCTCGCTTTACAACTTCGATTACTTTGTTTTCCTTCCCGTTTTCATACACCCAATGAGCGATCGCCGAACGGCATCTCATATGGGCCTGCTCGATATCCTTGCCGGGCTGGATTCTCACGATCTGAGTCAGGAAACCGTTGCGTATATAATTGTCATACTGCGCTTTTGCCGGTTCATCAGATGTCATAAGGCCAATTTCAGTCATCTTAGGATCCATCATGAAATAGAGGGCGAACAGGTCTGCCCTCATCTCCTCAAGAGGTGATGCATAGTTCTTCAATGCGTTCGGATCGGTGCCAGGGGCAAGCTTGCCGCTTGCATGTCCGATGCACTCATGCATGTCAGTATGGAGTGCGTCGGAGAGAGATCCCCATTGTACCGCCCTTTCAATCTCAGCCTTGTCAAAAGCGAACTCCTCAAGGAACCCGCTGCCACGGGCCACATTATCCTTGGCATCCGTTATGTTTGCAAGTGTGACCGACTTTGACCCGGCCTCAGTCCTGATCCAGTTTGAGTTGGGCAGGTTGATTCCAAGGGGCGAAGCCGGATAGCAGTCGCCTCCCAGCATCGCAACATTTATAACACTTGCTGCCACCCCGGTTACCTTCTCTTTGCGATACTGCGGATCTACGGGAGAGTGATCCTCGAACCACTGCGCATTCTCAGTAATCTTACCGGTTCTCTTTGAAGCTTTCACGTCCTTGTAGTCAACTACTGCTTCCCACGTGGCCTTCATCCCCATGGGGTCGCCGTATGTCTCGATAAACCCGTTTATATAATCAACAGACAGACTCGTGTTCCCTGCCCAGACCACGTTGTACTCATCCCAGGTCTTTAAGTCAGCTGTCCTGTAATACTGAATCAGCAGGTCAAGTTCATTTTTTTGTGTTTCACTCAGCGCAACGGCGCGGGCCTTTTCCAGCCAGTAAATGATCCTGTCGATAGCCGGTCCGTACATGCCGCCGCTCTTCCATGGTATCTCCGTCACCTTTCCGTCAGTCTTCACCACCTTCGTGTTCAGTCCCCAGGATACAGGTCGGGGGTCAGCGGGATCGGCAACAGAAGCGTAATAAGCCTCCACCTCGGCCTGGGTAACCCCTTCATAAAAGTTGTTGGCCGATGCGGTGATCATGTCAACCCCCTCCGACTGGTCAATCTTCTTCGCATAAAGCGACGGATCAAACAGCACAGGCGTAAGCATTGAGATCAGTGCCGCAGCATCCTGACCCTCTGCGAGCGGCAGTCGCGATGCGTCTGAACCGCTCACCAGGATGGCGAAATATTCAGCCGGAAATCCCGGGCTGAACTTGTCATTCGAGTAATGATGATGAATGCCGTTGGCGAAGAATACCCTCTTTGCGTAGGTTATGAATGCCTTGAATTCATCGCTTTCACGATCACCGGTATAGGTGCCGATAATAGCTTCGATTGTCTTGCGGATGACCAGGTTATATTTGAAGTTCTGGTCCCAGAATATGTCACGGCCGCTGAGTGCCGCCTCAGACAGATAGTAGATGAACTCCTTTTCGCCTGCTGTGAGCTGCTCGAATCCTGGCAGACGGTATTTGAGCACACTGATATCTTCAAACCTGTCAACTTCCCAGGTGAACTCTGCATCAGGTACGGCCTTCTCTCCGGCCCTCCCGCATGATGTCAATAAAGCTGTTCCCATAAATGCAATCAATCCGATAAGTAAGTAGTTTTTCATAACCCAGTGTTGTTGCAATGAAGAAACTAAGGTAGTAAAAAGCCCCGTTCCATGAGGCAAGTACCATATTTTTCAATTGCCATTACACTGACAGGTTTATATTGATAAATTTGATTCCACAAGTTAACCACCATGAAAGGACTTAAGTTTTCCCTGCTGATCCTCCTGGCAGCGCTCCCGATGACTGCAGCAGGTCAGGATATTAATGACATGATCAAAAGAGAGGCTGCCTCATCAGTCACCACGGCTGAGGAGATGTATCGCGATCTCCACCAGAATCCCGAACTCTCGCTCATGGAATTCAAAACCGCCGGGAAAATGGCGGAGGCGCTCCGGAAGCTTGGGTTCGAGGTAACAACAGGTGTGGGAGGCAACGGGGTTGTTGGTCTGTTCAGAAACGGAAAAGGGCCCGTTATTATGCTTCGTACTGACATGGACGCACTGCCTGTCAGGGAGGCCACCGGTCTGGCTTTCGAAAGTAAAGTGACAGTGGTCACCGCCCAGAGTCAGGAGACGCCCGTGATGAATGCATGCGGTCATGACCTCCATATGACAGTCTGGCACGGCACACTCAAAACCCTGACCTCTCTCAGAAACAGCTGGAAAGGCACAATTGTAGCTGTTGCTCAACCTGCAGAAGAGGTAAGCGGAGGCTCTGAACAGATGATTGCTGACGGCCTCTTCAGCCGGTTCCCGAGACCTGAATATGCTGTATGCTACCATGTAAGTCCGGATCTGCCGGCCGGTACCGTTGGGTTTTTCCCGGGTGCCATATTTGCCGGAGTGAACTCGGCAGACATAAAGGTCCTTGGAGTCGGAGGCCACGGTGCAATGCCTCACAAGACAATTGACCCGGTGGTGCTTTCGGCACAGATAATCCTTGACTACCAGACAATCGTCAGCCGCGGGATCAACCCTGTATACCCTGCCGTGGTGACAGTAGGTGCAATTCATGGCGGCACCAAGCATAATATAATTCCTGAAGAGGTTGATATGAAGCTCACACTGAGGTTTTTCTCAGATGACGTCTACCGGCAGATAAAAGAGGCTCTCGTACGTATAGCTAACGGTCACGCTGTTGCGGCCGGACTGCCATCCGGAAAGATGCCTGTAATTACATTCGCAAATGAATTCACCCCTCCGGTGGAAAACGACCACAGTCTGGTCGGAAGGGCTGTCGAATCCATGGAAACAATTCTTGGAAAAGAGAATGTCGTGAGGGTTGACCCCTCAACAGTTGCAGAAGATTTCGGCAAGTACGGCCGCACGGATGAGAAGGTGAAAATCGCCCTTTTCTGGCTGGGCGGCGCCAACAGAGAGAAATATGATGAGAGCATTGCTAACGGGACGATGTTGCCGGCGCTTCACAGCAGTAATTTCGCTCCTGACTTCGTGCCGGCATACACAACCGGGGTCTGCGCTATGAGCAGGACAATGATAGATTTGTTTAACGGGAAATAGAGCCTGAGGGTCTGAGGGTCTGAGGGTCTGAGGGTCTGAGAGTCTGAGAGTCTGAGGGTCTGAGGGTCTGAGAGTCTGAGGGTCTGAGAGTCTGAGGGTCTTTCAGTCAATTTTACTATTGGCTGAGTCGACTGTCAAATGCCTTCCCGGAACTCCATCCGCCTCCTTCGTCAGAGTCTCAAACTGAAGACTGCCGACTCACAGCTTAAGCAGGTCCATCACCCCGTTGATGAATGTCAGCGGATGGGCAGGATTGCCCGAGACATAGAGATCAATGTGATGGGTATTTATGAACTCTCTTTGGATTGCCGGGCTGCCGGCAAATAGCCCGCCGCTGATGGCATCGGTGCCCACAAGGATTATGACCTTGGGAGAGGGAGTCGCGTCGTAGCAGATTTCAAGAGCTTCAGCCATGTTGGCTGATACCGGTCCGGTGATCACAATGCCGTCTGCGTGACGGGGTGAGGCCACGAACTCAATACCGTACCTGCCCATGTCAAAGTTCACGTTTCCTGATGCCCCAAGCTCCATCTCGCAGGAGTTGTCCCCGCCGGCCGAGACCTGACGCAGCTTCAGAGACCTTCTGAAGAGCTTACGGACCTCCTTCCTCACTGAACTCTCATTGATTTTCAGCGAATCTGACTGGCCCGGCATGACAACCAGGTCTTCCCGCCTGGTTGCTGCAATCCGGTAGTCATTTGTGAACCGGTACACCTCCGGAAGCATCAGTGCACACTCATTACAGAAGACACACCTTCCAAGGTCAATAGCGCCGCTGCGCCCGTCAATGGCCCCGGCAGGACACATCGCCGCAGCCTTCTCAGCCTGCCCGGGAGAGACATCTGCAGCGATTACCGGACGGCCTCTGAAAAGGGCTGAAACCGCCTGATTCCGTAGATCGGGCACATACTGTTTGCCATGATCGGCGAGTATCTTGATTTCTTTTAGCATTACTCTGCACTTAGCTTATTTACAAATCATTTCCGCAATATGAAAGATTGAAGCTCTTATTGCACACCGGGAAGTCTGATATCTCCTGGTTGCGTACTGCCAGAGCCAGTGCCATCCAGTTATGCATTGAAGGGTCCTTTATCCTGTACAGCACCGGCTGACCGTCGCCGTCGGTGACAGCCACATGACAAATCTCCCCTCGCCAGCCTTCTGTCACTGAAATAGTCAGGCTGTCAGACCTGAAGCGAAGATCATAACGGGGATGTGCGCTTGCCCTGACTCCTGCCCTCCACTCATCCAGCATCCTGCGGATGATCTGCACCGATTCCTTTACCTCAAGTGCCCTCAGCATCCCCCGGGCCAGCACATCTCCGCTCTCCTGCATCACCGGAACAATCGCCATATGTCTGTAATACTGGAACGGATGGGTCGAACGTATATCCCTCGGCACCCCGCAGGTGCGCGCCGCCATTCCGACAGCGCCTATTGCAAGGGCCTGTCCACGCGTCACTGTGCCTATCTCCTCAAACCGTCCCAGGACACTCGGAAGTGTGTAAACACAGTCGGTAACGTTCCTGAACCGTCTGTCAACCTCTTCCAGGTTCCTGAGTATCTCCCCTGCTATCTCTTCATCCAGGGCAAAATTTGTTCCGCCAGGGCGAATAAGTCCTTTGCCGAACCGGTTACCGCACCAGTACTGCGTTGTATTTATAACCACGGTCCTGAGCGCCTCGCAGGCAACCTGACCCAGCTGATATGCCACATCGCCGCAGAGTGCAGCAGTGTCTCCGATATGTACTGCGATACGCTCCAGTTCAAGGGCGATGCACCTCTCCGCCTGCAGGGAACCGGGAGCAGTAAAGCCTGACAAGGATTCAACCAGCTGGGCATGTGCGAGCCCGTGACCCACGGCAGTATCACCTGCAATATTATCCGCCAGGGCCGCCCGGCGAAGTCCGTCAGATGATTCAGTAAAGAGCTTTTCAACTCCCCTGTGCTGATACCCCAGCTGAATCTCGAGATGCATCACCTTCTCTCCGTTGCAGATGAACCGGAAGTGCCCCGGCTCAATCACACCGGCATGAATCGGACCAACTCCCACCTCATGAAGCTCTTCACCTTCCATTTCATAGAAGGGATAATTGGAGATAACACTCTGATTGTCTGCTCTGTCATGCGAATACCTTACAGGCTTCAGCCAGGGATGCCCGTCAAACTTCACACCATGCCTCTCATGTATTTCACGCTCAAATATGTGCATTGCGTAACACGACTCCGTCAGGGAGCGCAGCGGGGCAACGTCATCCTGCTTTTCATGACTCAGAATCCTGATCGTCCCTGACTCGTCATCGGCCATACAGCAGATGAACTTAAGGACTGGTCCTGATTGGTAACAAAAATAGGTCAGACAGTGACAGTGCTCATTGCCAAGGAGACTCGTGACCTCATCATAAAAACGGCCGTATTCAACAACAGGGATATCCCTGATTCCAACTGGTGAAGAACCGTTTCTGACTTCTATGTATACTTTGCTGCTCATCTTAATTTTTCATGGAAGCAGTGCGATGCTTCTGTTGATCAGGTCCGCCAGGAATGGTGGCTGGTAGAAGCAGATCATAATGACAAGAGCCAGAAGTACAAACTGACTGACAGTCTCTGCCGGACTGACGAAATCAGGCTTTTTCAGTTCAAAGCCGTCCCTGGGTGAAGAAAAACTCACATGCATTATCCTGGTACTCATTGCATAAATGACAAAACAAAGAAGAATTACGGTTGCCGTAAGTACAGACCATTGACCGTTGCTGACCATGGCTTTGAAAATCATGAATTCAGAGATGAACATTCCTGACGGCGGAATTGCCAGGATGCATATCATCCCGGTCAGCAGAACCATTGCTCCTGCAGGGTAAAGCTTCATGTACCTGCCGCTCTCATCAAGCTTGAATGTGTGCAGTATCCTTGAAAGCTGTCCCATCTGGTAAAAGAGGCTTGACTTGGCAAGAGAGTGGAGCACGATGAGGAGCAGTGCAGCATAATATCCATGTTTACCTGTGCCGAGAGCAATTGCCACCAGTCCCATATTCTCGAGGCTCGAATAGGCAAGCATGCGCTTCAGGTGCTTCGCCTTGAGCATGTAGCCCGCGGAGACGAGAAGTGAAAGCAGACCCGCCAGAACCAGCACATGATTCATGAAGGGCAGCACTGAGGTGGATGAGAAGAGTGTGTAAACCCGGTAGATGGCCAGAAACCCCACGTTCATGAGGGCTGTTGAGATGAGGGCGCTCACGGGGGGAGGCGCCACCGAGTGAGCGTCAATTGTGACCGTATGCATCGGGAAAAGACCCATCTTGGTGCTGAAACCAACCAGAACGAATATGAAGGCTATCCTCAGGTAAAGCGGATCGGCATTGCTGATCACCATAGCAAAGGATGAGAAGGATAGGTTGGGCGCATCTCCCCTCCCGTAGATAAACCCGAGGAAGAGTATGCCGAGGTAGGCAAGTGCAATACCCGTCGAACAGATGAACACATACTTCCAGGTGGCTTCCAGTGACATCTCTGTCCTGTCATGATAGATAAGCACCGCAACTGCCAGTGTGGTAGCTTCGACAAAGATCCACAGGACCGTCATCGTATTTGCCATGTATGCTCCGGCCATGAAGGTCATAAGCGCAATAAGGCCGGAGTGGTATATATTGTAACGTTTTAACGTATCATCACGCGTATAAATGAATCCGTGCCAGACAGTGGGCATCGTCAGCAGCGCCAGCACTGCCAGAAGCAGCACGGAGGTGCTTTCATATGTGAAATATGTCAGTTCAGTTTTCCCGATGTTAATAAAGGCATGCGCTGTGACAGCTATAAGCATCGCCGCAAACGCCAGGGCAATTGTCTTCGTGACGATCCTGTTCCGGGAAAGGAGCGTCGCGCCACTAAGCGCCAGTGAGATTATAAAGAAGAGCAGCAGCATCATCACTAATCTTTTAACATAGTAAGCTCATTCGTGTGAGCTTTAAGCCTTAATCCGAAAAAGCCGAGGATCAGAACACCCACGAAGATGTCGAGCAGTATGCCGATGTTGATGAGCATCGGCATCTCACTGCCTATTGCAAGCGAAAACAGAAACACGGCGTTTTCCACCACCAGGAATCCGATAAGGTGGGATATTATCAGCTTGTGAGTTACAATCAGCAGGAGGCCGGTGAAGAGCGTAAAAAGAGCAATTGCCAGGTAAATCATGTTGATGAAGGGATTTACAAGGATTGTTGCAAGTATTACACTTACAAGCAACCCTGCAATTGAAAACAGCAGAAGGTAGAAGCCGGGAACAGCCTGGCGGTGCACCTTCGTCACCCCCGACCTTCTGATTATCCGGCCGAGAAGGTATGGCAGAACAACAGCTTTGAAGAGCAGTGTCTCTGCCACGATGAAGAGCAGATTCGCCAGGTTTACCTCCTTCAGCTCAAACACGGCAACTCCGCAGAGCAGCAAACCCTGAAGAGCCACCAGCCTTATGTATGTGGAAAGCCGCTCGGCCGAGGCGAAATACATCAGTGTTATTGCAAACAGTACTATCAGGTAGTTTACCATTTTCTTTCAGGCCAGTTTTTCAGTCAGAATAAGAATCACAATGAACGCTATAAGCGCAATCGCCGAGAGAGTCAGGATGAACTTAGGGTTCTTGTTCATCTTGTTCCTTGCCCTGAACGATTCAGTAAAACCGATCACAGCGGCAAATAATCCCTGAACGGCCAGAAAAAGTCCGGTCTGCAGAATTATATTCCACCCTGCCGGCACAACCAGATTATAGATCAGTGATCCGTAAATTGCAAATTTCAGGTAAGTGCCGATGTGAATGAGGGCCTTATCAAAACCACTGTAGTCAAGTATCATAACCTCATGAATCATCGTCAGCTCGAGGTGTGTCTTGGGATCGTCAACCGGGAGCCGGCTATTCTCCACCATGGCTATCTGCACAAAGAGATAAGCACCTATTATACTGTAAATCAATACATAATCATTTCCGGTAATGAAAAAATGGTTAAAAATCACTGAAAAAGATGTATACCCTGTGAACATGGCAAATGTAGCCAGCAGAACAAAGAAAGCCGGTTCAATCAGCATAGAGAACAGAGCCTCCCGGCTTGCTCCCATACCTTCAAAACTGCTTCCTGTGTCCAGCGCGGCGATGATAGTGAAGAACTTTCCAAGGGCAAGGAGATAAGCGAAAAGTATAAAGTCGCCCTCAAATGAGAGCACAGCCTTCTGCTCAGCGAAGGGAAGAAGCAGCATGGCGCCTGTCAGTGATGCAAGCGTAACAGAAGGTGCAATGCGGAAAATCAGACCTGTTGTGTCGCTAAAGACGCTTCCCTTCCTCAGGAGCACAACTATGTCCTTCATAGGCTGAAATAATCCCGGACCCTTCCGTCCCGAAGCGAGGCTCTTCGTCCTGAGAATGATTCCAGGGAAGAAGAAGGCTGTAACTGCTATCAGTATAAATCCTGCCATCGTCATAGGATATTGAGCATCGCAAGCAGTAAAACCAGCAGCATGAATACAAATGCGTAAAGAATATAATGTCTTATCTGCCCTGTCTGCATCACGGCAATTTTCTTAAGCAACCCGGCAACCCAGTCCACCGGCCTGTCAATAAGGTTTCGCTTAAAGAAGTCGTCGCTGTGAGATGTAAATCTTTTTTTCCCGGGGAAAATTTCGTTCTCCCCTATCTCGTCAATCTCCTTGCGTGTCTGCAGCACAGGTTTGGCAAGGTGGTTATAGTTATATGCGAACGATGTGGCGGTATATTGTTGTTTAGGAGTCACGGCACTGTAGCCGCATCCCCAGGTGGGACCCGTCGTTACACTCCTGCGGCTGAGATGGTACCTGCGGTACACCAGCAGAGCTGCCAGCGTGACAACAAAAACACCTCCGGCGATGCTTATCTGCGAAAGGTTCGAGGCAAACGCCCCTGTGATCATTGGCTGGTTTCCGAGACTCCATGTCCTGTTCACGATTTCGAAAACAGGACCCACAACAAGCGGAGATCCAAGCCCGATTAGAAGTATCAACGCCACCGTTACAATCTGCGGGATTATCATTGATCGTCCGGCCTCGCGTGCATGGCGTGCCTCCATCGACCTGGGTTCACCCAGAAATGTAATCCCGAATGCCCTGGTGAAGCAGAAGACGGCCATCCCCCCAATCAGGGATAACGCCGCTACCGATCCAACTATCAGGATTGAGGGATAAAGAGCTGAACCTGAAAGGCTGTTGAACATCCCCATATAAATAAGGTACTCCGAAATAAATCCGTTGAAGGGCGGCAGACCGCATATGGCCAGCGAACCGGTGAGGAACAGCAAGGCAGTCCAGGGCATTCTCCTCATCATACCACCGAGTTGCTCCATGTTCCGGGTGTGTGTGGAATGGTAAACTGATCCCGCATTGAAGAAGAGAAGTGATTTGAACAGCGAGTGGTTCAAAATGTGCAGAACAGCTCCGGAAAATCCGAGCAGTGTCAGAGAAGGGTTATCGAGCGACTGGCCTATGACCCCCATCCCCAAGCCAAGGCCTATGATGCCTATGTTTTCAATGCTGCTGTAGGCAAGCAGCTTCTTCAGATCATTCTGAACTATTGCCATCATCACGCCCATCACACCGGTGATGAGAGAAATAACCACGATTATGATACCCGTTTCCAGCAGGTCAGACTGCATCGGGACCAGCACCCTCACTATTCCGTAGATTCCCATCTTGATCATTACTCCCGACATGACCCCTGAGACATGTGAAGGGGCTGCAGGGTGAGCTTCCGGCAGCCAGGTGTGCAGGGGGATAAATCCGGCCTTGATGGCGAAGCCTGTAAAGAAAAGCAGGAAAAGCGGCAGGTTTCTGTTACCGGCAAAATATTCGTTCAGGGCATCAAAGCTCATTTTCCCGGTAGCATCCTGGACAAGAAGGAAAGCGACCAGGATGAAGAACATCCCTATGTGCATCTGGATCAGATAGCTTATACCTGTCTTCATGATACTTCTTTCTTCCGCATCGAAGATCACCAGAAAAAAAGAGGAGAGGGCCATAATCTCCCAGACAATCAGGAAGGATAAGCCGTCGCGGATCATAACCACCATCAGCATCGACAGCCAGAGCCAGAGGTAAGAAAAGTAATGTATCGAAAATCGCAGTCCATTCATCCTCTGCCCGTATGGCGCCAGGTAGCCTCTGGCGTACAGGAGCCCGATCAGAACGGTGATGTTGATCACAAGAATGAAAAAGGCAGAAAGGGCATCGATTACGAGGACAAAACCCGTACCGGCAGAGGGAAGGAACAGCGGGATCTCTCTCAATTGTTCCGATCCTGTCAGCACACTTATGCTCCACACTGATGTCAGCGCGATTCCTGCAACCAGCAACCCCAGAGTGAAGTAATACTTCAGCGATTTAGGAACCGCGAAGATCAGCAATGTGACAAACGAAATGATCAGAAAGGCAATTGTGCTGAACATCTGATACGGGAATTTGCCCGCAAATGTAAAAAATATATTACCTGATTATTCTTTAAAACAGTTTATCTGGTTTAAGGGTTGAATTACACCTCAAGCTGGGCCTCGCTGCCCTGGGGCTTAAGCACCTTTGTGTTTCCTCCTGCGGGGAGATTCGGATCGAATGGGGCGTTGGCCTTCCATGATCCGCAGGTAAAGTCCGGCACATCGATAGAGCCTGACCTGTTTGCCACGGACCATTCACTCAACGGAGTAATCACGCTCCAGAGAGCCGCATCATAGACATCCTGATCCAGCGGCAGGCCGTTCCGAAGGCAATCGGTCAGTCTCCAGTCCATAATGAAATCCATCCCGCCATGTCCGCCGATGGCTTTTGCCATCTCTCCCACCCTTTTGACAATCTCCGGTGTATGCAGTGCCTCCATCTCCGCCATTTTCTCAGGCGTAAGCCATGAATGGCCCAGGGCTATCCTCGCCGGTGAAGGCCATTTGCTGGCACAGCCCTTCGTACCGCTGATCAGATGTATCCTCGAGTAGGGTCTGGGGCTTGAAACGTCATGCTGTATCATTATGCTCCTTCCGAGATTTGTTTTGATGAGTGTGGTGTTCATGTTTCCCCGGTAAGTCTTTCCTGTGAACGGAGCGTAGAAGGGGTCCTCCCCTGCCAGTTGCTCCAGATCCTTCCCCATCGCGAAGTCGTTTGTTGAGAGGGATGTCAGGTAGTCCATCCTGTCGCCCCTGTTGATATTCATTATCTGGCAGACCGGTCCCAGACCGTGCGTCGGGTAGAGATTACCGTTGCGGACATTCTCCTTCAACCTCCACATGTCAGCGTAACCGTTTTTGTCATATGTGAAGTCCCAGCGCAGGTCATGAATATATGCACCTTCCCCGTGGACGATGTCACCAAAGAGTCCCTGCCGGGCCATATTCAGGGTCAGCAGTTCAAAGAAGTCATAACAGCAGTTTTCAAGCTGCATGCAGTGTCTCTTCGTCCTTTCGGAGACCTCCACCAGTTGCCAGCATTCCTCTACAGTCTTCGCTGCTGGCACCTCCACCGCCACGTGCTTTCCCGCCTCCATTGCATAGACAGCCATGGGTGTGTGCCACTCCCATGGTGTGCATATGTAAACCAGGTCAATATCCGGGTCATCACAGACGCCCTTCCATGCCTCCTCACTACCACTGAAGCTTTTTGCCTGTGGGAGGGCGAACTTCGTAAGAATGGCCTGCACTTTTTCAACCCTGTCGGGATACTTGTCGCAAAGTGCAGCTATTTCAACACCCTCGATGTGGGCCATGCGCTCCACAGCACCGGGGCCCCGCATTCCGAGGCCTATAAAGGCTGTGCGCACCTTCTCAAGAGGCGGAGCAGCGTAACCTGACATGTTGAAGGTCTGACTGTGGACAGCCATTACAGCTTCCCTGACAGCGGCCATGGCTTCGGTTGATTTCTCGCGGCGTGAGCATGAGGCCACAGAGGCTGCTGTAATGGTTCCGGCTCCGGCAACAGCAGCTGTGCGGAGAAAATTTCTGCGATTGGTTTTCATGAGTGAGGGTAGGTTTCGGTATTATGTATGCAATATACTAACTTCCCCAATTCAATAATACCGTATAACGTCAACACTTGTTGTGTTCTTCAGGCACGAGCACCAGCTCCTCAGATACACTATTCAATTATCACCGGACTCTTCAGGCTTTTTCCTCTTCCTGATTATGTCCCCGGCCACCGAGCCTGCCAGGTAACCAAGGACTGCCGCCCAGGGCACCATCAGGTACCAGCTCGACTTGATAGTGCATGTCCCTGAGACACACCCCACATATTTCCAGTATATGTAACCTCCCAGTACACCAAGCAGTGTACCGATGATTTCGGGCAAATATTTTTTGAAAAAAGCTCTGTTCATTTATTTCGATTTGACTTAATAACACCTCTGATCAGCTCTTGTTCCTTCAACTTCTCAATTTCCCAGGTCAGTTCTCTCCGCGCTTCGACAGATCTCCGCTTCATCGACAGCAGCAGAGAGCGGTCATCGGCCAGTCTTTGGAGCTGCCCTGCCACAGACTCCGGAGAAACCTCTTCAAGCACGATACCGCAGCCGTATTTCTCAATGAGCGTTGACACCTCCGGAAGTGGTGAGACAATCGCCGGAATGCCGGCAGCAATGTAGTCAAAGATTTTATTGGGAAGACTGTAGCGTTGATTGATACATGTGTCAGTGTCAAGCGACACTCCTGCATCACAACTCATTGTATACCGCATCATCTCCTCCCATGGCATCCTCGGCAGGAAGAAGATCCGGCCAGAAGCCTTATTCTCCAGGGCTTTCCGGCGAAGTCGTCCGATAATATCGCCTGTTCCGATGACGAGTAGCCTGACCCTTTCAGTCATTGAAATTGCTTCAAGAAGTTCCTCAGCTCCTCTGCCAGGATTAATCCCGGCGCCCTGAAATACGACAAGCAGCTCTCGTTCTGCAACGCCAAGGTCACTCCTGTCATGCGGCAGAAGGTGACTGACATCAGGTGAAACATTCCTTACCACAACCGGTTCCACACCGTATTCGGTCCTGTAAAGAGCTGCAATGGAGTCGCTTACAGTTATCATGTGCCTTATCCGGGGCACTATCATACGCTCAGCGCTCTTCCAAAGGAAATATTTGAAACGCCTCTCTTCCAGTCCGTACTGCCCGGTGAAGTATTCGTGCGAGTCATAAACAAGTGTTTTCCTGAATAATCCGGAGACGAGATAACAAGGCACAAGAGTATCCAGATCAGATGCCACACAGATATTGAACCGTCGGAAGAGAAGCCTGAAAAAAAGAAAGAGGTTAAACAGGACATACATGGCAGGTCCCTTACCGAATGGCACTTTAATCCTGAATACATTAACTCCCTTTATAACAGGGGGCACTGAATTGCCGGAATACCTTCCAATGACCGTAACATCAAGTCCTTCCTCAACCATCAGCAAAGCCAGTTTCCTTACCCTCATATCGGTTGACAGGTCGCTGATTACGGCAATTACGGCTTTCATTTTTTGTTCGCCTGAAAGCATCATGAAGGTTTTAGCTTATCAGGGCGGATGAAAGATACAAAAGAATTTATTTTAGCTATGTTTGTGCATAGTTATTACTCTTCATGGACAAAAACTCCGGCAACAGGATTATACACCTTGTAAGTTTCAATGTACCCTACCCGCCAGACTATGGCGGCATAACGGATGTTTTTTACAAGATAACCGCGCTGAAGAAGCAGGGAGTGGGTGTTATACTGCACTGCTTCAGTTACGGACGAAGCCGCTCGCGCACACTGGAGCGTGAATGTCTGAGGGTTCATTACTACAGACGTGAGCTGAATCTGTTTCATCTGCTCAGCAGGGAGCCGTTTATCGTCCTCTCAAGGAAGAACGACCTGCTGCTTAAAAACCTTTCAGCCGACAATAATCCAATAATTTTCGAGGGACTGCACACTACCCATTATCTTGCTGATCCTGCACTGGCTGGCCGAATAACGATGGTCAGGACGCACAACGTCGAGCACATCTACTATCGCAGCCTCGCTTCAGCTGAGAGCAATCCGTTCAGGAAGCAATATTACAGGTCCGAGGCCAGAAAACTGGAGCGTTATGAGTCCGTACTTTCCGGTGCCTCATACCTGCTTTCAATCTCCCCCGGAGACACGGAATATTTCAGCTCGAAGTATGGCAATGCGATCTTTGTCGGACCGTTCCATTCGGCCGACAAGTGCATTGCGATCGAAGGAACTGGGGATTATGTGCTCATTCACAGTGATCTTTCAACAGCCGAAAATAATGCTGCAGTCCTTTACCTGATTAAGGAGGCAGTTTCAAAATGGAAATACAAAACCGTCATAGCCGGCAAACGGCCCTCCGCAGAACTGTATGAGGCAGTTGCATCACTAAAGCATGTAAAAGTGGTTCACAACCCTTCAATAAACCAGATGAATGAGCTGATATCAAACGCACAGGTCTGCCTCCTCAATGCATCCCAACCTACAGGGATGAAGCTGAAACTGATCAATTCGCTATGCAATGGACGTCACGTGGTTGCAGCTCCGGCGGTTGTGGCGGGGACTAACCTCGGTACTCTCTGCAGTATTGCCTCTGACCCGGAACAGTGGATCGAATTAACCGGAAGGCTCATGAAAGAAAAGTTCACTGATGAGATAAAACAGGAGCGCACCCGTGTTCTCTGTGAGGTAGCCGACAACGCAGTAAATGCGAGAAAAATAATCGAATCCATTAACAACTACACCCCGGAAAGCTAAAACAGACTCTGTTTTACCTGTATATTCTTCTCCTGTTAAGCTCCCTCCGGTAGGCAGCAGCATACCTGTTGTGCTCAGCAAGTGTGCGTGAGAAGTGATGATAACCTGATCCGTCGTATCTGGCTACGAAGAAGAGAAATTGGTGGTTTTCTGAGTTAAGTACTGATTCAAGGCCGGAGCGCGAAGGGCATCGTATCGGGCCCGGGGGTAATCCCGCATATTTGTAGGTGTTGTAAGGCGAATCAACTTCGAGGTGCTTGTTCAGTATACGCCTCAGCGAAAAGTCATTGACAGCGAACTTAACTGTCGGGTCCGCCTGCAGGGGCATCCCCTTACGGAGTCTGTTTATATAAACCCCGGCAATGCGAGGCTTTTCATCGGCTCTTGAGGCCTCCTCATCGACGATGGAGGCGAGAACGGATACCTCTGCAGGGCTTAGCCCATGCTTCTCCGCAAGTGCCATCCTCTCAGCAGTCCAGTAGTCACGGTACTCCTTGAGCATGCGCCTGTAGAAACCCCGCGCATCAACCGACCAGTAAAGCTGATAAGTATCAGGTATGAAAACAGATATGAGAGTAGTTTTGTCAAATCCGTCATCTGCGTAATTGGCTTCATCACTGAAAAAGAGAGACAGGGTGACAGAGTCAGCCTCTATCTGCCGCCCGATCCTCCCTGCCAGTTCCTCAAGGGTCCTGATGTTATTGAATGTAACATTGACCGGCGATTGCCGCCCGGAGCGCAATATATTGACAATGTTGTTATTACTCATGCCAGGCTCAATGATGTATGATCCTGGTTTTACACTCCTTCCGAAGGATTTCAGGCGTGATGTCAGAACAAAGCTGCTCCGGCTTCGCAGAACGCCGGTGCTCTCCAGCGTGTCAGTAAGAGCTTTGAAATCAGACCCGGTTGGGACATATATCCTCACCGGCTCTTCAGCCCTGACATTATGCCTGAGAACTGTCGCCCAGAGGAAGATTGTAAGTGCAATAGCTGCTAAAAGTATGATATAGAATAGTGTCCGTATAAGCTTTTTCATCGGGTGCGAAATTAATAAAGCGGTCCGAATATCCTTGCAAGCGACTCCTTGTACCTGACCCGTTTCGGCCTTTTCATCCACTCCTCCCTTTTCACTTCGGTGCAATTCTTCAGGTCTTCGGCAAAAAGGACACCCAGTCTGAGGGCAAAATCCTCATCATAGATCAGAGCCGTAACCTCGAAATCGAGGTCAAAACTGCGTACATCAACATTTGGTGATCCCACTGAAGAGAAGATGTTATCCACAAGCAAATACTTGGAGTGAATGAATCCGTTACGGTAAAGAAATATTCTGACCCCTGCTTCGAGCAGTTCGGAGATATATGACCTGGTGTTCCAGTTTGCGATTATGGAATCAGTAGATTCCGGGAAAATCATCCTGACATCCACTCCGCTCAGGGCGGCTGTCTTTAGTGCGGTGAGCATACTGTCGTCAGGACTGAAATAGGGCGAGGTCAGATAAATTGACGATTTCGCAGTGGCGATAGCGGAGAAATAGACCTGCATAATTGTTGCCCAGTCTGTATCAGGGCCGCTTGAAGCCACCTGCACCAGGCACTTGTTCCCTGTGCGCACGACGTGCTCCAGGGAGCCGTCAGGTGGAAGTTCCTCACCGCTAACAAAATCCCAGTCGGCAATGAAGACCCTGTCCAGGGCTGCCACGGCCTCTCCCTCCAGTCTCAGGTGTGTGTCCACCCAGGGACCAAGATCAGGCAGTCCACGTAAATATTTGTCAGCTATATTAAGGCCTCCGACAAAACCCACTTTTCCGTCAACAACCAGGATCTTTCTGTGGTTGCGGTAATTGATCCTGCTCGAAAAGCTCGGGAAACGGACCGGGTGGAATGTATGTATCTGCACACCGGCCTGGCGCATCATTTTTATATAAGGCTTTCGGATGTTCCAGCTTCCAACATCGTCATATATGACTCTCACCTTCACCCCTTCGTTCGCTTTGCGTTTCATCAGCTCACTGAACTCCATTCCCAGCCTGTCAGGCTCGAAACGATAAAACTCGAGATGAATGAAATGAGTAGCCGAGGCTATAGCATCAAGCATCGCAGGGAAAGTCTGCTGGCCGTTTACAAGAAGGTCTATCCTGTTGTCGAGGGTTACAAGCGACCTGTTATTCCTCAGCATCAGATGAATAAGGTGAGCCTTTGACCTTACGGCCTCGCTCTCCCCTGAAAGGAATGCAGAGAGAAGCATTACCTGGCGATCGGCATCGTCAGCCAGCCTGGCACTGTCAGCCATGCTCTTGCGGCTGTATATCTTCTGCTTGCGGTAGTAGCGGCCGAAAAAGAAGTAAACAATCATACCAATGACAGGGACAAACAGGACCACCAGAAGCCATGCAAGTGTCTTTACAGGATTCCTGTTCTCAAAGACAATCATCAGACAGATGGCGAATACCGCTACCAGGTAGACGACCGTCAGCACATTCTTGAGTATGAAAATAGTGTTCCCTGCCAGGATCATTTATACTGAGTAAACTTGCTCCCGTAAATATAAAAAAAACTCTTCCGTAAACAGCGGAAGAGTTCTTCTGTATGTTGCAGTGGTCAGAATATCAGACCTACATGGACCAGGAGGGCGCCTGTCCTGTCATCAAACTCGAATTCTTCTCCACCTATAGTGATGCCATCGCCAAACTGGTTAAGATTTCCTTCATACCGAAGATCCAGGGTCAGCTTCTTGAAGATATCCAATCCAACTCCTGCCTGATAACCGAATGTAGCCGTTTTGTACGTTGCAATTTCAGCCATGTCAGAAGGTTCTGAAAGCAGAATCGAAGCAGCCGGACCTGCATTAATCCTTAATGGTCCCAGTTTAAAACCAAGCAGTACCGGGATATTGAGCTTAGTGAATTTTTGTTCGAGCAGCTCATCAACAGGCTCTCCATCAATCACACCTTCATATGTAAGTGAATTTGATGCAGTTGCAAGCAGAAATTCAGGCTGAAGGTAGAATCCTGCAAATGACACTCTAAGGAAAGCTCCTCCCTGGAATCCCCATTCAGCGTTCTTTGCATTCTGAAGAACTACATCAACGCTTGCCTGTGAAAGGTCGAGGTTGGTGAAGGTAAAGTCAGTGCTTGCCCCGGCTTTCAGACCGAATTTCACCTGTGAAAACAGAGGGGCGGCAAGAAGAAGTGTAAAAACAATGACAATGAACTTTTTCATTTCTCTCAGTTTTAGTTTAAGAACAGTAGTTGCTGTCCTGATAAACGCAAGTTACAGGCCAAAGGTTGCACTGAAAGCTATAAAAGAGTCAATTATTCTTACTTTTTTGCCAGTTCAGAGAAGATAATTTCCTTCATTTTATCGAATTCCTCGCGCTCGAATAGACGAGTAAGGAAAATAATTCTGCCCTTCCTGTCAATAATTATGTTACGGGTCACCCCTGCCTGCTTTTCTGCGAAAAGGCCGAAAATATCCGCACCCGGATCGAGGGCCAGCGGATAGGTGATCTTCATGTCCGAAGCAAACTTCTTCACAGTTTCCACGGGTTCATCACGGTCGATACCGATCACTGCAAGACCCTGTTTCTTCCCTGGTATCCATATCTCCTCCTCAATGAACGGCATCTCCTTGCGACAAACACTGCACCAGCTTGCAGTGAACTGAAGCATCACAACCTTCCCCCGGAGATCCGACAGCCTGTAAGTGGTGCCTCCGGCTTCTTTTATTGTGAAATCAGGGGCAATGTCACCTACTTTTACAAGGTAGTTGTTTTCATATACCGTTTGCGCCTGTAAGCATGCAGTAAACACTACCATTGTGATGGCCGCAACAAGAATTGATCTCTTCATTTTCAGTTTGGTTTGATCCCAAAAGTACAAAAATCACTCATATAATCTTACGTGACGCATTTCATTTGCAGGGTCTGAAAACTGACATGAAAATCCGGCATCTGCTGTGGAACCCGGTCACGGCTCAATCCTCCGCATCCGGTATGTCAAGGTAGCTGCTGCAGAGCCTCAGCTCGAGATAGTCATTCCCGGTTTCACTGAAGCCGTATTCAAAACAATATGACCACCTTACTCCCTCCTTTGTCTCAACCAGATGGGTGAAGAACGTAAAGTTGTAGCCCTGTGCGATGAGAGCATCCCGATGGATTCGGAGATGGCCGTCATCAACAAGTTCTGACAGTATCTTTCTGTTACGCCTCAGCTGAGCGTGTACGTTGCGAACATAATTGTTCTGATCACGGTTGATGCGGTTGTTGTAGTTGTTGCGGCACTGATCGGAACAGAATTTCTTATCAGACCGTCCAAGGAGCCTGGCTCCGCAGTCAAGACATACTCTTTCCACAGCGAGAATTTTCATAAAGATAAAAAATTAAATTCATGTCAGGATCTCATATCAGTCTGATTATTATTTCTTAACCCGTTTACAAACGGATATAAACGACTGCTAAGCGGATAGAAATGATTAACAACCGGATCATGTGCCGCGGAGGGTGCAAATTTGTATCGTTAACAGCATTAATAACTAAAACCAAAGGTCATGAATGCATTAAGAAACAGAGTACAGCTGATCGGACGCCTGGGTCAGGATCCGGAGATCAGGACGCTTGAAAGCGGAAAGAAGGTTGCTCACTTCAACCTTGCAACGAATGAGAGTTACAAGAATGCTGAAGGCGCCAAAATTGATGAAACCACCTGGCACAGCATTGTTGCATGGAACGGGCTTGCAGAACTGTCATCCAAATTCCTCGGCAAGGGCAGGGAGGTATGTATTGAAGGACGGATAAGCTATCGCAGTTACACTGACAAGAATGGTATCCAGAAGAATGTCACTGAAATAGTGGCGTCAGATCTGGTGCTGCTCAGCTCGGGAAGCAGGTCACGCGAGATGATAACCGGCGAACCTGAACCGGAGCATGAAGCGGAGCCGGCAACAGGAGGTGAGCCTGCCGGACGCGGAGGAAAGGGACGGGGCAGGTAAGCCGCCCGATATCAAGCCAGAGTACGGCTTTCGATAACAGCAGAGGGGTTGGGTGGTGATGTACGGATGTCTCGCTGGCAGGTCCCGGCATTGTGCCGGGGCCTGTTATTATCATCTGGCTGCTGCAGCCCTGCCTGCATGTAATGCCTTAAGGTTGACCTCCACAACCTCCTCCCCCTTTCGGCCGAACATCTTTCTTACTGCATTCTCAAGTGCCGCAAAAGGCATTGATATGAAGGAGGATGCCGCACCAAGAATTACAATGTTGCCGGATCTTGCCGATCCGAGATCCCTGGCAATGCCGTCTGCATCAATCACAATTGTGTTGCCCGCCCTGCCGAGTTCTGCCAGCACCTCTCCTGCCTCCGGGTAGTCTGGGATGTTCACGAAGGGAACTGAGTTTGTCACAATCCACCCCCCCGGTGCGAGCCATGGCAGGTATCTCAAAGCCTCCATCGGTTCAACGCTGATGATCAGATCTGCACCGCCATGAGGAATCAGATCGGACCATATCTCCCTGTCTGAAAGCCTGAGATGCGACTGGACGTCTCCACCTCTCTGGCTCATGCCATGCACCTCGGCCTGCTTGAGAAACAGATTCTGCTCTACTGCTGCAAGCCCTATCGTGGCAGCTATGGATAAAATACCCTGCCCGCCTACACCTGCCAATATAATATCACACTTCATATTATTCCCCTGATTTGTTCTTCATTGCAGCTTCAGCCTTTTTATTTCGTGAAGCCGTTTGTATGCACTCACGTCTTGCAAGAATTACCGATAGACCTTTGTGGTTCAGCTCGGTGCGGATAACTGACTTGTTTTCCTCATGGTTTTTTTTCAGGGGAACAATCAGTTTCAGGTGTGCAGGGTCAACCCCGAGCCCCAGGCAGATGCTTTCAATCCTGTCAGTTGCCTGTGACTTTTGCCCGCCGGTCATACCGGTTGTGGAATTGTCTGAGATAATCAGCGTTATCGGAGAGTCCTTCAATACAGCATCGAGCAGACCGGTCATTCCGGAGTGGGTAAAGGTGGAGTCGCCGATTACAGCCACTGCCGGGAATAACCCGGCATCGGCAGCGCCAACGGCCATTGTGACTGATGCACCCATGTCAACACAGGAGTTGACCATATTATATGGAGGCAGTGCTCCAAGAGTGTAGCATCCGATATCAGAGAACACCCGCCCCGGTCCTGCCTCAGCCATAAGCTCGGACAGGGCAGAATAGAGATCTGCATGACCACATCCCTTGCAGAAGGAAGGTGGACGCTGACGCACCAGTGATGGTACATCCCTGCCATAAGAGGCCTTTAGTCCAAGTGCCGAGGCCACAATGGCCGGATTGAGCTCACCGTCACGGGGAACCGTCCCGTCCATGCGTCCGAGTACTTTGACATCCCTGTCGAGCAGACCCCTGAGATGCTCCTCTATCATCGGGAAACCCTCTTCGAGAACCAGCACCCTGTCACACCTCCCGACCAGGGCAGCCACCTTATCCCTGCTCAGAGGATATGCACCGACTGAGAGTATATTGTAGTCACCGGCATTATCACCAATGTTCTCCATAAGGTAGTTGAAGGCAATACCGCATGCTATGATACCGGTACCTCTGCCCTTACCATCCAGTAACCTGTTGTAACTTTCCAGGACAGAATCATTGCGCAGCTTCTCATAAGTGCCGGTGAGAACCCTGTATTGCTTCCGTGCGATAGCCGGTAAAAGCACGAACTGACGAGGATTTGACGGAAGTGAAAGGGTGTTCTGTCCGCTCTTCTCCCGCCTGGCCACCGCAGCCCTTGAGTGAGCCAGGCGCGTTGTGATCCTGAACAGGACCGGCAGCCTGTACTTCTCCGACAGAGCGAAGGCATCAAAGATCATGTCATACGCCTCCTGCTGGCTTCTGGGCTCCATAACCGGAATAAGCGCAAACTTCCCGTAAAAACGGGAGTCCTGCTCATTCTGAGAGGAGTGCATCGAAGGATCATCGGCAGCTACAACAACCAGCCCTCCGTTCACTCCGGTCACAGCCGAGTTTATGAAGGCATCAGCAGCCACATTCAGCCCTACATGCTTCATTGCAACCATGGCGCGCTTGCCTGCATATGACATTCCAAGAGCAGCTTCCATGGCGGTCTTCTCATTTGAAGACCACTCGCGGTGTATGCCATCTGATGCCGCCTGTTGCGAGGCCTGGATATACTCCATTATTTCAGTTGACGGAGTACCCGGATAGGCATACATGCCACTCAGCCCGGCATCAAGTGCAGCTTGCGCAATAGCCTCATCTCCAAGCAATAAGAGTTTATGCATATTTATTTAGCTTTTAGTTGTTTTCATTACAGCGACAGTAAAGATCATTAAAGTTAAGTTAAAATCAAGAAGTAAATGTCATTATTGTTTACTTTACGTCACAAAATTATCTGTCGTTGAAGAAGTTTTTGGTGATTTGTGTCATGCTGGCATTCACTTTGTCCTGGATGTATTCCCAGACAGTGGAAAAAAGGTACATTCAGATTGACGGACTGACAGCTGACGAGAATGGTTATATTGTTCCTGATGTAAGCATTTACTCGAAGCATCTCCGTCGCGGGGCAGCCAGTGACCACAGGGGTATATTTTCAATAATAAGCGCTCCGGGTGACACCGTTTTCTTCAGCGCAATCGGCTATAAATCGACCCTGCTTACAATTCCATTGACCACTGCGGGAGACCATTACATAACCGACGTTATCCTGGTCACTGACACAATCCAGATCGGCGAGGTGCTTGTCCTGCCATGGAAAACCTACTCGGAATTCAAGCGTGCTGTTCTCGAAAACAAGCCTGTTGATCCGCTGATTGAAAACATGGAATACAACCTGGCAATGCTTCAGCAGCAGATATGGAGCGACATGACCCCCACTCCGGGTCAGGCATACCGTTACACGATGCAGCAGATGTCAGACAATCTCTACTCGAGGGGTCAGATGCCAGCCAACAACCTGCTCAATCCATTTGCATGGCAGAAATTTGTCAAGGGGGTCAGGGACGGGATGCTGAAGAACGAGCCCTCCAAGACCAACAAGGTAAAAAAGAGCAAGATCCGAAAGAAAAAAAAGAGTGACTGATGACACGGTCATCCGGGAAAATACTCACTTTGATTATTGCTTTGCTTGGTTTGATCCCTGTCTCCCTGGTCCAGGCACAGGAGAGGGTCATTGCAGGTACGGTAACTGATACATCCGGCTTGCGAATCCCCGGAGCCACCGTCTATTTGCCTGACCTTGACAGAGGCACCGTGACCGGTGAAGACGGGACATTCAGGCTGATACTTGAATCTGGTGCCGTTAACCGAATCACTCTCGTAGTTTCATCCATAGGCTTCAGGAAGGACACACTTACCCTGACCCCGGAAACGCAGGCCGGCCAACTCCTTATAAGGCTAAGCTCGGAGGTAATCAACATCGGGGATGTGCAGGTGACAGCCAGGAGGCCTGAAAATATAACTGTGATAAGTATCCCGGCAGTGGCAGGGGCCGTAATACCCTCGGTAACCGGTGGTGTTGAAGCTGCCATTGCCACCCTGCCGGGAGTAGCATCATACAGCGAGCTAAGTTCCGGATACTCTGTCCGCGGTGGCAGTTACGACGAAAACCTCGTATATATCAATGATGTCGAAGTCTACCGCCCCTACCTCATCCGCACCGGGCAGCAGGAGGGTCTGAGCAGGATCAACCCGGACCTTACCGCCTCCGTGAACTTCTCTCCGGGAGGATTCAGTGCATCCTACGGAGACAGGATGTCATCGGTGCTTGATATAACTTACCGTGAGCCTGAGAGAAGTGAAGGATCTGTCTCACTCAGTCTCCTCACCTCTTCGGCGCATGCCGGTGTGCGAAGCAGGGATGACAGGCTCTGGTTCATTGCCGGGGCACGCTACAGGTCAAATGCAATACTCCTTGGAAGTCTTGAAGACCGCGGAGCATACAGGCCTCACTTCGCAGATATCCAAGCCCTTGCCGGCTTCCAGCCTGACGGTAACACCAGAATCACGCTATCACTTTGGGGGTCGGTAAACAGCTACAACTTTTTTCCACAAAGCCGGACAACCACCTTCGGGACGTTTGAAAAGGCCTATCGTCTTTACGCATGGTTCGCAGGAGGTGAGCGCGACAGGTATGAAAGCGGCGGAGGTGCCATCACTCTCGAACTCAAGCACAGTGAACGCCTGGCTTCAAAGTTCATCTTCTCATCACATATTGCCGGCGAAAATGAGAACTATGACATCAGGGGAGCCTACAGTCTCTTCGCCCTTGACCAGGATGTGGGCAGCGAAAACATTCCTGACACCCTCCTCAATGCAGGAGTGGGAAGCTGGCTCTCACACGCCCGTAACTCTTACAGAAGCACAATGGCAGGTGTTTCTTACCGTGGCTCAGCCACTTCTGGAAGGAACGGACTTGAATGGGGCCTGAGTGCCAGGCACAGAAGTAATGATTCACATCGTGACGAATGGTTGCGGGTTGATTCTGCAGGTTTCACCCTCGGAGGGACGGGAGAGGGTCTGGCGATCACCTCCCGGTCAGATCTGAGCATTACTGCCAGAAGCTTTAACGCAGAAGGCTGGATAATCAGCCGGACGGGATTCCTGATCGCAGGCAAGACAAGCCACCTTAATGCCGGCCTCAGGACATCATATGACACCTACAGCTCAGAGCTGCTTGTATCACCCCGGGTTTCTCTCAGGACGGAGATGAACAGGTACTTCTCATTGTACATAGCAGCAGGAGCATACAATCAGCCCCCGGGAGGGCGGGAGCTGATGCTTGCAGACGGAAACGGCACCCTGCCCCTGAAAGCTCAGCGCTCATACCACCTGACCGCAGGGATACGTTATGATTTCATTGCATGGGAACGACCATTCAGATTCACCGCTGAAGCCTGGGGCAAGCAATTTGACCGAATGGTCCCATACCTTGTCGATAACGTCAGGCTCGTATATTACGGCGGTAACATCGCAAGAGGGTATTCGGCCGGGTTAGATATGCGCGTGAACGGAGAATTCGTCCCGGGAGTGGAGTCGTGGTTCAGCATGTCCCTGATGAAGTCGGAAATGCAAATACCATCACTTTCGACAGACCGGTTTCCCTCTCCCTTTGATCAGAGGGTGCACTTCAGCATCTTCTTCCAGGATTATCTGCCTTCTCATCCCGATTTCAGGGCCCACATTAATCTCGCCTTCGGGACCGGAATTCCAACTTCACCGCCGGGAATTGACCAGTGGGATATCTGGTTCAGGATGCCACCATACAGGCGAATTGACATTGGTTTCTCAAAGGTCCTTATTGGTGCTGCTGCCGGAAGGAAGGAGTCGTTTCTGAAAGAGCTTGTTGCCGGCTTTGAAATCTTCAACCTGGCCGACATAAGAAACACTATTTCATATACATGGATCCGTACAGTCAGAAACAGCCAGGGAGAAACAAGAGAGTATGCTGTGCCTAATTATCTCACGAGAAGAAGCCTCAACCTGAAACTGACAGCACAATTCTGACGTATAAGGTATCCGGAGTGACATTTATTCCTAATTTCGTACCCTGATGAACAGGTTTGAGATCACATTCACAGCCATTATGGCCACAATCATTATTCACCTGACTGTGGCTGTTGTCTTCATGTCCGTAAAGATCTCGGCACTGCAGCGTGAGATAGCCGCGGAGGTCATACTTTCTTTCGAGGAAGAACTTCCCGATCCGGACATGGAGAAGGCTCTTGAACTGGCAAAGAGCGACCAGTTCCAGGGCGCCAGCGCAGAGGAACTTGTAAACATAATTAAGAATATCGCAGACAAGCCTCTGGATATCGATCCGAAGGAGTACGAGGAGATGGTGAAGGAGGAGATGGTGAAGAGCGGACTCCTTAACGAAAAAAACTTCATTGATGACCGAAAGATAGCTGAGGAAGCCGGTACGGAGGAGCTTGCCATACCAAAAGAGGAGGTAAATGCCCAGGTGACCGAGCAGAAGGAGAAACCTGCAGAAGAGGGAACCTTCAGGGGCCCGACACGTATATTCTATGACCTTGCGGGCCGCAAGCACGTATTCCTGCCGGTCCCGATATATAAATGCGAAGGTGCGGGACAGATAACCCTCGCAATTGTGGTGGACCGCAGCGGCACGGTAATTAAAGCCGAACCCGCCTCAAAACTCTCAACCACGAAGGATCCCTGTCTCACTGAAACGGCAGTGGAACACGCCTACAAATCAAAATTCAATGCGAACCAGGGCGCTCCTGAAAAGCAGGGCGGCTATCTGACATTCGTTTTTGTATCCCAGAACTGAATAAAATCAGAAAAGTGAGCCCTGCACCGGATAGTTGTAGGGCATGACAAGCTCCGGCCGGTTGCGGTCGGCACGCGAGTTTGTAATAAGGGGGCTGACAGTATGAGCTGAAAGCATCTCTGATCCGACAGGCTCCATCAGTGCTGCCAGTGCGTCACCGGCAATGCCTTCCTTCAGCCAGAGCCTTTCAGCAGCAGCCGGGAGTATTACCGGCATCCGCTTTTTTGTGTTGTGTATCTCCTCCATAAGGTCGTTTGCCCTGGTGGTTACAACTGAGAAGGTATTAAGCGTCATGCCGCCTTTAATCGACCAGGAATCCCATATTCCCGCAAGTGAGAAGATATCCTCCCCCCTCAGGGCGATATACCAGGGTATCTTCCTTCCTCCAAGATGTTGCCATTCAAAGAAGCCGCGAACAGGTACAAGACAACGCCTCGATTCAAACGAATCCCTGAAAGCAGGCTTGGAGGCGACGGTTTCGCAACGGGCATTGAAGGTCTTCAGCATAATGTCCTTTGCCTCATTTTCATCGGTAACCCATGAGGGAATGAGCCCCCACCTGAAAAGCCTCATTCCTGCACTGCGGTCAGAACAGACAACCGGCATTGATGGCAGGCTGTATGCATGATAGTAGTAGCTTGGCCTGTATTTGTCGTGATCAATCAGCTCGCTGCCGTAGCGCTCCTCGAGCTCCTCCTTTACAATATTTACATTAACTGTAAAACACATCGCAATGCAGCTTGGTACACATCTAAGAAGGACAAGTCAGAACCTGAGCGGGACAGGGGCAGAATAGCTGAACAGATCAGTCTCAGGCCACTGATTGACCTTCTGCAGGAACCTGTACATCATCTGATCAATGTCAGATGTCAGCTCAGGGCCGTTCCATGAGCTGCTGTTCATCAGCACGACCCATGCAGTACCGTCAGGCATTCTCTTCATCATGGCAGTTGTGCCGGAGAATGATCCTGTGCGCCACCACGTTCCGTTTGGAAGGGTTGCCCTCCATCCTACCGGGGCGAATCCGTTGTAGACATCAGTCATGAATTCAATGCTCTCAGTTGCAAGGATGTCTTTTGGCTGTTCAAAACCATCGATTGCCAGCAACAGTCTCATAAGGTCAGGGGCTGTGGCAACCCATCCTCCGGCTGAACCGAGGGTCTCGATGTCATTTCCTCCCCTGCAGGCCATTACCATCTCGCCTGTGCCGTATATTGAGGGTTTGAGGGTATTATTCTCCACCTCGTAATAGGATACCTCCAGGGGAAGTGCGGCTTCCGGCAGATTATGCCCCATTGCCATGTCATAAATGCCAATCGGCTCAAGTATTTCCTTCCGGCAGAATGTCTCATAATCAACTCCTGAGGCCTCTTCAATAACAAGTCCCAGGATGCTGTATCCAAGGTTGCTGTATGACTGGCCTGTACCCGGTGTGAAATGAAGGTTCTTGCTCAGCGCGAACCTGATTATTGTCTTAAGGTCTACCGGCATCGGCACATCAAGTGAGCGTGCTATCACTTCAGGCATGAACATCTGATCACCGTAACGCTGTGACCACCCGGCCTCATGCGAAAGAAGGTGCCCCACCGTGATGTCATATACCCTTGGATCTTTGGGGTTGGCAAAGAGCGTATCGTCAAGTATGGCGCCCGGACCGAAAACCTTTTCACTTACAGACAATTTTCCCTGCTCCTGGAGTTTCATGACTGCCACTGCCGTGACAAGTTTGGAGACACTGGCAACACGGAAACGGTGATATGGCTCCACCGGGAGAGAGTCCGGAACTGAAGCATAGCCAAACCCTCGTGCATAAAGAAGCTTCCCGTCCCTGGCTACCGCAACTGACGCTCCCTTGATGTCCCAGTTCTTCATAAACCACTCTATCCCCTTTTCTGCACCAACAAACATTTCACTGTCAGTGAGGGTATTGTCTATACGCAGATGAGCCGGAACAAGGGTTCCCGCCAGGACAGAGACCTGCTCTGTACCCACCTTGGGAACAAAAAGAAACAACACAAGGAAAATAACAACAATAATTCGCATTGGTTTAAACTGCAGATTCATAAGGTACCTCTGGTATTGAAAACGGCCGTAAAATTAGAATATTATCCGTCGTAAACCCAACAGCATTGTCATTTTTGTCAACCGGTAAAAAAAAATGTCAACATTTAAGGCAGGCTTGCAAACAGAAAGTAAATTTGTATTCATGACCCCTTCAGTAAAAAAAACCTTGATAATTATGGCCCTGTTGCTAAGCGGGACTTTCCTGAAGGGGCAGAATGACTCCCTGGTGGTTGATTCAATCACGGTAAGAATAAAGACGATTCTGCAGGAGTACAATTCCTATTCGCTATACGTTGACACATCGGATTATGTGCAAGATGTATCGCATGCGGACGATATAAACCTTCAGACGGCAGCGTCAATGGGCGCATGCAATGAGATAATCAGGCTCTTTATAAAAGGTGCGGATGTAAATAACTTTATCGGGAATACTGCTACGCCGCTGCATTATGCCGTTAACTCGGGCAAATGGGAGGCTGTGGAGATTCTGCTGCTGCTGGGAGCTGATCCCTCCCGGAAAGACATGTACGGCAACACACCGCTGATAACCGCAGTGCGCGCGAATGACGCGGAGATTGCCGAGAAACTGATCCGACATGGTTCCGGGGTGACTGAGACCGACAGGCAAAACTCTGCCCCGCTGCACCATGCTGCAGCCCTCGGCAACTTCCTCATGGCAGATATGCTCCTTTATTATGATTCGCCTACAGATATGCGTGATAATGAAGGTAACACACCACTGATGACAGGAGTCTGCCTTGGTTACCAGGACATCACTGATCTCCTGCTCCAGTCGGGCGCTGACCCAAATGCAGCCGACAGGAAAGGCTTCACCCCCCTTATGGCTGCAGCACAGAACGGAGACACCCTTTTGATGAGAATGCTGATTGATGCCGGTGCCAACCTTTACGCTGTCAACACCGAGGGTCTTGACGCACTGGGTGGCGCTATCCTCAGTTCCCGGAAGGAGGCAGTAGCATACCTTCTTGATACAGGCAGCAGGTGGAACCGTAACAACGACCTGAAAACCGACCCGCTGACCCTTGCAACAAACTATGGACGGAAAGATATACTTCAGCTGATGACTGACCGGGGTATGGTGGTAAGGAAAAGCCTTACCTTCAATGAGATATCCTTCTCGGCCGCAGGAATGTTCACAACACACTACCAGATGGCCGGAGGATCAGTCTCAGTCTCTGATCCGCGGATACGAACCGGGTTTACAATCGGCGCAGCTTCCAATCCCATGAACCAGAGAATGCTTGTCAGAGCAGACGAAGAAATTTTCTACCAGTACAGGGTAAAATCGAATATAGTATACGCAGGTCTGTTCAGGGAGTTTCTGCTGAATCAGGCATACAATGAGATTAAAATCAGCGCTGTACCTGCTATTAACATAGGATACAGGTTCCATTCACTGTACGAAGGCACCGAAGACCGGCCTGAAAACAGCGTGATTTTTATGCCGTCAGCCGATCTGCGGTTCAGCAGGCGTAACCTGGGCATAAACACCGGCATGACATATGCGAAGATGCCATTCTATAAAACCGGACCAGTCTGGTTCACACTCAAGGTATCCTATTCTCTTTCACCCCCTGAAGGCAGTTTTTCCCTGAAAAAATTGAGATTATACAACTATGAGTAAAACCAGCCTGATAATTGCAGCTTTTTTGTTGCTCCTTTTTTCATGCGAGGAGGGATACATAACTGATTGCGAAGAATGCTACAGCGATGGCTACAGGGTGGTCCTGCAAATCAAATTCCGTACCCCTGAATACATCCCCGTCAATCCAATTGTAACACTGTATGAAGGAAACGTGAGTGACAGTATTATAATCGATAAGTTCTATATCTCAGATATACAATCTTACATTGACTATGATGCCATCCTGTACAAGGATTATTCTGCAACGCTTGAATTTTACAAGGACGGGAGGAAATATGTCACGACTGCGGCTGCTTGCCCGCAAGTGAAATATGATGAGACCACATGTGAAGAGCCCTGTTATTACCTATATGACAACGTACTGGATCTGAGACTCAGGTATGAGTAGCCGGATAACGACTGATCAGATCCGCAACGTAAGCAACAGTTGACGCAGTTCATTGGGAGTCACGTCCTCCTGAATCTTACCGGCATCGGCAACGGATATCCTGCCCCTCTCTTCCGAAACTATTATAACAACGGCATCAGTCTGTTCCGTAAGACCAATACCCGCGCGGTGACGCATCCCGAAACGTGCCGGGAGTCCTGACTGATCAGTAGACGGAAGGGGACAGCGTGCAGCGAAGATCTTCCCGTTCTGAATCAGTACAGCCCCGTCATGGAGCGGTGATCCCTTGTAAAAAATTGTTTTGAGCAACTCATCAGTGACTAGTGCATTGAGGAGTTCTCCTCCGTCAGAGTATATTTCAAGCAAACTGGTCCTTCCCACTGCGATAAGGGCTCCGGTCCGTGACTGAGCCATTGACTCCACCGCATGCACTATTTCCTCAACGATCTGGCTGGTCGTCTGGTCAACTGCTCCCGAGGGGAAGTACCTGTCGAACGAAAACCTGTTGCGACTCATGTACCTGTTTCCTATTGCAAGGAGAAATCTGCGTATCTCCTGCTGGAATACAATGATCAGGGCAATTACACCCACTCCTATCACCTGACCTATTATGGCGCTTATCAGCTCCATGTTGAGAGCCTTTACAACAAGCCAGAAGAGATAGACGAAAAAGATGCCCAGGAAGATGCTGAATGCTGCCGTGCCCCTGATAAGACGGTACAACTGGTAGAAGATGATTGCTACCATGAAGATGTCAATGATATCGAGGACTGTGAATTCGAGCATAGGTCAGCGTGCCGTGCCGGCAAATTTAAGAATAATGATCAAAAAGGCTGCCTGATGGGTAAATCTTTTCATAAAGAGTTACCACCTGACGTGCCTCCCGGACGTCGTGCACCCTGAGTATCGAGGCGCCATTGACAAGCGCGATCATATTAAGCGCCGAGGTTCCGTTAAGGGCCTCTTCAGGTGTGACCCCGAGAGTCTTCCAGACAATCGACTTTCTTGACAGACCTGTAAGAAGAGGCAAGCCTGCAATGCGAAACCCTGACAGCCTTCTGAGCATCTCGAAGTTATGCCCCGCATTTTTCCCGAAGCCGAATCCGGGATCCAGTATTATGTCCTTTACCCCCGCCGCTTTAAGCCACGCCAACCGTTTCCCGAACCATTCGAGGATATCCGCTACAACATCATTATAGACAGGGTCTGCCTGCATGGTTGCAGGAGTGCCTTGCATATGCATCAGGATGTAAGGCACATTCAGTTTTGCCACCAGGGGAAACATCGCAGCATCCATCTCCCCTCCGGAGATGTCATTTATGATTGATGCCCCTGCTCCTGCAACTGCGGCTTCTGCAACTGATGACCTGTATGTATCGACTGAAATGACAGCCTCCGGAAAACGCTTCACAATAATCTCCGTTGCCCTGCAGACACGCTCCCTCTCCAGCGGTTCCGGCACCTCCTGAGATCCGGGACGGGTCGAA
>Ga0209800_10000550_pt1 | contig 55399 bp, 50 predicted proteins | sample Higcelweek8metaG_FD_187174 | JGI IMG/M metagenome (GOLD analysis project Ga0209800, IMG submission 187174) | Freshwater pond sediment microbial communities from the University of Edinburgh, under environmental carbon perturbations - High... | ecosystem: Environmental > Aquatic > Freshwater >...
AGGTCTGAACCAATATATACAACATCTCCACCAAATCCAATAAAGTGCATTGCAACTCCGTTTTTATCCACTAATGCAATTTCATTTGGTGCCTCTGTATATTATAAAAATTGACAACTTTCACTCCACATCCTTTGATATATTTTCTTCAAACCATTCGTAGATTTGCGTTGCGCGCTCATCATTGGCCTCGTGATCTCCGTCTGTATTGCGATCATGTAACGTAAGTATCTCAATTTCTTTAGTCCTATTGTAATAAATTCCATACCAATAAATTTTAACGTCTGGATCTGAAATCTGTTCTTCTGGATATATAAGTCTATAATTATCCATTTTAGATATTTTACATAGTTTTCGATAGTTCTTAAATAATTCATTCACATCACAAGTTCCTATAAGTGAAATTTTATTATCGTATTTTCCTTCTTTAAATGCTTTTATCCTATCCTCATATCCACTTTCAAATACATCTTGATCATCCGAAAAATATATGTTTCCCTTATTATCAAAAAACACTATTTCATAAATAACATCACCTTTTTCAGCTACTTCACTATAGTCTGTAACACACGAAAAAACGATTTCTGGCATATCTTCTGGCTTATAGATTGTTTGTGCATAACGACTTGTATCCTTAGTTCTCATGCATCCTGTCAACAGCATTGCCAATACGGTACTCACAATTAGAAATTTATGCATTTTTTGATAAGTCATTACTTAACGCCCCCTGCACTCGTACTATTATAAAAATTGTTTACTGCAACTACTCCATCCTCTGTTATATCAAATACATGCCACACCGTTCCCATTTGATTTTTTGGAACATAAAATGTTTTTATGCGGTTGTTTCCTGCATAAATCTGAACTGCAGCACCCGAGAGTGATAACTGCTCATCTCTCGGCATTTCTATTTTCACATAATAGTACCCTGTTATGGACACATTAAATGTTGGGCTTGCTGGCCGTAATCCACAAGCACCTAACAGTAGTGTGTTTAAAAGTAACACCATTACTTTTAAACACTTTAACATTATTCATTCTCCTTTGACTGGACATCTTTCCTATTGAAGCGTATCTCTTAACAGCTACTTTTGCCTCCATTTTTTCCATATCAACTATTTTGTTAACAAGCTCATTTTAATTACTCTCTAATTCAAGAAAGTCACCAAACAATTCTTCGCATGAAAATGTCACTTTCTTTATACTTTCTTCTGACTCCTTTTTTGATTCCATATAGTCCTTTGTTAATTGATTGTACTGTTCTTCTGTTATTCTGAAATAGTGTGTCCTGGTAAAATCATCATAATACACTTCAACTTTTTTGTTTTGAGGAAGTTCTTTCACTCTCTCAATAACCTCTGAATCTTCAGGGAAACCAACCATATACACTACATCATCTTCTTGTGTTTGATTGTTTAGGTAGTCCTCAGTATAGAACCTTATTTCTGATTCCATTTCACCATTGTTGTTTAACTCATAATAAGTCAACATGTTTCCGACTCCTCCCCGCCAATCGCTCACTTTATTATCACCAAGGAGTTGATTCGTTGTCCTTATCGTACATGTCAATATAATTTCCTCTCTACTACCGTCGTACTTTAAAAAATAAATATATCTAGTATTGTCTGATATTACCAATTCGGAAATACCATCTTTATCCATATCGTAGCTATAGTAAGTACATTCATCAGGCTTTATTTCGCTAAATTCACCCTCTAAATGCCCCCTTTCTTTCGGCATATCCATATATGTGTCTTCTCCAAACACTACCTTGTAATATTTTTCTAAAATGAATTTGTTTTCAACATCATCTTCACTATTTTCAAAAGCTCCATAATAATCAATACTACTGCTTATTTCATTCATTATTTTGAAAATATTTTCATCAACTAAATTCATATCTTCACAATAAATTTCATCACTATTAAAAATCACATAATCTACAGTCTTATTTTCTGATATTTGATTACTGTCTGACAATATTGTTTGGTCTTCTGATTGAATTACATTTTGAGAAGAAACACCATCTCCTTGATCTTCATATATTTTATTCTTATCATCTTCTATTCTGCCGCATGCCTGATTTATCATAACCAAAGCAAGCATTGCAAGTAAAACCAGTATATTTTTATTAGACAATCTCATCTTACTACTTCCCCCTAGTGTATCATTTATTTAAGTACACGAATCTCAACTAGTTTGAAATTATTAGGATTAAAATCACCAGTTGAATGTCCTGTAAACTCAATAACACTTGCATCAATATTATTTGGTGCAAATTTAAGTTTATTATCCGAATTAGGATAAGCAATACCAGTCTGTATCAATCCACACTCTATGTTAAATGAAACATCGTTCTTATCATCCACATAATTATTATACGTGTGAGCTTTTATATCTTTCACATAGCATTTAATGATTAATATCTCATTTGTTAATTTATTAATTACTACAACATCTATATTTCTATTTATATCTTTAAAATCACTCTTCCATATTTTGCCATCATCTGGATAGCTTGGAACCAAAATTTTAGGTGCCACAGCAATTTTATATCTACCATCTTCAGTCTTTTGTAAACCCTCTGAATAATTGCCTCCTCCGACAATTCCCCATTTATCATTAGGGTATAGAACAATTAGTTTTCCATTAACTTCTCCTGTTACTTCATCTGGTAAAACAACACTCCTATAAGTAACTGCTTCCTGAGATGACTGTGCAACCTTCTCCGTCCCCTCAACCTCAGTGACTCCCCTCAAATCCTTAACCTCTTCTGGCGTAATCTCCTGTAATGCTTTTGCCCACGCAAGATTCAATACCGCAGGTACTGTTTCAATCGTTGGATCACTTAATACACTCCCCAAACAACCAATCCCTTGTTGGATATAACTTTGGTAAATATCGATTCCATCATATAGTCCATTTGTCTGAGATAGAAATGCTTCAATCTATGAAATTTTCTTATCAAGCTCATTCTTAATTCGTTCACACACGCTTATATATCCTCTAAAAAAAGCTCCTCCTGGCTCTTGTACCAGTTGTTCAAGTTTGTGAATACGCGAACACATCCCTTCAAACTCCTGCCTAATCGCAGCTTCATCTACATATGCCATTCTCAAGGTCCCAACAATTTCTAGTTCGTATTTCATGTTTGCATCAATTTGTGCTTGAAAACACGTTTTAAATCCCTTTATGATTGGTAGATGAAGGATTTCATATCGATTGCGTAAACCATCATACGCTTCACTTACTAATTGATCTTTTGAATCTATAAAACACATGATTTCTTGCTCAAGAACATTACTTTTCTCAATCGCATTTGAAAGATTTCGATTCATTTCATTCAATTGTGCGATTACGGACCCCGAATGCATGATTAAACTCATGATGTTCCTCCAAATGAATTTCGTTCTTTAAAAAGACCATATTGATGCTTGATTTCTTCTTCTCTTCAAGAGCATGTTCCGTTTTCCTACTGTAATCTCGAAGATCGTACTCACAGTCTGACATTGTATGCATAAATTCAGCATCTTCAATCATCGTATCCGTTCTTTGAAAAAATGCTTGCATTTCTCTATCAAGAATTTCACATTGCCCTTGATCCGTTTCAATACGTGTTATGTCTCTTGCAATTTCATCTCGTGCTTGTTCCATTTCTTGACAATGATTACGATATTCAACATGTACGTCTTCCATTGATTTTGCATGTTGGAATATGTTTTTTCCCATTCAATTTCCTCTTCTATCTTTATAAAAAAATATTTCACTAAATTCTTCCATTTTATTAGTATAGAAAGAATATCTGATTCATCCATACATGCAAAATCGACACAAGTAATTTTTTGAACATAAGCTCAAAACAACAAAAGAAAATAGCAATATTACAAATGTAGTCTATCATCATTATCGCCACTGTTCAATTATTATTTGCTCATTCAACAGTACCTCTCTATTTTCATAAACAAGAGTTTCGTGTTCAACCACAATTCGTTGAGAAGCTGTAGGAAATTTTTTTATGATTTTGAATTGCTTAAGCGCCTCCACAATCGCATCCGCCTTCTCTTTCGGACACTGCGGCTACTTAGCAGTCCTCGTTCCCATCATTATTCCCCGCCACATATGCCTTTATCTCTTCATAAGTAGCCTTGCTCGCAGCCACAGTAATATCCAACTCATCCATATTAAGCGTAACACTCACATGATGCTTTGCTTCATGGTTGTTGGCGGATAATAAATAATGACGCAGAAATATAATAAATAATGACGTGTATGTTAATGGATAGTAAATAATGCCGCGATTTTCCTTCTAATATTAGATGCATATATAAAAAATCTGTCCAAATTTTAAAATAAACAGCCACATAAAAGAGGCTGTTTAAATATTTGGCAAGAATTTGGGGAATCGCTTGCCCGTTTGGGGTGTCAGGGGTTTCCTGACAAAGCTGATAATAACATAGTGAATAAAAGATTTCAATGGTTTGCGTGCAAAAAGCACTGAAACGTTATATCACGTATTGATGTGGCATGGTGATAAATTCTTCTCTATCTCAAATTAATAGTTGCCATGAATGAATTACTTTCCTGGTGCAGGCGCTTTCACTACTATAAGCTCCAAGGTGGATTCGTGCATATTCTTAACATTCATTTTTGTATTTACCGGAATTTTTAATAAGGTTCCTGATTCATACTCATGAATCTCTTCATCGTCAAGTCCAATTGATAATTTACCTCTTACCACAGTCATGTATACATTAGAATTGGAAAAATGTTCAGGTAATCCTTCCTCTTTGTTAAATATCATATGAATATAGTGAATATTATCATCCTGCACTACTTTCTCTACAACCTTTTCATTTCCTTTTGATAATTGAAATATTTGTTCTATCATGTAATTCCTCCCGACTTTACAATTTTAACTACTTATTACATTATAATATTTTAGTCAGCTAATTCAAACAATTTTCTTCTATAGTTCGATTTTTTTCTTGTATTTCTTATTGTTTTAATTTATTGTATTGAATCGCTTCTTTAGGACATACCTGACTGCAATTAGTACACTGCAAACACAAAGCCGTGTCAATCTTTGCCTTTTTTTCATTATTTACTTTTATCGCCTCTGTTGGACATACACCTACACAAAGTTTACATCCAACGCATTTATTACTATCTACATTCTTGGAATATCTTGAAAATCTACCAAATGTTTTTTGAAGAATACCAAAAGGACATAGTAAATTATGAAACACATAGGGCCTATATCTTAAAGTCATAAAGATGGAAATAAATAACCAAATAAGTAAAATAGGTAAGTTAATCTGCCAAACTCTTTTCATAGAAATCATCAATGCAATGCTAAAAGTTAATGTAAGCCACGGAATTTTCCCAGACTGCAGCCATTTGGGTGTCTTATTTGTTTGGATTTTTAACTTTTTTGAAAACCATTCGACACCTATCATAACAGTATTCATAGGACATGCATATCCACAATACACTCTTCCAAAAAACATTGCTACTAAAAGACTTATGGCAAACAGTCCCAACCATAGCATCATTTTTCCATTTGCAATTAATATTAAGAATCCAATCAAAAATATTCCACGAATTATTGCTCCTACATACTTCATATCCTTTACCTCCTCTCGTTATTCAGATTGCCCCACTACAATTGCTTTTGTAGGACATTTATCTGCCATTTTCACAATAACAGCGATTTGCGATTTCTCTTTTGGATCTTGCTTTACAAAAGCTTTATTATCCCTAATTTCGTAATACTCAGGTAATAATTTCACACAAACACCACAGCCAATGCAATATTCTTGTTTTATTGTGAGTATTCTTTCTTTACTTTCCATTTCTGGTTTAGGCAGATCTCTTGTTTTTACAAATAATGCCATAAAATATCCCATAGTAAAAATCGAAATTACAGTTAGCACCCAACGTATTCCCATAAATTTAATGCCTAAAAATTTCACTTCATTTGCAAGCATAGGTATTTTTATAACAGCCCATGAGCTTAATATAATTACAATATTTGTAATGCTGGCACCTTTTTTCAACATTAGCTTACTAATTGGGAATGCCGCATAGATAGGTCCTGCAGAAATACTTCCTAATAATAAAGAAAATAGATTTCCTTTTATTCCTGATTTTTCTCCAAAACCTTTTGTAATCATTTCTTTTGGAACTAATGCTTCTATGACAACCGTAAGCAAAAAGATTACCGGAAGCACCTGTAACATTTCAATTAAATAGTATGTACTATTTTTCCATGATTGGATTGCTTTGTCTGGGGACGTGAAAAGTAGAATACTATAAACAACTAAAACTAAAAATATAAGTCTATTTCTTTTTAAAACACTCACTATTTTCATATGATCACCCCCATCACAAGTGCAATAACAATAGCAAAAGCAAAACTAAACAAATTCCTTGTTACTGCAAATTTAGTCCCAAATTCTTTCTTTTCTAAGGGAAAAGTTACTACTCCCACCATCGTTAACGTTGTCAAAAATGCAACTGCAGGTACAATACTTGCTCCAGCATCGACTAATGATCCTACTAATGGAAAAGCAACGAAAGCTGGAATCAGTGTTATGCTTCCTACCGCTGCAGAAATAAATGTTGAAACGATTGTATTTGATGATCCCAACACTGTTTTAATTGTTTCCGGAGGAATAAATGTAAGTACTAATCCGATTAAAAAAATTATTGCAACAATTTCTCCTATCATACCTCCCATCATACTTTTTGTTTTTTTCATTGCATCAAATGTTTTCTCCTTACTCTTAACAATCGAAACTACGAACAATACAACCGCTATAACCCAAAATATAATTGTAAAAATATCCATGCCATTCCTCCTTAACTTGATTTATGTTCATTATAGTAGTATACTCATCAAAAAAGCGTTACCTTAGTAACACTCTGCGGAGGATATATGAATCAATTCGAAAAACTAATTGAAAGTAATACAATATTAAGTTCCCTTCCTTCTGAAATAATAAAATCTCATATTCAAAACAGAACATTTAAAGTTATTAGTTTTCAGAAGAACAGTATTGTACATTTTGTAGGTGATAAATGTAACCAACTAGAAATTATTCTAAAGGGAACGGTCGTTGTTGAACGTATTGATGAATCTGGAGATTTACTTACAATTGCTGAATTCTATCAAGATGATATCCTGGGTGGAAATCTGTTGTTTTCAAATAGTCCTTACTATCCTATGACTACAACTACAAGAGAAGAAAGTATCATTTTAGTAATCGAGAAGAATTTACTATTTGATTTGCTATCTGCGTTCCCCACTTTTTTAAAAGTTTATCTTGAATTTGTTTCAGATCATACCTTTATTCTAGGTGATAAAATTAAACATTATGTGAATAAAACCATTCGCGAGTGTATTTTAAATTATTTAGCACATGAGAGTAAACTTCAAAATTCTAATCAAATTCAATTAGGCATAACCAAAAAAGAACTTGCTGACAGAATAGGAGTTCAAAGAACTTCTCTTTCTCGTGAGCTTTCAAAAATGCGTGATGAAGGCATTATAGATTATGACAGGAATTCAATTAAACTTATCAAATAAGCTAAGATAATAGGGCTGTGCTATTTCAGCCCTTTTGACTTATGCTCAATAATTTTTATTCGCCTTAAATATATCAAGAAATTCCTTAATGTTATACTGATATTTTGAATTTCCCATACCATAATTATTCACATAGTGCTTCACTTGCTCAATATCTTCCTTCGAAAATTCCCATATTTGCACTGTATGTGACCAATTACTATCTTCGCCTTTTACATTGTACATAGCTGCTTCCAGCGTATCTTTGTAAGTCACCTCACTTTTCCACTTAGAAGTCGATTCTAATCCACCATTTTCATAAGACTTCAAATAATAACTTGAATCGATATACCTTGCATATTGTTTCTTCCCATCAAAGTCCATCGGGCCTTCTACGGTTGCATCTGTATCAACTATTGTAACTTTAACCTGCTTCTCTGTCGTATGATTTCTGCTATCCGTCGTGGTATAGGTTGTTACCAATTCTCCTGAACTTGTGAAGCTTGAGAACATAGTCGACGAATAGTTCTTGACCCTGATCTGCGTTGTCCCATCCTCCCTGTCCACCGATTTTACTGTTCGAAGTAGCTCAGTCTCAGTAATAATACTGGTTTTTGCTTCATATAAGGTAAAATAACGGTCACTGCTTGTCAGATCCGGTGCATAATCCCAAATAGCATAAAAATCAAAGGTGTATCCATCTACACTTGTCAGATTTCGAATCTGCTGTCTTTCAGAATAACTTGCAGAATAAGCATTGGCATCCGTATTCCACCCAAGATAAGTACAAGGATGTGCTGGTGGTGTAAAACTCATTACTGGTAAAGTATATGTTTGGTCATACTTGCAAGTCATCATTGTCATTGTCCCGCTTCCACCGTTTGGAAAAATACAATATAATACGTATTTGCTTCCGCATTTGCAGTTAATACTACATTTCCTCCCACAGTAAAGGAATACCTTTTACTAATGGAAGTATAAGTGCCACTCCAGTTTTTCCACGTATAACCTGTTTTCACAGCGGCATCCACTGTAGATGTTGCACCGTAATAGTAACTGCCTCCACCAGACACACTTTCAATCAGTTCCACTTTCTGATGTTCTGTAAAATCTGCTGGGAAGTACTTATTTAATTTCTCTGATTGAATCTTAATTTGTTCCCTCTGGTTCGGTTTTTCTTCTCCTAAGATATTGTACATTTCATCCATATCCAGCTCTCCCTTCTGACTCATCCGTTTCAAGCGATTCGCCTGTGACAATGACGGTGTGCACTGCTCTAAATCCATAACCGCATGTAATTCGTATTGTTCATCTTCCTTTAGATAAGTAAGTTCTACTGCTATTGTGAAAGCAATTTTTCCTTCATCGACCATATCTAGGATTTTGGGAATAAGGTAGGTAAGCCGGATACATCTTCTAATTTGTCTTTCGTTCTCACCATAATGTGTTGCTAATTCTTTATTTGAATCAATTCTTTCATCCTTTTCAATATTATTGAGTCCCCAAAAACCATCTTCATCAATTCCGCATTCTACCTCTGCCAAAACTAAGGTTGGATTTTTTACTTCTAACTTTTGGACAAGTTGTCCAGAAGTTAGATCTGTTCTCTTTCCTTGCTGTTTCATTGCCTCTAATTTCATTCGATACGCAAATGCCTTCTCGCTCGGCTTAATGTTCTCTCTCTGCAAGTTACTATCAACCATGGCTATGACTGCTTGGCAATTATCTAGATCACGAACAATAACAGGTACTTCCATAACTCCTGCCCATTCACAAGCAGCTTTTCTTCTATGACCAGAAATCAACTCATATCCTTCTCCATTTGGATTAGGTCTAGCTAGTAATGGAACAAGAACTCCATCCTTTTCTATGCTCTGCATTAATTCAAACAACTCAGTATTTGTCTCTACCTTAAACGGATGATCTTTGAAATTTACTAACTGATTTAGCCTTAAATTCTTGATTTCATCCACCTGTGTATTCGTTTTGCCTTCTGTCACAACCTCTTCTTGTGAAGAAGAATATTCCTTCATTTTTGCACCCATATCCGAAACCACATCCTTTCTAAAATAAATTTCTGAAAATAAAAAGAGACCATCCATTCTCAATTAGCTTGAAAATGAACGGTCTCACGACATGTTCTTATTTAGTTGAATAATGAAAAATAGTAAAAATGTTAACCTTTCTCAGATGTGTTCCCGGACACCATATCTAATACCACTGACACGTTCACCCCATCAGAAATTGCTTTTTTCTTCCCTTTTCGGTCACCTTGTGAAAACTGAAAAAACCTCTCAAAGTGCCTAAAATCAAGGATTCTTAGATATTTTTCCGATGTAGTAGTATCACACTCTCCACATGCATCAACCCTACTTTGAGAACACAGATTACTTACCTCATCACTTGTATGGGAAGACAGTTTCTTAATATTTTCTTTCACTGCCTTACCTATTTTGAGATCTCTTTGTGTTTTACCATCAACCCTGTTTGATATACCTGTTTTGTATACAAAAGTTAGCTTATAAGGATTCTTATTTCCATCTTCATCTATTTCGCCAACTATGACTTTTTCTACAATACTTTCAAATACTGTTCTATCAAATTCTTCCAGTACCTGATTTGCCTCTAACGCTTTCTTAAATTCCATGGTTCTTCGTTTAAGATTCTTTTCATTATCTGCTTGAAACTGAAACTCCACTCTATCATCTAAAAGCTTTTTCTGTTTTTGTTCCAGTTCTTCCATTTTAGCAGCATATGTCTGTTTATCAATTTGATCATCCAGCCGCATATCCAATAATTTCTTCTTTTTTGCTACTAAGGCTTCTATTTCCTTCTCTATTTTAGTAATAGATTTTTCAATGCTGCTTTCTCCAAGCGTTAACTCCACTCTTTGAATAAATTCATCTAATACATCTCTATTATCACCACATAACAATTTATATGAATTAATAAAAGCTTCTTCTATTACCCTTTCAGGAATTCCCTTACTTTCTGGGCAAAACTGCTTTCCCTTTTTGGTTCCTGTTACACATTGCCATACTGTCTTCTGATGCACAGAATTACTATGCCAACTCCTTCTTGAAAAAACACTTCCACAGAATCCGCATTCAATCATACAACTAAATGCATACTGACGACTGAACTTCTCCCTCTTTCCTGTTGTTGGCACCGTTCGCGACCGATTTTTACTTCTTCGCTTTAGTATTTCTTGTGCTTTCTCAAATACCTCTTCTGAAACAATAGGCTCATGATGATCTTTTATATAAAATTGATCCTCTTCACCTAGATTATCCAATCTTCTCTTTGTAATTGGATCCACCGTAAAGGTTTTTCCAAGAAGAAGATCTCCTTTATATTTTTCATTTCTAATAATACCAATCACTGTACTCTGTGTCCACAAATTACCTTTTTTGCTTTTAAATCCAAGATTATTTAGCTTATTCTTAATTAGGGTTGCTCCTTGTCCCTCGATATACATTTGAAAAATCAACTTAACGATTTCTGCCTCTTCCTTATTAACATGAATTGATTTATCTGATGCATCATAATCGTATCCTAAACATCCTTGAAAACCAATAAGTTCTCCTCGCTTCATTTTCATCTTCAAACCTTTTTTGACATTTTGAGAAATATTCTCAACTTCTTGTTGTGCCACAGAACTTAATACCACAAGAAGAAGTTCCCCATCCATCGTTAAGGTGTTAATTTTCTCGTCTTCAAAATAAACTGCTATATTATGTTCTTTTAATAACCGAACGTATCTTAGTGTATCCAACGTATTTCTTGCGAATCTTGATATTGATTTTGTAATGACCATATCAATCTGACCATTCACGCCATCATTTATCATTCGTTGAAACTCTTCTCTTTTCGTTACTTGTGTTCCAGTAATTGCTTCATCCGCATAGATATCTGCCAATTCCCATTCTTTGTTTTTCTTAATCAAATCTGAATAGTATCTTACCTGCGATTTATAACTACTTAACTGTTCTTCACTATCGGTACTTACTCTACAGTAGGCAGCAACACGAATTCGATCTATTTTTGAACTCTTACTTCTATCCGTTAGAGAACTGTTTGCTTTAATAACTTGTACTTCCATTTCTCCTCCTCGTTTTTGTGTTCCTTAAGTTGTTCTCCATCTTATCTTACACCAACATTCCGGTGAAATCAAGTACATAAATCAGACACAATATTATAATCTCTCATCAATTGATTTTTTATCTTTCTATGTTCTAATTCAGTAATCAGCTTCTTATCCAACAATTGCTTTAACATAGCCAATTGAATACTATATCTTAGCATTTTATCCATCGTCTTTCCCTCCATGATTTATTGGTATACCTACCAATAAAAATTCACCTGACTGATGCACTTTTATTGATAGGTATTAAAAAACATTCTGCAAATAGCCACCAGGTTTGTGGCTCACATTGGTATCGCACCATCTTTTCAATAGACCCTTATTATCAGGAAGTATCATTATAAAGAAGTAATTTCATGGCTCACAAAGCACCCAGCTTCGCTTTCATCACTAATGTTTATTGCTCGTACCTTTACTTCAATGCCCTAAATAGCATTTCTTCGTATTCAATCCTTTTGGACAGGTAGTCGTCGCACATTTGATGAGTAGCTCCATCACTCCATACGTTTTGCAGAATTATCATATTTATTTATCAAGGTTCACTTACCAATGAATAAGGGGATTATTTTAGTGGTAACATTTCAAATTTGTTAGTTATTGCAAAAAGTAATTTTTGTTCTATCGCCTGCTTCATAGAAAGGTCTACTTCCATAAGATTCATACCGTTTACACTTTCAACCGGCACCTTACAAACCTTCTCGATGTAGTTTTCAAAACTCATCAATACCTTTCGGCAAGCTTCGACATCTCCATTGACAACAGCTTCAATTACCTCAAATGGGAGAAGAAATTCTCCCCATATCTTATTTCTGTAACTATTCATCAACATTCTCCTCAAGATATTTTTTTAGCTGTGCCAATGCTTTTCTTCTGTGCTCACTAACAGTGCTACGATCAAGGGTAAGAATTTCTGCAATCCTACTATCTGTTTCTCTTTCAACAATCGAAAGTAACAACACTTCTTTTTGTCTTGCTGATAATTTATTAATTGCACAAAGCAATCTTTCATCTTTAAATTGTGCTTTTAGATTCATACCAGCCACCTCAAAATGTTCATAATCGGAATCGTAGATATCCATTGTTCTCAGGTACTTTCTATCTCCTTCAATAAGATCATCCATAGATATTTCCATAAGATTACGTTTGTCTGTATGTCCCAACTTATAATCGTATGCCGCATTATGAATTACTTTTTTACAAAAGGAAGAAAATTGTCTGCGAACTGCCAACTCATAATCATTTGTCCGTTCCGTCAAAGGGCTCACCCCCTTTCGAATCGGACCTATAAAAGTTGGTCCTTAATCGTCCCCTATTTACATAGAACTGTTGATACTTATTATTGATGGGGGCTTTCACAAAAAATAATTTAGTTTTTTTTAAAATGCAAAAAGAAAGCAGCCTATTACTCGTTCCTTGTAATAAGTTGCTTTCTATAGTGTGACGCTGACAGTGTTTGTCTATGTGCTTTTTTAACGTTACCCTTTGGGTGAAAGAGCTTTCACAGTTAATTTCTCTGCTTATTGCACTTCTCCTATTGTAATTAAGGCCACTCGTGGTCTGCTTCTCATGATTGCTCCAATGCAGCAATCAAAACACTAGAAAAAAACCTTCTGTAATTGCTGTTTTTTTTACAATTACAAAGACTCTAATCTAATGTTTAAAACATTACTTATATAACGCTATAACCGTTTTTGAGTTTCCCACGAATGTAATTACAATTATCTCAGGGAGGTGAAAATATGGAATATGATGCTCGCTTCATGGGACGTATGATTAAATATGCCAGAGAAGCCAAAAATCTAACTCAAGATGATGCCGCAATAAAGCTTAATATTTCAGAATCATTTTACAAACAAATAGAACAAGGTACCGGAAATCCAAGTCTTCCGAATTTCTACTCAATTCTTAACTTTTATAATTTATCTGCTGATTCGCTTCTATTTCCTGGTGTTAGTGATCAAAATTCAACAGCAAACCAAATTATAAGAATTTTAGGAAGATGCAATGATTCTGAATTACGCTTCATTTTTGCTATGATTACTGCACTTATCAGTAATAATGATAATTCTTTAAAAGATGTTGCAACGCCAACACTTGAAGAACTCTATGCTAAATGTCTTGCTGAATTTACATATAAGGACTCTGAAAGTAAAAAGTAATACAAGAATACGCACAAAAAGAGTGACCCGTGTAATAACTTCTTACACAAGCCACTTTCTTTTATCATCTTATTGCATTAAATAAATCTCTAATAGCATAAAATATATCTGTTGAATATAAACCCATTGATATAGTACCTCCTTTTTCAATCTGAAGGTACTATACCAAAAAAATATAAGGTAAACGAAAAGCTGCATCCAAATGTCGTTTTTCGACATCGTAATGTAATTTTATAAAACACTCACTACAATATCCAACACAAATTTATTCTCTTCCGTCCATATCCTTACTTCTCAACTCCAACCTCAATTACAATAACTATAAGTTTAATTGCTTTTCAAGTGAACTTCAAATGTTGTCCCTTTTCCAGGCTGGCTACTAACCTCAATATTCCCACCATGTTCGCCAACAATCCACTTTACAAGTGATAATCCTAAGCCTGTTCCACTTCGATCTCTTGACTGATCAGCACGATAAAACCGTTCAAAAATATGATTTAGATGTTCTGGTTCTATTCCGATTCCATCATCTTCTATGATAATTATTAATTCATCTTCCCGTTTGACTGTATCCACCCAAACATGTCCACCAGCTACTCCATACTTGATTGCATTTTCCACAAAATTAAGCATCATATGCGTAATCAGACTTTGATCTGCTTTCACAAAAATCGGTGTATCAGTCTTATACATTAATTGTATTTTTTCATGTTCAGCCATATCTTCCAGCTGACCGATTACATTTTCTATTACCGCTGATATATCTATTTCTTCTTTTACCAATTTATATTTTCCTTCAAATCCTCTTGAAAGCATCAGAAGCTGCGAAATAATAGAATTCATCCTCTCACTTTCTTTGTGTATTACAAGGAGTGACTTTTCTAAATCCTCACTATTTTTTTCTGTTCCCAACTCAGCAAGTAGAGCTTCTGAATAAGCCATAATAATAGCCACCGGTGTACGAAGTTCATGGGATGCATCGGAAGCGAATCTTTTTTCTTTATCAAAAGATTCTTCCAATTTATCTAACATCTCATTAAAAGTTTCAGATAACTCTCCTACCTCATCATGACTTTCAACACCTGCAATTCGACTTGACAAATCACCTCTTCCAATTATCTTTGCCGTTTTTGTAATCTGATTGATAGGCTGTAATGCTTTTTTTGCTATAAATAAACCACCTACTATAGTAATTAGGAAATATGCCGGAACAGAAAATAAAATGATTAATTTAACTCTGTTCAACATTTTTTCCACGGAATTTAGAGAAATGAATACCTTGACTTGTGCAACTTCCAGTCCTTCTTTTGATATTGTTTCATCCATAACCAGCCATTTCTGACCCCCAGATTCAACTGTCCTTATTGTATCATCTTTATAAGATACCTCCATTAGTTGATTTATGGAACTATTTGAATAAATTAATTGATTATTCATGTTGAGTACAAAAGTTGGTCTACTGTCTGAAAGAATAATATTCTCATCCCAACTAACTATATTATTTTCAAATTCAATCCCTGTTGCAGCTGTTGACATCGTGCTTCGAAGAATACTTTTGGCATCACTATAAAAGGTGTTTGAAATTGAGTTATATAAGATTGGAATAAACGTAATTAATAATATAGCTGTTAAAAGCGTATACCACAGCATCATTTTAGTTCTGATTTTTATTTTTTTCATTGCTCACACCTCATTACATAACCAAATCCTCTAATTGTATGAATCAATTTTACATCAAAATCTTTATCTATCTTTCCTCTTAAATATCTAATATAAACGTCTACTATATTGGAGTCATATTCAAATTCATTATTCCATACATGATCTGATATTTGTGTTCTTGTTAATATACGTCCTTGATTTCTCATGAGATATTCAAGCAATGAATATTCCTTTGATGTAAGTAAAATGTTTTTCTCTCCTCTTGTAACCCAATGCTCATCAACATTCATTTTTAAGTCTTCTAATATTAGAATGTTCTCTTTGATTTCTCCTTGCCTTCGCATAAGTACACGTATTCTTGCCAATAACTCATTAAATGCAAATGGTTTTACAAGGTAATCATCTGCACCTGCATTTAGCCCTAAAACCCGGTCTTCTATACTGTCTTTTGCAGTCAGAATAAGTATATTGGACTTGTTGCCTTTTTCACGTAATTTTTTCATAAGCTCTATTCCATTTAATTTAGGTAACATCAAGTCAAGTATAATACAGTCATAAACAATTCCATCTGCATAATCAAAACCTTCCCGTCCATCAAAGCAACTGTCAACCTCATATCCTTCTGCGTGTAATCTTTTCGTTATTATATTTTGCAAAGAAACATCATCTTCTATTACTAATATTTTCATTTCATGTACCTCCTAATTATAGATACATTTTATCATAACCAAATTAAGATTAGATGAGAAAATATAATTTATTTCTCATCTTTTTCTCATTTTGGTAATGTATCATTCGTGTATAAGCTAATATTGTTCAAATAGATAAAGGAGGCATTTATATGTTAGTTACAAAGGAGTTAACAAAAAAATATCAAGACTTTACGGCGGTTGATAAATTGAATTTGACAGTAAAGGACGGTGCTATTTTCGGTTTTCTAGGGCACAATGGAGCTGGAAAAACAACCTCTCTTTCCATGCTGACTACACTGATTCTGCCAACTTCCGGCAGCGCAACTATTGATGGGTTTGATGTGGTAAAAGATAACCTGCAGGTAAGAAATCTATTAGGCTATTTACCTGAAAATGTCATGTTATATGGAGACTTAACAGCAAGAGAGAATCTTCAGTTTTTTGGAAAGCTGTCAAAGGTTAAAGATGTAAATAAGAATATAGACGAAGTTCTAAATATGCTGAATTTTACTGAGTGGACTGATAAAAAAGTAAAGACATTTTCCAAAGGTATGCGTCAGCGAATAGGAATTGCCCAGGCAATTTTACACAAACCCAAAATACTATTTCTTGATGAACCAACATCCGGATTGGATCCACAGGGTACTAAGGATATTCGAAATATACTTCTTAAGATTAATGCAGAATGGGGAACAACAATCTTTATGAATACCCATCTGTTATCTGAAGTCACTAAAATATGTACTGACATAGGAATCATCAGCCATGGGAATTTATTGGTTTCAGAGTCTCTTTCAAACTTAAAAGAAAATTTTAAAGATGCCAAATCCTTGGAAGAGATTTATTTCTCAATTGAAGGAGGTGTAAATAATGAATAGTATTGCCGTTTTTGCAAAAAAAGAGTTTAAAACCGCTTACAAAGATAAAGTCTTTTTGGTTATCGTACTGCTATTCCTGCTTATGTCCATTGCCTCTGTATACATTGGTTCCACTACAAAAAGTGCAGAGATGCAAGCATATCAGGACATTGTTTCCATGGCCCAGTCACAAGGAAGTGCAATCCCTACAGCACCTGAAATTTATCCCCTTGCAATATTAAGTAACATTATCGAATATGTCACTATGATCGGTGCAGTTCTGGCAATATTTCTTGGTTTTGATGCCTTTAGTGGTGAACGGGAGAATGGAACTTTACGGCTATTACTGACAAGGCCCTTTTATCGCGATCAGATAATAACCGGTAAACTGGCCGGAGCCGGAATGATTATTGGGGCTTTACTAAGCGTAACTCTGCTATTCAACCTAGGACTTTTTACCGCAGCAACGGGTATGATTCCTAATTTAAGTGAAATACTCCGTCTGGCTCTGTTCATGGTTCTTGCTTTTGTATATATGATGTCTTTTTATATAGCAACCTTGTTTGTTTCATTAAAGACAAGGGATAGGGCATTTGGCTTTCTGATCATGATGATTGTATGGATTTTTATAAGCTTTGTAATACCGCAGCTTGCAGATACCCAGAGGAATTTTGCCTATGCACTTAGTTCAATATCAAGTACCGTAACCCAAGTTCCAACCGATACTGCTATTTCAAGAACAATTGAACTTTTTTCTCCTGCTGTACAATTTAAAAACATCAGCAATGATTTGCTCCAAGTCGTATCTAATACTGCATTAGTTAGTGTTTTTAGTATTATCAAGAAGGATATCTTAGGGCTTGTCACTATCATGCTACCAACCATTATTTTTCTTATATTTTCATATACATCCGTGCAAAAGGAGGATGTCTTATGAAAACTAACACAACTATTTTTTCTGTTCTTTTTTTACTTACCTTAGTTTTTAGTTTTATGCAAAAGGATATTCAGGTGTTTGCAAGCGAAGTGCCAAGTATTACAAGCAATTATGAGATGGTTCCTGGTGAGTCCACCAATGCACGAATATCTTTGGAAAACATGGATACTGTGCCGCATACTTACACCTTAAACTTTGGTCAATTACCTGAAGGATTTAATGGATACTTTTCTCTGGATGGTAAAGTAATCAACAGCATTACTATATCTGCATCACAAAAAAATCTTATTAATTTTTTTATCGATGTGCCACTAAATACAAGTGCTACCAATATGTCTATTCCTTTAGAAATCATACGCGATGATGGTGTTAAAGAATCCCTATCTGTATCTTTTACACTTAACCCAAATTATGCTCTTTCTATTTCTAGCAGCATACAGTCAATCAAAGCAATAAATGGAGATAGTATAATGCTTGAAATAGGTGTTACAAACACAGGGAATAAAGACCTGACTGACCTCAGTTTGCAGGTAGATCCACCCTATAAATGGATTGTTGAGAATGTAGATCCTACAAACTTAACCCTTAAGCCCGGAGAAAACAGTCTCTATAAATTGAAGGTTACAATTCCAACTTCTGGGCAAGCAGGTCAATATCCAATTAATATAAGTTGCACGAATTCGGATGTGACCAGCAATAGTATTTCTATCCCAGTCAATGTATCAACCAGTGTAAATTATTTTTGGTGGATTACTGGAATCATTGGAGTATTGCTGATTTTTACAATCCTATATTTCAAAAAACATGGAAGGAGGTAATAAAATGAGTCCAATGTTAGTCGTTATAAAAAAAGAAATAACAGATGCCTTAAAAAACAAATTATTTCTTATCATTCTTGGCATGCTGCTTTTATTGACAATTGTGTCTGTTGTCCTTGGTTCCTATCAGGTAAAAGTAAGTTTAGATAGTTATAATCAGTCTATTAGTTTTTTAAAATCCCTTGGGAAAACTAATTTTCCGGCGGCACCTAACTTAAATCCTTTATCTTCTTCTAAGAGTTTTGTTAATTATATCGGACTTTTAGGGGCACTTTTGGCTATGGTATTAGGTAATGCATCGGTGGTAAAAGAAAAAAGAAGTGGCACTTTAAAGCTCATATTATCCCGACAAATCTTTAGAGACACTTTTCTAAATGGAAAAGTGATAGGAAATATGATATTACTTTTTGCAATCACATTTGTCACATCAATTATTACTTTAGTTTCAGTAGTTGTGATCAGTAGTGCACCCATATCATCTGGTGATATTGTAAGAATGTTTTTATTTTTCTTAATGTCCTTTTTATATATGACATTTTTTCTGGTTCTTGGTATTTTCTTGGCAGTTTTGATACCAAATGGAAATAAAGCACTGCTGATTACTGTCATTATATGGCTTGTTATTTCATTTATACTACCACAAATTGGTGATACCATGGACATGGATAACCAATTGCCTGGAGGCTTCTTTTCCTCAATGGGAATGAACAAAGCCGATACACAGAAAGTCCTTGATCATTTTAAGTTCTACGAAACTACCCGGGATGGGATTGAACAAATGTCACCGACAAAACATTATGAAAGAGTAGGCTTTGCTTTACTTAACATCAAACCAGGCTTTGAACAAAATACAGCCTTAGAAGTTTTATCAATAAAATGGATCGATGTTTTAGGTCTACTAGCACCAAGTATTATTTTATGGCTTTTGGCCTATATGGTCTTTTTGAAACGTGAAAACATTTATCAAGAATAATGGAGGAAATTAAAATGAAAAAATCAATTTATGCAATTATTTTAACTTTAGTACTAGGAATCACTCTGCTATCAGGCTGTGGTCAGACAAGCACAACAACTTCAACAGATCAATCTGCTAAAACAGTTACACCGGATACTGCTTCACAAGGAACCGATGAGGATGGTGATGGTATTCCTGATACGGTTGAAAAAACTTATGGGACGAATCCTCACCTTAGCGATACCGACGGAGATGGAACAAATGATAAAGATGACACATCCCCATTATTCACAGATAATCTTATAAGCGAGACAAGTACAACTGCTCTTCCTGTTAAAATCACAGATTCCAGAGTTGAAGACAACGCAACTGCTGATCACTTGGAAATTACATTTGTTAATAATGGGACAAAAGATCTTAGTAACTTTGATATTTACTACACAATTACTGATAAGGTAAATACCGATCAAGTAGAAAGTTATTATCAAAAATTAGATGGCTTAACAGTGAAAGCAGGTGAAACAGTTACGCTACACTTTGATAACGATTTATCTCAAGCAGGACACTATTATGGTAATATGAACGGTCTTTATGGAACCTCTGCCAACGGCTTGACTTTCGCAGTACAACTACATGCTGCCGGATATCAGCCTGCTTCCTTCAATGTTGAAAAAGCTGATGGAACTGCTGAAGTAGCCGATTAATCTTTCCAGTTTATTATTAAAATGCACTGTCAGATTGATTTATGTCTGGCAGTGCATTTTGTTTATTTTATAAAAATATTATAATAAAACCGCATTGGTACTCTATACTATTTTAGTATAGAGCTAATATTGTAAGGTATCAAAAGTTTTGATATCTCTTGTTTATTCTGATTTTCTTATTTTTTCTCTCTTTTTGATAAATAGAAATGCTGCTATTACAAAAATAGCACCTAAGACAATTACTGTGATTTTAGTATACACATCGGTGCCAGCTACAATTTTATCCCATGATGCTCCTGCAGTTACTCCAAGATAAACTAATATGATATTCCATACCAAGGATCCAATTGCAGTCATAAGTAAGAATATGCCTAATCTCATCTTAGCCATACCCGCAGGAATTGAAATTAAACTTCTAATCACTGGGATACAGCGACAAAATAAAACTGTACTTTTACCTTTATGATTAAACCAATCACAAGCTTTAAATACATCTTCCTTTTTAAAATGAAGTATCTGACCAATTTTTCCATCAAGGATTTTTCCAAGACGTTCAGGTGAAATTACCCTACCTACGCCATACAATACAATTGCACCTAGCAATGAACCGATCGTAGCTGAAATTATTACTCCCCAAACACTTAAAGTTGTGTATGTTGTCATAAATCCCCCAAAGGTCAGAATAACCTCGGATGGAATGGGTGGAAAAATATTCTCTATTGCTATTAGTAGTGTAATCCCGATATAGCCAAATTGATTCATAATATCAATAATCCAGTTTTCCATAATTATTTTCTCTCTTTCTGTTATACTGCAAACACTCCTTCTACATCAAAAGTAAAAGAGTCCCCATTACCATTAAACATAGACCAAACAGCGATTTTTTTGTTAATTTTTCTTTTAAAAACAGATAGGAAAATGCGATTGTTATTATAATGCTCAGCTTATCAATAGGTACTACAATACTTGCCTGCCCATCCTGTAATGCCTTATAGTAGCATAACCATGATAAACCTGTAGTAATTCCTGAAAGGCATATGAAAACGATGCTTTTTCTATCAATTTTAGTTACTTCATTTTGTTTTCCGATAACGAATACAACAACCCAAGCCATTATTAAGACTACAATCGTACGAATTGCTGTTCCAAGATTTGAATCTACTCCCTGAATTCCGATTTTCCCGAGTATGGATGTAAAACTTGCGAGCACAGCCGAAAAAACTGCATATATCATCCACTTATTTCCTTCTGCATTGCTGACTGCAACATTTTTTCTCGTTATCATCAAATATGTGCCTATGCTGATTAAAATCATAGCAATAATCTTATAAATGGTTATGTTTTCACCCAAAATAATAAATGCTAATATCATTGTCATCACTGTACTGGATTTATCAATCGGGGTTACTTTGTTCACATCCCCAATTTGGAGAGCCTTAAAATAACAAAGCCAGGAACCTCCGGTTGCCAACCCTGACAGAATTAAAAAAATCAGCGTTTTGCTGTTGATATTTCCAATCGTATTCTGAGCCCCAACTACAAAAACCATAATCCATGAAAAAATCAGAATCACAACTGTACGGATTGCCGTCGCGACATTAGAATCCGTATTTTTAATTCCTATTTTCGCTAAAATAGCCGTTATTCCAGCAAATAATGCTGAACCAAATGCAAATAATACCCACATATCTTACACTCACTTCCCAAAGTCGACTTGATACATCATGATAAATAGCTTCCTGCGATATATACTATCACAAGAAGCTTTTTATCAACTATACTTAATTATAACTTTTTTAATCATAAATTCAAATTCATTGGTTATTTATTTGCACTGTTTAAGGCACTGAGGGAATCGTTAATGGATGATGTACATTTGCTATTATCAGGATTACTTGACCTTGTTGATGCCAGTACACTATCTATTGTTCCGTCAATTTGTGACCAGGTTTCTTTGTCAATTTTCTGTAACTTCGCTGCCTGAGTATCCCATTCATGTTCCAAGTCGTCTGCACTAGTTTTTGCTGCAGCAAAGTTGTTTGAATTAATATCGTTTTGTATATCATTTTCAATTGTAATAAAATCCGTTACTAGTCCTTTTAATGTAGTTTGTGACGAATCTGTTTGCTGTGATATCCTGTTGTTGAAATAGAAATAACTCGATAAACCTACAACCAGGAAAACACATAATACCGCAATTGTTTGTTTTAATACGTTTTTATTACCTTCCTTTATTTGTTGTGCTTCAACTACTTCATTTTTAGGTTTAATATCACATTTTGTAATAACAAGGAAAATAATTATTCCTAAGATTGCGCTAAGAAAAATCATACTAGTAATAGTTGCCCCTAAGCCTAACCCGCCATATTTTGATGGCTGAGATAGGAAATCCCCAAGTGATGCTCCAAGTGGACGAGTAAAAATATATGCAGCCCAAAATGCCAATACTGCATCAAGTTTAAATAATTTATATACTAAAAACACACATACTATGATACTTGCGACAATGATTCCTGTAGGCAGATATCCCAGACCAAGCTTTTCAGAATATAAGTCGCCTACTGCTGTACCAAGTGCAAAGGTAAAAAGAATGGTGAGCCAATAGAACCCCTCTCTCTTTCTTGTGTAAATAGAATGGATCGAGAGTGTCTTTTCATTAAGATACCAAAACAGAAAAGTTAATAGTAATAGTATACTGAATGCGATTGTACTTAGTTCAAGAGGAACTCCCATCCCATCTGTCAAATTATCAGTGACTAAGGTTCCAAATACGCTGATTAGGACAACTGTTAACCAATACAGTCCCGGGATATATTTCGTTGCTCTAAATTGAAGATAAACTACAATAAAAAATGCTATTCCCATTATGATTGTGGTATTTATTAATCCTACTCCAAGATTTTCATTTATAAAATCCGAAAATGTTTCTCCTACCGTTGTACATAGAATCTTAATGATCCAGAAAAAAATAGTAACCTCTGGTACTTTGCTAAGTATAATTTTAGCTTTGTTTTGTTCTACTAAATTCATATTAATTATCCTTTCTACTCAATGATTTTTATTATTTCTTCTATTTTATCATTATGATACACCGCACTACCGGTTTAGTTTTATAACTTTTATTTGTATTTCCGTCATTAAAAAACACCCTATTACATTTATCTATGTTGTGATATTAGACTTTAATTTCACTTCCTTTTCTTTTGGAATAAACTTCTTGTCAATGCAGAAAACCAATAAACCAATCGTTACTCCTATTAATCCTGCTCCCAGTACATCACTAGGAAAATGCACATATAGATATAGTCTTGAAAACGCAATCAGAATCGCTAAAGGAATTGCGATATAACCAAATTTTTTATTACTCAAGGTGAGTATCGTAGCCGCAATCACAGATGCTAACGTGTGACCTGAAGGAAATGAATAGTCTAATGGGTTTGCAATCAACAGTGCCACGGAATGATCAATCCAGCAAGGTCTTGACCTTGCTATCAGGTTTTTCAAAAAGACATTACCGACCATAACCCCTAACACCAATCCAACAAGCAAGATAATTCCATATCTTCGATATTGTTTTGTAGCTATTAGTACAACTCCAACCAATATCCAGATTGTCCCTCCATTACCCAATTCAGTGATTTTAGGCATCAAGTAATCTAAAATAGCGCAGGTTAAAGTATTATGAATCCAATGTAGCACTGCCCAATCATAATTTGAAATTATTTCCAACATTTCATCTGCTCCTTATTTTAATTACTTGTAATCAACTCGTTGATTAATTTTTCGTTATAGAGATTCTGACATTCTTCACTGAGCAATAATGTATTTAGGACATTCAGGCAAACATTCAAGATAAAATTACAATCATTAATAGAGCCTTGCTCCGCAAGATCATAATTACCAGATTCTATTAATCCTCAATATCAACACTATAGAAACTACCACTAACTGCATCCATGTCCGCCTCATATTCAACTGAATTTGCACTACATTCGATTTTATATATAGGTGTCATAGCCTTCGTTTCACTATCAGCTTCTTCTGAATTATCAGAATTCTGAGTGTCTCCCATAGAACCCTTTCTTTCTTGCTCATCTACATCATTTTCGTGATTCTTAGAATCTTTTTCATGATTCCAGAATGAGTGCTCATGATTAGCTTCATTCTCTTCCAAATAGCTCAAACTGATATTATCAAAAGTGATATTTGACGCATCAACTCCAATTTGCTCACTGACTTTTGTCTTGACATCATTCTCACTAATAAGAGTGAGATTATTCAATTTTACCTGCGCTTGAATCATTTTTGTTTCTGCCTGTCTCACCTTTGTTTCCTGACCTTGCTCATGTTTTTCAAGTGCAAATGCAGCTCCTGCGCCTATAATCAAAAGAATAACTAAAACAATACCACCTCTCTTAAGTATTTTTTTGTAACTTCCATTCTTCCACTTTTCTTTAAATCCACTTGTTGTATCCTTTACATTTTCAATCTTCTTGTTCATTTCTTCGTTCATACTATTTACCTCCTATTTGCATAATTCTATTATTGCTTCTTAAAATGAATACAACATGAATTCATTTATTTTTTCATTCTAATTCAAGCAATTATTTTCATTACTGTTGGTAACTCTCTTTCAGAATTATCTGTTTACATCATTACCTATATTATCCTTGTTAAAAATAAATACTAGATGAATTAACAAAAGCACCAGCAGTTCTGATATGCCAGTGCTTTAAAATCTAAAATTTTATGATTTTACTATAGGAAATGATACTGTAAATATGCTTCCTCCATTTTGCTTTGTTTTGACATTGGCATCACCATCATGTATCTGCATGATTTTTTTAACCATTGCCAAACCTAATCCAAATCCAGTATTTGATTCTTTATTTCTCGAATAATCAACCTGATAAAATCTCTCCCATATTCTATTTTGATTTTCTTCTGCTATACCTGGTCCATCATCCTCCACTGAAAGATAACCGAATTGCTGATTTTCTCTTAATGAAATAATGATCTGAGTGGATGTAAATTTAAGAGCATTTGTAAATAAGTTGTCAAACACCCTCTGTACCATCATCTTATTCCCATATATAAAAATATCTCCTTCAATCCGCTCTATTAACGATAATTCATTGGCTTCAGCTAAACTTCTGTAATCTACACTCATGGAACGTAACGTCTCTGAAAGATTGAATTCAATTTTTTCAACCTCCATGGTTCTATCCATTCGGGATATTTCCAATAATTGATTTACCAACTTTGACATCCTTTTTGATTGCCTTGAAATAATCTGAAATGAATTTTTAGCTTCTTCAAGACTTTCAATATGATTTTCCCCATACTGACTTTCTGCTAAAATTACAGATATTGGAGTTCTGAGTTCATGCGACACATCTGTGGTAAATTGTTTTTCATGCAAAGAAGCTTCCTCCAACGAATCCAACATTTCATTAAAAGCATACGCCATCTGATGAATTTCATCATTGCCTTCCTCAAGTTTGATTCTCTTCGTTAAATCATAATTATTTCCAATTTCAATTGCAGTCTTGCTTATTCTTTTAACAGGTTTAAATGCTAGTTTTATAATCATGTATCCTCCTAAAGAAATAATAATTAATATCATCGGGCAAATGACCAAAAGAGCAATTGAAATCATAGAGAGTTTGTGTTTTAATCCATTTACGGAAATGATACCTCTAATCCAGTCCCCCTGATACTTGCCAGCAGATATTTGCGAATCATAATAAATATATTGACTCTCTCCATTTGAATATTCCCTTACTACGCTCTCACTAAAAGTTGGTTCTATATTGAAAGAATCTGGAGTTTTTCCATCTTGCAAATTTCCGTCTGCATCATAAAATAACAATAATACACCTTCATCATATGGCTCATAGGCTTCTTCTCCTGTCACAATATCATTTACAGCTTTTTTTAAATCCTGTTCGCTCATACTTACTGCATAACTATTCGAAACTAAAAAAGAAACAACAACTAACATTGTTAATAGAATTAATAAAAAAGTGGTATACCATACCGTCACTTTAATTGTAATAGGAAGGCGGTTAATCATTTTTGTCACTTTCATCTGTCTGATTTTCTTCTGTATTTCTAATAACATAACCTAGCCCCCTTTTTGTATAAATCAATGGCTTGGAATTTTCCAAATCTATTTTTTTTCGAATATTTTTTATTAGCACATCAATCAAATTGGATGCACCTTCATAATCAAAATCCCAGACATGGTCTTGAATTTGTTGTCTTGTCAATATATGATCCCTATTATTCATTAGATATTCCAAAATCTCATATTCTTTTGATGTTAAATTAATTTCACTTCCCGATCGTACCACTTTCTTTTTTGCTAAATCAAGAATCAAGTCATCCACTCTAATTTCATTGCTTACATGACCATATACCCTGCGTGTCATTACCCGTATTCTTGCTAATAATTCCTCAAATTCAAATGGCTTAACAAGATAATCATCTGCACCACTATCAAGACCAGACACTTTATCCTGTAAACTGTCTCGTGCTGTAAGTAAAAGTACTGGTGTTTGGTCATTGTTTGATCTAATCCTTTTTAAGAATTCATAGCCATCCATAATCGGCATCATAATGTCCAATATAATTGCATCATAAACCGTCACCTGCATATACTCAAGTGCTTCCATACCGTTATAACATGAATCTACCCCATACCCATTCTTTTTTAAATGCTTACTTAATGCATTATTTAAATCATGTTCGTCTTCAATAATCAATAGTTTCATCTACATCACCTCTTTGTTATTATATCCCGTTGAAATGAATCTCAAATGAATTCTGTAAACCAAACATTACTTTCTTAGTTAAACAAGTAATATACCTTTGATACTTCCTTAGTCTTGATATAAGTACCTTGTTACTCGCGATATCTATTTCTTAATATTATCATTTTTGCTCTTTATAATAAAGTCATTATAATACACGGTGTATATTTTATTAAACAATTTCGTCAAGACAACGGGATTATGATAATAATTCTCGTAAAAAAAGAGGTATGTTGCTTACATACCCCTCATCAATTTTAGCTTGTATTTGAAAATGTAGTGTTGGACTTCTACCACACCGCTTCATTTATTTAGCACTATCGCTTGGACACCTTGTTTCACTAATTCGAAAACTCTACTCTCAATCATTCTTAAAATGCTCGCAGAGCTTATAGTATTCCAGTTCTCCCTTTGCATTGGTTATCGTGGTGTGAATTTGTACATTGTTTATTTAACAAAGGTATTTAATTGACCAATAATACCCTGCAATATCTGCTGAAACTTTCAAGACACAATTCCCTCAAATATAAAGTAAGTCCTTTTATTAAATGTCAAAACCTACATCATTTAATAATTTTCTTTACTAGTTTCACAAGTTCATACCACAATACAGCTGCAGCTGCGATTCCTACTGCACCAAATAACTGACTAGCTGATAATGGTTCAAATTTTAAGAAATGGTTAACAGGTGTATAGAGGATAATAAGCAGTCCAAAGACCGTGAAAATATTAACCGCCCACATTACCTTATCCTTTGCAAGACGAGCAATCGATTGAAACGCAAAATCGTGATCCGAGCTATTAACCTGAACCAAAAATAGATTAGAAAGCATAATAATTGCAAGACCCATTGCACGAGCTAATGGTGCATTATCCGGATTGCCACCAAGTGTGGTAAAGTAAGCGCCAAAAGAAGCTGCAAAAATAACAAGTCCTTGAATAATACTTTTAATAAATATGCCAGTATTTAACAGTTTCTCTTTCGGATTGCGCGGTTTCCTATCCATAATGTCTGTTTCAGCGGGTTGACGCTCTAAAACGATGGAACAGGTTGGATCTATAATCAATTCCAGCAAAACAACATGAAGAGGAAGAAGAAGAATCGCTGCAGGAGTTATTCCTAAAATTGGAGCTAAAAGGGATGCAAATGCTATCGGAATATGAATTGTGAAAACATATCCAACTGCCTTCCGGATATTATCGTAAATTCTTCTACCATCTTTCACCGTTTCAACGATGGTTGTAAAATTGTCATCCATTAATATGAGATCAGCGGCTTCTCTCGATACTTCACTGCCACGTTTACCCATTGCAATACCGATATCCGCATATTTAAGTGCTGGTGCGTCATTTACACCATCACCTGTCATAGCTACAATTTCTCCGTTTTCTTTAAAAGCTTTCACAATACGCATTTTGTGTTCTGGAACAACTCGGGAGAAAATACTTACATCCTTAACTTTTTCTCGAAGTTCTTCATCGCTCATTTCATTCAGCATATCACCTGTAATAATATGATCACTGTTTGGCATTCCTATTTTCTTTGCTATTGAGGCTGCCGTAATGCCATTATCACCGGTTATCATAACTACACGAATACCTGCTCTGTTACATACCGCAATATCGTTTTTTACACTTTCTCTTGGTGGATCTGCCAAACCAATAAGTCCAAGAAGTGTCAGGGAGCAATTGGTGATTTTATCCGGTATCTCCTTGTCACTTTGAGGTCTCATAGTTGCAACCGCGATAACTCTTAGTCCTTCCTTGGACATTTCGGTAATTTTTTGTTCAGTAATATCTCTATCCGCATCTGAGATATTACAAACAGTCAAAATTCGCTCCGGTGATCCTTTGGCGGCAATGATGATTTCACCGTTTCTACGCCATACATGGCCCATCATTTTAAGTTCGTTTGTAAAAGCATACTCTGTAATAAGCTCTCCACCAAATAAATGCTCCTTCGAAATCCCTTTACTGTCACAATAGCTTAACATTGCTTTTTCCATTGGATCGTAAGCATCGGTTTCGCAACCAAGTCCCATAGTTTCGATAAGAGAATGTGTATCTTCGTTCAGTGCCCAGTTATTTTGTACTGTCATCTGATTCATTGTTATTGTTCCAGTTTTATCCACACATAATACTGATACTGCACCAAGTGTCTCAACAGATGGTAGTCTACGGACTAGAGACTGTTTTTTTGCCAAACGCCAAGCTCCCATAGAAAGAAACACCGTTAAAATAACAGGAAATTCTTCCGGTATCATAGCCATTGCAAGTGTAATGCCTGATAAAATACTTTCAATAATCCGTTCCCCAAAAACATGATCCGGAATGTTAAAGTAGGTAAAAACACCTACAAGTACAAACAGTACCGCCGCAATTCCTGCACAAATCTTAACAAGACTTCCTGTTTGTTTTTGAAGTGGAGTATCTTCTTGTGGTGCTGAGGCTACATTTGCTCCAATTTTGCCGTATTCGGTGGTTGCACCAATTTTATCAACCAATACAGTTGCTGTTCCTTGTGTTACCAACGTTCCCGCATAGCAATAATCCTTACGCCAATAGTCATTCGTTGGCTCTGCGTTTTCTTTAGTAATCTTCCAAACACCTTCTGCCTCTCCAGTAAGAGAAGATTCATCTACGCAAAGGTCACTGCATTTTATCACAGTACCATCAGCTGGGATTTTCACTCCCTCGTAAATCATCATCAAGTCACCAGGTACAAGGTCAGAACTTGCAATTACCGTTTCTTTTCCATCACGGATAACCGTGACATGCGGAGCAGATAAATCTTTTAATGCGTTTAAAGTTTTATCCGTTTTCCATTCTTGAATAACATCAATGCTGATAATACCTATAACAAAAATCAACATGATAGCGCCATCCCTTGGCTCTCCAAGGATAAAATAAATAACTGCAGCAACAATCAACAACAAAAACATAGGCTCGCAAATGATATGAAATACCTTCTTAATGAAGCTTTCTTTCTTTTGCGGCGTTAATTCGTTTTTGCCATATTTGTCCTGCAGTTTCTTAGCTTCGGCGGAGCTTAGTCCCGCCATGTTTTGTTTGTAGTCTGTCATAAAAGTTACCTCCGTTTAGCCTTTTTGGCATTCGATTGATAGCTCTATGGCACTCCATTCAAGTTCATTTGTTCCTTTTGGTATAAAAAAAACACACCTATGGAACATACTACTGTCCCACAGATGTGTATAATATCACAATCTGTTGCCACACTTGGTAGCCCAGCCCCATGACCTTGATACAAATAAGGTTCATCGCCTGCTCAGTTTGTACTGTTGATCTCGCATTTCATATCAGAAATGTAATGCAGTGCAAAGAGTTTTTTTATACTAACACATTAACCTTAAATTGTCAACATCCAAAGTTTAATAGATAGCGTAATTTATCCAAAGTTTAATAGATAGCGTAATTCATCGTCTCCCCTCATTAATTAAAATAGTGAACTTCAAAAAGCACTCACCACAATATCCAATACAAATTTATCCTCTTCTGTCCATATCCTTACTTTCCCATTATTTCGCTTTACACATTCCGTAAGATTTTGTATTCCAAATCCATGGTTTCTTCTATCCGTTTTTGTGGTTTTTAGGCATACTGGACCTTTTGCAATTGAATTGGATATTAAGACCGCTAGAAAGTCTTGATGTAAACCAATCGATACCTCAATCCATCGATTCATTTCCATTTTTTCACAAGCATCTATTGCATTATCAAGAGCATTCGCAAAAATAGTGCAAATATCATAATCATTTATTAACATTGGCGCATGAATAATTCCTTTTACTTTTAAAACGATATTCTTCTCTTGGCATCTACCCATCTTTTCATTTAGTATTGCATCAACAATTCCATTTCCACTGCTAATAACAGGCTTGATATCTTCAATATGTTGTGACACATCTTCAATGTAACTTCTCGCCTGATCATGTTTTTCTTCCTTTATAAGGTTTAATATTACTTGTACATGATTTTGAATATCATGGCGAAACCTTCTAGTATCTTTATCAATTTCTCGAAGTCTCTCGTAATAATTTTTTTGACTTTCGAGCCTCTTTTCATTTACCGCATTAATGTTTTTATATTCCTTTGCGTTCATGATAACGCAATAAAAAATCAGGCTGATAACACTTAATAGCATTGCCAAAATAACAACTGCCAGTAATAGAATACTAGGGAAGCTTCCTGTTTGGTTATTGCCAATAGCTACAAAAAACACTCCCATAATTCCTATATTCAGAAACAGTACTCCTACTTCTATTAATATGAATGATTTTTTATGTCCAAAGTTCTTCTTGTAAAAGGTGATATCCCTCTTATTGCAACACGATGCTATAACAAAAACCATTATCAAACTAAACACAGAAGCTCCTATGTTTTTCGTTTGCAAATATGAATTGCTTCCACCAAATATCATATTCATGAGTGAACCACTAAAATAATCAATTTCACAAATCCACACATAAGCAATAATGGATAATAAAAAACTTTTCACATGCCATATTCCAATGATGATCTGCAGAACAATTAATATGATTGGTAAATAAAGTATGTACAAAAACCCCTCTGGTAAAATAGTTTCTGCCATCATTAAACTACTTGGCACTAAAAGCAAAGCGAATACAGATCTTAAACCAATTGACTTTTTTTGGAATCCAATCACATAGTATGTAATCAAACACTCCTTAGCTAAATCAAGCAAACAACACAAGGTGTGATACAAAATAATATTAGTTTGCATCTGCTCTACTCCTTATGTAATCATAAAATGAATCCTTGAAGTGATTTTTCTTTAATCGACTCACTTTAACTTTTTCTTCATTTCTCATAACAACTTCTTTTTTGTCTATTTTAGAAATATAATCCATATTTAAAATATAACTTTTATGAGAATTATAGAATTGAAACATTGCTAATTCATCAATCATTTTATTAAATGAAATGGATGATCTTGCATAGGTATCCATCGTCCGAATACCACAACCTCTAGATTGTGCTTCCACATATAGAATTTCCGACGCACGTACAATTCTTTCTCCCTGTTCATCAGCAACCACAAATCTTTTATCCCGTTCAATATCTGTAAGCGCTGACTGAATAGCCTCTTCAAAGTGACCTTGATTGATTGGTTTTGTCAAAAAACGAAATGCTCTTACCTTAAAGCCATTGGGCATCTCTTCAATGTGCGATGTCAAAAAAATAATTCTAGTTTCTTTTTTATTTGGGTACTTCATTGCAAGTTCTAACCCATTCTCATTTACTAATTCAATGTCTAAAAATAAAACATCAAATACAATTGCTTCTTTTAAAAGTGCTTCCCCTGTTGTATAAATATGTATCCTACTTTCAACATCCCTTTTCAAAAGAAAATCTGCTACTCTTTGCCTGATTATATTACAGACACCTATCTGGTCATCACATATACCAATTTCATACATGGCAACTTAACCTCCCCTTCGTATACAAAATTAATCGTCCCCTATAATGCTTTGATACTCAAACTATATTTCTAATTATACAAAAATAAATACAACAAGGCAATTTATTTATTGACGTTTATTATAGACTCCCCTATAATGAACCCATAACTGTCGCACCCCCAAAAGGTGTGGCAGTTTTTGCGTTTATTTACGCCTTAACCGGCAAGATGAGTTTTTAACAAGCAGCCTATGCTGCTAAAACTCGAATTCTCCCTTCGGGAAGAATTCAGATAATAGCAAGCACTGGATATGTTCCCACACATCCCCGATTTCACCATTTCTTCCTGACGGAAAAATAGTTGCAATCTTGCTTGCAAGGGGATAACTCCCCCTGTCCCCCTTCTTCAAAAATTCTACACGCCGGATACGGCATATTATTGTTAAAACATAGCGCTTATGTTTGCAGAAAGGATATCAAAATGAGTAATAGAACAAGGCAAAATGAACTTAAAATATTTCTAAGTGATGATGAAAAATTTATCCTAGAAGAAAAACATAAGCTGTCTGGAATGCAAAGTCATTCCGCATTTATCAGGCACCTTATACTATACGGATATGTATATGATGTGGATTATTCTGACCTACGAGAATATAACACTCTCCTATCTAAAATCGGAAATAATTTGAATCAAATTACAAAGCGGGCTAACACTACCGGACATCTATATTATGAAGATATTAAAGAAGTAAAGGAGTTGATGAATCAGGTATGGCATACACAAAAATCCATGCTATCAAAGCAACCGTCCATAAAGCAATAGCATACATCTGTAACCCTTCTAAAACAGATACTTCCATCTTAATAACTTCCTTTGGATGTAGTCCGGAAACTGCACATTACGATTTCAAATTTGCATTATCAAAGACAAACCAAAGCTATGAAAAAAAAGCATTTCACATGATCCAATCATTTCTTCCCGGAGAGGTTTCTTATGAAGAAGCTCACCAGATTGGAATGGAGTTTGCTGATAAATTATTACAAGGAAAATACAACTATGTTCTGACCACCCATATTGATAAAGGTCATGTCCATAACCATCTAATTTTTTGTGCTGCAGATAACGTCGAACACAAGAAATATAATGACTGCAAAAAAACATATTATAATATCAGACATCTAAGTGATGAACTATGTCAGGAACATAATTTATCTGTCATCACTCCCGGTAATGAGCGTGGTAAAAAACATAATGAATGGGATGCAAATAAGAATAATACCTCATGGAAATCACAGCTTAAACTGGATATTGATGATGCTATTCAATCCGCAAAAATCTATGAGGATTTTCTTACCATCATGCGTGTAAAGGGATATGAAATCAAAGGGGAATCATTAGCAGAAACTGGAACAAAATATATCTCATTCCGTCCGTTAGATAAAGAAAGATTCATACGAGGAAGTGAACGTTCTCTAGGTATAGATTATACAAAAGAACGTATTAAGGAGCGTATTACTATTGGAATACAATTACCTTTTAAAAAGAAAGTTTCTTTTCCAAATAGGGATGATTCCAAACGTAAGCTTATCGATACCAATCATGATAAATTTAGTGACAACTCTGGTCTACAGCATTGGGCAGATATTCAGAATCTAAAGATCGCTGCAAGTAGTTATCGTTTGGCAGGTTCTGTTGCAGAATTGGAAGATAAAATACATACAACAACTGCTACTACAAAGGCTGCTAAAGAATCCATTGTTAAAACAGAACATCGGATGAAAAAGCTTGCTGAAATCATCAAATATGTGGACCAGTACCAAGAAAATAAGAAGTATAATTATCGCTATGAAAAATCCAAAGATCCCGATGCATATCTTCGTTCTCACGAAAGTGAATTGCTTCTATATGGTGGTGCTAAACGTATACTTGCGCGATTTGGAATTAACGAAAAATCTATAGATATCGAAGAGTTAAAAGGTGAATACCAAAAACTCTCCGAACAGAAAAATGACTTCACACAGATATATAAAGCCAATGAAAAAGAACTCAAAAAACTGAATCAGGAAATAGAAAATATCAATCAATATCTCAATCCATCTATCATAAATAAACAAGTGCAAATTAAGAGGGATACACGACAACTTTAACTTATTTAAAAAACACCATGATATACAAAATCTAGAAAATTTATCTTATTTACTAGTATTTATTATCTTTAAATTCTAGGTTTTGTATTCATTTTATATTGATTATGCATTATATGAAATTTCGAAAAAATTTTTCGTTATCATGTAAGTATCATGTCTATCCCTCTATTTTTTTTCTTAAGCAATTTACTATCTGTTGTCAGTTCATCAAAAAACTTCGCATCTTTTAGTTTTTCTTTGTATATTTCTTTATCACTTAAGCTTCCTGTTATTACGATTTGACCATTGCACTCTTCACTTATTGCCTCTAAATATTTTGCAAATCTATAATCATCAAGATCTTTATCTTTGGGTGAATCAAGCAGTAAAATTCCCAAATGTGCATTTTTTTCATTATCTGTTGCAGTATTAAATAGCGCCAATATGTATGTTAACCTTATTGCAACTTTTAAGCTAGCCGATGCGACAAGACTAATTTTATTATTATCAATAAGTGGCATGTAATTATCATCAAATCCACATGCAGTAATTTCCTTAAACATTTTTCCTAAATATGCTGAAAATTTGTGCAAAAACATGTCATAATGTCCCATTGCCAATGAAGCCTTATTATCAGCTTTTAATAATTGTTCTTGGTATTCCTTTAATTGCTCTAATATTGCTCCTCTTTCTCTTTTACTATTTTCTAGATCATTCTTGATTTTCCTATAATGTAATAGAACATTTTCTTGTTTAATCAAATATTCCAGTCGATGTTTAATATCAAAAATTGCATCTTGAATCAAGTTGTTTTTATACTGATTTTCAGTAAATATATTTTTCTTTTCTTCTCTAATCTTTTTTTCTAAATCAGTAATTTGATCCCTATTGTACTGCAAATTATTTCTCTTTATTTGCAGCAGTTCACCCGCTTCAAATATCGAGTCATTTAAAGTTTTCTTCATAGTAGCACTATTCATTATTTTCTCTTCAATAGTTTTTTTATGACAATTTTCGCACAGACCTTTTTTTATAGTTTCTTCCGATAACTCAGACAAACAATTTGGACAATACAAAATCGGCAAATCTTCCAATACATCCTTGGCTGCAATTTTGTAATTTAATGCTGCTGAATCAGCAGTCAAAGATTTAATTACATTCTCTAAATCGTTTATTTCCAATTTTATTATTTGATCTTGTTCAACTTTCTCTTTAAGTTGTTTTTGATGTAAAAAAAGGTCATTAGATATCTGTACATCATTAAGATTTTTTACCTTACACACCTTTTCATACTCTGCGTTTACTAAATCATCTTTTTCTTCTGATATTTTTAATAGTTCTAAATCCACTTTACTCATCACCATATCATTTTTTTCTTCTAGTGTTGATTTCTGGTTATTTAAAAAACTAATTTGTGTATTCAAATCATTCTGTATTTTATTCAGTTCTTGTATCAACACACGTATTTTTTGTAGCTCTGTATTGTCTTTTCCCAAAAGTTTTTCAATAATTGATTTTTTAATGATAGGTTGCCCTGTGAAATAATCGTGTCCCATATCCAAATCCGATAAAATATTGTGTGCCACAGTATCTTGATCAACATATATAGCCCTCAATAAAAAATAAAATCTAAAACTTGCCATCTTATTTTTTGCATAAGCAATTTTATCAATACTATATCCTTCATTTTCAAGTAGATAATCTGAAAACTCCGATACAGAATACACAACAATTTCATCATTAACCAGCTCTTCATTGCTTTTTATAGGTGTTACTAGTATTGCATCAGACGCCGGAAGTTTTCTAATTATTCTAATTTGTTTTCTTGTTTTAAACTCTATCTCCAAAGTTACACTTTCGCATAATTTTTCTTTTTCAATTTCTTCTATAAAGGACTTTATAGGTGCTCCTAAACAATATAAAATTAATTTAATCAATGTAGATTTACCTGAATTATTATCACCTAATATCACATTGATTTTTTCGAATTCATATTTACATCCAATTTCCCCGGTCACTTCAACGCTAATTAATTTCATTTTCTCTCACTCCAATTTCATTTAATACATCAATACCTAATTGAGTTATGAACAAATCTACTCGAAAGTCCGATATTTTTTTCTTTTCAATCAAACCTCTAGTTATCAAAAAAATTACAGCTTTATCAATTGCTTTCATCATTTCTTTACTCTGCGTTGGAGAAACAATATTTATTAATGATAATTTGTCATAAGTAACACCCCGCTTGCGATTTGCATTTAATTTCTCAAGTAATTTGGAACATATGTAATAATTATCAAGCTCTGGGAAATCCGTATTAAACCAATTTTCGATTCGATTAATTATTAGTTTCATCTTCTATTTCACTCCCATATTTCCAGCGCATTGCACAATTTGAAGTAGCTATATAAATCAATCCCATAATAAATTTTATATCTATGCACGGTTTATCATCATAGTTTTCTAGTATTTTTGCCATCTCATCATTGATAATACCCATATCATTTTTTAATAGATCTCCATAATTTTTCTTCATATAAATGTTGTTCATTATTGTCACTTTGACTTCTGAATATATTTTATTTAAGGTTTTTCGTCCAGTTTCCGTCGTTTTTAATGTTCTAATAATTCCTATTGCATGAATTTTTGCATCTTTTGCGTTCAAAATGGAAATCGCATCAAATTCTCCATCTTTCATCTTAGTTGTCAAGACTGTTGATTTCATATCCTTGTTGATTTCCAATTCTTTATTTAATGTATCCTCTAACGCTATTTCAAATATTGAATTTGGACTAAAACTGCCATCTGAAGATATCGCTTTTTCTGCTATTTTTTCTGCGAGCTCTTTCCACTTACTAAGTAACTCAACTGTATATGTTTCTTCATCTACGTCAACCAATCTAGAACACGTTTGACATAACCAAATCCCATTAGTAATATCACTTCTTTCCTCACTCGTCATCGTAGCATCATATCTAGGTCCACCATTTGCTGCGGCCTTAATATGTGCAGCAACACCAACGTTAGTGTATTTATTTTTATTCGCATTTGGACCTGCGGTCGCCTTTTGACAACTAGGATTTGAACAACAATATGTCACTCTTTTTGCCAATATGTCAATTGTGTTTGCGCTAAAATCATCTCTTCGTTTATTTGCCATCTTTTTTCCACCTTATATGTTATAAATCAAAACATTTTCAATGAATATATATCATCCACTCCCAAATACAACATTTAACTTCTCTTCATTCTTCTTCTCTGCATCTTTTTCCAAATAGCTCTAGCATCTTTACACATTTTTTTATCAATTCCAATTATATCAACCAGTATTTCATTATCAACAATATCCAATGCTTGCTCAATATCTTCTTCGTTACGAACAATCGCATCAATTCGTAGTAGCACTTCTCTAATCTGTTCTATTGGAACATTATCAATCTTTGGTATTACAACATTTCCAACTTCACCTGGTAAGATTTCAAGAACACCACCGCCATAACTTCGTCCACATAATTCTGTAAATGCAAATGAAATACTGTTATAATATGACACTGCTATGCGCTCTGGTTCAATACCTTCATTGAATTTCATTCTATGCATTGTATCTGTTGATACAGCATTGCATCTATTTAGTACAAATTTAGGATATAAATTATTTCTTCTTAGAAAGAATGCATCTGGTACCCAAATAGATGGGATTCTATACCATCTGTCACGTATAGAACATTTATATCCGATATTTTCCTTATTCTTTTCGCCAAGTTTTATATATTCCTTCTGTTTCTTAGGATAATCCTCGAATTTTGAATCCGGAAAATCAATCAAATAAGCTGCTTTTTTCTTCTTTACATTAACAAGCCAATCCTTCTTTTCAAAATAAATACTATGTGCATGTGAGCTTCTTCCAATAAGCGGACGGACCACTTTTTGCAAATCATATTGTTCAACTTGCTCTTTATTTATCGAGAAATATTTATTATTACCTGTTGTGATTCCAACATTTATCAATGCTGTATCTGATAATTTTTGAAATCTTTTATCATTTTTTATCGATCGTATCAAGTCGTTTTCTTTACTATCAGTAAAATACTTTGTCCATTTCTCATATACATGCTGAAATTGTTGAAACCCATTGGTATTAATATTAAATGATTCTAAATCATCTAGATTATTTAATTCTATAATTCTAATACCCTTTTCCGGTTCTCCTTTTTCGCCAATAAACACCACGATTTCTTGTTCGATATCCGGAAAAACAAGTTCTTCAAATGTTATTAATGTAATTTTAGACAGCGAATTAACTAAAAATAATCTCAAATCTTCCGCATATGCAACTTGTAGTATTTCAGCTGGGATTACAAATGCAATTTTTCCACTTTCACTTAACATATGAACGCAAGCTACAATAAACCCAACCCAAGTATTAACAAGTTTATTTGCTTTCATATTGTGTGTCGTTAAAATAGCTGACATTACATTTCTCTGTTCTTCATCCAAATACTGATAGCGTATGTATGGCGGATTTCCAAGTATTAAATCATACTTTTTCTTTTCTGAATTTGTTTTATAAAATTTAAAAAAATCCTTATTTAATACATTTACTTTTTTCTCTAATTCTAAACTCTTCTTTAACTTTTTAGATTCATCTTTATCAATTTCAATTGCTGTAACTGAATCAATACTATTAATGAAGCCTGTTTTTATAATCCCATCAACAAATACACCATCTCCACAGCTTGGTTCCAATACATTTTTAATAGACCTATCCCCTTTGAATAAATCCACCATCATTTCAGCCAAAGGCAACGGTGTATAATAAGCTCCCCTTAATTTTTGCTCAGAACTATTTTCCTTTAAAATCATAATATCACCTAAAATTCTGCTGATATACTTTCGTGATAGAATCTTCTATCTGCTTTATCAGCCTATTTTTTTCCTTTTCAAGAATGCCTAAAGTTGCTTTATCCATTTTAGCTTTCATATCTAAATTAAGTTTATATATTTTTCGAGTATTTGCAACAACTGATTCATATATATCCTTTTGTCTTGAATCATTAAAATCAATAGCTATAAACGGCAATTTTTTTAACAAAAATGTACCTCTTGCCGTGAAGCCGTTTTCAAAATCACTACCTCTAATTTGAAATATCTTTTCAGTATATGGATGTGCTAGCCAGGCTTGAACATATTCTAATTCATATTTGCTATCTTTCTGTTCACTAATTGCACAGTAACCAGCAGTTCCGCCTGATGCAATTAGCATGTCACTATTATCATATGCAAACATTGGTTCTTTGCTTAATACACGTACAATAAGCTTTGGTGTATCAATAAATACCTTTAAAGCTTGTGTTCGTCCATACTTATACCATGTATTCTCTGTTACATCTGAAATATCTCTACCAATTCCATTGTTTAAACATTTCGGAACTAGACGATCATAACAATTTTCCAAATATTGATATGTACCAGCATACTTATCTTTCATAGTATCTATGTCAATCAATTTCCCCTGTTTATCATATGGAAAAATGATTCTCTTATTAGTTTGTAAAAGTGAATATGTTTTCATTCCCTTTTCATTTTTTTTAGTCGGCTTAAAATATGGTCTTAATATACTTTTTTCAATATGATACTCTTTATCATATTTTCTGACTATTACAATTTCTTCATTCTCTGACAAAACACTTGATTCATCAAACCAATATACTTCTTTCTTATCAGAGAATTTTACTGCACACTCAGCACTTGTCTGGATTCCATTAAATATGTTTGCAACATCTGCTAAACTAATAGAATTTTCTTTCATTGCATTAACTATTTTCAAAAATTCAATATCTGTTGAAAGACTCCATGGATCCTGATTAAGCTTTGAAGTTTTAATCTTTATACTATCCTGCTTTTCTCCTAACCAAAGCGATGTTATAGATTCAACGTGTGAATATTCCATCTCTGAAACCTCATGTTTTTTCACTGTTACTATTGAACTATATATGGTTTTATCAGGGAACAGTTGTAGATCTCCAAAATCATCTAGCTTACTTATATTTTTACAAAGCAATTTTCTCAATTCCCGGCCTGCTGATATTTTATAAAATTTATTTGGAACTATGTAGCAAAATACACCTGAGTTCTTAAGAATATCCATTGCTTTTTCAACAAATAAAAAGTATTTATCAAATTGTTTGTATGCACTATGGTATTTGCCCTTATATATTCCAAATTCTAATGCGTTTGCCAATGAATGCATATCTTCCGTCTTCACATATGGTGGATTTCCTAGTACTACGTCAAACTTTTTTCCATTATTAATATCGTTCCAATTAAATGGTACGATTTCTAATAGTTCCTTTGTTGATACACCAGTATTTTCCAAGTCAGAATCCGTAATTAATGAATTTCCATGTTTTATATTATTTCCCAAATCTGGCAATATCGGTATTATATCTTGAACCGATGGCTCTGTCTCATCTTCAATAAATTTTAATAGCAATGAAAATTTGCTTACTTCTACAGCATGAACATCTATATCTACTCCATAGATGCAATTGGTTAAAATTCTTTTCTTATCGTTCATTGGTAATTTTAATTTTCCGTTGCTCATTTCCAACAAATATTCTGGCTGATTAACAATATACCACTGTGTACAGCAATCCACCAAATACTGATAGGCTTCCTCTAAGAAAATTCCAGAACCACATGCAATGTCAACAACTCTTAATTCAAGAAGTTCTAGTGGTTTCATATCTTTGCAAATATGCTCTAGTGTATTCTTTACCATATATTTAACAATTTCTGTTGAAGTGCTTACAACGGATTTATATTTATATTCATTCTTCTGGGCTAATTCAACATTTCCGTCTTTTACAATCAAACATTCCGTCAAAAAAGTCTCGTAAATTTTTCCCAATATACTTGGCTCAATAATATTAAACAAATATGGTGTCTGAGGATAGTACAGTGATACTATAATTTCAAATATTATATCGTTATTCAAATCCAATATAACATTATCGCCTTTAAACATTCCCGAATTATATCGTTTGTCCGCTTCTTTAAACAACTTCATTAATGATTCTTGTAATTCTGCCTTGTCCTTTGATATTTCTCTTAAATTCACATATAAAGGTAATTTTCTATCTTCACAGATTCTCAAGAATACGATCTGATTAATAAATGCCTGCACTATATCATTTAATACATCAATGTCTTTATATCTTATATCCATAGAATACAAATGTCTTCCTAGTTTTAAACGCCATTCATTTATTTGCTCTAAAAAAGTATCGTCTACTTCTGTATGAAATCTATTTTTATCTTGAAAATTAGTATCTACGAATTCATCATATTTTCCGCTATAAACATTTTCACGAGAAATCAGATCGTAAATTTCTTGATATTTTTTCTCATAATCATCAAAATTATATTTACGATATAATGATGTATTCACACCATCATTATTTTGGGGTTTATTTGTAGTGTCATATATAAGCAAATTTTCAAAATTGGTTAAAATTGCAAGTTTATGTTTTGCATTCCAACCATATTTTCTAGCCTGCATAGCTGGTTGCAATTCAACTGTGATATTAACACTTGGTTTTTTTGCTTCTACAAACATTTTAGAGATACCATTTAAAGTCAACGTATAATCTGGTCTCTCAATGCTATTAGCAAATTTTTCTACAACAACTTCTTTATATTGAGGCAAAGTTCCTTTTGAATTATGCACATCCCAACCAAAACACTCAAGTAAAGGACTGATATATTCATCACGACAGGATTGTTCATTATATGCATTTTTTGTTTCGTGATAATATTGCATACTTTTTTTATATTGTACAATCAATCGTTTCAATCGTTCTATACTCATATATAAATTCTCCTACTCTATTTCACTACTATCTTTTTATTAGCAACCTCAATTGTATTAATTATAGTTTCTGCCTTATCCGTTAAAACGTACTTGCCACGCATTTGCTGTTCTATAAATCCCTCTTTCTGTAAAATACCAAACATAGAATTCACCTTCATTTTGCTATAATTAAGTGAATTTGCTATTTGAATCTGTGTTAATGGTATGACTTTTTTATCCAATACAACAGCTTCATTATCATGCATAAGTTTTAATAAATCATAGTAGTCATTAAGAAAAACTTCAAATCCCATTCCTATCACCTTGCTCTTTCATACACCAATTAATCCGTATAATTATATCACAAAATTTATAGTTGGATATTATTAATTTAATATCTAACTATAAATTATTTATTCTTTTAATTTATAGTCACATACATTAACTTTTATCTACATATTCTTCTTTCCTTATCCTTTTTAAACCATTTTGCTACTTGGATACTCTCAACATTCACGCAAACAGACATTTTATCTATTAAATAAAGGTTTTACACATTCAAAATCCCATTACACACGCTTCATTTTTTCAACTTAAACAAATAAATTGTCCAAACTTCTGATAATTTCTATTTCCTTTATACTCGAAAGTACATTTTCATGAGTTATTATTCTAAAATCAAAGGAAATTTGAAATTACTCAACTTCGAAACCTATTGCTGACATCTTTGCAATCAATTGCTCCCTAAATGAGTGAACCTTAGATTTGTCCATTAAAACAACCAGTTCTTTTTTTGCACGTGAGCATCCAACATAAAATAATTTATACGCCCATAAAGTTCCCTTTGTACTAGTTGTCTTAAAACATTTTTTTGCATTTGTTGAATTTGGATTATTTAGAAATTTTTCATATGTTTCTTTCTCGCAAAAATCAAAATATACGTTATTGCTATATTGTATTACAATTTCGTTAGCCGCATTAATATAATATTCTTTATGATCTTTAAAAATATCAGCAGGCGCAACAAATGATAAATCCACACATTTACATGTTGAATTATAGTCATAATAGTAAAATTGAAAATCTGTCAGATTAATATTATGTCTTGCATATAATTCAAAAAAACTATACATGTGAGTTATTGGTTGTGAATTAGAGTCTTCTGCAATAAAACAAACATTGTCATGTCCCTCTCCTTTTACACCGTGTTGCGTGGAAACATGTTGATTATCCATGTATTTATATATAATCATTACTTGCTCAAATGGAACCTTGATTACCTCATTATATTCACCACTTTCGGTTAAAAAAGTAAATGGTTTATTCTGACAATAACCATTTTCAACAAGATAATTACATAATTCAATTATTGTAATTGAATTTATTCTACATTTACATAGAAGTTCCTCCGTTTTACTTAAAAATCTCAGTTTGTCATCATGAGTATTTAATACAACAAGTTCCTGATTAAAAATTTGTTTCTTTCTTTTCACAAGTTGAATTGCACACCCAAATGAAGCTTTTTCATATAAATTTATCAAGTCACATATGGAAAAAAGAAGGCGAAATAACTTATCAGGATTATCAACTGACTTATCAAGCAAAACATCCGCAACTGAGTATTTTGATGGAAATTTATATTCACTCATAGATGAAATAGTTTCATAAAGTTCTTTAGCACCAATTTTTTCAAAACGACTCCTATTGAAAATGAACAGTTGCATAAATGAACTATATTTCGATATATTTTCTGTATTAGAAAAATCATCCAAAATAAGCTTTGGAGTTACATTTTCAAATAGAAAGTTAGGTTCTTGTTTATATTTATCATCATTATAGATATTATTTAATACATTGACTATTTTTTTTTGACATCTATAATTTTTCACTAAATTCTTACTCTGATCGAAGTTTTTTAATAACTCATTAAAAGATCCATCATAGTTGTCAAATATTTCTTGCATCTTATCACCCAATAAATACAATTGTGAATTTGTATCCTTAAGTGTTTGAAAAAAAATATGCAAAACATTACTAGAGGCATCTTGATACTCATCGATGAAAACATATGAATACTTATCAGATAATCGTTTTCGTAAAACCGGAAATTTTTCAAACATTGTTCGAGCAAAAAGTATAATGTCATCGTGGGAAAGTCGTCCATAATAATATGCACTAAATGTTTGTTCATTGTATAATATCTCGGAAATATTTTGTCTAATAGTTGGAAGACTGAGATCGCCATATCTTTCCTTATATTTTACATTTTTTAATTCTTCATCACCTTTTGAAATTAACTTTTCTAATTTTGGTTTGAAAAGATTAAAATATAGATCTAATACTTCATTTTTTGATCTGTACGGAAAAATAAAGCTTGGCAAAAAAGCATGTATGGTTTCAACAGTAACATTCTTATTTTTGACTCTTCCTTCAAGCTCATCTTTTGCTCTATTTGTATAAGTGATACATAGTATTTTCCGATATGGATATTTTTCTACAAATGAAATTACGGAATTTTCAATATATGTAGTTTTTCCACTACCTGCAGGAGCATTTAATAAAAACATATTTTTCATTTTAACCACTCCAATCCTCTTTTTATATAATTTGGAAGAGCAGCCATATGCTGACTAGATAAAATAATCGAATACATAAAATCAGTTTTTTTATCTTTGTTTTCAATAACAATATCTCTAACAGACATTGTTTTCTTCTTATTTGGAATAGATATTTTTATTTTAAAATCATCTGTTTTTTGTATCCACCATATTGAATCTTGTTTGGTTTCCACAGTAATATTTAATAATTTACATAGCATTGCTTCTTCCAATGTTCTTGAATGCCCGTCACTATCACCTTGTGTTACAATTTTCAACATTTCATTAATATCAGATTGCTGCCAAGAATAAATATCGTTCACAGTTATTTTTTTTAGCTTCGAATAATCTGGTCTTTTTATTTTCGAACATGGTTTTTTTCTTAAATCCTCTTGAATCATATTTAATTTCTCAAGCTCGCTTTTTTTATATAGGCAGTTATCTATTTGCTTTCTACATTTTGCTTCACAATAATTTATTATATCGTCTTTAATAATATTTCGTATCATATAATCTTTGTAATACTTTATTAAGCCACCATTTGTCAGTTTAGAGCTAATTCTAATCTTATCAATATCTGTTAAGCTTTTATCATAATCAATATCTGTTATAATTAGTGTTTTAATTTGTAAAAAGTAAATTAAACTTCTATACCAATGGGTATATGCGCCACCCACTTGAACGAATGAGATATATTGATTTGCAAGTTTTTCAAAATCAACATCGGTCAAAAGTTTTTCAATGTATAATTTTTCCGTATCACCCTCATACATTATTATTTTGTTCGCAAAAACCAAATCAGAATAATTGATTGAAAAGAGGAATGAAAAAAATTGACGCTTTTCTTCTGTTTCAAGAGAATTATTAAAAGCGTTTAAATCATACACGGAACTAGAAAGTTGATCGTTTATTCTTAAAACTCTAATACTTCTTAGTGATGAATTTTTAACTATTTCATTTGAATGAGTTGTAATACAACCTTGAATTTTTTTGCTACTTTCTGAGGATAATAACTCAGTTACAAACTTTACTAATAGTCTTTCCATTTGAGGATGCATATGTGCTTCTGGTTCTTCAATAACAAATATATTGACTACATCATTTTTATATCGTTTCATAAAACCTTCAACTTTCAAACACATAAAAATGAGATTGCTAATTCCAAGACCTTGAGAGAATTCTTGTAATTTAGCTCCTCCTGAATACTCATAATAAGTCTTAAGGGTTGATTTTAGAAAATCCATTAATAAGTCATCGGATATATCAGTCTGTAGTGAAAATTCACCTTTATTATAATCAAAATATTTTTCAATTCTATCTAACGTTGCTTGAGCACTATCTAAAGAATGTTTTCTTATTTTTTCATTAAGCTTTTCGCCTTTTAAACCACTTTTAATATGAGCGATAATTTGAGATTTAAAACCATTCCAGTCATCACTTAATTGAAAATGATCAAGAAGCTCTTTACTAATTGAGAAATAATTATCACTTTTTTCATCATTTAACAAACGTGTTGCTTTCAAATAGTTATAATTAAAAAGTGATTGAAATGCAGAAATTGTAATACTTGTTTCATTTTGAAAATATTTATCAGTAAAGTAAACCATTCCTGATAGCGATGATAAAAACACTTCTTCTAAATAATGAATGAGTTCATTCTGTTTAATAATTCGTAACTCTTTATTTGCTTTACTTCTACTTGATTTTTTTAGATCTACTATTTCTCTTTGCCTTTCAAGAATCTCAATTGCATTGTTCGATAATTTATTTGTTAACTCGTTGAGATCTACTTCGTAATTAAAAACAAAGTAAAAGCTTGTGCAGTCATCTCCTAATTCCATTAAATAATCAGAAAATAACGAAATGCTCTCCGTTTTTTCATATGAAATTTCGATTTCTATATTAATTGCAATGAATTCGTCATTATTATCTACCCCAAAAAAGTGTTTAACCTGTTCTCTAAAATTCATCTCATCCTGTTCATTTTTTAGAATTTCTAATATTATTTTAAGAAATCTATCTTTCAGTGTGTTAAAATGATCGGATGCAATATCTTCTTTAGTAAAATTTTTATCATTGAATAGCCTCTTGAAAAGTTCAATAATTGATGTCTTTCCACTGTTATTTGCACCTGCAAATACTGTTAATTCATCATCAAAGTTTATAATAGTCTTATTAAATTGACGATAATTTCTAATTTTAAGTGTTTCTAGCTTCATAATAATATTCCTTTCGCAAATTGAATTTTAAAATTATTTTTAAATAAGTGTAATTCTTTGACAAATGTTGTTTGGAAAAGATTACCCTATACCACTATTAAAATTTTCAATATTTCACACCACTTACTTTCATCTAAATTTATGCACTTCTCATTGTCACAATAAACACATAATTCTTATACGCAATAATCTCCATTATATCAATACAAAAAAAGCCAACATTCAGTTGACCTTCCCATTGTCACAATTCGATATATTCACAATTTTCATCATTCAAATTAAGAAGACGCAGATGCTCTTCTTGTGGTAATTCATTTCTATTCGATACTGTTACAATACTTTCTATTCTCGTTTTCCGTTCAATTCTTTTTAATTTTTTTGTTTCTACTTTCGTGCATGTATATTCCATAGCATCCCCCTCAGTAAACAAATTTATTATAATCTTTTATTTACATAATATCAATTTTTTCGTAATATTATTGCAATTTTTATTACAATTCAAACAAAAAAGACCATTGCCAAGCAACAGTCCTTCATATTTTCCCCGAAATCTTATATATTCCTACTTATTGTTCCTTTTTATTCTGAGTATTCACTTTTTCCTTAGATACCGAATTTCCTTCTACAATTTCTTTTTTCTCTCGTAACCGTTTTCCCACTGATTGTTTTTCTGCTACCTTCAAATTAATATCGTCTAGTTTCGTAGCGTACACCACTTTATTCATTGGTAGTATATCTTTTTCCCGAAAAGAATAGTACTGATTTCCTCTTCCCAGGATAATATGGTCCATCATTGGAATATTCATGAGTGTACACGCCTTTTGTAGTTGGTCTGTCATGGCAATATCTTCTCTTGAAGGATTCAATGAGCCAGATGGATGTGTATGAAAAAGCATAATGCTATTTGCATTGGATAAAATGGCTGTTTTTAGTACTTCTCTTGGATGTATCAATGATTGATTTAATATCCCCTTGGAAATGATTGACATATTTATTGGATGCATACTTGCAGAAAATGTCACACATGCTACAACTTCTCGATCGTAGTCTCTAACGATATCTGCTAATGCCCTAACTGCAGCTTCTGGACTTGAAATTGGTTCTGCACTAAGAAGTGGAGGAGTCGTTTTAACCATACGAATTTCCACTTGGGGTAATTTGTATGGCTTGGCTTTACTCACTAAAATCACCACATGGAATCGTTAGAATAAATTCTTTTCCTTCTAATTCCTCCAACTGCGCCCTTACTTCATCAACAGTAATGCACCCTTTCTTTTCTTCTACTGTAAGATCAATCACGTCCCTATATCTCCCTCTGCTGCCCTTTGAAGTTTTCCATTTCTGGCTTTTCTTTCAATTGTTTAATTGCTATTTTTTTCTTCTTTTTTTCTAACCGTTCTTTCAGCGAGAGGTTCCCTAGCTGTTTTTCCTCCCTTTTATTAATTATCTCACAGCCATTATTTAACACATTATCAATCATGTTATAATTCTGCTCTTCAAGTTCCTCTACCTTTGCTAAAGGCTTGTAATCCTTCAATTTATCTGCAAGTTCCTTCGCGATCTTTAAGTCCGTCTGGTCTGCTGATTCCTTAATTACATTTTGTAAATAATTAGCTACATACCCTGCTTCGCCTTGTTCAATATCAGAAACCAGTTGCTGCAGATGAACTTCCCTATCTGGAACTTCATCAGCGTACTCATAGGGATCATATTCTTTCGTGAACTGGTCTATTCTATCTGCAAGCTGTTCTGCTTCACTCATGCCAGCATAACGATATTCTTGTATTTTATCCTCTATCTGTGGTGGAATAACTCCATAGATTTGCGCATCAGGCACTTTTGCTATTAGCTCTGCAATTTTATCCATTGCCTCCGGATTCCTGCGAATATCAGATACATAATTAAGATTATCCAAATCAATCGTTCTTCCACTTAAAAGATTCAGTTCGATATCTTCATATTCTTCTGTTCCTTCCGTATGGAAATGAATACCAATCGCAGGAATACCATGCATACGCTCCGGTGGAATAGAGTTAAAAATCACAAGTGCTTCCTCCACGGTAGCAATTCCTTCATGAAATTCTCCCAGATTATGAAATTCTCCACATTCGGCAACCGTAAGTGTTACTTTCACCTTTTCCTCTTTCAACGTATTTTCTTTTTCCAAAAAGTTATCAATCTCTGTAAATCTAAAACGATCTACAAAATGAGCAGTGTTTTCTCCATCCTTGTGCAGTACAATCAAATCGCTAACCGATAAAGAATGCCCGGTAAAATCATCTGGTCTATCAATATTAAATTGCTCATAGATTCCATCAAGTGAAGTTTTATCGTTTAGTTCTCCTATATAAATCAAATCATAATGCTCCTTATCTACTTCCAATCCTCGTCTCTGCAAATGCTCTATACTTTCAAAACGATAATCACGCATTGCTTCATCATCTTTTAACTGATAGATACCGAACTTATCCTGTTTTCCAAATAAAAATTGTGCTTCTGTATTCATATCCTCCTGAAGTCTGCCATTCAAATTATTTAATTTATTTTCTTCCATGTTCATAACCATACCTTTCCTCATAACCCGCAACTTTTTGTCGCAGATATAAAATGCGTGTAAAAGACTTATCTTTCACACTTTCCTCCAATAGCAAAGGGACAATCATCACTGAAAGCCCCTCTAAAATAGAAATAACTACATTGCCATTTCTTGTGTATTAAATTTATTTGCTTCTTCCTTTGGAATTCCAACACCACTGGCCTTTTCCTTCATAACTTCCAGCTTCTCTTTCAGGGAGTTCCTGTCTAATGGTTTCTCTATAACCTTTTCCACTTTCTTAGGTTCTGCCACCTCACTGTCATCCATATCAATACCTTCATTCCCTTTTTCATCCATATTGAGTAGTGAATTCAGTTCTGATAATCGTTGAAACTTATCTGCAAGATCTGTTTCTTGTGCAAATGGTTTTGTAACCTCTATCTTTGCATTTTCAAGCTGTTTTTCTACATTTCCTAATTTCTGCAGGCTATCCTCATACTGCTCTTGCATGGCATCCAGAGTATTACTAATTCTCGTAATGTTACCAAGAGGATCAGCGCCAAGCTCCAGATTATGGCTAATCTGCCCTTTTACATTCATAACAAATTTATGGTTAAAAGAATCAAATCCCACTGCCAACTTCATTCCCATAAATTCACCAATCGGTATTTGGGTATTGGTTGTTGTCATTTCTTTGCACATTGCAACGAGTGCAACACCTGCTTCCTTTTTATCGGTATACTGCACAGTTCCTATTTTCATAAAAAAGACTTCGCTATCAAAAGACTTATTCTGCTTATAAGTTGCAATATCCTGTTTCATTCCCTCAATGCGTTCTTTCAGCGCTGCGATCTGCTGTGGATAATGCTTTGCAATATTGTCCTCCAATCGATATTTCTGACTAGTATGGTTCGCTTTTAAGAGCTTCAATTTTGATACCTGAATATCTAAATCCATCTTCTCTTTAATATATGGATTTCCTGTTGCAAGTGCTTTTACCTCAGCGTAAGATAACGCCGATTCATCAATATCTTCACAACTTCTAACAGGACTTTTACTTGTCATAATCTGACCAATGAACTTCTGCTTGTTCTCAATCAACTGCCAAGAATAGCTGTCAAATGTTCCTTCTGTTACATAACGAAAAATATTAACCTTAGAGTTGCTATTTCCTTGTCTCAAAATACGTCCTTCTTGTTGTTCAATATCAGAAGGTCTCCATGGTACATCCATGTGATGCAATGCAATTAATTTATCCTGGACATTAGTTCCAGCACCCATTTTTGCTGTAGAGCCTAACAAAAAACGAACCTGTCCACTTCTAACCTTTGCGAACAGCTCCGCTTTTCTTATTTCTGTATTTGCTTCATGTATAAATGCCACCTCGTTGTCAGGCACTCCCTTTTCCACTAATTTATTTCTGATATCTTCATATACATTAAAAGATCCATCGTTCTTTGGTGTGGACAAATCACAAAAAATCAGCTGCGCTGACTTTTGCTCTTTTGTTTTATCCCAGATTTCATATGCTTTATCGACACACGCTAATGCTTTGGAACAATCATTATCTGGTAACATAGCATTGATGAGTCGTTGATCCAGTGCCAATTTTCTACCATCATTTGTGATTTTCAGCATGTTATCTTCATTCGGCTGCACCATGCGATTACGGACTGCTTCTGCTCGATCTGCAAGGGATGTTACCATATTTTTTTGATAATCACTTGGCTTTAATACCACATTTTCATATTCAGCTTCCGGTACTGGAAGTTTTAACATATCTGGGGTCTGAATATCAGCACTTTCCTTGAAAAGCGAAATTAACTCTGGCAAATTGAAGAACTTGGCAAATCTTGTTTTGGCACGATACCCTGTTCCTTCTGGTGCTAGTTCAATCGCAGTCTGTGTCTCTCCGAAGGATGATAGCGATAGGTAAGCCTCTGATATCATCTCAGGCTTTTCCCCCGCTCCACACCGTGCATGCGACTTTCACCGCACACGGCGTTCCCTCGTATAATAATTTTGTTTAACTAAATTAATCTACCATTAAGAAACGTTGTAAGAATTTTTACTTTTTGTGTGTTTTTTTATTTTATTCTTTCAAAGCAATAGCTTTGAGGTTTGAAAGTTCTCGTAATTTATTTAATTTACAGATTTGTTTACTATCTAATTTTAACAGTTGCATGTAGTACTCGATAACTTCTTCTGATGTAGCGTGAATTAGTCTATGTACAGTGTCTAATACAAGTATTAGGTTTCTGTATTTATCAGTACCACCCGTTTTCTTTGGCTTCTTGTGATGACAATGTATTTCATCTGAGGATTGGAATTCTATTCCAGTTATAGCACATTTACCTTTTTGAGCAGAGTATAGAGAAATTCGATTATCAGCATACTCAACATTGCAATTGTAAATAGGAGTATGTTTCATCTCCCACAATATTCGTGTATCTATAATTAGATTATCGTGTATTTCTTTTCTACCCTCCGCAGTGTATATACATAGCCTACGTTTTTTCGCTCTAGGGTTTTTGTGACTGACAAAAGCTATTGGGTATATGGGTTCGTTGATACTTTTTAAGAATCTTAGCATCCTAGATTTTCCATATCTTTTCCTTTCAAAAGGAGTTAGTTCTCTACCTGTACGGCTAATTCCTATTCCTCTTTGCCCACTTGTTCTGTTTAATAGAATTCTTTGTGTGTGCCATTGAAGCCGGTTGAGATCAATATTGACCATCGTTGCAATTTGATAATAATTGTGAATACCCATTACCATTGAGTTGTACAATCTTAATTCATAATATTGTCCTTTTTCATGTTCTGGATGGGCTACTCTTTTAATCTGCGCTTTAAGTTTCTTACGTATTTCTTCCAGTTGTTTATCACTAATATGTGATTTGACTACCATTTTGTTGCCTTTTGGCATAACTTTAATCTTGAATCCTAAGAATTCCATGTATTTTTCTTTAGTATTTACTATTCTAGTTTTTTCTGGAGATACTTCTAATCGAAGTCTGCCCTGAAGCCATTTCGTAACTGCATACATGGTTTTCTCTGCATCTGATAAGTTGCCACAAAATATTCTGAAGTCATCTGCATATCTCACTATGAACATTCTTTTAAGTGTGGTACTACTTTTCATTGCTGCATATCCATTACTTAATATTTTACTTCCGCTCGCATTGACACCAGATGAATATTTTTCTGTTACGGGATGATATTGCCATTGTCCCTCTATCCATCTATCCAATTCGTTCAACACTATGTTTGCTAGTAGTGGAGAAATAATTCCTCCCTGTGGTGTTCCTTTGTTTGGTTTCACCATGTCGCCATTTTCCATAAGTATTGGCGCTTTTAGAATCTGTTTGATAATCCATAGTAATTGTTTGTCTCTGATTCCTAAAGTCCAAATTTGTCTCATGAGTTTGGTATGGTTCACATTATCAAAGAACCCTTTGATGTCAAATTCTATAACATAATGTAGGTTTGAGTTTTGTAAAAGTCGATATGTCTGTTGTATGGCATGTTCCACACTTCTCTGTGGCCTAAATCCATGACTATTATCACTGAATTTAGCTTCACAAATTGGTTCAAGTACTTGTTTGATACACTGTTGAATTATTCTGTCCCAGATACATGGGATTCCTAAAGGTCTTGTTTTTCCGTTTGGTTTTGGTATTTCTTTTCTCCTAACGGGTTTTGGTTGATAGCCCTGTTTTCTACCCCTTATAATAAACCTAAATTTTTCAACCATCTCTTCCGGTGAAAGAATACCGATGTCGTTTATTGTTAGTTTATCTGTTCCTGCAGTTAAACTACCTTTGTTTGTTTTTATGCTTCTATATGCAAGCAAGATATTTTCTTTGGAAAGAATTAAGTCCATTAATTTAGTGAAAACCTCTCCATTGGTGCTTTTCGCATATAGTTCATCAAAAACCTGTTGCATTTCGTAGTATTCTGCATATCTTAGGTCTTTTACACAAAGTAATTTTTTCTTTTTGTTCTCTTTTGGCATAAGGCATCACCCCTCTCATATATATTTGGGTGTGTTTCATTTGTCTTACCCGTAATCCTTAAATCGATTAATTTGTCTTTCATTTAATCATCATACGACTTGTGACCATTCCTCCATTCCCATTACAGGAACTTCATTGGTTCAATCACTACTTTTCAGCATCAATTCAGTGGCTTATTATTCTTCGTCCACTTCTTCCTTAAATTACAGGAATATGATACCTTTTAACGTTTCGATAATCCTATCTGTACATATATACCCGTAGGTTTCTACTCTGAACCTGGCTAATTGGGATGTGCCTGTAACACATCATGGTCTTTCGAAGGGCAGATGCCTACTAAACCACATTAGCCGACTGATATCAGTCATATGCATTTCTACATACTCACGCTTTAAGGTCCGTACATTCGCAGATTCGTCAGTCCCGTCGGGACATTCTAACCATAGGTATTTTATAGACTTCCGGTTTGTAGGTAGCATAATCCACCTCTGGATTACTTTCGGTTACTTCTGTATAAGCAAGTACTACGGCTACTCTCAACCGACTTCACCGGGCTTCACACATTTAAACTTTCGTTTTATAATGCATGCCGGAGTATCAAAGGAAGCATTTCAAGGCGTTACCCCATCATTCTACTTCTCGGATTATCAATTCTCCTAATTAAGAATCGATGTTACGTTCTCTTTATTAGTGCCTAAACTTTTCATTTAGGAACGTCTCGCACCTGCCCAAGAATCAAAATGATAAATACCCATTTGCTCTAAGGCTTCTTTTTGAAGATATAACTGCATAACATACATTTCACACATAGTATTACTAATAGGCGTTCCTGTTGCAAAAACTACACCTCTTCCATTGTTAATCTCAGATAAATACTGACATTTAAGTTGCATATCTGTTGACTTTTTAGCTCCTGATGAACTTATTCCTGATACATTATTCATTTTTGAAAAAATTGCAAGATTCTTAAAGTTATGAGCTTCATCTACCATAATAGAATCTACCCCCAGAGCCTCGAAACATAGCAAATCATCTTTTTTACTTTCATCAGCTAAGCTGTTTAACTGTTCCTCTAATTTTTTCTTTTGTGCCTCCATTTGTTTTACTGTCCAGCGTTCTCCATTATTAGATTTCATGTCGTCAATAGAATATGCTATTTCTTCTATTTGCTGATTTAACATTCTTTCTTTTCGTTCTGGTGATATTGGTATTTTTTCTAATTGTGAATGACTCATAATAATACAATCGTAATCTCCAGTAGCTATCCTTGAAACAAATTGTTTTCTCCTACTCTTTTCAAAAT
>Ga0209800_10000551_pt1 | contig 55398 bp, 46 predicted proteins | sample Higcelweek8metaG_FD_187174 | JGI IMG/M metagenome (GOLD analysis project Ga0209800, IMG submission 187174) | Freshwater pond sediment microbial communities from the University of Edinburgh, under environmental carbon perturbations - High... | ecosystem: Environmental > Aquatic > Freshwater >...
GTGGCTATGCGACAGCTTCATAGCCCCTGTTTGGGCTATTTTGTATAGAAACTATGAGCATTTTATAAAACTCTGAGAGGGGGGGCCAAATCGTGAGTAAGCCAAATATGGCGATTTGGACGCCCCACTCCTGATCCCCTTATGGAGAAAGAAATAGGCCTGGCTCAAAACAGGGTAACACTTTCGGAAACCGACCAGGGTAATCTCAAGTAGAGTTTGCCGCATTAATATAAGCATGTTAAACCAAAATACCTATCTTCCAATGCTGATTAAAAGTGTGACCCTGACAGATGCTATTTTGAACCAGGCTAATCCTTTTAATCATGGTTCAAAATTCTCGACCTGTGCCAGTAGTATTTTGTATCAGGGATCAAGAGCAATAAACTTAATAATTTCAATATGATCATATAATACAATAATAGAATGCCTAATTTAAAAAACATCATAATATCAAATAGTTAAATTTTTTTCAAAAAGCACTGACACAGGTCGAAAAATTTCCCAAAATCCTGTCTGAATTATGATTCTCAGGATTACAAGGTTAAAGGAACATCTTATGAATATTTTTCTAATCGCAGGTGCAAGACCCAACTTTATGAAAATCGCCCCCATTGCCAGGGCCTTTGACCAAAGAGAGACAATCATCTATAAAATTGTTCATACAGGCCAGCACTACGACCAGAACATGAGTGATATCTTTTTTAAAGAGCTTGATATCAGGCAGCCTGACTACCACTTAGGAGCAGGCGGCGGAACCCACGCTCAACAGACAGCCAAAATCATGACCGGATTTGAAGCAGTCTGCGAAACTGACCGGCCCGACCTTGTGATGGTTGTGGGAGATGTTAACTCAACCCTTGCCTGCTCAATAGTTGCAAAAAAAATGGAGATCAAGGTTGCCCATGTTGAGGCGGGTCTGCGAAGTTTTGACCTTTCAATGCCCGAAGAGATCAACCGTATGGTCACAGATGCGATTTCCGATCTGTTTTTCATAACAGAAGAACAGGGTATGGCAAATCTTCTGAAAGAGGGAAAATCTAAGGAAAAGTTGCACTTTGTGGGCCATGTGATGGTTGACAATCTCTTTTTTCAACTGAAGAAACTTGCAAAAATGGATAGCGCCATCTTCCCTACTGATTCATTTAAACAGAGCCACGCAAATTATGGTGTGGTCACCCTGCATCGTCCATCTAATGTTGACAACAGAGAGGCTCTTCAAACCATTTTTAACACTTTTTCAACCATATCAGAAAGGTTGCCGCTTATTTTTCCCATACATCCCAGAACCAGGAAAAGCATGGATGCATTCAACATCAAACCTGGAGACAATATAAAGCTGATTGAACCGCTCTCTTACATGGAATTTCTTAATCTCTGGCAAGATGCAAAACTTGTTTTAACCGATTCCGGCGGATTGCAGGAGGAGACTACAGCTCTTGGAATACCCTGTCTGACCATTAGAGAGAACACAGAGCGTCCTATCACCATTACAGAAGGAACAAACGAGCTTGTTGGGACTTCAAGAGAAAAGATATTAAACGCTTTTGAGAATATTATGGCTAACAATTGGAAAAATGGGCAACGTCCTAAATTCTGGGATGGTAAGGCTTCAGAGAGAATAACAGATATCATCCAGCCGATCCTTTTCAGGGATGCAGGCGATGGACATTTTTCTTAACCCCTAAACTTTTGGCCGGTACGAGTATCTATAATCATAACAAATGGTTGGGAGTGGCGGTTGACCGCCATTCCAAAAAAGCAGGTGCCCAGCAGGAAGCGGAACTATCCAAGGAAAGGTCCCGGTGAATAAATGCCATTGACCTTAACTTTCTGTCCATTGATAAAAAAAGTTATCTCAGCGAGGAATACAGGGAACACTATACCGACCTGGTGGTAAAAACCAGACTAAAAGGGCATGGTCAAGACAAACCTGCTTTTGTGTATTTCCTGATGGAGCACAAGAGCTATATCCCTGTTCGTCCGGCATTTCAATTGTTAAGATATATGGTGGAACAATGGTATGAGCTGGAAAAACAAGGGGCTTTGGGCAGCAAATTACCGCCTATCTTCCCTATTTTAATGTACCATGGCGAGAAAGGCTGGACACATGGGGTTCACTTCCATGACATCGTGAATATACCCCATGATGATATGAAGCCCTATATCCCGAATTTTCAATACTTTTTAACCGATGTCACCACAGAGGATGTGGAAAAATATAATACATCCATAGCTATCAAGTGTTGGTTTCTGCTGGTAAAAAATATAAAAAGCCCTGAAATGCGGGAGAAACTATTTGAGATTGTCAATCTGCTCCATGAGTTTCTGGATCAGGAGACAGCAATTGAATATGTTGATATTTTTTATAAATATCTGGCAAATACAGACAACATCATCACAAAAACAGATGCTGTTCAGGCAATTGAAACAATTTTTCCAGGTAGAGGTGCTGATATGGTTAAAGGATGGGCAAAAGAATATGTGGAAGAAGGGATAGTTCAAGGCATGGAGAAAGGCATGATCTTTGAAGCAAGGGAAATGGTGCTGGAAGCCCTTGATACAAAGTTCAGCACCAACATCCCCACAGACGTCCATGAACTGATACAGGCCTTGAACAATAAGATATTGCTGAAAAGACTTCTCAGGTCTGCAATTCAAAGCAGGGACATTGATGGTTTCAGGAAATCCATACAGGAAATAACAAGAGAATCCTGAGCAGACGCAAACCTTGCTTTTCCTATCATTGGCAGATAGGGATAAAAGAGAGGCGGGCTCCCCACAACAAAGTCAAACCTCCCCTTAGCCTTACCCCCATTGCATTTATCGGAAATGCCAGTGCTGGCATTTCTGATAAATGATAATTGTTACTCTGACCCCAATCTCACAGTTTTTCCATAGCTTTTTTGGTCAAAGTAACTCCTTTTGCCCTGTTACTCTAACCCCAATTTCAGGCACTTTTTTCAGACCCAAAACTTTTGCGCACCATCAGTATCGATAGTGATAACAGACAGTTGGGAGTGGCGGTTGACCGCCACTCCAAAAAAAACAGACACTACCCATGACAGATAATACCTCTATTGCCACACACAGAACCCATAGTGATATCTCCGGTATATGGGGCAGATACCGGTGGTTGCGGCAACTTGAGCCACATTATATTCACCCATCTTAGCTTGATGATCCACCTAACTCTATCATAAATCAATGGGTCTTACAGGTGGGGTTTATTGAGCGATTACGAAAGAAACAATCAATGAAAAAAGCACTTATTACAGGAATCACAGGGCAGGATGGGGCCTATCTTGCCGAATTTCTACTAAACAAGGGATATGAGGTCCACGGCATCAAGAGACGGGCCTCGCTGTTTAACACTGCCCGCATCGATCATCTTTACCAGGATCCCCATGAAACCCATAGAAAAATGGTTCTTCACTATGGGGATCTGACAGATGCAACCAATCTCATAAGGATCATTCAGCAGGTTCAGCCGGACGAGGTGTACAACCTTGCGGCCCAGAGCCATGTCCAGGTCTCCTTTGAATCTCCGGAGTATACGGCAGATACCGATGCCCTCGGCACCATGAGGATACTTGAGGGAATCCGGCTTCTCGGGCTTGAAAAAAAGACAAGGTTTTACCAGGCCTCCACCTCGGAACTCTTCGGCAAGGTACAGGAGACTCCCCAGACTGAAAAAACCCCGTTCTACCCGAGATCTCCCTATGCCTGTGCAAAACTCTATGCCTACTGGATGACTGTGAACTATCGGGAAGCCTATGGGATCTATGCCTGCAACGGCATTCTCTTTAATCACGAATCTCCCTTAAGGGGTGAAACCTTTGTAACCCGCAAGATCACAAGGGCTCTTTGCCGCATTCATCTTGGAATGCAGGAGTGCCTATATCTTGGCAATATGAATGCTCTCCGGGACTGGGGACATGCGAAAGACTATGTGGAGATGCAGTGGCTGATGCTCCAGCAAGATACTCCTGATGACTATGTTATTGCAACGGGCGAGCAGCACTCAGTCCGGGAATTTGTTGAACTTTCCGCAAAAGAGCTTGGCATTGCCATCAAGTGGGAAGGCGAGGGTGTGAACGAGAAGGGGATCAATATTGCCGATGGAAAAACCATTGTGGCAGTGGATCCGAGGTATTTCCGTCCCACTGAGGTTGAGACCCTTCTTGGCGACCCTTCCAAGGCGAAAAAAAATCTTGGATGGGAACCTAAGATCACTTTTAATGAGCTTGTCTCTGAAATGGTTCAAACAGACCTTGAAGAGGCGAAAAAAGATAAACTGTGCCAAGGTGCAGGATTTCAGGTATATAACTACAATGAATAAAAACAGCAGAATCTTCATAGCAGGTGCAGGCGGCATGGTGGGCAGTGCCATTATCAGGAATTTGCTGAAAAAAGGATTCAGCAACCTTGTGGGAAGCTTTCACTCAAGCTTACCGAAAGCAGAGATGTTCACCCTTGTACCCGGCTCAGAGTCTATTCCCCAGGGCTTGACTCTTGTTCAGATTGATCTCACCTGCCAGGATGAGATCAGCCGTTTTTTTAAAGAGTATAGACCGGATTATATTTTTCTTGCTGCGGCCAAGGTCGGGGGCATCCATGCAAACAATACATTCCCGGCAGAATTTATTTACAGTAACCTGATTATCCAAAATAATATCATCCAGGCAGCCTATGAAAATAAGGTCAGCAGACTGCTTTTTCTGGGTTCGTCCTGCATCTATCCAAAACAGGCACCCCAGCCCATGAAAGAGGAACACCTCCTCACCGGCCTTCTTGAACCCACCAATGAGCCCTATGCCATTGCAAAGATCGCCGGAATCAAGATGTGTGAAGCCTACAACCGTCAGTATGGCACAAGGTTTTTTGCCGTCATGCCCACAAATCTCTATGGTCCCAACGATAATTTCGATCTTGAGACCTCCCATGTTCTTCCGGCACTTATTCGAAAATTCCATGAGGCAAAACTTACTGAAGCACCTGAAGTGGTTGTCTGGGGAACAGGTTCCCCCAGAAGGGAGTTTCTCCATGTGGACGATATGGCAGACGCTTCTGTATTTGTCATGAACCTTGACGATTCGGTAATCGACGAACATCTTACAAATTATCCCAGGCCCTGCTTCGTCAATGTCGGCACCGGCATGGACTGCACCATCAAAGAGATTGCAGAAACCATAAAAGAGGTTGTCGGCTACAAGGGTAACTTGCGGTTCGATACATCAAAGCCCGACGGTACGCCTCGAAAGCTTCTGGATATTTCCAGCTTGGAAAGTTTGGGTTGGACGCATCGGATAAATATCTCTGATGGGATATTTGATGCATATGGCTGGTATAAAGACTTTGATAATCAACGACTATAGATTCTTTTGTAATTCATTACAGGCACCTTACTATCATAATCTATAAGTCTAACAGTATGGTACTTCTTTAATCTATAGTTATCTGAAAAAAAACTGCCTCCAATATTCTCAAATTAGTCAGGCCTATATATCGTCTCGGAGGTTATCTGCATGAGTGGCCTGTCCATCTAAAAAGATAAAGAATATAGTTAGCAATTAGGTATGCAGTAATTATTTATTCGTATAAAGCAGGGAGAATATTATGGAGACATTAAAATCAGTAGCCGCAGAAGAGAGCAGGCAATACAATTCTTTTCGGCCTGCAATCACAGAGAACTATAAACTCTATCTGCCGATAGAGATTCACAAGATGCTGGAAGGGTCTCCTGAAATCAGAATAATTTTTACTCTGACCCCAATCTCCAATCTCCATCTCCATAGGAACTAATTATGCGTAAAGGAATTATACTTGCCGGCGGCTCAGGAAGCCGACTTTATCCACTGACCTATTCGGTGAGCAAGCAGTTGATGCCGGTGTATGATAAGCCGATGATCTACTATCCTTTGTCGACATTAATGCTTTCAGGCATTACACAGATACTGATCATCACCACCCCCAAGGATCTCCACAACTTCAAGCATCTTCTGGGTGATGGTTCCAAATGGGGAATATCCCTGGAGTATGCAGTCCAGCCCTCTCCGGACGGACTTGCCCAGGCATTTATCATTGGAGAAGAATTTATTCAAAATGACCCTGTCACATTGATTCTGGGCGATAATATCTTCCATGGCGAGGGTTTGAAAGACCGCCTGCAGGTAATTGCAAAAAAAGATAAGGGTGCGACAGTTTTTGGATATTATGTCAAAGATCCCCAACGGTATGGAGTGGTTGGATTTGACAGCAATGGCAATGCCACGAGCCTGGAAGAGAAACCCAATGTTCCAAAGTCCAACTATGCAGTTACCGGACTCTATTTTTATGATAATGATGTAATCCGGATTGCCAAAGAAATTAAACCCTCTGCCCGGGGAGAACTTGAGATAACAGATGTAAACAAAGTCTATCTCCAGCAGGGGAATTTAAATGTAGAGCTGTTCAACCGGGGAACTGCCTGGCTTGATACCGGCACCCATGACTCCCTTATGGATGCAGCCACCTTTATCAAAGTTGTAGTAGACCGCCAGGGGTTAAAGATTGCCTGCCCCGAAGAGATCGCGTTCAGGATGAAACTCATTGATGCTGAGCAATTGGAAATGTTGGCAGAACCCATGAAGAAAAATGGTTATGGCCAATACCTGTTAGACCTTCTGAAAAAATTACGATAAAACAATGAAAGTTTCCATAAAAAAGATTCTTGTTACTGGAGGTGCTGGATTTATAGGCACTAATCAGATGAAATCAGCAAAGCCTCGTCAGATCATCTGGTCAGGTCTTACCCATGTTAAGAACAGATTGGGCCATGAGTGCCAGTATTCAAAAAATATGCGCCTGGAAAACGGTGAAATATGGCCTGTCTCAATCTGCCTTGATATCCCCAAAAATCAGCGTAGAAAATCGACACTTTTTTGAGACCCAAAACTTTTGCGCACCGTCAGTATCGATAGTGATAACAGATGGTTGGGAGTGGCGGTTGACCGCCACTCCTAAAAAAACAGGTACCAAACAGAACACAGGCAACGCAGATTCACAGGATCTTTTTCAAACTGATTCAAATCTGCGGAAATCTGCATCTCATAAAAATAAAAAGCCAGATGCTTTACCTACAATAAAACCAATCAGCAAGTCTGACCTCCACTAAGGATTTTATTTATGGAAAAATTTGAAAAGCCGATTCTTGTTACTAAACCCTTTCTGCCTCCGCTGGAAGAATACTGTGAGGGGCTCAAAGAGATATGGGATAACCAGTGGCTCACCAATAACGGCCCGGTGTTGCAGAGATACAGGGAAGAACTGAAAAACTATTTTGAAACCGGAAATATCTGCCTGTTCAACAACGGCACCCTTGCTTTGCAGATTGCCCTACAGGGAATGGGCATCACTGGAGAGGTGATCACCACGCCATTTACCTTTGTGGCCACCACCCACGCACTTTACTGGAACAAAATCCGCCCTGTTTTCTGCGATATTGAGCCGGATACCTTTACCCTGGACCCGGCAAAGGTGGATGAGCTGATCACACCCTGGACCACTGCGATCCTGGCAGTCCACGTTTTTGGAAGACCCTGCCGAATGAATGAGCTGGCAGATATTGCCAAACGGCACAACCTGGCCCTGATCTATGATGCGGCCCATGCCTTTGGTGTTCGCGTCAACGGCAGACCCATCGGCCATTATGGGGATCTGAGCATGTTCAGCTTCCATGCCACCAAACTGTATCACTCCATTGAAGGCGGCATGCTCACCTTTAAAGATTCGGGGCTTGCCTCTACTTTTAAATATCTTAAAAACTTCGGCTTTAAAAGCGAAACAGAAGTGGTCATGCCCGGCACCAATGCCAAGATGAATGAGATGCAGGCCTTGATGGGATCACTGATGCTCAAATATATGGATATGTTGGTGGAAAACCGAAAGCGGGTCTACGAAACATATCACGAGCGGCTGAGTCAAGTACCGGGTATATCTTTCAGCCCGGAACCTGAATCCAATGTAGCGTATAATTATGCTTATGCCCCGGTTCAGATAGACGAGAAAGAGTTTGGAATGAGCCGGGATGCATTGTATGAAAAGCTGAAAGACTACAATATTTTTGCAAGGCGGTATTTTTATCCCTTGTTAAATGAATTTGCCTGTTATCGGTCAGTGCCGGTTTCAAAGCCACTTTCTGTGGCTGTGCAGGTTTCAGAGCAGATCATAACTCTCCCAATTTATGCGGATCTGAAGGAGGATGATGTGCATCAAATCTGTGATATTTTAGTGGGGATTAGTAAAAATAACTGAAATTAAGAGCATACGATTATAGGAAATATTTATGTTAATCATTGGTGCAAAAGGATTAGTAATTGAATCAATTCTACCAATTTAGTGATATAAGAATAGTATAATTACAGCAAGGTTCAAATTGAATATTAATAAGTAATACAAGAGAATTATTATGGAAAATATTTTACTATTTGGTGGTGGATTACATGCAAATTATTGCATTGATATTATTAATAAAGAAGGTAAATACAATATCATTGGAATTGCTGATTCCATTAGTGATATTGGAACAGAATTATTTGGGTATAAAGTGCTTGGAAGACAAGAACAGCTAATAAAACTAATTGCAAAATATAATATACACGGTGGAATTATTACGATTGGTGACAATTGGTCACGGAAAATAGTATCTGATAGCATCAAAACTATAATTCCAGATTTTAAATTTGTAAACGCAATTCATCCATCAACTATAATTGGGATGAACGTAAAATTTGGAGTTGGGATTGTAATTATGGCTGGCTGTATCATTAATCCAAATAGCATTATTGGTGATTTTTGTTTTTTGGCAACAGGTGCACAGTTGGAGCATGATTGTAAGATGGGAGATTTTTCGAGTATTTCAGCTGGTTCTATTACTGGCGGAAAAGTTACTATAGGTAAATACTCGGCAATCACTTTAGGAGTAACAATTATGGACAGATTGAATATTGGAGAAAATACAGTTGTTGGTTCAGGCTCATTAGTCACTAAAGACTTACCTGATAATGTGCTTGCATATGGAAATCCTATAAAAATTATTCGAAATCGAAAAATTGGCGAAAAATTTCTTAAATCAAATTAAAAATTTTTATGACTTTAACTCAAAAAACCATAACCGGAATAATCTGGAACTTTGCCGAACAGATCGGCCACAATGGAATCGGAGTTGTCATCACCCTTCTGCTGACCAGGTTCCTGATACCCGCCGATTACAGTTTTGTAGCCATGATGGCACTGTTCCTGGCAGTGACTACAACTCTTCTAAATTCAAGCTTCAAGCAGACCCTGATCTTCTTGCAGGGGATGGAGCAGGTTGATTTCAATGTGGCTGGAGGCCCGAGCATGATATATGGTATCATCAATTAAACAAAAGACAATTTCTGGTCTTATATGGAGCTTTATTGACAGTTTTGCTCAAAAAGGAATCACCTTTATTATAGGGATTATTCTGGCGCGCCTGATCTTGCCCAGTGAATTCGGTTTGATTGGAATGATTGGTATTTTTATCGCGATTTCAACTTCTTTTATGGATAGTGGTTTTGGTTCTGCACTAATAAGAAAAAAAAATTGTACAGATAAAGATTATTCTACAGTTTTTTATTATAACTTGGCAGTAGGACTTTTATTTTATTGTATGATGTTTTTATCTGCACCGGCGATAAGCCGGTTTTTTAATGAGCCAAAACTCATAAGTCTGATGAAGATACTGGGAGTTGTTCTGATCATTGATTCATTGACAATTATCCAAAGAACAATCCTAACAAAGAGAATTGATTTCAAACTACAAACCAGGATATCAGTAATCTCATCCATTATTTCGGGTGTGGCGGGTATTTTGCTTGCCTATAGAGGTTTTGGAGTTTGGAGCCTGGTGGTCAAACAAATCTGCCAAAGAGCCATCAACTCATTCCTTTTGTGGCTATGGAACAGTTGGCGTCCGTTGCTGATGTTCAGCAAAGAGTCTTTTACAGAGATGTTTTCCTTTGGTTATAAATTATTAATCAGCGGGCTTATAGATACGCTGTATCGTAATATTTATCTTATTATTATTGGAAAATACTTCTCAGCTCAGGATTTGGGTTTCTACACCCGGGCGGATCAATTTAACGCGTTGCCTTCTCAAAATATAGTCCAGATTGTCAGCAGGGTAAGTTACCCTGTTTTAGCTCAAATGCAGGAGGACAAAGTCGCTTTAAAAAGAAATTACAAAAAAATCATTAAAAGTACCATGCTCATCACCTTTGTATTAATGATAGGTATGGCTGTTGTGGCTGAACCTATGGTTATCACTCTTATCGGGGAGCCTTGGCGGCCATCCATTATTTACCTGCAGTTGTTATGTTTCGTGGGTATGATGTATCCCCTGCATGCATTGAATTTAAATATGCTTAATGTACAGGGGCGATCCGATCTTTTTCTTAAACTGGAGATAATAAAAAAGATTCTGGCTGTACCTGTGATTATTATTGGGGCCATGTTTGGAATAAAAGCCATGATAGTGGGTATGATTGTCAATACCCAGATTGCCTATTTTTTAAATAGTTATTGGTCTGGCAAGTTCATAGACTACTCAATGTTGGAGCAGATCCGGGATATTTTACCTTCTTTTATTCTGGCGATCACCACTTCCGTCATTGTGTTTTTTATTGGGTGGTTGCTTCCATTTGGTTATCTACCCACACTTATAATACAGGTAATATCAGGTGCAGTGCTTGTTTTCATAATTGCAGAAATTATAAAACTTGAGGCTTATCTTTTTATAAAAAATATTTTACAAATTAAACTTTCAACAATAAAAAATGGTTCTGGGAATAAAATTTAATGAGAAACCTACGAACAGAGCAGGAAATTATGGCAGACTGGCGGGGCGATCCAACCCTGCCTGTGGTCAGCGTCTGCTGCATCACATATAATCACGAACTTTACATAAAAGACACAATAGAAGGATTTTTGATCCAGGAAACCGATTTTCCTTTTGAAATCCTGATTCACGATGATGCTTCCACAGACCGTACTGCTGATATCATCCGAGAATATGAAGCCAGATACCCCAACCTGATCAAGCCGATTTATCAAATAGTTAATCAATATTCACAAGGTAACATGCCCGGAAGTATTAACACAATCCGCTCAAGAGCAGAATATATTGCTCTCTGTGAAGGAGATGATTACTGGACTGATCCAAGAAAATTGCAGATGCAGGTGGATTTTTTGGAGACAAATCCGAAATATGGATTGGTGCATACAGATTTTGATCAGTTTGAGATTAAAACCGGAAAATTGACAAATAATATTATTAGAAAACAGAAACCAGATATAGAATGGCAAGAAGGCAAGGATTTTGTTAAATGGTACGTTGGTGGTTATTCAAAGATAATTACCTGTACTATATGTTTTAGAAAATCAATTTTTGATAATACCTATAAACCTGAAGAATACAATAATCCTTTATTTAACAAAATGGGGGATATTCAATTGTTTTGTAATTTGGCAGGGAACTCTTACGTTAAGTATTTTGATAAAAGCACATGTTTTAAAAGGGTTCTGCTCGAATCAGCCTCACATAGTCAAGATTATATTAAAAAGATTGATTTTAGTATTGCAATATCTAATGCCTTTGAATATTTTGGAAAAAAATATAATGTTCCAGAAGTTTATTCTTTAAATTATCAAAAAATTACTGCCAAAAAAATTATAAAATCAGCTATTAGGAATAGAGATATAGAGTTACTAAGAAAGGGTATATCTTTTAAGGGGTTGAGGATGAATATTTTGAAGAAATATTTTTATATTTATTCCCTTTTCTTTTCTCGCCTCTTAGACCGGTTTATCATTTTTTTAAAAATATTTTAAATAAAACAAAAAATGGATAGTAGATGAACTCTTTTAATACACCAGTTTTAATTACACTATGGGATAACATGGACTATGTTATCGAGTTGATGAATGCTATTGGTACTGTAAAACCATTGAAGATATACTTTTTTTCAGATATCGATAATGATAGTTCTTCCGAAAGATATTTTAAAATTCTAAAAGTGCGTAAAGCGGCAAAAGATATGGTAACATGGAAGGCTGAAATATCATGTAAATTTAATAAAAAAAATGAAGGGCCGTCCTGGGGCATTCACAATGCTATTTCATGGGCTTTTAAAACAACTGACCGGTTAATTGTTTTGGAGCATGATTACATTCCATCTCAGGCGTTTTTTCCCTATTGTGAGGAGTTGTTATACAAATATTTGAATGATGATAGAGTATGGATTATCAGTGGGTTGAATCATTTTGAAGGAAAATGCAATTTAAACGATGATGATAGTTATTTTTTTTCTAAATATGCCTCAATAGCTGGTTTCGCAACTTGGAAGCGATGTTGGGATCATGTCGATAACTCTATAAAAAAATGGCCGTCATTTGTGAAGAAGAATTATAAATTTGATAATTTAGATAATAAGGAATGGCAAGCAGCTTTGACAAAATATGATAAATTTTACAACGAGCGTGTGTTAACCAATAATCTAAATACTTGGGATGCGCAATTTATATTTGCGATTTGGTCAAACAGGGGCTCAGGTATAGTGCCTGCTAAAAATTTAATAAAAATGATTGGTGTTGATGGTTTTAATACATCTGAGGCTTCTCCTTTTCATTTTTTTAAAACGTATGAAGATTTCAAAATAACTAAACATCCAGATTTTATTCAAAACAATCATGTTTATGATGAAAAGTATTTTAAATCAGGATATTTTGATAGGAAACGCTCTTTTTTTGGAAAGGTATCAAATAGAGTTAAAAAAATAATACCTATGCAGCGAATTTTAAAGTTATGGTGACAATCTACATGACAAAATCCGGCAACTTGCCGTTAAACAAAAGATCTAATGCATGGCTTGACTTGACTCTTTGTTTTCAACAAGTCGACAAATAACTTCGAACATGACAAAAAATTTTGGTGCCATCCATAGAGCGAAAACACCCCAATATTTTCTATTGAACTTTTGTCATCCGAATATCATTTTTACTGAACTTAGCACCCTGCGGGCGGGGCTTCCATACTCTCGTTGATATAAAATTTATTGATGTTCTATAACCTATTGATATTGCTACTAAAAAATTAAAATTCCTATACTATCAAGTTATTTGAAAACGAAACATGTTCATTACCCATGAACAAGAGTGCGTCTTACGTAAATATTCAGCTTTGTTTTTAGCAATATTTTCAATATGTTATGAAGCTATATAAAATTGATTAGAGTTAAAGATCATAATCCAAAATATACAATTTTAAAAAATTAAAATTTAATTATAAATACTGTGAGCAAGTAAATTATGAATCATTATCCATTTAGCCATAATGAGGCCTCATATCCGCAGCCTATCGGCATGAAGGATCAATCGCAAACAAGTTCTATAAAAAGTGTGATAGTGGTGGCGACCCTTTTCTTAATGGTAGCGCATTTGGCTGTTAAGGAGTTCTTTCCTAATCCCGTTTTCTGGGTAATAGGTGCTTCACTTATTATGGCTTTAGGTTTGGTATGGATAGTAATCAGGAAGGACTCTTATGGATTTCTTCTTGCCCTATTTGTGTGTGTTCATTTTGATTTTGCCTATAATCAGGGCGGGTTGTGGGCATATGTGATCTGTGCAGTTATACTATCAGGAACCTTATTCCGTCGATTAGACATAAAGCTATCGGCTGTGCCAATGATATTCAATGTATTTGTTATCATCTTTATTTTTATGCAGGTTCTGGGAACCCTACTGAACCCGTATTCTTTAGTATCCAATATTCAGGCATCAGTTATAACAGCAGCTCAAGTCCTTGCTTTCTATCTTTGTGCTTCCCAGAAGATTACAACGTCAATATTAAAATGCTTTCTTTCGCTATGGTTTCTTATTGTCTGCTGGGTCTTTCTGATGGGTCTTAATCAACGATACCAATGGCTCATTACGGCAAGTCCCATATTGCCGCAGAGAAAGTTGCTTAGTGGTTTTGCTCATGTGCCATCCGGTTCTTTCGGTAATACCGAATTATTTGCCGAGTACTTCTGTATTATATTTTCTTTTTCTCTGATTGTGCTTAGTCATATTGAGGAATTAAAAGTTTTAAAAATTAGAAAAATTTTTCCAGTTATTATGGTGCTTATATCATTATCTGCTGTTTTGATGGGTGGCTCAAGATCTGCTGTAGTGTTGGTAATAGTGGCAACATTTCATATCACTTTCCTTGATTTTTTTATAAAGCCATCAATTCGTATTCTTCGTAGGTTTATCATCATTTTGTCCATTCTGTCTTTAGCAATTATTCTGGTATTGAACTTCGGTTCTTACCTGTTCATTGATCAAATGGTTGATGATTTTAAAGATGTTGATATATCAAATTTGTCAACTAGTTCCATTCTCAGTGGTAAAAGTATTAACCGTGGGGGATTGTTTGATTGCGGATTGGAAAGGTTAAAGCAAGGTTCCTGGTGGGTTGGTTACGGTTATAATTTGCCGGAAAACAATGCAAAAACTCTGGGGGTTCAAAAAATGGGAGTTAAGGATTTTCATAGTTTATATTTGTCCCTCCCATTTTATTACGGCTGGTTGGGAACGATTGCGTATATACTTTTGTTGATAGGCACGGCCTTGAGGATATATTTAATATATTTTAGAGGAGTAAAAAAAACTGAAAGCTATTTTATTCCCATTGCACTTGGATTTAGTATGTTATGGGGTATTTTCATATTAGACCAATATAAAATTGGAGCAACCCGTAATCCAAATTATTACCTTTTAACCTGGATGTGGCTGGGTATGACCCATGCAATAGCTAATGCCATCTGCGACCGCTTAACTGAGGCAAAGACAAAGGAGTAACAAAATGCGCATATTCAATTTTTTCAATCTACCCATTTCGATCAAGGATCTCAGATCTGGTGGAAATGAGATGAATACATCCGGCGGATGGCTTGCAGCACTTATCGGCAGGATGTTGAAGGAGACTGACTTCAATTTTGCCTGTGCTTCTTATGGAAATACGCGTAAAGTTTTGACTTCTATCGATGATAGAATCGTCTGTTATACAATACCGGGCAGATCTGAGCAAAACGGCTTGTTCATGAACCGCAGCCTACGGATATGCAAACGGCTTGTGGAGGAATGGGAACCTGATTTGATTCACATCCACGGCACGGAGAGTTCCTACGGTCTTCTTACAGCACGCGGCATGCTTAAATATCCGACAGTGATAAGCCTTCAGGGGTTGTTGGGACCTTGTTCCGAATGGTATCGCTATTTCGGTAATAGCAGTTTAATGGATATAATTCGAATGCATCGTTTGCTTGAGATCCCAGCCCTTAGAGGTCTCTGGATACGCCTATGGAGAATGAGAAGAATGGCCGAAAGAGAGAAAGAGATAATCAAGGGCAACTGTTTCTTTATGGGGCGAACAGAATGGGATAAAGCCTATATAAAGGCTCTGAATCCCACAGCAATCTATTACCACGAAGGCCGACTTCTGCGTGAGGCATTCGGGCAAAACCAATGGGAAATAGGGAATGTGCAGAAACATCGCATTATTTTTACACATGCAGGCCATCCTCGAAAGGGGACGGAACTTCTGCTTGATGCTGTTAGGCTTCTGATATCTGATTATCCTGACATCAAATTATACATAGCTGGTAATATAAGCAAGAGGAGCGGATATGGAAGATATCTTCGGAAACGGCTGCAAGGTTTAGGGAATCATGTTGTTGAACTTGGATCTTTAAATGCAGAACAAATGGTGACAGATCTGATGAAATCTCACGTATTTGTTTCCCCTTCGTTTATCGACAACAGCCCGAATGCAGTTTCGGAGGCTCAATTGATAGGCATGCCAGTGATCTCGACATATACCGGCGGCGTGCCGAGTCTTATTCAAGACGGTATCACAGGCCTGTTTTATTCAACCGGCGAATCCCACATGCTGGCAGCTAAAATACGCGAAGTTTTCGAAAATGATGAATTAGCGGTGCGATTGGGCTGCCAGGCAAGGCAAGTTGCAAGGAAAAGGCATGAGCCTGATTCGATAGTCGAAGAAATATTGGCAAATTATATGCATGTGATAGCGAAAAAACAAACAATATAAGGGTATCCTTCACAGGTCCTTTATATTTTCTGAAGCTATGCCCTGTTTTTAAGGGATTTTCCGAAAAAAAGTGTAAATTACGTAACTGTTTGTCTATCTATATAAGACAGTTGAAAAAAGCATATTGCAATGTTTTGCAAAAGGCTTGAAATGGTTAATAGCCGATAGTAATGATTGGTGATATTACACCGGTAAATTATTTATAGGGTGTGTTTATGAGAAAATTGAATTATGATAATTTGCCCCATTTGGTATCTTGCACTATACGAATAATACAACTTAAGTTGTTTTCTTTGTTGGGAAATATTGCTGCAGCATGGTGGGGTGTAAAGATAGGAGTAGGCTCAGTCTTTAATGGTTGTCCTAAGTTTAAACGTCATCCAGACAGCCAAATAATAATCGGATCAAATTGTGCTTTTAATTCTTCCCCCACTTCAAATTTAATAGGTGTTAATAGACCCTGCATTATTTCTACTTTGCAAAAAGGTGCAATCGTTAAAATTGGTAATGGCTGTGGCTTTAGTGGGACAGTCATCGGGAGTGCAAAAAAAATTGTTATAGGTAAGAATGTGAGGTGTGGTGCAAATACTTTGATTACCGATACCGATTGGCATACAGATGATTCCCGTGCGGGATCTGATGCTCCTGTTATAATCGGGGATAATGTTTGGCTTGGGCTTAACGTCACAGTCCTAAAAGGCGTTACCATTGGAGAAAATACATTTATTGCTATTGGGAGCGTAGTGACAAGATCCATACCACCTAATGTGGTGGCTGGAGGTATTCCGGCAAAGATTTTAAAAACTATTAAGCCATTGCTTCCAGAAAAAGAAAGGGTTTAAAAATGAGCCAAAAAATCAATATAATCTTCATGGGACAGTTTGTTTATCCGTACGGCATGGCTGGAACCAAACGAATTAAGCATGCAATTGATGCATTAAGAGGAGTGCATAATGTGTTTGTAAGAGTTGTTCTTCTACGTCAGTTGAGTTGTGAAAATGGGTATTCAGGATTTCATGATTGTATCCCCTATCATACAATCATGGGGGGGATGACCCGCAACATGCTCATGCTCCTGTTTCCAGTCCTTTATATTAAATCTTTTCTTTTTCTCAGACAATGCTGGCGCAAAGATTGCACAAATATCATTTATCACTATGGCCCGGTTTCCATTGAGAATTTTATTCCACTGTGTTTTGCTCGCTACATCGGTTACAAGATTGTGTTTGATATTGTCGAGGATTTTGATGTTGCCGGAATTATTTCACTGTCTTTTTTTCATCGCATCAGGATAGGCGGTATTACTAAACTCCAATATAAAATGAGAAACCTTGCTGCGGGATTCATCGTTATAAGTTCTCATCTCGAAGAGAAATATAAGATTTTTACACAAGGCAAATTGCCTCTATATTACAGGCCAATTTCAATTGATATGAACAGGTTTCCAGTTAAAGTTGGCGATAAAATGAATAATGTCGTATCTCTTTTTTATGCTGGAACCTTTGGCTGGAAAGACGGGTTGTTGGACCTGCTTGACGCATTCGATAGTTTGGCTGCAAGAAGAGAAAATGTTCGTTTAATTCTTACTGGCCGTGGAGACAATGAGGCCATGAAAATCTTTTTTGCGCGAGTTGATGCTTCACCATTCAAAGATCAAATAGAGTACAAGGGCTACCTTGATGATAATGCTTATTATGACCTACTTAATTCTGTTGATATACACTGTATGACTCGGGTTGATATTGCCTATGCTAATGCGGGATTCCCTTTCAAGCTTGGTGAATATTTGGCCAGTGGAAAACCTGTGATAGCTTCACGTGTTTCAGATGTTGATCGTTTTCTGGTGAATAAAGAGAGTGCAATGTTAGTGAAGCCTGGCGATAGTGAGGAAATTATGAGGGCTGCAGAGTTTTTAATGGATAACCCTGAGGCTGCATCTCTTATTGGTCGGCAAGGTCGCTTAGTTGCTTTTTCCAATTTTGATCATAAAATTCAGGGTAAATCTTTACTCTCTTTTATTAAAGGCGTGTAATGTTGGTGATAAATCGTTTGATTATTTGTAATATTACGTTCAGAGGCAATAGTTTTTTTTGATATGTGAGAGTGTCAGGAGTCTTGTTTGTCCCAAGACATTAGGAGCGTTTGTAAATATGAAAAATAAAACCAACAACAACAATGAAATTTATATAAAAAAAAAGATTTTGCTTATCTCTCCATGTTTGGATCTGCCTGGTGGTATTGCCGGTTATTATAGTTCCTTAAAAGAACATTTCACCTATGATATTCAGTATTTTTTTATAGGCAGCCGAAAAGAGAATGAAAGTAAAATTCTAAAGCCTGTTAATCTATTCAGAGACATATGGCGCCTTTTTTTTCATCTTTTAAAATCACAAGGAACCTATGACCTTATTTGTCTTAACCCATCATTTATTAAATATTGCATTATACGAGAGGGAATCCTGCTTTGGATCTCAAAACTATTTAAAATAAAGTGCATTGTGTTTTTTCGAGGTTGGAGCTGGGATTTAGCAGATATTGTTTCAAAGCATTATTTTAAACTGTTTTTTAAAACATACAACAACTCTGATTTGTTTATTGTTTTATCCGCAGAGTTCAGAGATAAACTGCGTCACTGGGGGCTGAAACAACACATCTTTGTCGAGACAACTACAGTTGATGAGAACTTACTGAATGGCTATACCATAAAACAGAGAATAAATAGAATTCAATCTGGCAGCAAGCCGATAAATCTCCTGTTTCTTTCCAGGGTTGAAAAAGAAAAAGGTATTATTGAAACAATTGATGCAGTGGGTATCCTGGCTAAATCCCATCCTGATATTTGTTTGCTGGTAGCTGGTGTTGGTTCATATTTGTCTTCCGCAATAAAGTACACCCAGGATATTGGGTTAAACGATAAAGTCGTTTTTCTGGGATGGATAACTGGTAAACAGAAGTCCCTTATACTTGAAAACTCAGACATTCTTCTCCTTCCAACTTATAGGGAAGGCATGCCTAATTGTGTTCTTGAATCAATGGCTTTTGGAATTCCGGTTATAACTCGTCCCATAGGGGGAATAAAAGATTTTTTTATAGATGGCCGATTCGGATTTATGACAGAATCTACAGATCCCTCTATCTTTGCATCTCTTGCGGAGACCATAATTATTGATCCACCTCTTAGAGAGTTTATGAGTATCCAATCGTTTAATTATGCGCACGATCATTTTTTGTCAGCCAACGTAGCAAGAAGGCTTGAAGGTATATTTAAGGAAGTGTGATACATTTCTGTATCCGTGTCTTATGTTGAAGAAAATATATGAGACTGTTTTTGTATTGAATTATTGAGGTATTTATAAGTTCGTTAAAAATGAACTCTTAGAGGTGTAGTGTATTGATTGATTCCCTTTTTAAAAAGATATGTTTGATTCTCTATTTTATAGTATTAAAATATCTGCCTCCCACTTATTATCCTGGAGGGAAACTGATCAAACGACTTAGATTCCTATGTTGTAAGCGATTGTTCAGGTCATGTGGTAAAAATGTTACGATTGAATCGAACGCTATTATCCCCTTTCATAAGGTAAAGATCGGTGATAATTCAGGCATTGGTTTGAATGCTCGAATAGGCTATGTAAGTATAGGGGCTAATGTTATGATGGGGCCGGATGTGATAATTCTTTCTCGTAATCATAATTATGACCGGATCGATATACCTTTAATATGTCAGGGTAATGCTGAGGAAGAACCAGTTATTGTTGAAGATGATGTTTGGATAGGGGCTAGAGTTATTATTTTGCCTGGGGTACGTATTGGCAAAGGGGTTATAATTGGAGCCGGTGCAGTGGTGACAAAAAACATGCCCGACTATTCAATTGTGGTCGGTAATCCAGCATACGTAGTGCGAATACGAGATTGAATTTGTTAAGATTTTGGAAATAGTTGAACTTTAACCCACGTATCTGAAATAATAGGGAGTTTGTTATGAAGACTATACGATTATTGTTTTTGTTTGTCATTGCGTTATTGTCAGTTACTTTGGATGCTTTGTCAGTAACAGCAGCAGATCTTGTTAATGGCTTTTACAGTCATGGAGTTGTTGCTCCGATAAGCCAACCGCGGGGGTACGTAGCAACTGTTGATAGGTATGGTAATAATATTGTACTTGTGTGGCTTATGGATCACCGAGGCGGTTATGAACTCCTTAAACTTGACGCATCTACAGGAGCAACAGAGGAATACCCTACTCCATTCCAGTTGACAGGAGACAGTCCCTTTGCCTCAATCCTGTCCAGTAGCAATAAATTTTATACACATTTTAACAATTATTTTTTAGAGTTTGATGTTAGTATGCTGGACTTTACAGTTGTAAACGAGACAACTTCTCAAACGGCTATGAGCATGACTGAAGATGACAATGGTGTTATATGGTCAGCTGCATATCCTAATAGTGGTCTTGTTTCTTATGACTCTAAAACTAAAAAATTCAAGGATTACGGGCAAATTTATGAACAAAATTGGAAGCAGTACCCACGCTACATAGCGGCTGATGATAAGGGCTGGATATATGTTGCTTTGGGTGAGACAGCCAGCCAGATTCTTGCCTTTGACCCATTTACTGAAAAAGTTTTGCCTATGCTCATTGAATCCGAGCGTAAAAATGGATTAGCCTACGTTTACCGTAATCTCAACGGTAAGGTTTATGGCAATGCTTTAAAGGATAAATCTAATGAATGGTATGAGTTCTATGAGGGTAAAAGCAAAAAAATCAATGAACATACCGTAGCTAATAAAAAAAAATATGTCGCTGGAATGCAAGGCTTATGCTACGATTTATTTCCTGACGGAAAGTATATTAAAAAACTTGATCTGGAAAAACGGCAGTTAGTCGTTAATGCGAAAAATGGCGTATTAGTTAAGGACTTGCCTTTTGATTACAAAAGCGAAGGTGCCCTTATTATGAGCATAGGTGCTGCACCTGATGGAACAATCTCTGGTGGCACGACTTTCCCCAAATACTTTTTCAATTACAACCCCAAAACCGACCAATTGCTTAATCAACCCTGTTATGGACAGTGGAATACTCTTGCCAGTCAAAATAAGAAGTTATTTATCGGTGGCTATACTAAAGGTTATCTGCTGGAGTGGGACCCATCACAGCCTTGGGTACCTACTGATGATAAAAATAAATCAAGCTCAAATCCTACCTATCGATATGAAGGTGCTCCTGAGATCGATCGTCCTCACAAGCTATTAGCCCATATCGATGGAAAAACAATTATCTTGGCCGGTACACCGGATTATGGGCTAACAGGTGGTGGCCTATTGTTTTGGGACAGCACAGCTGAAAACACTCAATTATTGGATCATACTAAAATAGTTTCTGATCAATCCACCAGGAGTCTTGTTTCTTTAAACCAAAAGGAGTTCCTTGGTGGTACAACGATCACACCTGGTACAGGGGGTGTAACCAAGGCTCTTGAGGCTGAACTTTATCTGATGGATTTAAGCTCAAAAAAACTGCTTTGGCATCAAACAGTAATCCCGGGAACCAAAGAATATTCTGATCTTTGTTTAGCCAAAAACGGAATCGTTTATGGGATTGCTGATAGGAAAACATTTTTTGTTTTCGATGCTGTACAACGCCGAGTTGTTCATAGTAACAGCACATTAGGTTCAACAATACCTTATCAGCAAGGGCAGCGCATTTTTATTATGAGTCCAAAAAACACATACATACTTCATTCCAATGGTGTGGATAAAATTGACCCTACAAACTATGCAATTACCAGATTAGTTACCTCATCAGTTCCGATAACTGCAGGTGGTGATTTCCTTGATGGCAGAATTTATTTTGGAAGTGGCTCAAAGCTTTATAGCTATGTTGTTGAAAAATAGACTTAGGTAAAACTGCACATCCTTTTTGGGGTATCTGAGCCCTAAAGAATATGAAACGTTATGGCTCCTGAAAGAAACTTCTTAACAAAAGTGTCCATTTTTGCTTCACCATGTCAAAATTCTAAGATTGTAATTGCGTAATATTAGTTCGATAGAGGAGATTAAAAAATGTTTATTGTTAAACTTAGAAACTATTTTCGTAATTATTTGATTTTGATCAGAACTCTTTATTTAAAAAAATTATTCGGAATGGATATAGATAAAACAGCAAAGGTATCATTTTTCGCAAAATTAGATTTAACCAATCCTAAAGGAATAAAAATTGGAAAATATTCTTATATAACAAGTGGTGGATGTGTTATGTCGCACGATTTTTCAAGGAGTATCTATAAAAACACTATTATTGGGGACTATTGTTTTATAGGATATGGGGCTATTATACTTCCAGGGGTTCAGATAGGCAACAATTCAATTGTTGCGGCTGGTTCTGTTGTAACTAAAGATGTACCAGCAAATTCTATTGTTGCTGGTAACCCTGCTACAATCATAAAAAGCAATATTACAACACTAAAATATGGTAAGTTACAACACTAATTCATATTATACAAACTATTAATAATATAATATTTTTAATAGTTATGAACAACCTCTGATTGTTTTTATCGCCTCATTTTTAATATCAGTTATTAAATCTTTTATAGAACATCAAATCTTCAATTAAAATTTTCTCCATTCTCAAAACAATCTGGATAAGGTCTAAAAATGAAACCATTCTCAAAAAGACTTGAAATTCTTAAGATTTGGGTAGATGAACTTGATATGCCAGAGGCTCTTAACAGGGTCAGGGAGTTTGTGGAGAGCGGAACAAAGTTACACACTGTTTTTGCCTCCAATCCTGAAAAAAACTATTCTGTGCCTAAAAACAGTTTTCTTTATAAGATGTTTAAAGAGTCTGATTTGCTGATTCCTGATGGTATCGGAATTGTTCTTGCTGCTCAATTCTTATATGACTCTAAGTTAAAACGGGTTCCGGGCTGTGAGTTGATGCAAAATATCTGTGCAATGTCAGCAGACAGAGGATATAAAATTTTTATTTATGGAGCTAAAGAGGAGGTCAATAAAGAGGCGGTTGAAACACTTCAAAAAAGGCATCCGGCAATAAAAATTGTAGGGCGTCAGAATGGTTATCTGCCTGAAAAAGACATGGATGATCTCGTTAAACGGATAAATGAATCCGGGGCTGAAATTTTATTTTTAGCTTTAGGCTCTCCCAAGCAGGAACTATGGATTTCAAAATATCGCTATAAACTTCATAGTGTCCGGGTCTGTCAGGGAATTGGGGGAACGCTTGATGTATTAGCCGGAACTGTACAAAGAGCACCGCAACTTTTTTGTAATATAGGTCTTGAGTGGCTGTTTCGCCTTTTGGCAGAACCTTCCCGCTTAAAGAGGCAGATGATTCTTCCTCTATTTGCTCTGGACACCTTAAAACTTGGTATAAATCGTAGTCGATGTAGCTCTAAAGTCCGGAATGCGAAAAGATGACTATAAACCCAATTTATAAATACCAGTGGTTTATTAAAATTGTTCTATATTTCTCTGTTCTTGCTGGAATTTACCTTTCAACCATTCAATGGCTTGTTTTCAAAGATTGGGCAAGAGATGATTACTCCTATGGTATATTAATACCATTTATTGTTTTATACCTGCTCTTGGAAAAAAGAGCCTATCTTTCAGAAATAGCATCCAAACAGACATGGAATGGGTTTGTTTTTTTTATTCCTGGCATTTTATTATTCTGGTTAGGAGAGCTTTCCGGGGAGTTTTTTACCCAATATTTTTCCCTATGGCTTATTGTTGTAGGTCTTTGCTGGATTAATATGGGTGGGGGGAAAATGAAGATCATTATTTTCCCACTTTTTTTTGCTCTAACCATGTTTCCACTGCCAAGTTTTTTCAATGTCAAAATAACCTTTGGATTAAAACTCATCTCCACCAAAATCGGCGTCATCATCATGCGTGCATGGGGCATGTCAGCGTATCAGGACGGCAATACAATTGATCTTGGTTTCACACAGCTCCAGGTGGTTGATGCCTGCTCCGGGCTTCGCTATCTCTTTCCTTTGATTGTTTTGGGCATTTTGATGGCTTACTTTTTTCGCTCCAGATGGTGGAAAAAGCTTATCATTGTCCTCTCCACCATTCCGATTACCATATTTACCAACAGCCTCAGAATTGCCCTCACCGGCATTCTGTCCGAGCGGTTCGGCTCAAAGGCAGTTGAGGGGTTTTTCCATGATTTTGAGGGATGGCTGATCTTTATGATAGCTTTAGCTTTTCTGGCCGCTGAAATGACGGTGCTGGCAAAGCTCTTTCCTGAACCACAATCTGTTGATAAGGCAGACAAACCCCCAGCACCCTTGACAGACTCCATTGACAGGCCGGGGATTGAAAAATCCCTGTTAAAACAGCCCCAGTTTATATTTTCGGTTGTTCTTTTAACCCTTACCCTTGCCTTGTCCCAGGGAATTGAGTTCAGGGAGGCAATCCCGATCAATAAAAAATTTGACACCTTTCCCATGCAGATTGGAAAATGGCAGGGAAAAGCGGAGCCCATGGAGGAGGAGTTTATCAATGCACTCGATTTCAGCGATTATATAATGGTTGATTATCATGATGAAAAAGGTGCGATGATAAATTTCTATGTGGCCTATTACGAAAGCCAGAGAAAGGGAGAGTCCATCCACTCTCCCGAGACCTGTCTGCGCGGGGGAGGCTGGGTCTTCAGCCAGAACGGAAAAGGTGTTGTCCCTGTGGATGGACAACAGGGCAATATCGTTGTTAACCGCGCTTTGATTCAGAAGGGACCCTACCGGCAGATATCATACTTTTGGTTTCCCATGCGGGGCCGCATTCTTACCAACGCGTTTGAGATGAAGTGGTTTACCTTCTGGGATGCCCTTACCCGACAGCGAACTGACGGGGCATTGGTCAGGGTTATTGCCCCTGTGGAGCAGGATGAAAATCCGGCGGATGCGGAAAAGAGGCTCCAGGAGTTTGTAAGGCTTATCTTTCCAGTTCTTTCAGAATACCTTCCCCAATAACCATCCACCCATGAAATCTGCCCAGGGAAAATATTGATGAAAAACCTGCCGCTGGGTAAACACATAGGCTGATTATGCACATGTTCATAATATTTATATTCTCTCTCTTTCTGACCATTGCCCTCATACCAATTGTGAGGCGAATTGCCTTCAGGGTGAACCTTGTCGATGATCCGGACGAACGCAAGGTTCATGTTCTGCCAATGCCGCGGAGCGGAGGGATCTGCATGGCCATTGGGGCCTTTGTGCCTGTAGCGATCTGGGTACCCATTGATCAGAATTTGCGGGCAGTATTTATCGGAGCCGCCATCATCGTCTTTTTCGGGGTGGTGGATGATATTAAAAATTTAAAATATACACATAAACTCCTGGCTCAAGCTACAGCCTCTCTTGTGGTTATTTTCTTAGGCAATATCCAGATTCACTGCATCGGTAATCCGCTGCCAACAGATTTTGTACTTCCATTTTTTATCTCTATGGCATTGACCCTGCTGTTCATAGTTGGGATCACCAATGCCATCAACCTCTCTGACGGCCTGGATGGTCTGGCTGGCGGCATCTCCATGCTCAGTTTTGTCAGCATCGGCTTTATGGCGTACAGGTGCGAAAATATGGAGCTTGCCCTGCTCTCCACAGCAGTGGTTGGTGCCATCCTTGGATTTTTAAGGTACAACACCCATCCTGCCACCATATTTATGGGAGACGGAGGCAGTCAGCTGCTCGGATTTCTCGGTGCTGTCTTTACCATAATGCTCACCCAGTCCAACACCCCGTACAGCCAGGTGACTCCCCTGTTTCTCATAGGATTTCCCATCCTTGACACCCTGACTGTAATGGTTGAGCGGATCGTCAATGGCGGATCTCCTTTCAAGCCGGACAAGAACCATTTCCATCACAAGCTGATGAAGCTTGGGCTCTACCACTCTGAATCTGTAATTACAATTTATCTTTTGCAGGCTCTTTTTATCAGTTTTGCCTTTGTACTCAGGTTTTACTCCAATGGAACCAACCTCATGGCGTTTATAGCTCTTGCCGGGGTCATTATCTCAATGTTTGAAATTGCCAGGAAAAATCATTTTCAGTTCAGAAAAAACGGGGAAAAGTTCTCCCCCTCTCCAAGCATACTCTCCATTATAGGGGGGGAGAGACTCTCCATCCGCGTTTTTTTCAACGCACTTAAGTGGGGGCTTGCCACGCTTTTCCTGGTTCAATGCATTATCTGTAAAAAAATGCCAGGATATATGACAGGCGGTGCCCTGCTTTTCATTGTTCTTATTATTGGAGTCAGGATTATAAAGCCCAATGCCAAAAAAGAGATGCTCAGGGTTGCACTTTACTGTACCATTCCACTGCTTATCTATTTTTCTACAACAAGTGTTACTGGCTGGATGACGCACAGGATGGAGGTTGCAAATAATCTACTGTTTATAATCATGATTGTTTTTGTGATTGGCACTCTGAACCTTACAAAACGGAGAAAAGGATTCAAAGTAAATCCTCTGGATTTTCTTATTGTTATTATAATTATTATATTCCCCAATCTTCCAGGTATCCAACTGCAGAATCCGCTCTTTAAAATGGTGGTGGCAAAAAGTCTCATTCTTTTTTTCAGTTATGAAGTTCTCCTTGGTGAACTTCGCAAGGAGGATAACTTCCTTGATATCAGCTTGATGGCAGCCTTTGCTGTTATTGCCATAAAAGGCTCTATCTAATGCCTTAAGATGATTTAAAAATTAGAAAGTGTAAAGTAATTCAAAAAGTTACATAAAGGACAGGTCTGATGAAGTTGATTATGAAAAAAATTATTTTAATGTTTTTGCTATTTATTCTGTTTTCTCTTATGACAGGATGCGGTTCACCTGAAGAGAAAAGGCAGGCATTCTTTGAAAAAGGTGAGACATACTTTAAACAGAAAGAGTATGTCAAAGCCAGGCTTGAGTTTAAAAACGCCATACAGATTGATCCTGAGTTTGCTTCAGCCTATCTGATGCTTGGGAAAGTAGAGATTGAGACCCGTAACTTTGATCAAGCATATGGCCTTCTGCTCAAAGCAGTAAAGCTCTCCCCTGAAAACATTGCTGCAAGAGTAGATCTTGGAAAGCTCCTCATCGGAGGCAGAGGCTTTGATCAGGCAACGGAACAGGCTGATGAGATACTGAAAAGAGAGCCTGACAATATTGAGGGGTTGATGATAAAGGCCTCTGTCCATATGTCCAGAAAAGAACATAAGCAGGCTGAAAAGATTCTGACAGATCTGAAGGCAAAGGGGAGCTTAAGACCAGATCTTTTCCTGATGCTTGCATCAATTGCCCAAACCGGAAAAAAAGAGGACAAAGCCTATTCCATTCTTAATGATGGGCTCAAGGCCAATCCTGAGGCTATCCCGCTGCTGCTCACCATGGCCCAGATGGAAGCTGGGCGCAAAAATTATGACAAAGTAGAACAGATTCTGAAACAGATCATCACCCTTGTGCCTGATAATGATGGATTCAGGATGAATCTGGCTGGATTTTATCTTAACCAGAAGCAGGAACCAGAGGCAGTTAAACTGATGGATGCAATTGTGGATGCAGCACCTCAGAGCGAAGAAAAAAGAGCTATTGTATCCACCTTCTGGCTGAAAAACAACAGAGCTGATCTGGCGATCACTATTCTGGAACAGGGGATTAAGCTCAAGCCTGATGCTGTGACGTTGAGAAAGCGGCTAAGTGAGATTTATGTGGCTACCAAAGCTTATGACAAGGCAAAGAGAGTGATTCTGGGGGGGATTGACCTGCATAAAAAAAGCGAAGATCCAGAACGGATAAAGCTCCAGATCGCTCTTGCGGAGATTGCTATTCAGGAGCAGGAGCTCTCCCAGGCAAAAGCGCTTGTTGATGCGGTGCTTAAAAATGACCCGAAAAATGTTGATGCCCAGATGATAAAGGGAAAGCTTCAGCTTGCTAACAAAGATTGGGAGGGCGCTGTTGCATCCTTCAGAATAGTTGTGAATGACCATCCTGAGTTGATTGATGGCCACATTGCCCTTTCACAGGCACATGCCTTTAACAAAGAGTATGATCTGGCAATGGATGTTCTGAAAAATGCCTTGAAAAGAGATCCTGACTCTGACACTCTATTGAAAGCCATGGCTGCAATTCATCTGCTCAGGGAAGAAATTGGTGAAGCCCGAGCCATCATGGAAGGGCGGGTGAAAAAGCACCCAGACGACAGGATGGTTGCTGCTGACCTTGAAAAACTGACGGCAGTTCTGGTACGTTACTATTTTTCAAAGGGCAAAGTTAAAGAGGCAGAATCACTCTGTCTGGAAAATCCCGGAAATACAGAGGCGTGGCTTGCTCTTGGCAGCATGTATGAGCAGAAGAAGAACTACACGAAGGCAATGGAGACCTATGAGCAGATACTGAAGCACTCCCCTGGCTCCTATGATGCTGCCAATAACCTTGCCTTTCTGCTGGCTGAGACTGATCCATCCCCCATTACCATGCAGAGGGCATATGAGCTTGCCCAAAAAGCACTCCTGCTCAATCCCGGTTCCCCCTATATTGAAGATACTCTGGGATGGATTCAGTATAAGATGGGAGATATTGGAGAGGCTTCGAAAAATATAGAGGCAGCCCTGAAAAAAATTCCAGGCCATCCAGTGATCAACTTTCATATGGGTGTGGTTTATAACAGTATGGAACGAAAATATGACGCCAAAAAAATGCTGCGTAAAGCCCTTGAAGTGAAAACAGATTTTCAGGGTAAAAATGAGGCACAAAAACTGCTTGATGAGATGAAGTAGGTGAGATTGTCTAAATTAAAACTAGAATACCAAACTCTAATTTAATAAATATATGGAGAGACCAATAAGATGAAACTTTTATGGATTACAGTTCTACTGTTATTAGTGACCCCTGCTGCTTTTGCTGACAACAGCCCCATCAACCCTACTTTTGAAGATTACAAGATAGGTACTGGTGATATTCTAGATATCTCTGTATGGAAAGATCCTGCATTGACAAAACAGATGATTGTGCTCCCTGACGGAAAAATCCACTTCCCTCTTGTAGGCGAAATAAAGGCTGAAGGGCGTTCAGTTTCTCAGCTGAAAGAGGAGTTGGAGACAAAACTTCACGTATATATGCCAGATCCTGTACTTTCTGTCAGTATCACTCAGGTCAACAGCATGCTGCTCTACGTCATCGGCAAGGTTAACAGACCTGGACATTTCATGTTGAGCAGCAGGATCAATGTGCTCCAGGCCCTCTCCATGGCAGGCGGGCTCAACCCATTTGCCGAAGAGAAAAAGATCCGGATCTACAGGCAGGAAGGTGCTAAGACCATTCAGTTCCCGTTTAACTATAAGGATGTTGTGGCAGGTGAACAGTTAGAGCAGAACATAGCTCTTCAACGGGGTGATGTCATTGTGGTGCCATGATGAACTATAACTATTTTATTAAGGTCTCCACAACTGCTTTTACAGCTTGTTGTATTGCCATGACTGCTCTGCATGCTTCTGGAGAGACTCTCTCTATTGAGCCTCAAATCAAACTTGAGCAGGAATATACCGACAATATCCTGTTTGTGAATGAAGATCCTCAAAAAGATTATATTACAACATTGTCCCCTGCATTTTCTGTTACAAAAAAAACTTCAAGATTTGAGTCAGATTTTAAAGTCGCTCTGGATGCCATCTATTATGAGGAGTTTGACACACTCAATTCTGTTGACAAACGAAGTTCTGCTTCTCTGGGCTATGACGTTACAGAGCGCCTAAAGCTTGGAGGCTCGGCAGGCTACTTAGAGGATTCCAGAAGTGATCGCGAAATTGATGAGAGTGGCCTGATCCTCTCAGGAGAGAGGGAGCAGATGCGCTCAGGGCTTTTTGGTAAATACCAATTTTCTGAAGTTACAGCCGTTGATTTCTCTGCCGGATATCTTACTGAGGAGATAACAACTCCTGAGAGTGAAGATAACGACACCCTTACAGCAGAGATCTCTCTATCCCGCAACATATCAAAGTTCATTAGTAACACCACAGCTCTGTTTGATATCAGCTACATGAACTACAAGTCTGAATCCCCATATGTAAAGGAGATCAATTATGAAGATCTACCAGATGATATCCTTGTTATTATTGTTGATCCTGAAGAGGGCTCTGTGCCTACAGGCTTACTGCAGAGAGTTGACAGTGAATCTGATTATGATGTATTGAATATTACTGCTGGTTTTTCAAGGGAGCTTACAGAGAGGCTCTCCTTCTTCCTGAAGGGCGGTACAAGCTGCGTCACTTCAGAGGAAGCTTCAAACCTCTCCATCAGTGCTTCTGGTACCACTCTATATGATGCCCAATCTTTATTTGATGGTGGGACAAACTGGGGATGGCTTCTCTTCAGCGGTATTGGCTACAGTGGACTTTATGACCGAATTGGTATCAATCTATCCAGAGATGTGCAGGCGGCAAGTGGTCAGAACGGTACCACAGAAAGAAGTGCAGTTAATCTTAAATATACCCGTAAGATAACTGAAAAACTTAGCACCAGCCTTTATGGAACCTGTTATCTGAACCAGAGCGATAGGGTAAGTCGCTCAGATGTTGATGAGTTGACAACCAGTAGTGGTGCAGGTATGACCTATAACTTCTCAAAACAGTGGAAAGGTTCTCTGGACTGGAACTATATCAGGGTGGAAGAGAACGAGGGTGATCTCTGGAGAGATCGTAATAGGGTCTATGCGCGGATTGTCAGGAATTTCTGTCTGAATTAGAATGCATAAGATTTAAAGATTACAGGATCAAATCAGCTTTTATCACTCATTAAATCATAGACAGCATCCTGGAAATTCTAGTTCAGACAATAAAATAGCGGAGAAAATAAATGGAAGAGAGTACTTTAGGGATCAGAGATATTATTGCAATCATCAATCTGAGGAAATGGTTTCTGATCCTTCCTGCACTGCTTGTCATTACAGCTTCTGTCTGTATTGCACTGCTGCTGCCACCCATCTATAAATCAGAATCTACCATATTGATCAAGGAGCAGGATGTTCCAGGAGAGTACGTGAAAAACAGCATGACCTCTTATGCAGAACAGCGGATTCAGAGCATCAATCAGAAGGTTATGACCTCTTCAAGGCTGATGGAGCTGATTAACCGGTTTGATCTCTATGCCGACCTTAAGGACAAGAAGACCACTGACGAGATCATTGCGACCATGACTGAAGATATCAAGCTGACACCGGTCAATGTGGAGCTTCCTGACCCAAAAACCGGACGTGAAAAGATAATGACCATTGCCTTTACCATATCTTATGAAGGAAAAAATCCATCCAAGGTACAGCAGGTGGTCACTACTATCACCTCGTTCTACCTTAGTGAAGATCTGCAGGTGCGTGAGCAACAGGCATCAGAGACAGTCTCCTTTATAAATGATGAAATTGGACGGGTACAGGCAAGCATGAAAGAGAAGGAGATCCTGCTTTCACAATTCAAACAGGACAATATTGCAAGTCTTCCTGAATTTTTCCAGTTAAATATGCAGACTTTAAGCAATGCAGAAAACACTATTTCACGGGAACAGGAGAGATTCAACAGCCTGAAGGAGAGAGCAGAATATCTGGAAAGCCAGCTTGCCACTGTCAAATCCAATGTGGAGATGGAGGAGGAGATCCGTCTAAAGCAGCTTGAGATGCAGCTTGCCAATCTGAAAAGTCAATTTTCTGATAAATATCCTGATGTGGTCAATGCCCAGAATGAGATTCAAAAGGTAAAGGCGGTTGTGAGGCAGAAAAAAGCAGAGAAGAGGGGAGAATCAGATAACCCTGTGTATATATCTCTCTCCTCCCAGCTTGCTGGAACACGTTCAGATATGGCATCTGCCAGAGATCAGATTGCCCAGTTGGGTAGACAGGCTGATCAATACAGGGAAAGAATTGCTGCAACCCCTAAAGTAGAAGAGAGCTACAGCCGTATTGTGGCAGATATCAATAATCTAAAGTCTAAATATAATGAACTTCAGCAGAAATCAATGGAAGCCACACTCTCCCTATCTCTTCAGACAGAGCAGAAGGGAGAGCGCTTCACCCTGATCGAACCTGCAAGGCTACCGGAGAAGCCCTATAAACCCAATAGGCTTGCCATTGTGCTCATAGGTTTTGTTCTGGGGATAGGTGCCGGAGTCGGGATGGCAGCCCTTGTAGAGTTCTCAGACACCTCTTTTCGAAATAGCGAGGCTCTGGAACGGCTTACCGGTCTCCCGGTACTTGCCGAAATTCCACGGATTGTCACCTTTAATGACAGGGTCAGGCGGGCAGTAAAATTGAGCGTGGGATTTGCGATCATTGTCTCCCTTATAGCCTGTGGACTGGCCACTTTTCATTTTTATGTTATGGATCTGAATGTACTTACCGCTAAAATCATGAATCGTCTCTCCATCATGATATAAGGGAACTTTTAAAATATGAAATTGAGAAAAGCACTTGAAAAAGCTCGGGATCAAAGAGAAAAAGAGGTTGATCAGAATCAGAAAGACTCACTTCAATCTAATATGCCTGATAAAGTTCTTCTTAAGGAGGATCTTTTTGATAAAAAAGCTACAACTGAGCAACCTCAGTCAAAAGAGGAGTTATGGAAAAAGCCTAACTACTCCACCTCTCATATTTACAGGATAAATCCTGCTGTTGTTGCTGCAAACAGAGGGGTCTGTATAAATCCTGATGCGCACGAGATACAGCGGTATCAAATTCTGAAAACCAGGATTCATCAACGTCTGGCACTGAATTCGCTCAATACCATAATGATCACAAGCCCCAATAAAAAAGAGGGAAAGACTGTAAATGCGATCAATATGGCATTTACATTTGCACGTGGCATGAATCAGACCGTTCTGCTTGTTGACTGTGATTTTACAGGGCAGGATATTCATCGATATCTTGGCATTGAGAGCAGGTTGAGCCTGATTGACTATTTTATTGAGGGCACCCCCTTGAATGAGCTGATCATCTGGCCAGGAGTTGATAAATTGACCCTGATATCAGGTAACAGAACAGTGATGGACGGTTCTGAGATTCTATCATCAAAGGCGATGAAGGAGCTGATACAGGAGATGAAACACAGGTATGATGACAGATATGTGCTGTTTGATGCCCCACCGGTACTGGAACATGCAGAGGCCATATCTATGGCACCCATGATGGATGGCATAATCATGTTGGTTGAAGCAGGGGTTACACCGGAAAAGGATGTAAAAAAAGCTCTCTCCATGCTTCCAAAGGAGAAAATTCTTGGACTTTTATTAAATAAGAGAGGTTGATGGAAGGTTCGATGTACACTAAATTTTACGGTCTCAAAGCAAAACCGTTCCGACTGGTTCCCAATCCAGCCTATATCTATCTGAGTTCACGGCATCAGAATGCGTTAACCTATCTGGAGTATGGGTTGACGGAAAATGTAGGCTTCATAATGCTGACCGGGGATATCGGGATGGGTAAAACCACTCTTGTTCGCCATATTCTCAACACAATTGAAGCAGATGTTGAGGTGGCTGTCATCTTTAATACCATAGTGTTCTCCAACGACCTGCTGCATATGATTCTTGGTGAGTTTGAAATTGAATTTGATGCTGGAATTACCAAAGCTCGAGCTCTTGAGCTATTGTACGCATATCTTATTGACTGTTATGCAAAGGGTAAAAAAGTACTTCTGATCATTGATGAGGCCCAGAACCTTACCAATGATGTGCTTGAAGAGATCAGAATGATCTCCAACCTTCAGACTGACGATGAGATGCTGCTGCAGATAATGATTGTGGGCCAGCCGGAACTTAAAGAGAAATTACGTTCACGTGCACTTCATCAGTTTGCTCAGCGGATTGCCGTAAGTTATCACCTCTCTCCCATGGACAGTGAAGAGACGCAACACTATATTGCCCACAGGCTCAAGATTGCTGGTGGTGCTGTCGATCTTTTTGATAAAGGTGCAATTGACATAATTACAGAGGCTTCAGGCGGGATTCCAAGGCTAATAAACCTGTTATGTGACGCATGTCTGGTTTACGGGTTTGCAGATGGGGTAAAGCCGATTACTGATCAAATTGTTCAACATGTCCTGTCAGACAAGGGTGGCATGGGACTCTATAGCAGTTGTGATCCCAGGTATGAAGCTTATGGGGATAACCATAAAGGTCAAGAGAGTTCAACAGGAACTCTAGAGCATTCAGGAAACATGGCAGGCTATATGGACGACAATAATATCCTCCCATGCTTTATCAGTGAACATGAGTATCAGACGCTCTGCCATAGAGTTGAAACTCTGGAAAAGAGTATGCAGATACTTCAGACACAGGTTGAATCCCACATTACTGAGCTTAAATCAAGGGCAGAGTTCTGCCGGGATGAGCTGGTGAAAAAACTTCAGCAGATGATCATGCTTGAAAAATCTCAAAACTTGAAGATAGCCTTTGACTATGTCTCCAGGATGCAATCGACTGTAAACAAGACGGTGTAGAAAAAAGAGGTGTGACATGGAAAAAGTTAAACCTGATCTCTCAGAGACTGACAATATTGCTTCACTTCTCTCTAACAACATTCGGAACACCCCGGTTACTGACCGTGAGATATTACTTGAAAAAGAGCTGGCAAGAAGAGACAAAGAGATTGAAACTCTTCAGCGCGTTTATAATTCAACGAGTGTTGAACTTCTAGAAACCAATAAGGCCATTGCACTTCTGGCCAGAAAATATGAAAAGATCAGTCAGAACAAGGAGATGGAGATAGCAGCGCAGATTGAGCAGAAAATCGTGCCCTCCATTCTCTCCATTAAAGAGATAGGGAACGAGAGCGAAGCACTTGAGCTTGAAATTGATATCCTTCTTTCTCAGGCAAGAGCAATGGTGAGAGAACTGATGCATGGGCCGGATAATTTCAATCAACTTACCCCAACTGAGATGCGTGTTGCTGTCCTCATTAGAAATGGTGCGACATCCCAGCAGATAGCAGCTCGCCTCTTTATTTCTGAAAGCACTGTCAAGACACATAGGAAAAATATTCGTAATAAGCTTGATCTTCAAAAGAAAAAACTAAATCTAGCTGCATCTTTAAACAAAACTATATAAAATAAAAACAGTTAGATAGATACAAAGTGGGTATATCTACATACCCACTTTTAAGGCTAAAAAATCCCCCTTTATTTAATTTTTTTATTGTGTATAAAGTAAAATCAAATTAGTTTAAAAGAATCTTTTAGAAAAATTATTGTGAAAAAGCCAAACCTGTTGTGAGACAGGGACGGAAAACTACGGGTCTTTCAAAGAAGATAGCCGGGTTGCCTTAACAAGGTAACCCGGCTTTTTTTATTTAAACCATTCACTTTACATGTAAGTTTATTTTTATGGGCTCCATGACAATAGCTTATTTGACTCGGTAACAGGGCAGGAATAGGAGTTCTACAATGGAAATAACAGATATGAGACAAACCGATGTAAGAAAGCATCCAAGAGTGACACCTTCCAAGGACGTTTATGCTCTATTTGGAAGTGGAAAAGATGTAATTGGCAAACTATGTGATATCAGCATGGGGGGAGTCTCCTGTAAATATTTCACAGATTCAGAAAATGGTAATGAGTGCTCTTCACTGGATCTCTTTACTCTGGATAATGAATTTTACATGTCCCAGATACCCTGTTCAGTTGTTTACAGTGTCAACATGAATGAAGATATTGAGATGCAAACTAGGATGACAGTAAAAAGCCGCCGGGTGGGTATTAAGTTCGACAAGCTTCACTATCTGCATCAGAGTCAACTGAAGAACTTTGTGGAAAATACACCAACATGGAACTAATTTTTTACCATTGTAGTTGCAATTTAGGAAATTTAGTTTGTTTGATGTAGGAATTGAATTTGTAATTATATATAACTGTTCATTAATAATTTAAGGAGAGATGAAATTATGAAAGAGTTCAAAGAGATCATGATAGCGTTGTTAGTGTCGTGCTCGGTTTTTTTAGTGACTGGGGTGGCTGGAGCGGCTTCTACTGCTTGGGAAGTGCGAGACGATAGTATTATAACTTTTGATTTCACAGGCTCTTTAACGGGCAATCAAGAATTTGGTATATATCAATACGGTGATACTACAAACTATTCAGCTCTATTGAATTCAAGTACAACATTCGTTGCATTAGGTTATGACAACGTTAATGAAATATTTGAGAATGGTTTTTCAGTCAAAGCGTCTAATGGACTATTCTCTTTTTATTTTAAAGATGATTCTGGTACATATTATTATGATATTACTGAATCTTCCTCTGGTACGCACACATATAAATTTTCTGTTGGGCGTATGGTAGCTACGGTTCACGATATTAAAGCCGTACCCATCCCAGCTACAGTCTTTCTATTTGGCACCGGCCTTGCAGGATTGGTTGGTCTAAGGCGTAGAAAAAGTAACTCTTAGGAAAAATGCTGCTACTGGATTTGAAACTTGTTGTCAGAACATGATTTATTCTATTTACAGATGGGCAGGCTCTTGATGATATAGGCTCTATTATTATGAGCCAGCTCCTAATAAGGATATTCTCCCTGCCCATCTTTTAATTCTTTTCAACTGTTCTGACTATTTGGAACAAAAAAGCCACAAGCACAAGGGAGAAAAGGGAGAATTAAGATGAAAAAAATACTATTCATCAGCACATTTTGGGGAGTATTGTTCCTGGCTACTCTTATCTGTTCAGCAGCGACTAAAGATCCTATTGAATTTGACCTTGGGACAATTACTAACAACTTTTCATGGTCAACCCCGGAAGATAATAGCTACTACCGTCTCTCTTTTACAGTCAATACTAGCAATGGAGAAGGGGTTAATCTCACCATAAATACCAATAAATCTATTGCTATCTGGTTTTTTAACGCAACAGATCAAACCTGGTCTTCAGACACAGGCAGCTGGGAAAAAGAGTTCGCAAATGGTTCATACACTATAGATATTTACGGTCAGACGAGTTCTTTTAAGATGGCAACTAGGGGGTCAACTGCTTCAACTGTTCCCATCCCAGGTGCACTGCTTTTGTTCAGTTCTGGAATATTTGGTCTGTTTTTAGCGGGTAGGTCTAAGCAACTAACTATTTACATGAAGTGATTTGTCAGAGAAAAGCTCAGGAATCTTTGAGGGGAGGTTCTATGAAAAAGATATCATTGCTTCTGATGGTTTTGTTTATTTTGTTAGCGGGTTCTGGATCAGCTTTGGCTGTAGTAACTCTAAATACCGGAACAATTATTGGGACTTATTACAATTCAAATGACTGGGAAAAAACCGTTGAAGGGATGCTCACAGGCGTTGATCTTACCTTGTTGGTAAAAGAAGTTTATGAAGATAAAAATATTAATTCCGGCAGCTCCACTTTATCTGGATTAGTATATTACTATACTGTTAAAGCCGGAAATGATTTTGTATTATATGAAATTGATGGTGGCGCAACCACAGTATATTGGGCTAATGAAACAATAACGAATGGTCATGATGAATTAAAAGATGTATCTCATATTACTTTTTGGGCAACCAATTCTAAATCAGCAGTCCCGATCCCAGCATCTGTTTTTCTCTTCGGGTCAGGTCTAATAGGGGTTGTTGGGCTATCAAGAAATAGAAAAAAAATACAATAGAGTTCGAAGATACAGTAGAAGTCATTGAGCATACAATTCCGAGTGATTGTAAAGAAAAGCAGAACGATTGACGCGTTCTGCTTTTTGTGTTTATAAGGGGTAGTTTTAAAGTCGGCCACTGCCCCGGGCTTTTCAGGATTAAAGGGAAAAAAGAGTGAGGCTTCATGCCAGTTTATAAATGCACAATTACAACTTCAGAGGGGTATGCCCTTAGCAAAACAGTTGCTGCGGACTCTGTTGCAGAGCTAAAGGCAAGGATTTCACAGGAAGGAGATTTTCTTATTGAGGCCAGAAGAAGTGCGGGAGATTCATCTTTTTTTTCATTCTCTACTCTCAAAACGCTCAAAACAGCGGAGTTTATCTCCTTTAATCATGAGTTTGCAGTTCTTTTGAAGTCCGGCATGCCCATTGTGACAGCGCTTGATCTGCTTATTCAAAAAAAAGGAGATACCCGCTTTCAATCACTTTTAAATGAGGTCAGGACAGATATCTCCAATGGAGAATCCCTCTCATCTGCCTTTGCAAAACATGAGCATATCTTCTCACCCATGTACACGGCTGCCTTAAAGTCTGGTGAAAGCAACGGAACAGTCCCACAGACAATTACAAAATATATTGAGTATATGAAACGGGCGCAACATATTAAGCAGAAAATCAAGGCAGCATCCATCTATCCAGCTATTTTGACTATTGCATCTCTTTTTGTAGTGGCGTTTCTTATGATATTTGTGGTACCAGCCATCACCTCTTCTTTTAGCAGCTCAGGAACCGAACTACCTTTTATTACTGCACTGCTGTTAGATACCTCTGAGTTCCTTAAAAATCAATTTCTCTCGATTATTCTGACTTTTTTAACCTGCTGGATACTGTTTTTACAGGCAATGAACAGTGACTATGGTAAAAATATGATCCACAAACTTGTTCTGTACCTGCCTTATGTTGGCACCCTTACAAAAGCCTATGCTGTATCAAGATTTACCTCAACCCTATCCTCTCTTCTCTCCAGCGGTTTTACCCTCAACAGTGCCATCACAACCTCTGCCGGATTGGTCGCTAACAAGCATATACGAGCTTCTATACTGACTGTTGTGGCTGAAGTTGAAACAGGAGAGAGTTTCTCAAATGGCCTTAAAAAATCAGGAGTCTTTCCAGAGCTTGCTATAAGCATGATCCAGGCAGGTGAGCAGAGCAGCAGCCTGGAAGAGATTCTTATGGAGTTAGCTCAGTTGTATGAAAATGATGTTGAGAACGGCCTTACATCCATGACATCCATGATTGAACCGCTTTTAATGGTATTGATGGGGTTCATAATTGGTTTTATTGTGCTGGCACTCTATATGCCAATTTTCCAGCTGGCAGGAACAATATAAAACATTACCTTAAGGAGCATGGGGGAGAACTTCCCCATTTTTTATAAAAACGGTAAAATCAGGAGAATAGATGGCTGATTGATTCAGCCCCTTAAATTATCATGGCAAACAATATATATATCGCGGCAACAGGCCCAAGAAGCGGAAAAACAGTCATTACCCTTGGGGTGATAGAGCTTCTTTTAAGAAAGATAAACAGAGTTGGATTCTTCCGCCCGATTGTTCGGGATGGAGATGGTGTTGACAAGGATATTGCTCTTATTGCATCCTATTTTGACCTTAAAATTCCTGTCAATCAGATGTACGGTTTTACAACTGAAGAGGCAACCGAGCTTGCCTCCCATGGAAGAGAGGAGGAGGTGATTGAAGGTATAATCAACAAGTACAATCAGCTTAAGGAAAAATGCGATTTTATTGTGTGTGAAGGTACTGATTCCATAAGTGCCTCGGCAACATTCTCATTTGATATCAATGCAGAGATCAGCAAACATCTCTCAAGCTCGGTGCTGCTCATTGCAAGCGGTCAGCGCAAAAGCGTTGATGAGACAGTTCAGTCTGTTCAGACTGCCCTGGACTCTTTGAACCGGAGAAAGGGTATATGCACCGGAATTATCATAACCAGAACTGACCCTGTAAGCAGCAAAGAGGCTATAAAACGTCTTTCAGAGACCTATGTTTCAGAAGATCTTCTGCTCTATGCAATTCCTGAAGACTCCTCTTTGCGTCGGCCAACGATTATTGAGATTGTCAAAGAGCTTGATGGCACAGTGTTATGGGGGAAAAATCATCTCAACCGTCATGTGCACAGCTTTAATGTGGCTGCCATGCAGTTGAGAAACCTGCTGCCAAGAATAGAGCATGGAGATCTGATCATAACCCCAGGAGACAGAGCAGATGTTATTGTGGCATGTCTTGCATCTGTATCATCAACCTCAAAGAAGAATATTGCAGGGCTGCTGCTCACCGGTGGTCTTATCCCCTCTGACTCTGTTGCAGAACTGATCAATGGATTTCCAGATATTCCACCAGTAGTCAGTGTACAGGATAACACATTCCAGGCAGCCACTAAAGTCAACAACTTCCAGGCAGGCATATCACCATTTGATAAACGAAAAATTACAAGAATCCTTGCCACCTTTGAAAAACATGTCAATACCAAAAAACTTGCACAGAGGGTGATAACAACCCAGACAACCATCAAAACACCCAAGATGTTCGAGCTTGAACTGATACAAAGGGCAAGAGAGAGCCGTCAGCACATCGTTCTTCCAGAGGGTGAAGAGGAGCGGATCTTGAGGGCTTCTGAAATTCTGCTTCGCAGGGAGGTGGTGGAGATCACTCTGCTTGGAAACAGGGATAGAATTTATAAAAAAATAAAAAACCTGGGGCTTCGTATGGATTCCATCAATATCATTGATCCCCCTGAGTCGGTATTTTTTGAAGAGTATATCCAGAGCTACTACGCTTTGAGAGAACATAAGGGAATAACCCCTGAATATGCCTATGATATGATGAAGGGGGTCAATGAGTATGCCACAATGATGGTTTTTGCAGGCCATGCTGATGGCATGGTATCAGGCTCTGTCCATAGCACCGCAGCCACAATCAGGCCAGCCCTTCAGATTTTAAGTACAAAGCCCACCTGCTCTATTGTCTCAAGCGTGATGTTCATGTGTCTTGAAGATCGGGTGCTTGTCTATGGGGATTGTGCGATCAACCCTGATCCGAATGCTGAAGAGCTTGCTGAAATAGCCATCAGCTCAGCACAGACAGCTCAGATATTTGGTATTGAGCCAGTAGTGGCAATGCTCTCTTACTCAACTGGAGCCTCTGGAACCGGTAAAGATGTGGATAAGGTACGCCAGGCGGCAGAGTTTGCACGTAAGAAGGCAGAGAGAGATTTCCCAGGACTTAAAATTGAGGGGCCAATCCAGTATGATGCTGCTGTGGATGCATCTGTGGCAAAGACCAAACTCCCCGAAAGTGAGGTTGCAGGTGTTGCAACAGTATTTATATTTCCAGACCTCAACACCGGGAATAACACCTATAAGGCGGTTCAGCGTTCATCAGGGGCTGTTGCAGTGGGGCCTGTACTGCAAGGACTCAGGTATCCTGTAAATGATTTGAGCCGGGGCTGTACGGTTACGGATATAGTCAATACTGTTGCAATTACTGCGATACAGGCACAGTCACAAAAAAGTGTCAGGTACGATGATTAAAATATTATGTAATCAGCAACATTATGATCTATAAAAGAGAGAGATGAAGATTCTCCATATCATCAGTCAGACCCCTGATTTTACCGGCAGCGGGAAGTATCTTCAGGCAATTTTGAAGTGTGCTTCTGGAAAAGGGTATGACAACTTCCTTGTTGCCGGGGTACAGGACGATTTTTCTCTGGATGCCAGAATTATCCCCTGCGAAAAGAGCATGGCTGTCAGGTTCAATGGCATGGATCTGGAGTATCCGCTTCCTGGTATGAGCGATGTGATGCCATATGAAAGCACCATCTTTTCAACCTTGACAACATCTCAGATCAACAGCTATGAGAGGGCATTCAAGAGGGTTATCCAGAAGGCGGCTGAAGAGTTCAGGCCGGATATTATCCACACTCATCATCTCTGGCTGGTCTCTGCCTTGACCCGTGATCTTCTGCCGCACATTCCAATGGTCACTACATGTCATGGCACCTGCCTGAGGCAGTTCTCCCTCTGTCGCACTTTGGGCAGAAGAGCTGGCAGAAGCTTCAGAAAAATCGACAGAGTAATGGCTCTGAGCAGTTACCAGAAAGAGGAGATCATCCGTATCCACAACATCCCATCTGAACAGATTGATGTGGTCGGTGGCGGATATGATGAGACTCTATTTCACTTTTCAGAGAAACTGCCCCCTCCGCATGTTGAGATTCTCTATGCTGGCAAATTGAGCTACTCCAAAGGTCTCCCCTGGCTGCTCAGCTCTCTTAAAAGGATAGATAGTTACCCATGGCATCTGCATATTGTCGGCAGCGGAAGCGGTGGTGAGGAACTCAAATCTCTTGAGCTTGCAGAAGCGCTTGGTGATAAGGTGACGATTCATGGCCCCCTGAGCCATAGTGATCTTGCGGATCTGATGAGACAGGTGCATCTGTTTGTACTTCCATCATTTTTTGAGGGTCTTCCGTTAGTTCTTATGGAGGCGCTTGCCTCCGGGTGCAAAGTGATCACAACATCCCTTCCTGGAACCAGGGAGGTGTTGGGAGAGTGTAATAGCAGCATGGTGACTCTGGTTGAACTTCCTGATCTTGAAACTGTTGACAGACCATACGAAAAAGACATGAAATATCTTGAGTCCACTCTTGCAAAGGGTATTGCCACATCAATTGAACAGCTGATTGAAGACCCTGTTACAGATCTTGATACTGTGCAGAGGCTTACGGGTGACTACACATGGGAAAGGGTGTTTGCAAGAGTTGAGAAGGTGTATGAAAAAACGCTGAGTCTCTTATAATGGCCATGCCCTGACAGGCACAACAGAAACTGAAACATAGGTGCACCCCCCTGTGGGTGCACCATAACATAAAAGGGGGCAGTTGATATAATCATGAAAACTTTAGAGAAAAACAGCGAGGTAAACTGTTGTGATGGAGATATTATGATCATAAACGGCAGGATTATCACTGTTGATCCCCAAAATCGTATTATTGATAACGGTGCTCTCCTGATCAGATCAGATAAGATCATCAGAGTTGGAACTGCTGATGAAATGGCAGACGCCACTGCAGCATCTGTTATTGATGCACAGCACGGAATTGTGATGCCGGGACTTGTCAACACCCATACCCATCTTCCAATGTCACTTTTTCGTGGGTTTGCAGATGATATGCAACTTACTACATGGCTCAATGACTACATGTTCAAGCTTGAAGCCAGGTATATAGATCCTGAAACTGTAAGGTGCGGTACTCTGCTCTCCTGTGCTGAGATGCTCCTTTCCGGTACAACCACATGCTGTGACGGCTATTTTCATGAAGAGGCAGTGGCAGCCGCAGTTCACCAGGCTGGAATAAGAGCAGTTCTTGGACAGGGTATCATTGATTTTCCGGCCCCTGGAGTTGCTGACCCATCACTCAATGTTGAACATGCAGCAGATTATGCCCGCAGATTCAAACATAGATACCCAAGAATCACCTCTTCAATATTCTGCCACTCCCCCTATACCTGCTCCAGAGAGACTATTGTAAATGCAAAACAGGCAGCCCGAGATACAGGAGTGCTGTTTCAGATCCATGTTGCTGAGACAAAATCAGAACATGAGCAGATGAGACAGTTATATCAGAAGACGGCAGTTGAGTACCTTGACAGTCTCGGTATTCTGGACAGCAGCACCCTTCTTGTCCATGCAGTATGGGTAACAGATCCAGATATTGAGATCATCAGGCAACGGGGAGCTTCAATATCCCACAACCCTGAAAGCAACATGAAACTTGCATCAGGCATTGCACCTGTTCTGGATTTCATACGTGCCGGAATACCCACAGGTCTTGGTACCGATGGCAGTGCCAGCAACAACAACCTTGATCTCTTTACAGAGATGGATTCAGCAGCAAAGCTGCATAAGATCCACCGTTACGATGTGGGTGTTCTGGATGTATTGTCAGTGGTCAGAATGGCGACCATAGGGGGTGCATATGCAGTAGGACTTGGTAATATCACAGGATCGTTAGAGATCGGGAAAAAAGCAGACATTATTATACTGGATACCCATAAACCTCATCTTGTTCCCATGTATAATCCTCTCTCCCATCTTGTCTATTCTGCTACTGGTGCTGATGTCAGAGATGTTATCATTGATGGAGAGATAGTGGTAAGAGATAGAAAGATCACCACTCTGGATCTGGATTCAATTCTTCTCAAGGCTACTGAGTTTGCAAGCCAGTTACAACTTTAAGAAACTGTAGGGAACTTTACCCCTGCCTGCCCTTGCAAGGGCACCCACAGGGGGTGCCCTACGTTTGTGAATCTTCGTTGTGTCCGTTAAATCATGTTTATACACAACCATTTTGATGGTAATACTTCTTATAAAAAGGAGCTGTATCTGGTGCGCCATTCAACCGCTTTGTCATAGAAAATATTTTACACGATCTTCTGACGAGATAACTTGTAAAGAGCCATAGAATCATGGCACTGTTTTTTGATCCCAACCTCTCCCATCGTCTTGCAGAGACCATTGCTCTGCCACACAAAAAGACCTGCTGGCCAATGGAGTTAAGTCTGATGGAGAACTCCACATCCTCCATCAGAGGCATATCTGGAAAAAGGTCATACTTTACAACAGGTTTGCGCCTGAAAAACTGAACCTGATCCCCAAAACTTATCTTGAAAAAAACCGCCCTGAAATCGTTGAGAAATTCAATGATTCCCAGTTTGAATTGAAGGCAGAGATCCCGGAGTTTACCTGAATCTGTCCCTTCTCTAGCTGCACTGCCCCCTGCCACTTTTTCTCCTGTACTTACCCACTCCATATCTGAAAGAGGTTTGAATCTGCACCCCACAGCACCTCCAATAGCTGATGGACGTGAATTCAACACCTGTACCATCCTGCGAAAAAGTTTCGGTTCAATTGTGGTATCAGCATGTAGAACTGCCACCACATCTCCGGCTGCCCGTGCAACTCCTGCTCTGATCTGCCCTCCTCTTCCCCCTCCACAACTGTAAGGCAGCTCATGAACCAGAACTGCTGCCCCGGCTTTACTGGCGATAGATGCTGTTCTGTCATTTGACCCCCCATCTACAACAATCACCTCACAGACATGGGAGGAGTGAAGAGCTCCTGAGACACATGCGCCAATTCTCCTCTCTTCGTTAAGCGCTGGAATAACAACAGAAATGGTGTGGCACTGTTCAGGGATAAATCGTCTGCCTGTCGGGGCGGGTAGTCCTCCGCCCCGTTTGCTGTTAAAATTAATTCTCACCGGTCTCAACTGGTCTGCCTGACGGGTTCTGGCACCAGCCTGGGGTTATGCTATCAGTGCAGCCATCATCTTGAATATATTCCGTGCTCCACCCTTCCCAGCCATCTGAGAAATTTCTTACGTTTTCATACCCCATAAGATGTGCATACATAAAGGTGAGGGCAGATCTGTAGCCACTGCCGCAGTAAAAAATCACCTCTTTATCAAATCTGTCTGTCTCTGCTGTTGATCTGATTCCAAAACCATTCCAGAGAGTCATGATCTCGGTATAGTTTCTGGTGGTACCATCTGAGTCAACATAAATTCCAGACGAATCATCCGCATCATGGCACCATACAGAGTTGGGGATTCGCCCCTTCTGGGCAACATAGCTGTAGCCGCTTATCTCTCCTGTGTACTCTTTATAACTTCTGACATCTGCAAGAAACAGATTTTCAGTATCTGTGTAGCGGTTAAAGAGATCATCAACTGTTATAATGTAATCGGGATTGACGCTGCCTGTAAACGTTGAAGCTACTGGTTCATTAATAGTCTCCTCGCCTGTATAACCATCTGCAAGCCACTGCTGATAACCGCCGTTAAGGAACCTGACATCCTTTACCCCTGCATACATGAGAATCCACCAGAGCCTTGCAGCAAAGATGTTGCTGTCACTGTAAACAATCACAGTTGCATCCTCTGTAATTCCCATGTTGCCCATAGCTTTATGTAGATCATCATCAGGAAGCAGAAACCATCGGGGGTAGTCATTTTCATAGATATCTGAATTTGAGTGAACAGCTCCAGGGACGTGGCCTGCCCTGTAAGCAGTGGCATCATCCAAAGTTCCCCACTGGGTTTCAAAGATAAGATATTTATGGTCACGATCATAAGGATAATCAGAAGGGGCTGAGGTTGTACTTTCAGCTTTATGGTATTCAATCAACTGAGCTACCCATTTGGGATAGACAATCTTCTGATAGTTGGCAAGCTTCTCCATGGGATAGGAACTCTCATCAGAAGCTGCCCAGTCTGATATGGAGCCATCGTAGTTGCTGACTCTCTCATACCCCATAAGACGGCAGAGAAAATAGGCATAGGCACTTCTGATGCCGACAGTGCAATAGGCTGTCACCTCTTTATCTTCAGTTACGCCTCTGGAGTCAAACAGAGCCTTCATATCATCATGCTCAAGGATGGTTTTATCATCCTTAAAATACCACGCATATGGAAGTTGAACAGCACCCGGGATATGGCCCCCTCTTGCCTCTGAGTAGAGCTGCCACCCGTTGAACTCCTCATCTGTTCTGGTATCTATAATGGCAAAGTCACTATCTTTCATACGGGATGCGATGTACTCTCTGTCTGAAGTGATACCTGTTTTTTCAACAGCCTTGAAAGTTGCAGGTGTCAGAGTGTTACTCTTGGTTTCAGGGCTGTTTTTGTCAGCTATCCACCTGTCCCAACCTCCATCCAGGATCTTGACCCTGTTACAGCCAAGAGTTTCAAACATCCAGAAGAGTCTTCCAGATGCCCCCCAGGATGCAGTGGTATCATCGTATATAATAATCTCAGAACTCCTCGTAAGCCCCCTCTCTCCAAGAAGCTCTTGAAGCTGGTTTACAGAGAGCAGATTATTCTTCTCATCCACAAACTCTTTCCACCTCATGTTCAGAGCACCCGGGATATGGCCTTCACTGTAGGCACTTTCAGATCTTGCATCCAGGATAACCACCCCATTTTCAACAAGGTCTGCTGAGGTTGCAAGCAGCTGACCGTTGGGATAGCCTTTGACCACAACCGGGGCTAAAGGTTCAGAACTATCTTTTTCCGTAACATCAGAATCATTACACCCAGCAATCAGTAGAAGCATGAGCGTAACAAAGATTGAAACTGTACAGAGAGATAACTTTTTTAACATAGAATTTTTCTCCTCAGAAATACTGTTGTCGTTTTAACCACTCCTATCTTTTAATAACTCTGTCCCACTCCGCAGTCCCGCCTTCAAAGTTCATCGCTTCTGGAAGAGCTGCAAGGCTATGCACCATCCATGCATATCCTGATCGGATTCCTCCAGTGCAGTAATAGACCACTTTTTTTCCCACACTCACGCTATTTCTGCCTATATCTTTACCGTTTTTGCCTATATCTTTATCAGCCTCAATAGTCATGAGATTTTTATGGTTTTCTATATTCACGCCACTTTTACTCAGCAGCGCCTTAAGTTCTGAGGAGTCAAGCGGAGTTCTCTGCTTGCCTTTGAAAAATTTTTCCCACGGTATATGGATAGCATCTGGAAGATGGCCCTTGAACCACTCAAGGGTGGAGCGGGTGTCAACAAGTTGATACTTGGCTGGGTTATCATGGATCTCACGGGCAGAGATGTTCATGGAGGAGAGTGGAGCTGCTCTGTACTCTACAGGCTTGATACTTCTGTTGTCATCAGAGGTAAGAGAGTAACGGTTGCTCTCCCATGCCTGAACTCCACCACTTAGAACTCTCACATCTCCCTGGTGCCCCATCCAGGCAAACATCCAGCATCCCCACCCCTCCCCTCCCCAGCTCTCATCTGCATCTCCATATATCACAACCGCACTTTCAGAAGAGATGCCAAGTTTTCCAAGAGCTTCTGCCATCTCTTCAGGAGGAAGAATTCTGTAAGGGATCTGCTCTTCATCTGTTCTGGTATAGCTCTCCCAGCTTAATGAGAGTGCTCCTGGGATATGCGCTTTTTCCCACTCTTTTACAGGCCTTGCATCAAGAACCACCCACTTTGAGAGGCTGCCTCTAAGTTGAGCTGCATCTATCAGTTTCAAATCAGCCCCTTGGCAAAAAGATGCACTGCTGATAATAAAGGCAATCAGAACAGCTGAAAACAGAAGGCTTCTCATGGGGTTATGCTCCATAAAAGGGGGTGTGTTTAATAATGTAAAGATCCACAATGGCGATCTTAATGCATACTGCATAAAAAATTTTTATTCTCTATCCACATCACATCTTTTTGTCCAATTGATATTAGTTATCTTTTTCTCTCTGTTGATTGCCATTTTCTATACTGCATGGTGACCATTGATTTCTGAAGAGTGCTGTGTTAATTAGCCTCTCCATGAAAACAGAACTCCTCCACATATTGACAACCATCCACTTCATGAGCATCGCCGGACTTGCACTTTACGGACTTCATAGAGTCTGGCTTCTCATCTGCTGGTTAAGAGAGCACAGAAGAGAAAGAGAGTCCATTACCTCACTCAATGGTAAAGGGGTGGATAATGGTTTGCCAGCTGGTATGGAGAATTTTCCTCTGGTTACTGTTCAGGTACCTCTCTATAATGAACCTCTTGTGGCAGCCCGTATCATTGATGCTGTGGCAGCCTTTCACTGGCCTGAAGATAGACTTGAGATTCAGATACTTGATGACTCATCTGATGAGACAGCCAAGATTGTAAGAGAGAGGGTTAAATACTGGTCAGAGAGGGGGATCAAGATATATGGAATTTGCAGGCAGATAAGAGCAGGATACAAAGCAGGTGCTCTTCAAAATGGGCTCAACCACTCTAAAGGTGAATTGATCGCTGTTTTTGATGCAGATTTTATCCCGGCACCCGATTTTCTTGAAAAAACCGTACCTCATTTCTACTCTGAAACCATTGAGGAGAAGGTCGCTGCAAATAGAGCTGTTGAGGATAAGATCTCCGGGGATAAAGAGCCTGGGAATGAAAGAGTTAACAGTAAATCAAAAGCCATTGGAATGGTACAGACACGCTGGGGCTTTTTAAATTCCGGCTACTCCTGGTTGACAAGGCTTCAGACTCTGATGCTCTCTCCCCATTTCGGGATTGAACACAAAATACGCTCTTCCCGTAATCTTTTTTTCAACTTCAACGGAACAGCTGGAATATGGCGAAAAGAGGCGATTGAATCTGCTGGAGGCTGGCATGATGATACAGTTACTGAAGACCTTGATCTGAGCTACAGGGCACAGTTGGCAGGTTGGAAATTTATCTACCTCAATGATGTTGTTGTCCCATCAGAGCTACCTGTGACGCTGGCAGATTTCCGCTCTCAGCAGGAGCGCTGGAGCAGAGGATCAATTCAGACTGCAAGGAAAATTCTTCCCCGTATGATGGCATCTTCACTGCCTCTCTCCATTAAAGTTGAGGCGATTGCCCATCTTATGGCCAATTTTTGCTGGCTGCTCGGTTTTATTGTCACCATGACTCTATACCCTGTCATACTTTACCGTATCGGTATTGGCATGTATCAGGTTCTATGGATAGATATTCCGCTCTTCTGCATATCAGCAGGTGCAATTCTGACCTACTATCTTGTTTACACTATCCTTACAGGTCAACTGTCTACTCTGGTGGTTTTACCACTTCTTCCTGTCATCAGTATCGGTCTTGCACCAAGCTTTGCCCTATCTGTGATCAGAGGTCTGTTCCAGAAGGGTGGCGTTTTCAAAAGAACACCCAAATTGGGTTTTTCAGACAACCTTCCTGTTAATGCAACACCAGGATCAACTGCAAAGCAGTCAGAATCATCAGAAAGAGGCCACCTCTCAACTCACCATGGAGTAAAAGACCTTCTGCTCAATATTCCACTGCTGCTATACTCTCTTGTGCCTGTCATCTTTACATGGCAGAGGGAGACATGGCCTGCTATCCCGTTCTTATCTCTCTTCCCTTTAGGGTTTTTTCTTGTGGTTTGCAGTGATTTTATTGTGGTGTGCAGCAGGCTCATCCCTATAGATTTCATAACCATCCAGAGATGGAAATAATAGAGATTATCACTTTGACACAGGTGGTTAGCATACTCTATTTTTCTGATCTATCTCATACTGTGGCTGAGAGATCTCATGCTATGGATAATATAATGATAAACAGACCTCTTTGATCAGAAGGTAGACTGAACTCTTTGATCATAAGAGAAACAGGAAAAAATGAACCCAGAGTTACTCAAACAGATATCAATCACCATGGATCAGTGCATTGAGTGCCCTAAGTGTCAGGAGCAGTGTGCATTCTTAAAAAAATATGGAAAGCCAAAAAAAATAGCCATGGAGTATGACCCTTCAGATCTCATATGGCTGACTCTACCTTTTGAGTGCCATCTGTGCAACTTGTGCAGCGCAGTCTGTCCGGTTAACCTCTCCCCTGGCGCCATGTTTCTTGAGATGCGCAGGGAGGCGGTTGAAAGGGGTGTTGCCCCGCTTGCAGCACACAGAGGGATCATAGCATATGAAGCACGTGGCGTCTCAAGAAAATACTCCTGGTACAGCCTGCCGGGTGGTTGTCATACTATCCTCTTTCCAGGGTGCACATTTTCCGGCACCCGCCCAGATACCACACTTGCTCTTTATGAGCACATTAAAACCATAGATCCAGATATCGGTATTGTACTTGACTGCTGCTGCAAACCATCTCATGATCTTGGGCGAACCTCTTTTTTTAATGAGATGTTTAACGAGATGCGCTCATGGTTGGTGGAGCACGGAGTCAGAACCATCATTGTGGCCTGTCCTAACTGCTACAAGGTGTTCAGAAACTATGGAACTCCTCTTGAGGTGAAATCTGCTTATGAATTTCTGCTGGGACATGGGGTGCCAGCCACTGCACAGAAATATAGAAGCACCTCAGAAAATAAGAGCAGTGATCCTCTCTCAAAGAGAGCAGCTCTATCCATCCACGACCCATGCGTATTGAGAGATGAACCTGCCATTCAGCGTGCTGTAAGAACACTTGCTCAATCAGCAGGTTTTGAGATCAGAGAGATGGCCCACAGCAAGAGAAAAACTGTATGCTGCGGTGAAGGTGGATCTGTTGGATTCATTGCTCCTCGACTCTCATCAGCATGGGGAGATGTACGGGCTAAAGAGGCTGAGAATCGTCCTCTTCTCACCTATTGTGCAGGGTGTGCAGGATTTCTGAACAGGAGAGTCCCAACATTTCACATAATTGACGCGCTCTTCTATCCTGAATCTGTGGCGGCCGGAACCCGTAAGGTTGCAAGAGCACCTTTTACATACTTCAACAGAATCCGCTTAAAACGCCATCTGAAGAGAGAGAACCCTGCACCCACAACCCGGGAGCGTGATTTTACCCCGGTATCAGGCGGGTCAGGCAAGACCAGGGGGGGAAAAAATCTAAAAAAACTCCTCATCCTTATCATGGTGGCAGCTGCTGTTGCAGGTATCCACTTCTCAGGGATAACAGAGCTGTTCAACCAGGACTCTTTACGTCATACAGTTGCCTCTTTGGGAGTGGTTGCACCAGTAGGATTCATTCTGCTCTACACCATAGCTCCGGTTCTGTTTCTGCCAGGTCTGCCCATTACCATTGCAGGAGGTATTATCTTCGGTCCGTTCTGGGGGGTGGTTTACAGCATAATCGGTGCAACTTCCGGCGCATCTGTTGCGTTTCTCATCTCCAGGTATGTGGCTCGTCAGTGGGTAGAGAGAAAACTTACCAGCCCGAGGTGGCAGCAACTTAACAGCAGTGTTGAAGAAAACGGGTGGAAGATCGTTGCATTTACCAGGCTTGTACCACTATTCCCGTTTAATCTGCTCAACTACGCTTTTGGCCTTACACCAGTCAGGTTTATTCCATATGCTCTCACATCAGCTATCTGCATGCTTCCAGCCTGCATCGCTTTTATTGTATTTTCAAGCTCTCTGCCTGATCTGCTCAAAGGCAATGTCTCAACTGGTCTCATTATAGGAATTGCTCTTATTGCTCTTGTCTCATTGATTCCTGTTATGATAAAAAGATACTCTGACAATAAAAAATACTCTAAATAAAAAGGTGGTTCTGCTTATGAAAAATAGTATTACAACTTATCTTCTGCTGGCTGTGATAACAGCTCTCTGCATGGTTATTTTCAACAGTTCTGATCTGTTTGCCGGAGCATGGACGCAGGAGAAGGGAAATAGTTACCATCGTGCTGCAATAAACTACTACTATGCTGATCAGGAGTTTGACGATGATGGAGATAGCCAGGGCATGGCGTCAAACGGTGATTTCCGCGATTTCAACCTCAATTACTATGTCGAATACGGTATATTTGATGAGCTTACCGCAATTGCATCAATATACTATAAAGATCTGCGCGGGGAAGATGACAGTTTCATCTATGATACTGATGGGCTTGGAGATTTTGATCTGGGGATGCGTTACCAGCTATATTCTGACAATTCAAATGTATTCTCTGTTCAGGGGCTGATCAAGTCTCCTGAACTCTATGACAAAGATGACGCTCTGCCACTTGGCAACGGCCAGTATGACTATGAGTTCAAAGTACTTTATGGCCACTCTCTTTGGCCACCTCTGCCTGGATACGTAAATATCGAAGCTGGCTACAGATGGCGGGCTGAGGAGCCTGCTGATGAGTTCCGGTATCTGCTTGAATTCGGGACAGATATCGGCTCAAAGTTCTACACGCGGGCAAAGCTTGACTGCATCATCAGCGCTGGTAACAGCCATGACTCAGTTGACGGTTATGGAAATCCGGCCAGTACACTTGAGTATGACCTTACAAAGCTTGACCTGACAGCAGGTTACAGAATCTCCAGCACATTGGGGCTTGAGCTTGGTTATGCTCCTGAAGTGTGGGGAGAGTCTACTGCCAAAGGCGAAACCTGGACATTTGCCCTCACCTTCAAGCCTGAGTGATACTCTGCCTTTTATAATCTCATGGTTCAGACAGAGAGGGAAGTTTTCCAACTCTGTCTGAAATATGATCAAGGTCAATAATCTTAAGTGAAAATAGGGAGCTTTACAAGATAATCCAGATCCCCGCAGCCATCCTGATCTGCTTTCTGCTGCTTGCCATACAACCCGACCTCTCACTTGCCATTCCTGAGTTGACGGGCCTCTCTGCTCTTATTGTAATACTGATTACCATTGGACAGAGAGTCTGTTCCAGAGATATTACAGAGCATCAACCCGGGGGGCACACGCTCCCGGATGTTATAATTGGACAGAGAGTCTGCCCCAGAGATATTACAGAGTGTTCAAAGAGAAGTTGCAAGGCTTTCTCTTCATCCATCTCTGACTCTTCAGGTCAACCATGGTCAGCCCGGTTTATTCTCACTTTTGCCCTTCTGCTACGTCTCATCTTTCTCTTCTCCCCCCCTGAACTATCAGATGATCTCTATCGATATTGCCTTGATGGCATCATGCTGATCAGTGGAGAGAACCCCTATAGCCACGCCCCTCTTGATTTAAAAGGTCTGACTCCTGCAATCTCTGCTCTGATTCCTCTGGTTAACCATCCTGACCTTCCAACCATCTATCCTCCGGCAGCACAGATAGTGTTTGCAGCAGGCACTCTTGCAGGAGAACTCTTATCCATTCTGGCTGGAATGGCATCCGGGCTGATGGAGATAACTTCTGCTCTTGCTGAGATTGAGTCAGGGGCGATGGATCTCAAGTTTTTGCTGACAGGGATGAAACTTCTACTGATTGTGATGGATATGGCATCATGTGTCCTGATTATCGAAATTCTTAAAAAGATGAGAGTGCCACTGTGCCGGGCAACCATCTATGCCTGGCACCCCTTGCCTGTACTTGAGATAGGCTCTTCAGGACATATTGACAGTGCAGCAATTTTTTTTCTGCTGATGGCCATATATGTGGCACTTATCCCTGAGATCAGAAGAGGATACTGGTTGAGTGTTCTGACTCTTGCCGGGCTGCTATCCGGAATATTCATGGGATTATCGGTTCTGACCAAATGGATGCCTCTGATATTTTTCCCCGGTCTGCTCTTTCTGCTCAGATGCGGAAGGAACAGAATAGCTGCAACAGGAGGCCTGACAGCAGTTACTGGGGTACTGGTCACCCTCTTCTGGCCTGATATTGTCAACAGTTTGAATACACTCAGCCACTATCTTCAGAACTGGGAGTTTTCAGGGTTCCTGTTCAGAATGGTAAGAGGTGGGATAGATGGTCATGTTGCCCAATCTGGAGCAGCTGCACGCATTATAATTGCTGTTGGCTTTCTCTATCTTGCATGCAAAATAGTGTTCAGACTACTTAAGGATCACACTTTACAGGCAGTAATGAGATCGCTTTTTCTTGTAACCCTTGCATGGCTTATTCTCACTCCCACCCTCTACCCATGGTACTCTCTCTATCTTGTTGCGTTTTTACCATTTTATCTCAATAGCGCAGGCATTACCCTCAGCTGGTCTGTTCTGCTATCATACCAGGTTCTGATCTCATATAGAATCTCAGGCCAATGGATAGAAGGTGGTATTACTCCGCTGATGATAATTGCTGCACCTGCTGCTGCATCTGTAGGGCAACTACTGTGTCACAGGGATGGCACAAAAAAACAGAGCCTGTTTTTAAGATAATTCAGGCTCTTAAGAGAAATCATATCTGAAAAAAATCAGGCTCTAGATCAAGGTTATTTCCCTGTCTCAAAACGGAATGTCTGGTCAGGGTCAATGACAGCCATAACGCGGACAACACAACCATCTCCACCGGTCCAGCGCCATGGAAAGGCCATGAAAAAGCACCGTTTACCTGTCACCTCATCAAGATCACCACCTATGTTTTCAATGCCAGGAATTCCCCCCTTGACCATAAGCGTTTTGTGGGCAGGCTCCCACTCGGGAAAATCCTCTTTTGGGTCGCGGCCAGTCTCTTTTTTGTACTCTTCAATAAGATGTGGTTGCGATGGGCCAAGGCCGTGGTCAACAAGTTTTGTTGCAATAGGATGGTCGTTGGCCTGACACCCATATCCTACCAGCTTCACCTTTCTGTCAACCAGCCACTGGGCCCCCTCTTTGCCAATGCCGCAACCATAGGCAAAATACTCATCGCTGTCGCCCCATTTGTGATGAAACCCGGTGTTGATCATTACGATGTCGTTCTCCTGGATCTTGGGGGTGGCATTCTCAAGATCTTCGGCAGTAATAACGCCCCATTTCCCCTTGGGTATTGAGACAGCAACACCTGTACCACATAGCCTCCACAGAGGGTAGCTGTTAATGCATGGTGTGTTTTCAGTAACATGAATAGGGGCATCCATATGGGTGCCTCTGTGCATTATGCCATCCCACTGAACCTGATAGAGCCCATCTTTGGCGTGAAATTTATTCACAATGACGTTGACACTGGGGGTTGAGGGCCACTCTGGCATATGATGATGAAAAGGTTGACTTAAGTTGTATATTTTCAGGGCCATTTTTTAACTCCTCTGCTCTATGGTTAATTAATTACCTGCGTCAATTCTCAACTTGCCGGAGGGGTCTGCCATTCCGACAAACCTGATCGGACAGGCGTCTCCATGTTTGAATTTCCAGGG
>Ga0209800_10000552_pt1 | contig 55371 bp, 49 predicted proteins | sample Higcelweek8metaG_FD_187174 | JGI IMG/M metagenome (GOLD analysis project Ga0209800, IMG submission 187174) | Freshwater pond sediment microbial communities from the University of Edinburgh, under environmental carbon perturbations - High... | ecosystem: Environmental > Aquatic > Freshwater >...
TAAACCGAAAACATGGAAGGGGCAAAAGGCTGTTTATCTCAATCCGCTACCAGATACAAGAATAAAGCTGGAGCAAAAGGTTTCATGAATTATTTAAATCACGCGACAACTATGTTGACACATTCCGTCTATTGGATTGTTTGTGCGAATCCTTCTCCAGTGTTCTTCTGGAAAATCCATATATTGTATTGTTTCACTCATGCTTGATCTTATATATTCAGCAGCTTTGCCGAGTTTCATTGCCGCAATTTTATCAGCAATTTGTTGGATTTTCACCTTCGCAGCTTCTTTGTCCTCTTGAGCATGAACCGCTTTCAACATCGCGGCTACATCACGAACTTTACCTTTGGGCACTAGTGAAAAGACATTCCGGTAATAGTGAACCCACACATCGTTGCCATTTTGACTCAGGATAATACTCTGCGATCGACTCTACCGCACCGATATTTCTATCTGTAACAAACAGCCGAACATTCCTCAATCCCCGTTCCTTGAGATGTTTTAAAAAAGAACTCCATCCCGCCCAGCTTTTTTTCAATACGATGCCATCCAGATATACATATGGGTATTCACTCGTTATAGGTCGTTGCCGCCATTCCTCGATGTGCGCATATACCTTCTTGTTCAGATTACTTATTGTTCCAGGCGATACTTTTGTTCCCCATAACGCCTCAGTTATATCCTCGACCCGTCGCACTGACACTCCGGCCAGATACATTTCAACCAGCGATTCTTCCACAGATATTTCACGGCGGTTGTATCTCTCGATGATCGCCGTTTCAAAAGTTGCTTTCCTCAGCTTAGGTACGTTCAATGTTACTTCTCCAGCTTTTGTATGCAGCTTTCTGGCGTAATGCCCGGCTCGGCCGTTCTGTCGCTCCGGATTTCTTTCGTATTTCTGCGCATTACACATCTCATTCGCTTCGGTATCCAGCATCCCGTTTAGAGTTTCTTCAACGGTTTCCCGCACGAATTCACCCAAATGTTGCTTGATCTTTTCCTCATTAATTTCGATAATTTTACCAGTCATAAAGTCCTCCTTCTGACTTAGTTTTTGGTGTGGTCACCTAACTCTTCGTCAGATTGAGGACTTTTATTTTAGTCAATTGTGCGAAAGATAGTATACGTTATCTTCGATTCGCCATACTTCAATTATCGACCGAGCCAACGATATACTGAGAAACCTTTCTTCGTTGAGGTGACAACTATCTTGACATTAGGGGAGATACTTTCCGATAAAATTCGGATTATTCAGATGCCTTATTCTCGTGATAATCTTCTTCTGAATTTACAGCCCAGATATTATCTTTTGACTGTACACCATTGATGATATTTTCAACGGCAGTCATAGCCGTAAGCATCGAATGATCCATATTGTTATATCGGTGCATCCCGTTTCTACCAATTAAAAATAAGTTGGGTATTTGATCCGTATATAATCGAATTTTATCAAATTCAGAGTATGTTCCAAAATACGCAGGATAAGCTTTCGGGATACGTATTACGTTTGAATCAATCATATCGATTCTGTCAGCAATACCGATTTTTTCGAGCTCCTGAGTCGCATAATCTATAATATCAATGTCCGATTTATTCCACAGCCAGTCCCCTTCATTGCAGAAATATTCGAGTCCAATCCAAACATTTTGATCATCGCTCACCATATATGGACTCCAGTTATTAAATATCTGAAGTCTACCAACAGTTACTTCCTTATCTTGGATATAAATCCAGTTATCCGGAATGATTCCATTTATTGTTCTAATAGCTGTTTCATTTTTTAGTTTCATTTTTTTTAATAACACACCTATCGTAATGAAATCACGATACACCAAACCATTTGCTACACGAACAATGTCTGAGGAAACACTATCATTGAATGAATTAATCAAGTCTTTCACTGGCATTGATGAAAATACATAATCTCCCTCTATTTCTGACTGTGAATTTGTGTTACTGTCGATAGTATTAACGGACTGTATGCCATTTCCATGCGTATTAATACCTGATACTTTTTGATTAAATCTGATCTCCCCACCTTTCTTAATTATTTTTTGAGCTGTCAATTGCCATAATTGACCGGGTCCATATTTGGGATAGAAAAATTGTTCAATAAGACTTGTCTCTGTATTCTTACCTTCAATAGATTGGCTTTTTACCGTAAATATTGACTTCATCGCATGAACAAGTGTTTTTATTAAAGAAAGACCTTTTATTCTTTGTGCGCCCCATTCACTGCTTATCTTATTACAAGGTACTCCCCATACTTTTTCCGTATAGTCTTTAAAAAATGTCTTAAATAATTCTTTACCAAATCTGTTTATGAAAAAATCTTCAAGTGTTTCCTCTTTTTTCTTAAAACGAATACGAGAGAACATGTAGCTCAATCCGATTTTAAAAATCCGGAATAAACCTAGATTCATAACCGTCTTTATATTTAATGAAACGGGATAATCAAAAAAATTATTCATATAATAAATACGGGATAATCTGTTCCTGACCAGCATAACCTCATCCGTAAGCTCTGGATCCGGAGAGTCTTCTATATCCGAAGTGTATACCTCTCGTTTCAAACTAATATAGTCCTTCGCAGCTTTGCCCTGAATTGGAAGTATAGATGTCCACCATTTCATCACTCGATCAGACTTCGAAAAAAAACGATGACCACCAATATCTATTCTGTTTCCTTTGTATTCTACCGTTTTTGATATACCGCCGGTATTCTCTGACGCTTCAAGAATAATTGGGTGAATATTTGTCTTTTCTAATAGCTCAAGCGCAGCCGTCAGTCCGGCCGGTCCGGCTCCAATGATAAGTGCTACCTTTTGTTTCATATTTAACTCCTCGACTAGTTGAATTGATTATTCTTCTGACATCGTATTTATCAAATTCGTCATAATTTTAAACAAGTTTCATAATAATTATATCTTCATTTCATCCCAATCATAGATTACTATGCAGTTTCAAATATTTTATGGCTTCATAGATATGTATGCCGATAATCTAAGCAAACCTATTAGCAATTGAATTAACAATTACAGTTAACCTGCTTTTGCACAAACCGTAGCCTTCGGGAAATATCTGTACCAAGTTTATTCTCATTTCGCCGTTAAGCAGAAATATACCAATACATAAGCCGCAGAATGAATTTATTACTGTCACAATTGCAACCGCGATTAAGGAATTGAAATAGATCACTACTATAAAATCACCTATAATGTTGATGGCTACCATAATAACAACTTTCACAAAATTCAATTTGGGACGGTTAATACTATCTAATGTTACACCAGCAAAAACATCCACCGTCAATAATAAACCATATAACAAGAAAATCCTGAATACAGTAACCGCAATGTTACTGTGCAAATACTCACTTCCACCAAAAGATGAAATTAAAAAAGGTGCAATAAAATATAAAACCCCGATAAAAGGGATAAATAGTATCGTCAGAAAACCCGCATATTGATACAATAATCTCCTCACCTTTTCCTTGTCACCTATAGAATTTGCTCTCGAAATTTTCGGGATAAAAACGGCAACAAGACCCATAATAGGAACATTTAATATATCAATAAGTCTTAACGGAATTACAAATAATGCCGCATCAACTTTTGTCATCATAAAGCCAATTATGAATATGTCGGATTCTCTCAATATATTTGTACATAAATACGTTCCCATAGAATACTTACCAAACTTTAAAAGTTTTCTAATCCTGGATACGTCCGTAAATCTGACAAAAGATACACCTGACCAATTATTAATAATGCAGATTGCGGTGTTAATAGTGCACGCGAGAACAAAAGCAATCGCAACATATGTAATACTCATATGTAACCGCATATTCAGAAGAAGGAAAAAGAAAAACAGCCCCATGCCTACAATTCGCAAAACAAATATAGGAAAAAAATCTCTTTTACTCTGCATTATTGCCAAACTTTGATTAAAAGGAAGCCGAATAATTGCAGTGATTGGAAAAATAACCAATAGCAAAAAAAGACCTGGTTGTTGAGACCTGCCATTCCATAAAATTACTGAGACATAGAAAACAATTGATATAATTCCAATAATTACAAGATTTATAATCCAAGAAGAGCTGATAAGTGAACGTTCTTCATTAACGTCATTATGCTCCGATAAAAACTTAACTAATGCAAATGACCCAATTCCAAACATCATTCGATCAAGCAAAAACACGCCTGAATAAAAAATCACCCACTCTCCAAATATGCCTTTTGAATAAGTGTGTGCCATAATATAAATAACAGATGCTTCAAAAAAAGCATACGCGCCATAACTCAAAAGTGAAATGGTGTTTTCATTTCTTAAAATGGGGAAATGATTCATCCGGGATTCTCTTTGCTTATGAAATCCACTTGAGTAATCGTATTATACCCATATAACCCACTTTTCTATGAGCAGACACTGCCTTGCGATTTTCAATATCATTTTTGTGCGTATGATAATAATTATATGCTTTATAAAGCATCTCTTCATTCGTCAATGTCGGGCTCCAGTTGAGATGTTTTTTGATTTTCTTGGTATCGAAAATGAAACTTTCAGCAATCATTTTATAATGGTATGGACCCAGTGGGGATAGCCGCAACTTATGAGCAATTTTCATAATGAATAGCGTTAGTTTCTTCGGCAAACTTTTGACCACAGATTTTGATGAAGCCTTTCTAATTACAAAGTTGTAAATTTCATTAAAAGACTTTACATTATCAGAACCAATGTTGAAAATATCGGTTGACCCATAATCTAAAGCTTTAATACAAGCCGATGCCAAGTCTTTAGCATAAATAAACTGATAGAAATTGTTTCCATTCCCAACAACCCATATTTTGCGTCCTTCAAAAATGAATTCAAAGAGAATTCCCAACAAACCAAGACGTCCAGAATCAATGATTGTCGGACACCTAAAGATTATCGTCTTGAAACTATTAATTTCATTTAGCAGTATTAGTTCGCCTTCTCTTTTTGATTTTCCATATAATTCAACAGGACACGGTTCATCATCTTCGACAATCGGCCTGTCGTAATGATTCCCCCATAGGCAGTTTGATGAAGTAAAAATAACTTTTTTAATATTGAACTTATCTGCAATTGTCGCAATATTTTTAGTGCCGTCAACATTCGTTGTCCAAATAGCTTTTCTACTGATTAATCCATGAGCCAAAATTGCCGCACAATGGATGATTGCATCAAAGCGATTGCTTTCCGCTAAACGCTCAAGTAATTGTAAATCTCGAATATCCCCCTTTATGTGCGTGATTTTGGACGACACCAATTCGGAATCAACAAGATCAATATTTACGCATTCGAATCCGGAATCAACGAGTGCTTGCAATAATATATGTCCGAAAAATCCCGAACCGCCAGTCACCAATATTTTATTCATTCCATCTCCTTCATATAACACTATTTATAGTGTAAAGTAAGTCAATATTTTGTATTATAATTATAAATTATTCTGAACACTATATGTGTCAATAACTATTCATATAACTTGCCTAATTTTATTTATTTTTAAAATTCATAACTGATTTACTACGTATATCAGTTAATTAAATGACTAAAACTCGTTTTTTTGTACCCCCGCAATGACTGTTGTATGATACTTCTTATACTGAAGCGAGCAGCATTTGCTATCTGTATCTATCTGAATCTCGCTATTTTATACGTTATGCGTGACTGAATCACAATGTTTTAATACTACGGCTGATCAATTCCGACTTTACGTCATAATCGACTAACGAAGAATCGGATGCGATGCGGTATATAATGTAAACGCCTGCTTTGAGTTGAATCAACTGTTTTATCAAGTTTAACAGCTGATAAGATACACCCGCACTCAATAACTAAGCGCAATCTATATAAACTTCTAACGGCGTACGACCGTTCAGGGTTTTCTTGATCGGCTGTTTAATTTACTTTCTATGAGATGAATCTCTCAGTGGGAAATAAACGAGAGATTGGTTTTCTTAAGATAAAATATTCTCACCTGTCCGATTGAATTTTTAACCCAGCTATCCTCCCAACCATGATACAGATTACAGAAGTATGTACGTACGTTTAATCTTGATGCGATAATTTCATGCCCCGAGTTTTCAACTCCGTTGTCTAACGTGATAGACCGAGGATATTTTCAGGAATACGCTTTAGCATTGCACCGACTGCTTTATTCATGTATTTGACTTTCTTGCGAGGAATCTTGCGGATAAACATCAATTGCATCTTTCTTTCCCGAACCACTACCAAAGCATTTTTACTCTGCCGGGATATAACAGTATCGGCTTCACAATGCCCATATTCTTTAAGGTCGTTAATATTCTTGGGGTGATCTTCAATCATTGTTCGATTCGGAATCTTGAGACTCCTTTTAACCGGTTTTATTGACTTTTTCTTTCGTTTCCCTTTTCCTAGGACGAGGTATTCGATGAGAATTGGGTACTCTTTATAAATGAAAAAGTAATTAGTCGAGAGTCCTGGCTTATTTGTTCCAATGCGTCCGGCAATTTGCTCGGGAGTATATTCTTCTTTCAGTTTGTCGACGACATAGTCTCGGATTAATGGATTTTTAATCGCATCTTTTGATGTGATTCGTGTTTATGTAAATCAGATCGCATCTGTGCTCGATGTGTAAGGTAACGAACATTGATTTCTCTGCTTATGGTTGACGGGTCTCTGTTCAGCTCTTGTGCAATCACGATCTGTGAGTATCCAACAGCGATCATGCGATAATGTCCCTTTCATGATCTCTAAAATGATGATAGACATTTCTACTGCGGTAATGTACTGTATTCATGAAGGAGTGCTCTCCTTTGGTTTTGATTGTGGTAAACCAACCTTAAGAGAACACCCTCTTCCTTTACACTGTTATTTTGTTTATAAATTGCACTTCTCGATTGAAGTGGTGCAGGAATAAGCCTTGAACCCCATATGAAATGGCTGATTACCATTAAAGGCGTCACGCCGTTTCTTGTCCTCATCTTTATCGCCGATGTGGGTGATATTACGCGATTTTCGAGTGAGTGAAAACTTAACGCCTATCTCGGCGTCGTTCCCACGATACGTGCAATCGGCGGGAAAGCGACCATTGGACACATGGATAAACGGTCACGCAATTTATCGAGAGGACTGTTTTCGCAGATTGTGTCTCACTTTGCCAACTCATCCCCGGAGATGTACACTTTTTATGAATCCACAAAAGCACGTCGCAGTGCAGGCCGATCCCGGATTGTCGTATTGTGCCGACTCTTCAGCATTATGCGGCGCATGTTTCTTGATGACGTCGATTACCGTTGGATAAATGAGATCAATGTCCACAACAAACTGGTGGACTATGCGGCAGAAATGGATAATACTGAAATTCTTGTGGGTTCCGCTTGAAAAGTATCATAGTAGTAGCAGTGAAATCCTTTATAACAGTTGACTCAATACAGGACAGACGCTTAAATTATCCGCCATAGATCATTCCTGTCGCAGAATTCCCGAATTGCCTTTATGTCAAATGGGTTACCGAGTGTATTCGCGATCATCACTACTTTTATTTTATCAGAAAGCGCATCCTCCAGCATGGTTAAGTCAATATTATACTACGGAATCGATATATTAAAAATATCGGAAACACACCGTACTGGATTGCAGGTGTTATCGTTGTCGGAAATCCCTCCGCCACTGTGATCATCTCGTCTCACGGCTGTACCCTTCGTTCTTTCAGGAGGGGAGAGGTCAGTGTCATAAATGCCAGCAGATTTGCTGATGAACCGGAATTGACCACATCGCAGAATCTGATTCCCAGATACTGTGACATTCTCTGTTTAAATTCATCTGTATATCTTCCGGCTATTAGCCAGAATTCCATTGCACTGTCTACCAGATTCGTCATTTCCTTATGATCATATACATAGGATGCATGGGGGTTCTGTCTCTTGCTTGGTATTCCGTTTACTATGAAATGTATCACAGTACGCGGGAACCTCTTGCAATATCTGCTCTCTCGCCTGTGCTTCTGTCATATTTTCAAGCATATATTTACTTCCTGTTTTATCTGTTCTATGTAATATATATCATTCTTCCGGAAGAACCTACTTTAGGTATACCCTAAAGTAGTCCAATTTCTGAACATACTGAATCTTTTTCCGAAATAATGATCGGGCATTTCTTAGTTCACGATTTTGATCCCGGCTTGTCCGCCGATCGTAACTGCTGCCTCTGCGCCGCCTGCCAATGCCGCTTCGCACAGGTTTTTACGAAAACCGGCATCAATGAAATCACAGTGCTCACAGAATTTATAATTCTGACGTCCCTGCGCGATTAGTTTCCTTACTTTCATAAAGGATTCCCCACTCCAGCCATCCTTCAGAGATGTTGTATGCAGATCCGCAAAATTCGTTACTTCAAAGTTATCACAACAGCATAATCCCATTTTGCCGTTCGGCATGATCCACATATCCGTAAACGGCAGGAGACAAGTATCTTTAATAATCTTCTCGGTTGCCTTCTTGTTAGGTGCGCTTCCGGCGCGGTTTGTCAGAACCTCCTGCAGATAACGCATCTGGATTTGAATGTCCAGATCCGCGAACTCATCCGGATGTGTCACTGCATAGTCATATATCTTCTGCATATTGTAATGCAGCTTCATATCCATACAGTAATTGTTGATGATCAGTTGATCGATATAGGGCTGTACCTGTTTGACCTTTTTAATATCCTGGAGCAGTCCATTGGTGGACATGAAGATAAAGCTCTCCGGAAGCTTTTCCCTTGCGTATTTATGCAGCTCCACGATCCTGGTATCCAGCCACGGCTCGTTATTACCATATAATGTCAGATGTCCCTTATAATTCCAGTCTGCCAGCTGATCGATGATCGAGTAGAACAGTTCCTCCTTCATCCGAAGATACGGTCTCTTCTCTGCATTCTTATTCGCTGTGCAGAAAGAACAGGTTGAATTGCAGCGGTTAATCGTTTCGATATTGACTACCATCGGCTGGGGTACTGTCGCTGATTGTAAAAAATAATCCACATAAGCCTGCTGTGATTTCCCTCTTGTCAGAAACTGCATCTTCAGATATGCGCTACTGGCAAGGTTCGGAAAATACTTTCTGGCATTCCATCCGAATTTTCCAAGAAAATTGGTTACCTTGATTGGCATGATGACCCTCTTTTGCTTAAGAATGACATTTTCCCACTAAGAAACTCCGTCACATTCACCGCATAACTGCAATCACTTTTCATATAACGTATGACCTTGCTCCAATAAAGTAGACATGGAGAACGCCCTCTTGGATAATATTACAATCAAGGGTAAGTTTATGAAATACGGCAAAGAAATGAAGGAACAGGCAGTTCTCCGGATACTGAACAAGGAATCGACGATTAGAAAAACAGCCGATGACCTTGAAGTTCATTATAAAACTGTCCGGGAATGGGTTAGGTAATATCGGCAGATGAAAGAGGAATCGTTTCCGGGCAAGGGTAACCAGAGCGCGTCTGATGCCGAGATGATGAGGATTTTGAAAGAGAATGCGGATCTAAAAGAGGAAAATTAATTCCTATATGAATTCGAATGTTTTACCCTGCCGACGAAGCAGTAAAATGGTTTTGCCCGGTTCTTTGCTCTGAGACAGATAGTCCTCGATGAATTCGTCGAGAGGATTGTCGCGGACAGTATGTAGGTCCGGAATGTTATGTTCCGTCCTCTCATCCAGAACGGTTTCCTTGCGGGACTTCTTTTTGCGAGAGTAATCGATGCAGACAGACCTCGCGATCGAATACAATAACGCACGGATGTTATCGGAGGAGATATCCTTTTTCTCGGAATAGGCGATAAGGCGCACAAACGTGTCCTGCAGCATGTCTTCAGCAGGCTCCTGCGACCCCGCATAGCGGTATATATAAATGAAAAGCTCTCTGCCGTAAACGTCGTAGAAGCCGGCTATTTCTTCGCGTGAGATCATAGTTGGATGATATGCATCCAACCAGTGAAGTCAAGTCACAACACGTGTCGTTCCGGATTGAATCCGCCCGTTTAGTTATATCGTATTCTACTTCGCCAATTCCCCGCCAGAAATAAATGCGTTCTATATGTCCACGATAGATCGCCATGGTACAGATAGGTTCCGTATGGCAGTCATATGGTGTCTCTTTGGCATTATATGGCACGTTTATCTTGATGATGCCGATTAACGATGGGGTGACGACATAAAATTGAAACTAAATTCGTTGATTATGCGGTGGGGGAGACAAGTAAAATTTTGTACGATTCGATGAGATAGTTAATCGCATGTCTTTTGCTGAACCGACTATTTAATCAACTTTAACCGCTGATAGGGTGCGTGATCGAGTATATTTTACCTGAAAATAGTTTAAGTTATGCGGTGAATGAGACGGAATTTTATATTAGAAGTGGGGCGATGATTCCATATTATCGTTCCGTTCTCGATTTCCGAACTGTTTAATCTTACATTGAAAATAAACAATTAGTTATTAATGTCTATGTTCGCTTATCTTGCGTATTTGGTGTTGACTTTAATTTTCATGTATGATTTCTACTGGAGCTGAATAATAATTAAAGGAGAGTTCTCATGAGTTTCAGACATCAGTTCATTTCCATTTTAACCGCACTATGTATCGCTATGACTTTTACAGCTGCTTCAGCGGATCAGATCAAATCGGATACACCTCCCGAGGGTAATTTCTATGTTGTGTCTCCAATGGCTCCGTTCGGAGTGTGGGATCAGCCCGGTTACCCCGAAAGGTATGAACGCGGTGCGAAGCTTTCAACATATAAACTTGAATTCAAAAAAGATCAGCAGTTCTATTTTCTGGCTGACGGAGACGGATGGTATCATATACGGACCGCCAACGGCAGCGGCGCGGTTACTCTCGAAGGAAACAAAAACAAGGACGGAGTCCGTCTCGTGATCTGGGACTACGATTTCGCCGCGAACAATCAGAAATTTCTCGTTCAGCACCAGGGAAACGGAGAATACAAGATATTCACCGCTTACGGCCGCTGTGTGACTGTCGCGAACAGAAGCTGCGCGAACGATTCCGCCGTTCACACTTGGGGAAATCACGATGGTAAGTGGATGCATTGGCAGTTCAAGATGGCAGCTGACGGAACGGTATACAATCCTGACACGAAAAAGAACGCCGATGCGGCAAAAGGTGACTTGAGTCAGCCGAAAAAGTACGGAACCCTCAAGGACGTACTCGCGGGAACAAAAATCGCTCAGCAGTATTTCACGAAAGTCACTACTGCCGATTTCGAAAAAGAGAATTCCGGGAAACTGCTTCAGACATGGATGGACGGTCTTTCCCGCAATGATCAGCTCACCGCGTACAGCGATCTTCTCTCGGACGCGTCGAACGGACACGCGGCTGAAGCTATATTCAGAGCGCTCAGTGAGGTCAGTCTCAAACCCGGCAAGGGATTTACTGACAACATGGCTAAAAAACTTCTGAGAAAACAGTACGATGACGCTGCGAAAAGACAGAAGGATGCCAAAGTTCGTACGCAGCTTGAAGCTATAGTCGCCAAACTTAAATAATGATATGAATTACTTAGGAAATCGTTAATGTATGTGTCGATAACATCGAACATCGTTGAAATTGATTAATATTCGGCGGCAGAACTTCTGCCGCCGTTTCTGTTTTGAAGTATCCGATAAAAGCACCTCAAGGAGTCCTCTGGGAAGGATGTGCTGATTCCTGTTCTCTACGCGGCGTTCATCTGTATCGCGTCACCGTTCCGACTCATGCCGTTGACGTGAAAATGGAAGGGTCTGACCTTTGTTGAGTTAACTTCGCTACCTGTATTAACTGCTGATAATTAATATAATGCAGTGTATGTTGTCTGAAATGTACATGAAGTTATGCGGTGCAAGTGACGGATTCACATGGTGGGACAAGAAATTGTGATTTATATTAATTATGTTATCAGACCAGTTGAATTTGATGCCTGATAATTCATTTATTGTTTGACTTAATATATTGCAAAAATTGGTATATAATAAAAAATAATGGAGGCTTATTGATGATGAAGATTACTTGGTTACCAGGCTTGTTCTTTCTGTGTGTTATTGGCATCACAAGCTGCGATTCTGTTTCCGTGAAATATCCTGTTGAATTGAAAGGATCCACTGTTGAGGGAACGCTTACTTTTCAAGTTGTGGATCCTACGATATCAAGTAGAGATATGCCAATGGCTCAACTGAATAAGTTCAGAAATGAAGTTATTCCCGTGTATACGAGATTAATAAAAGAGGCGGATGTTAAACAGCTCATTATCGATAAAATAAGAGGAACAGATTTAAGTGAGTTGAAAAATGTAAAAATTGTCATTGATGAGAAAGCTGCAATGCAAATGACAATTCCTCAAACTGCTCTGACTGACGAAGAGTTTAGTGAAAATCCATATTTTTCAAAATTTCAGTTTGAAAGTGTAAGGAAAAACATTAAAACTCCATACATCCTTGATATCAAAATAACAAAACTTGAGTATTATGCATACAAAAAGGCGTATAGGACGTTGACGTATGCGACATTATACCAAGTCGAAACGGGTAAACTTGTTTGGGCGAAATTGATAGACTATAATGAAAGTGATTCGATTTTTGCTGCTTTAGGAAGAGATAAAATCGTGTCAAAAGAAACCGCTGCAAAAAGTTTGGATCCGTATGTAACGAATGTCGTTGAAACAATTCAAGAAGAATTAAAATAATAAAAAGAAAGGTGCCGTTAACGGGCACCTTTCTTTTTATATCAGATAACTGTCTTTTATAAGCCCGCACAATAGACAAAATATGTTTTTCTAAGTGTCATTGTCTCTGTCTGACTGAGTAATGAGAACGACGAACCTGGATTATAGTGTTACTTTAGATGTACCGAAAACCAATCGTATATCTCTTTGCGGATCTGCGCCTTTGACTGGGTATCCGTAACAAGCTCATTTCCGTGAGGAGTGCCTTTGAATCCGATTGTCTTTTTGGGTTGAGTAATGGTTTCCTCTACATATGTCTTTGTGAAGTCTTTGTAATACTGCCCCAGATGATCGTCAGTTGAATATACTCCGAGTATCGGAGCGTGCGTACCGTTGATTTCATAAGGTTCTGAAACCGAAAGGAACACCAGCGCTTTGAATGAAACAGGATTCTTCTTGTCGTTGATCATGGTGATCATCTTTACCGCACCATGACATCCTCCGACAGCCGCGACGCGCGTTGTGTCGATTTTGTCTGAATACTTTTTCATAATCACTGATAGCGCTTCAATAAAATCTTCATGTCCGCTCGATCCTGTCCATCCTATTGAAACAGCGATATATCCGCGAGATGCGAGTTCTGCCGGAAAGTCACCCCAGTCTTCTTTCTTTGCGCCGCCGTTGTGGGCGAGGATCACCATCGGGAGTTTTCCTTTAATTGTTTTGGAATAGAATACATCAACGACAGTTCCTTCCGACGGAGAAAGTGAGTCCATCTGAGTTCCGTTTTCTCCGAAAACCTGTGTACAGACCAAGACGAAAGCGGCCGATAACAATCCCCTCATCAACGCTTTTCTTGTTATGAATGATAGTGTTTTCATTTTTTTATCTCCTTTGAAATTTGTATCCGACTGATGCGAGACGGGAACAAGCGGAATTACTGATTTACGAAATGTCTTGATTCGCCCGAAATCTGTTCAGCCGTCAGTCCCTATACAACGAATAACATGTGAAGTGTAGATGATTATAGAATCAACTAAATAAATATTTTGGGTGAATTTAATATTATCCCGGTTACTGCTTTTTTCTGACCTCAAACCGTATTACTGTTATATAGTCTGCGGGAACTCCGGAACCATTCTTGCCGGGCCCTACAATACACTCTTGCTCGAAAGGGCCGGTTACTTCATATCCGCTTTCCTTGATGAATCTTTTAAGCTTGCCTGCCGCGGCAGATACGCCGTCATAAGAACCCCGGTGAAGAACCGCCGCCGTTTCTCCGCGCTTCCATGTCTCAATCCTGAATTCGGGGTAGTCTTTACTCCCGTTCGGGATGGTACTGATTTTTTCTGATACCGGAAATGCCCAGTAACAAATCGTATCTTTGGGTGATCCATCAGTTGATTCAATAATTCTGATTGTCATAGGACGATCCGCGCTTGTAATATCTTTTGTCAGAGTGTTATGAAGCATGACCAGTCGAATAATGGTTGGAACCTGTCCTGCGGGATCACCCTTTGTTTCGGCGACGAGCATCTTTCGTTCACTCATCGTGATTATCGCGGGATGTTTGAGGTCACGGTAATCAATGTCTGAATCTTGACTCCACGCGCCGCACGGCAGAAACAGTGTAATAATTAAAGTAATGTAACGGTTGATTTTCATCAGTAAACTCCTTTAACGTATACTCTTGTATCAATGGTATTTCGTGTGTGCTGATCAATGGATATATGCGCGCGGAATCAAAGAGCATTCCTATACCGTAATAAGCATTAACCGCATCCACGGGTGAATATGTATCACAAGGAATATTTCAAGTCGTCCGGAACCATGATTTCGGACGGCTTTCGAAAAATATTGAACAGCTGCGAACCAATTAGTGAGTGATGTTGTGCGGATAGCATGATGCCGTCGATGCCGTCGATGTAGACGACATGTGAACAAGCGGGGAGTTGATGTGATTGTTATTTATGCGTAACGGATTTCTTCAGGTAATCGCGGGGAGAAAGCCCCGTGGTTTTTTTAAACACATGATTGAATGTAGATTTTGAATTGAACCCCGCTTCGAGTGAGATATCCAGAATTGTTCTGTTGTCAGTATCCTGCTCGAATAGCCGTATAACTTCCTTAACCCGAAATGAATTGATGAAATCTGAAAAATTCATGGCAAAACATTCGTTTATTATCTGGGATAGCTCTTTTGTGGAAAGGTGAAGCTTTCTTGCAAGGCCGTTAAGCGAAAGAAGGGGATCGAGATAAGGTTTTTCATTATCCATTAACTCACGGAGCTGCTTTTCTGATTTAAGTTTACCGTCTGAACTGAGTCTGGATCGTTTATACTTCGTCTGACTTTTCAGAATATACATGCCGCTGAATGCGAGAAGAATGAGAATGTTGGTGAAGAAAAAGAAGCCCATGAAATACAAGCTGACCGAGTAGGGACTCAAATTATAGAATAGCTCCAATGAAACCGGACTGGGGTAATTATGAGGGACAAGTTCCCACAGGAGAAAAATAACGAAACGTCCGAACAGAAGAACAAGAGAGCCGATAAAAAGAAACATGGGCCAGAACAGAGAACGTTTTTCCGCCATCTGATTTTTTCTGTTTTGAATAACCAGTTTGAGTGAGAACAGTGAGTATGAAAGTGTGTACAGGAACAGAATGAGGGAAAACAGCGCGTCAGCTGAGCGGCGCATATAATTGCCGTCTTGCGCTTTCGCAATCAGGACGAACAATGCGAAAGCGAGTATAAAAAATACACCGTGAATGATATCGGTTTTCATGCGAAAAAAATGATTAGTCAGATATTTCCGCAGATAAAGATACAGTAACGGCCCTATGCAGAAAACTGTGGCATTGCCGATATGCGCCAGCGGGAAATAATCAATTTCATAACTATGAAACAGAATGTATAATGAGCACGCGGGGACACCCTGGAAGAAGAGAACAAATACCAGAATTATATTCAGTCGCCAATCCCCTTTCCTGTTCAGAATGAGGGAGATGATGAAAACGCTCATCTGGCAGATCGCCGCGATGAGCAGAATGTCGCTCATCGGAAAAAGTTTCAGATAATACATGTCTACCCGTTTATCCGGTTTTTACAGTCAGGAAAATATCAGACAGTTTAAAATTTCAACTCAATAACCGTTCTTACAGGCCCTCGTAACGGAAAGACAATTATCCGGAGCGCCTGTTGTATTTAACTGCGGATTTAATAGGTTAAAATGCAACCATTTTTAATTATACTCTGAATCTGTTATGCGGTCTTTCGTTGCTGAACGCGTTGCGGTAATATATTGTCGGGAACGAGGATGATGGTGTCGAGATTATCTTGTACGGATTTTCAGGGCTGGAGGAACGGCTGATATCCGTTGACGGACACGCAAAAAATCAGCCTTGGGTCATGCATGTCGAAAAGTATGGGATATCTCAATTCATTCTGATTCGTGTGTCTGTGTGGTGATGCCCTGTTGTGACGATACATACTGTGAAAGCGATTCCGCGGCTTTTCTGTCTTTGCGGAGATGAATCATCCAGAATAAGGTCGTGATACGTTCAATCTGCTTCTTTACCGCGGAATCGCCGCAACTGTCACTGAATGACAGATGATCCGCTCTTTTTTGTACGATCAGATATTTTGATGTTTTGATTCCTTCGTACATCGGTTTTTGTTCTGTTTCCACAGGACATACTGTATCCATCTCGCCGCCCATAATCATAATGGGAATTCTGATCTTCTCCATTCCTCTTTTGCGAAACCACCCGTAGCCGTCGGGAGCCAGCGCGAGAGCGGCTTTCATTCTGGGATCAGACTCATTGATTATTCTTTTCCCGGGATACATTTTCTGAAGTTCTTCCTGTACGGGGCAGATGTCCCAGTCGTTATAGCGAACGTCGCAGAAATCTGAAAGATAATCAAGATCGGGTGTCGCGCTCGCGGTGATGAGCGTCGTGTGTCCGCCGAATGAATGTCCCGATATTCCGATCGATTCGGGATCTATCATTTTATACAGAAAACTTTTGGTATCTTTATTAAGCGTGAGAATCTGATCGGTGACGAACCGTACGTCGATCGGGCGCGCGAACTGCATCATCCCCTGAAAGCTTTCGTCAAAATCACGTATCGTATTTTTTTCGTGATTGGGGGCGGCGACAATAAAACCGTGCCGCGCCCATTCATTCATAAGGGAATATGACTGGGTATTGATCGATCGGTGTCCATGTGAGAAGATAATCAGCGGATATGGTTTTCCGCTCCGGTTGTGTGTGCCGCGGACAGGAATCCAGAACGCGGTTTTCAGAGTCCGCCCTCTCGCGGAATCGACGAACGTTAACTCCCGGAATTCAACCTCGTATGCCGGATCGGTGATTGTTTTGCCGGTGCCTGTGGTTTCTGTAAAAACAATTACAAATAACAAAAGAATAATTCCCGCAGATAGTGAACAATATCTCTTCATATATAACTCCGTTGTTGTATTTGCGCGGTTTATTTAACTATTAGAGCCATTGCACGAATCAAAAAATTATTTTAGTTGGCGATACAGATCCACCGGAACATTTATTATTGTGACTGGTGCCATACACGTTAATCCATTCGTATAATGCCTAATCATTTCGAAGACTGCTCCAGACAATAAATCGCAGGACATGATCGATGATAGTCGATTTATGCGTAACCCGTTATCGTTCCTGTCGATTAAAACATTCGAAATAACTGATGATCTTTGATTACGGTACTTGCTATGGTGATCATACAAAACTAATGGAGTCGTCCGTAACCATGATTTCGGACATATATTTACGCTGCGGAGCCGTATTATGCGCGGCATGGTGTATAATATTGACAGATGACTCTTGTGTGTCCGGAATCAGATAAAACGGAGAACGTTCTCGTGACATCAATAGATGCCTCTGTGGGTATCCCTGATTGTTATGGTATAAGGATTGTAAAGTTGTTGCGTGATTGAATTACGTATATATGAGTGTTCCCGGAGAATGTGAGCGATGATAAAGCCTGAGACAAAGATTGTGATTGAACGTGCGGTTCCTTCCGACGCGGAGCGCATAACATCTTGCGTCGACATGCGGGTGTGCCTTTGCATTGCGATGCTTTCGTCTTTCAAATTTCTTTCCGCGTAATAACGCGAGTATCCGTTGCTCAACGGAATTGAGCTGTTAAGGGGTTTTGGCGAAAAAACCCCTTAACGATCCCCGTTCGCCGCTCAAACGGCGCGGTGCCTGCGGCCGTGTTTGCGATATCCGCTTCGCGGAATTATCGCAAACACGGCCTGATATGGTGCGCTCCGCGCAAGATTTATGGGCTTTTTTGTTTCTGGGGAACTTTCCCTTTCGGTGTTTTCTAATATTTTGATTCTTTCTATCTTTTTGTTCTCTGCGCTTTTGATTATCTATTGCAATGTTCCAACTACTCTACATGAGAAGAATCAGAGTTGATCGTAAATACTTTAATTCGCCAGAAGATTCATCCCTATTCACCTCATTACTGTAAGTATTTCTCAGATAACATCATTCAATATTGTGATTCTTATCAGTTATGAATAAGTTAAAAATTTTTACTCTGTAAAGGTAAGCGATTAACTTTGCATTGCGATGCTTTCGTCTTTCAAATTTCTTTCCGCGTAATAACGCGAGTATCCGTTACTCAACGGAATTGAGCTGTTAAGGGGTTTTGGCGAAAAAACCTGATTCGCATGATGCGCCATGCAGAGCGCTTTTTGCGTATGTACGCGATATACGTTTGAGCAAACGGGTCTACCTTGCCGATTTCTTGTAGCGCGACAAGAAATCGGCGAAAGAATCGCGCTCCTCCAAAGCCGGAGCGGCTTTTATCATTCCGCTGTATCTATGAACCCGGATTCTTGTCCGTTTCTTGCAGCTATGTTGTCTGAACCATCCGTTCCTTTCACGCGCAACGTTTTCAGTTTGCTCTGAACATACATCACCATAGTATCGCAAACTTAAAACGCGGCGCGTTTATTTTGTGGTGTTGTTTTGGGACTGCCTTTTATTCAAGATTGTTTATGGAGATTTGTTCCTGTCGTTTGTCATTCCTGCGTTCTAGTGCTTTCTTCATTGGTCGCAAGCCTGTCCTCGCGTTTGTATACTTACTCTATGTTTACATGCGGGGACGGGAATCTATCTTGTCTATGTAATCGTTTTCAATGAATCTTTTCTGGGAGAATTATAGAATGAATTCCTTCCGGTTATCTACCTCAATCCATAGGCTCGTCAAAGCTCTCATCCTGTTCTTGGTTCATAAGCTTGCACTGCATTGATTTTTTTCGAAATATCGAAGGGCGACATTTTCCGAGCGGATGCATTACGGATTTACCCTGATGAGGTATATTGCACTATGTTTAGAAAAGTGTATGGATTACCCGATTTGTACAAATTCCCATGTAAATACGACATAATCCTTCAAAAACCTAACTTTTTTACGAAAAAAAGCATAGCTGGGCTTTTAAATTGTTGACAGTAGTCTGCTCGTCCGGTATTTATTAACAAAATATATACGAGCAGGAGAAAGTAATGATAGTACGTAAGTGGTTGGTTATCTTGCTGATTTGTGCGATTGCTCCTTTGGGATTTATCGCATGCGGCGGTGGCGGTTCTTCAAAGAAGTCACCAACTGTAACTGTTGTTCCGGAAACGGGTGGTACCGGTACCACGGATACTGGAACTAATAATGGTGGAACGGTCATCAAGGGAAATGATCCTGTTGAAGACAGTACTCCTCTGGTTGTCATCATACAAACGAGCGGCGGATCTCTTCCTGTAAACGGAGAAGTTCTCGATCCCGATTCATATAATCCGAAAGAAAATCCATCAGCGACGATCGTGGTGAAAGACGAACACGGAAATATTATCACCCCGACAGTTGACGACAGCGGTAATATTCAGATCAAACCCGCCGACGGAAGCGCTGAGGGTACTTATAATGTAGTAATCACAACAGGCGGAAGAGAATATGAAATCACCGTTGTTGTTTCAGATACGAATGTCGCGACAGTGACAACATCGGTAAGTCATCCAACAGGGACGAGCATGGTGCTTGATCTTACGGACGGCGCTCTCAATGTCAAGGATGGTGATTCACTGACAGTCTCCTCGGAAGGAGATAATGGTGAGTGGGCGGTCGACAATACCGTTCATTCGATCACGGTGACCGGCGCTGACGGAAAGACGGTGAACGCGTCTGTTGACAAAGTAACCGGTGATCTCATCGTAACTGGCACGTCGAACGCTCCGTATACGATTGTAATTGAAACTGATACACGAACCGTTACCGTCACGACTGATGCGAACGGAAAGATTGTATCGGTTGTTGAATCCGGCAAGAGCATTCTTGCTGATCTGTCAGACGGTTCGATTACCGCATCGGGTCAAACCCTTGATCTGACATCAAAAACAGACGGATCATATACGCTCGCGTCTGATGTGACTATCATCTCCGTGAAAGCGGCTGATGGCGCAGTTGATGTTCCGACCGGACGTGTGGTTGTTGATAAAGCGACCGGCGACATTTATGTTATATCTGACAAAGACGGAGCAATCGCGGCCGGCCCTTATGAGATTAAAGTAACCGTTGACGGTAACACATATGTGATCATCACCGACGCTTCCGGAAAGGTGACGAGCATAAATCCTGGCAACATACTTCTCGGACTTGAGAACGGAAAGATCGTTTTCAACGGCGAAGTCAAACTGATCTTCGCGACTTCATCTGATGATGTCTGGACGATCAAATCGGATATATCCGGCCTCAGTGCGACGGACGCTAACGGGAAATCGCTTACAATAAGCGTTGACTCCGCGACCGGAAATATTGTCACCAGCGCGTCGGCATTTACCGATCCGGTGACGATTGTCTTTAAACGTACTGACGCAAGCGGCAATGTAGTTACATATACTATTGTTGTGGTAAACGGAAGCATCAGTTCTTACTCTGCTGAAATTACTGATCCGGGTTCGTCATTTGACTTCTCGACAGTAACGAACATCCGTATATCTCTCAAGGTTGTGGATAATAAAACAGGTCTTCCGATCGGTCAGGCGTCGATCTCGATGCTCAATGACGGATCGAATCTCTGGAAAGGATTTACTGATAACGGCGGGCTTTCAATCTTCGCCGCAACGGTTGATTCGGCCAGCAAAACGACGAATGTGACTGTTGCGAAGAGCGGGTACACTGATGTTGTCTGCCCGATCAACGGTATCGGAAAGCTCATCGAGTTCGGTAAACGTATCGCTATGAATCCTGTCGAAACGGTAACGGTCAAAGACAGCGACGGCGACGGTGTTGCGGACGGTGATGATGAATTCCCGAACGACGCGACTCTCGCGAAGAGCGTCAAGGGTTCATATAATCTCGCTTTTGAAGACAACTACTCATACAGCAGTAAGGTATTCGATACGAGCAATGACGCTGACTTCAACGACATGGTGGTTCGTCTCACTGCCACTGAGTATATCGACAGTCAGAACCTGGTGAGAAAAGTGGTTGTGAACGCGAAATGTGTTGCGGCGTATTCCGGCGGAAACAGCGCGTTCGGTATATATGTCAACGGTCAGGAAAGAGCGGTTCTCTTTACCGCGGCAAGACTGGGATCTTCATGGACAACCGATCTCGCGAACGTCACAAAGACATTTGAATTCCCGAACGGTATATCAAGAAGCGATCTCGGTGTAATGCCGTACGATCCGTTTATGATTCCGAGTAACAGGCCGATGTATCGCAACCGGACTGTGAACAAGTATGTGATTGATGAAGTTCACCTTGCGTCAGTTGCCACTACATACGGCGGTGTCCGCAGCGGTAATGGTACAATCGCGACAAGTGCCGGGAATGTCACGATAAAGAACTTTGTATGGGGACTTTGTCTGCCGGTCGGATGGCAGTGGCCTAAAGAGAACACATGTATCGGTGTCGCGTATTCAAAGTTTGTTAACTGGTGTAATACCGCGGGAACCGAAGATGCGGAATGGTACAATGCTCCGGCAAGCGGAACAGTCACAGACCAGTGATATGATTAGTAGGGTATGAATATAAAAGAAGAGCGTCCGTAAGGGCGCTCTTCTTTTATATATGCGGTGAAACATTTAGAGCATTTTGCGAAATGAATAGAGCATTTTAGTTGGAGCTGCGCAGAAATATCTTTTCATTTGATTGGTATTTTACAGAAAAATGAAGATATTTCGTGGAGCAGCTCCAACTAATCATATCGCAAAATGCTTTTGTGCTGATGTATACTTTGTACTAACCCTTATGATTGTGCGGAATCCGGCGCTCCGCTTGCCTCCGCGAGAAGCGAAAGAACGTAACGCGTGAGTTTGGTAGGCTCAATTCCCGTTGGATCGAGCGCTTCAAAGAGGCCGACGCTGAGAAGAATCACCTGAGTAATCCTCGCATGGAACTCCATATCAAATTCCGACCTGTCTATCTTCGGTAAATCGGTTTTTGCTGTTTCCGCGATGCGTTTGTACATATCGAGATGCTTGTGGAAGAAGTCCTGTACGGGAACCTTCATGGCGGGCACTTCAAGCGCATAGAGAATAAGATTGATGAAAACCTTGATATTACGCGAGTCAAGAACGAAGCTTTCGATATTGAACAGAGTGGAAAGCACCACTTTGTCGCGGTTTCCTTCCTGCGCGTCCACCATTTTGAGATGTGCGGTTTCAATGCCGCTGAAGAAATCTTCGAGCAATCCCAGAAAGAGGGACTCTTTTGTAGGGAAATGATAACGAAGACCGCCCTTTGAGATTCCAGCCTCGTCCGCCACGTCCTGCATCGAAATGTAGGAATAGGAATACCGGTCGAGAAGTCTTCTCAGAGCTGTGAGTATTTTCTTGCGTTTTTCCTCTAAATGTTGTTTGTCCATAAATATAATCCTGCTGTAAGTACGAAGATTGAACTATAAAATGTTGTGGTCAAGAAGTTTATGATCGGTTTAAATGCCCTATGGTTTATGAGAGCTCAATTTTGAGTTTTTTTATTGTTATCTGGACAATATAGGGTTATGATGTCATGTATTTAGGTAAAAAACCCAGAGGTGTTTTTTATTCTCTTGTGATGAATCGCACGTGAAACTGGCCTCGAAATGTCAGTTGTACAAGGATGTTTCATTGTGTTACAAAAACAATTAAAGAGGAATCATTATGGAGATTAAAGAAAGCGAATCAACGGTAGTGATAACCCTTTCCGGGTCGTTGGATATTACGAATGTCGGTCCCTTTTCCGCTGAAGTCGACAGGCTATGTACCCTGTCGGGTAAGAACATTGAAATCGATATGGAAGAAGTGTCGTATGTTGATTCAACGGGAGTCAGCTGTCTTCTGCGCTTGTATAAACATCAGAAACAGCAGGGTGCGCAATTCTGCATAACCAGAATTTCGGAGAAAGCAAGTTCCGTGATCAGTCTTTGTTCATTGTCCGAAACGTTGAATGCTCTTTAATAAGCGCGCGGGGCTGTGACCTTCGCGTATTTTTTACCGTTTGTTATTCTGTATCGGAAACTCAACTCTGCGGATTTATTTCCCGCGTTGTCCGATACCGAAGAACGAACCTGGTGATTTCCCGCTTTCCATATGTCGTTATGTGGCAGAATTATGAATGCCGCTCTGTCCGCGTCGTGGTAAAACTTCACATTTCTCCCATCTATTGATATTTTGACTGATGACGGATTGACTCCGCATCCGGTGTCTCCCGCACGTATGGCGAATTCCTCTCCTGTAAGAATTTTCCGCGGTGCCCGCATCCTCGGGATGGCGTTATCGCGTGCGGCAAAGTATGCCGTAAGCCGCCATGATCGGGCAATCAGTGCTTTCTTCTTCTTATCGTAATAGGATGATTCCGCGCGTATTGTTCCTGACGCGGATATGGAATAGACTCCCGCGCGGGGTGACTCACTCTCGCTTAGAGGTATCGTGATGGTGACCGGTTCCGTCACACAGAGATCGGACGGATCGAAGCGGTACGCGGATGTGAGCGGAACGAGGTTGCGGGGTGAGCGATTCACGTAAATACTTTCCGCGAAACGGATTTCCTCATCGTAAAGTGTTGATCCCTTCTGCACTTCAAGCATACATTTACCGTCAGGTGACGCGAGTGAGAAATATTTTCCGGCTCTGGAATTGGTTTGTTGATTCCAGTAGGGTTGGGAAGGCTCACGTTCGCGGATGACAGGGATTTCATACCGTACGGCATTTCCCGCCGCGTCGGACACGGTAGCGGCTATGATTTGTGAATCGGGTCCCTTTGATACATTGATAATTCCCGTACCTGTTGAACGGTTGTACAGGAAATAACGATAGTTCGAGAACGTCGATGTTGATATGTCATAAAAAAGCGCGCAATGTCTGCTTTCACCATTGGTAAAGCGGTCAAACAGGATAGTGCGCATTTCAATTCCGTTATGTGTCACACCCCCGCGGTATATACCGATATGGTTTTTCCCGCCGCACGTATCATATGCGTCGACAATCACACCGACTCGTCCTGTTATTTTAAGGGGTGATTCGATTTTAAGTGAAGATCCGCCCTTATCTTTTATAACCGGAATTTCGACGCGAGAGTATTCTCCGTTTATTGAGGAATAGCCGTCGAGCGGAACCAGAATGATGTTATCGATTGCCGGAGGATCAATGTCGGTGACGGACAGACCTGCGATCAATGGATTAAACGGATTATCGTCAGCGTCGCACACTTCGAAATGAAGGTGCTCCGGTCCGATACCGGAGTTTCCCGTAAATGCGATCAGCTCTGCTTTATCAACCGTGATTTCACCTTCGCGGAACTTTTCCCTGAAATTAACATGATCCGCGATATCGTCCTTGTGTTTCTGCATCTTCGGATGATCAAGAATTTTCGGGGCGAATGATTCAAGGTGTCCGTACAGAGATGTGATTCCTCCCGCATGACGCAGAACTACGCAAAATCCGATTCCATAGTTCTGATGGATAATCTCGGCAACTGATCCTTTCTCGGCGGCGAATACACGGTATCCGGTGTTCCCGTCACATCCGATGTCTATTCCGTAATGAAAACGTGAACCTCTGAATTCGGCGAAACTTCCCGTTAGCTGTACGGGTCTGTCGACTGGCCATACGAACGAGAGTGTGCCCGTGGATTCAAGGGGCAGAATCGCGATTACGGTGATTATAAAAAAAAGCAGATATTTCATGTCAATCCTGGAAATTAATTGAATAAAGACGCTGCCGGGTTGATATCCACGCTCCGTCTACGGATGATGATATTACAAGATGATCCCGGGTGTCAATCGTATGCGGATAATCTGAGTATATATATTTGATCAGTCTGATAAGATTGAATTTGAATGATGTGATAGTTTCACTATATATATAGTTGTTCTCGGTTGGAGATCTGCGGTGGTATATACGGAGTCAGTGCTTTTTGTCTTGATATTTCGGCAGCGGATAGATAGAGTACCCGAACGGCGGTGTTTATTGCCTTTGTCACCGCGACTGAAACGGAGTTCACAATGAAAAACATGGTATTTACGGCATTGGCCGCTTTTCTTTTCCTGCCGATATCTCTTATGGCTGACGATTACCAGAATCTGATTCTCAAGGCTCTTGAGCTCGCGTCGAGCGATGTATCCGCATCAAAAAAGGATCTTGAAGCGCTGATTGTAAAGAATCCTGATAAGGGAGCCGGGTATATCGCAAAAGGTTTTGTCCTGTATCATTATGAGAATGATTCCATTCATGCCGCTGAACTTTTCCGTACAGGACTTAAAAAAGTTGAACCCGGCGCCGAACGTGTGTCATTAGTCGAACTCATTGACAGAGAGACGTCCCTCACCCGGTCGCAGGAAGAGAGTGATTTTCTGAAAGAGGCTGAACGCGCCCGTAATGCGAATGAACCGGAAAAAGTTATCAGTGCGATAACGCTCGCGCTGAAATTGAATCCGCTTAACTGGAAACTGCATTATGAAATGGGGTACGCGCTTATCGAAGTTGATAAACACAAGGACGCAATACCTTACTTTGAGAAAGGACTGGCGATCAATCCGTGTTCGCGCCTTCTTCTCGGGGAAACGATTTACTCATACAGTCATCTCGCTGATGTAGGCAAAGTCAAAAAACTTATCGATCAGTGGAATGAGTATCTTGATGATATTCCTTCGATACATCAGGAATACGCATACGCCTGTCTCAAATCAGGGAACCGTAGCGGTGCGGTAGCCGCACTGCGTGAAAATATCAAAAAATATCCGTCATTCCTGAATTCATATTACTTTCTCGGAGAAATACATTTCGACGGCGGTGAGTACAATGAAGCCCTTCCCCTTCTGCGTAAATTTGTCGAAGGGTCGGCAGGCCAGGCGGCGAAAAATTCATGGATTGAAGATGCGGAACGTATGATCGACAAGTGTGTTGAAAGTCTGAACGGAAACTGACGCGGCTAACGCAGGCGGGAGAATCGCGCGATTGATTCTCTTGATTCCATGCGGTGATCTATAACGGGCGAAGGGTAGTCTTTAACGGGACTGCCCTTTTTTTCTAAGGAGAATATATCGCGAGGTGAAAGAGCGCGCAGTTCGGGGATAAACTGTTTCACATACAATGCGTCAGGATCGAAACGCGTAAGCTGCATCTGCGGGCTGAATATTCTGAAATAGGGCTGCGCGTCGCATCCGGTTGAGGCGCACCACTGCCAGTTTCCGTTGTTGACGGCCGGATCGTAATCAGTAAGCCGTGATGCGAAGTAGCGTTCTCCGAGTCTCCAGTCGATATGAAGGTCTTTCACGAGAAACGACGCGCACAGCATTCGTGCTCTGCCATGCATCCGTCCCGTTGTTGCGAGCTCGCGCATCCCCGCGTCCACAAGCGGGAATCCGGTTTCTCCGTTCTTCCATGCGTCGAAATGCGAGTTGTTATTGTCCCACTCAAGTCTGTCATATTTTGAACGCCATGAAGAACCGAAGACGTGCGGGAAATGAAAGGCGATATGCGTGAAGAAATCCCTCCAGTACAACTGGCGTATGAGAGAATTCCCTCCGCCATGGATTCTTTCCGCCACAGCGATTATCTCTCGTGGTGATATCGTGCCGAATTTCAAATGCGCGGAAAGCCCCGTGGTCGCGTTGTCGGCGGGGTAGTCGCGTAAGACTTCGTATGAGGTAAAATCACCGATACGCGATACAATTGATTCAGCCGCGCTTCGTCCCGGATGAATTGCGGAATCGTTATGCGGCATAGATGACCGCATTTCCGTTATGAATTGACTGCCGCATTCAAATGCGTATTTCTCAGTGGAGAATGTGATGTGCGGGATAGGGAGAGGGTTTCCCGGATCATGCAGTGAGGCGGCGCGGAAATACGGCGTGAACACCGCGTAAGGGGTTCCGTCCTTTTTATGGATCTCTTCCGGTTCGTTGATCAGAACACTTCGGACGCAAGAGAAAGGAATTCCGTTACGTGCGCATGTTTCCGCTATGGACTTTTCTCTTGAACGCGCGAAAGGAGTATAGTCGCGCGAGGTGCACACATGACGCACGGCAAACTCCCGGATGAGCCGTTCAGTTATTTCAGAGGGATCGCCGTGAAAAAACGCAAGTCTTCCGCCGCGCGACGCTATCCGTTCCACGAGCTCCGTAATGGAGTCGAGCATGAAACGGAGCGCGGGGAGGCTTTGATATGCGTGGGGTTCTGTCTGCCGCGGATCGAAAATGAACGCGGTAAACACCGGAAGTCCGAACTCCGCTGCGGCCGTGAGAGAAGGATTGTCCTCCAGCCGGAGGTTTCTGTTGAATATAAAAAGAGTTTTGGCCCGTTCCTCATGCGCGCGTTTCATAGTATGGATCATACACGGGGATGATATTTTGTCACGAACCATTTTATGGACAAAGTGCTATTGAAGCAGCCTAGTTCTGGGATCTTCTTTGAACTTAACTGATTGCGGATTACCTTCCGCGCGGAATACTTTGAGACGCGAAAGGTCGAATACCGATCCCCATATCGTGTCAAAGTCAAGAGAAGAGTCGTACTGACACATAAAGCCGTGACGGCCGCTCAGGATATTTTCCGCATGCGTGATTCCGTCAGTATAGTCTGAAAATTTCAACGCGTCAGATGCTGTATGATATCTGGTATGTGATTGAAAGACATTTTGATCACTCGCGTCGTGATCGCGCATTGTATCCGATGTAAAGTGGTTTACCGTGACAATGAATGGTTCACCCGTATTGTTTTTATCGGGATACCGGATATGCGTTTCAAACGGATTGCATTCCGCAACGATCATCTCCCCGTATTTGTCCGCGAGAAGGATATTGTAGCTCGATGCGATCGGCAGTTGTTCAAGCGCGGTGATGCCGTCAGATACGCATGTGCATTTTTCCAGAATGTACCGCACCAAAAATACGGAATTTATGCCCGGAATTACTTCTTCCATTTTGGGAAGCACAAAGGTCATTGCCGCGACAAGGCCGTGCCGGTTTATTCCCTCTTCACCGTTTATAAATGAAGAAGTGTTCAGAATGAAGCTGTTGCCGCCGTCCGGTTGATAGAGTACGCTTTTACTTGTCGCGCGCAGAAATGGCGGAAGATCATTGTCCCGTCCATAGTACACATTTTTATGATGAACAAAGCTGAAAGCTGTGCATCCTCTGATTTCCACGCAGTTTACGTCCTGAAGATTATACATACAACATCCCATGCACATCATCCATGAAGTGAAAAGCTCGTTGTCGAATCCGATGGTATCGGTGATTCCGCGTATTTCTTCCGCGGCTTCGGGGAAATATTTTTTGAGCAGAATCCCGCTTTTTCTGCCGAAGTCTTTCTGAAATGCGTCGAGTGTTATGGGAAAATAAACGCCGCAGCGTTTGAATACATTGCCCATTTTCTGCCCCATCGCGTAATGATTTCCTTTGAATCGCGGATGATACATGTGAATCCTCCATGTCTTATGATCGTGTTGATACCCGCCATACAGATGATTCGGCGTGGTAGATTAAGTGCGGTGATTATCGGACTTTATACTATACGGCCGATAATCACCGGTGTGACGGGAGAATTCCCTACTTCACGGGTATGTATACATCGATGACTGAGTCTTCAGAATCGGGAATGAACCGGTCATCATAGTATTCAAAATCGAAGCACCGGTCGGTTTCCAGTCCCGCTTCGGCGAGCCAGGAATCGTATGCTGAGGTAATGGTTTCCGATACGGTGTGCGCAATACCCTTGTGTGTGAAGACCGCGTATTTTGAAGGGGGTATGATTTTTGCCGTCATCTCGAGAGGTATTGACTCAAGTGAATCAACCTGAATAGCGGGCATATAGAAAAACTTTCCCTTTTCAAAAAAGTCCTCTGTATAAAATTCGAGACCCGCGCATATTCCCGCTCTGATTCCTGATCCGGTTCTGTTCGTTATCTTGTGCTCGTACCGCATCAATATATCCCAGGCGTCACGGATATCTTTCTTGTTGTCGGTGAAAATCGGTATGCCGATAAATTTCAGTTCGCCGAGTTCTTTTATTTCCGGTTTCATGTTTTCGTTTTTCCTTTTTTGGCTGACTGTCGCTTCGGAAAACGGTTCCATGAAGCGGCCTGAAATATTTTTACTTAACTGACGGCATCGTCCCGGAGTAATTCCGAAGTAGTCACGGAACGCTCTGGTGAAACCCTCCTGTGTCTGAAACTGATATTCAAACGCGGTATCGAGAATTCCTTTTCCGTCGATGAGAATATCCTTAGCCGCGAGGGTAAGTCTCCTTCTGCGCAGATATTCCCCCGGACTCATTCCTGTCAGTTCGATAAACACCCTGCTGAAATGAAATACCGAGTATGTTGAATGAAACGAAATCTGTTCGGAGGTAAGCTTATTCTTCAGATTCTGTTCCATGAAATTAATAGCGTTCAGAATGTTCTTTTCGGATTTCATTGTGTCTCCATGTGCCGTCGCGTCGTATGTAATACTCCAGTAGTTATCTGGAAGTATTACATACAGAAATGCTACTTTATTTTTTGATCCACATAATGGATTATTGATTCATCATGTGTGATCAGGACGCGAGTCCGGATACTGTTACCGGAAAGCTTGAACAATAACTTGTGACGGTTCCGTCCATTTTTACCCGAAGATCCGAAGAGTAAATCGAATGAATCTTGTCGAAATTTACATCGGTATCCGCGGTGAGCTGCGCGAGGTTGTCCAGAAATGAAAGATCATCCTCGCTCATCTTCGCGTATTCTTTGTTGATGAGTCCCCAGCAGTCCCATGGGAGTAGCGGTACTTTGTTGAGCGACGCGATGTGGCGGATAAAATTTCCTTTGATGAAATCCATACCGTGAAACTCAAAGATTCCGAAATGATCAGGATTATATTTTCCCTCACGGCATAACGTCCATGCCTGAGCGCCGTTAAGAAATCGCTCGCGCGGGATGTCGAGCGGATCGAAATCTGTTTTTAGTATATCACTCTGAAACGCGTCAAGCTGAGAATCGGTAAGTATCCACCGTTGCTGTTCTTTGTTCCACCATTCACAGATCCAGTGATCTTCGAAATGATCGGGGAGAAAATAAGTCGCGAACCCGCACCATTCACGCGCGGGAATTCCCTTATCGCGGAGAAGTGTTGTGAGTAGCAATGTGAAATCGCGGCAGGTACCGATGCTTCTGATTTCTTTCGGATGAGGATGTGAGGTCGCGAACGTTCCAGCCAGATCACGGATGTTCTGAAACCGATCGTGTAATGTGCGTAGGTTCATCTCCCTGTTTCGGCGCACTTCCGGAATGGCGAGACCATATCGGGGAAGCCAGTGCGCATGAATCATATTCGCCTGCACTATCCGCACAAGCTCACCGATATCGGCGGATGTCTCGCCGGATATCAATTCTTCATTTCCATGGCCGGTGTATGCGCCATGTGTTCTGTAGTAATCAAAAGTACTGTTCATCGGGATGCTCCTTTCCGGAATAACCGGATTCTGTTCACTTGTGTCAGAGGAAATTACACGTAATATTTTCTCTGATATCTGTATGTGATCGTGACCGGATGAATAACCGAGCTTGTGTGTGAGTCCGAAATTCATATCGTCACTATCTGGTGTTAATGTAGCATGAGGTGTTCTTGAAATCTTGATCCGGATTGATATTGTCTCACCAGTTTTTGATCGCGATTGCTAATGTTGATATAACGATCAGTTTATGAAATAATGAGTGAACTGGAATTGTGCGATATATGTATATCCGCAATGATCAGCGGGGACGCGACGTGCCAGACACGACACGCCGCTGCGTATATTTTTACCGTATAACGAAGTATGGCGGACTCCGACCGTCGCGATTCTATTCTTTGAAAGACGGAAGCTCATCGCGGGTAATAACCCCGCCGTTTTCCATGCATTCCTTCGGATATTTGTTTTTGTTGAGCGACATCCATGAGAATGTGCCGTCACCGTTGTCCCAGTTGTGCCAGCTCACCCAGTACGCGATCGCGGGATAATTCTTCCTGATTATTGACTCGTACTGCCTGTTGTCGAATTGTCCTGTTTTCGCGATTGTGTCCCAGCTTGCCGCGCCGAGTTCAGCCATTCCTACGGGCTTTCCGAACGAGCAGTATGTATTGTAATCCCCTATCGCAAGTGCATTGTTGTACAGTGTTCCCGCGACAATATCGACATACTCGTTGCCCGGATAAAATTTATCGCAAGAATGAATTCCGGAAGAATTGGTTCCGGCGTATTGGCACGGCGAAAATACCCATAAAAGGTTATGCAGTCCCTTAACTTCGGTGAAGTATCTGAACATATCGATGTAAATATTCTTATATGGCGTACCGCTGTTCGGCGATGTGGCGGTTCCCCACCAGAACCAGTCGCCGTTCATCTCCTGAAGCGGCCGCCAGAGTACCGTAACACCGGCGGATTGCAACTCCGCAAGCGCGGATGCGATGCGGTCAAGTTTCTTTCTCCAGATCGGGTGTATCGCGCTCGACGGATTGACGAGGTCGCTGAGATTGACTTTGTCGAGGTTTGTTCCGTTATTCCGCGTGTCAGTCCATGTGCCGTAATTTCCTTCAATGTCCGATTCATCGTTGAGCCACGGATTATGCGGCGCCCAGTTTATTGTCACAAGCCCGCCTTTTTTCCAGTAGTCGATAAGTATCGCGTTGCACGCGGTAAGCTGCGCCGGGGTGAAAATTCTGTCATGCTCGTAATCAACACCGATGATTCCGGGATACTTTCCGGTCTGAGCTGCGAGATCCGAGATGATTGAGTTGTAACTCATCATGTGTGCCGTATCCGCGATCTGGCTCCCGTGACCGCAGTTCTGTCCCGAGATGACGGCGCTGAATGATCCTGTTGAATGCGATGAGATGAAGCTGAGAACCCGTATTGCCTCGGGTGACGCGGCGGTGTCAGATGGTGAGGAATCCACGGTTCGTGTTTCGACGGAGGAAGATCCGCATGAAATAAAGATCAGGGATATGACAGAAGTATATACCGTTGCTTTGATGATTGTGAATATCTCGTTTGCATAGTTCATAAAGTGCTCCTGATGTGATGCGTATTGTAATGATATCGCTGATCAGTGGAAAACCATTCGATTAATTGAATAATAATAGCGGAAAAGATCCGGCCGGCGGTTGCGCATGTGCCATACATTCATACTGAACCGGATTACGGAACTGAAGTGACTGATGATATCCGGGTGTGATTATGCGTAAACACGTGCGGTATTTCCGGAAATTACCGGTTGACATGTTTTGTTATAGTACGATAATAGTAGTACAATACAACAATAATCGGAGGCTGACAATGAAGGTTGTAAAGACGCTCGCAAGAGTGTATGTAAATGATATGGAAGAGGCGATTTCTTTTTATGAAACACTCTGCGGTGAAAAATGCGGGCTTCGATTCAAGTACAGTGAAATGAACCTTGAACTGGCGGGTATCGGGTCATTGCTTGTAATCGCCGGTACTGATGAAGCGCTTGAACCATTCAGGTCAACTTTATTCACGATGCGGGTTGACTCAATTCGGGAAATAAAGGATTACCTTCTTTCTCATGGCGGTGTCATAGAACGGGATATTGCAAAAGTTCCCACCGGTTTCAATATGACCGCACGGCATGCTGACGGCACGAAGGTTGAGTATGTGGAGTTCGTATAAAGGCTGAGAAACTGTTGTGAAATTTCTTTACACTTCATACTGGCTGAACGGTATTTAACTTCTCATATACAGTATTGATAGAGAGATGGATTAATCAATGCTGTATTCCATGTTGAGCGGTATTCCGAAGCCATTAATTAAATAACCGGAGAATTTTCTCGCTCAAGGATACATAATCAATCTATCCTATCAGTATAATCTTCAATAATTATCTTCCTGTGTGAAGGTTAGATGCGTTAACAATGTGTCCTAATATCGAGAGACGGTTATCTTAACCGAATCACCCGGATTCATTTGTGCCTTTCATCAAAAACAATAAAAAATAGTTGCTACAAAATGCGTAGTTAGCTACATTATCCGTAGTTACTATGAATGTAAAACTATTGGAGGATCATTATGCCTGTAATCAACATTACAATGGGTCCAATTTCGGAAGAGAAGAAGAAAAGCCTTATCGAGCGTTTGACGGCGGAAGCGGTTGATATTACCAAAATGGATCCGATACAATTCACCGTTCTGATCAATGAACTACCGGTTGAGAATATCGGGGTCGGCGGTAAAACGGTTAAAGACATTCGTGCCGGCAAATAGGAGTATATTAAATACTCTTTTTAAACCGAGCTGAAAGAATCCGGGGAGGTATGAGTTAATCATCCTGACCCGGATTCATAATTGTTTCAATGATTCGTGCGCTCCGGTAATAATCGCCGGATTAATGTAGTGCGCTATGAGTGTCTAAAATTACTCAGTATCAGATACTGTGATGATTTTGTTGTGTATTTGGATTGGTAATTAATAGTTATACGGTAAATAATTGTATATCCGCGTAAATTCGGGTGATGATTGTATCATTATATGCGGTGATATGAACGTTTATGATTAAATGTTCCGTATTACGAATACCATCTATGAAGTGATAGTGATTATGGTTCTAATGACGTAATCGGTACTGTTGTCATGCATGATCAGGATGATGTTTAAAAGGAGAAACCAGTATGAAATTCAAAGTGATTAAACTCGTATATTTTTCGCCGACAGGGACAACAAAAGCTGTTGTTCAGGGAATTGCGCGCGGTATTAACCAAGATAACATGCAATTTATTGATATAACGAGACCAGGCGATCGGAATGAACCATTGCAGACCTCTGATGATGAATTGCTTGTTGTGGCGGTACCGGTATATATGGGGAGAGTTCCTGCGTTGTTGAATAAATGGCTTCAGGGTATTAATGCGCATAATACTCCTGCTGTATGTGTCGTTGTGTATGGAAACCGTGTGTATGAAGACGCGTTGCTCGAATTGAAAAATGTTCTGACTTCGCGGGGATGTATTCCGATAGCTGGTGCGGCTTTTATCGGGGAACATTCCTTTTCAAGCGCCGAAACCCCGACAGCACAAGATCGTCCTGATTCGCAGGATTTAGAGTGCGCTGAATTGTTCGGACGTAAGATCAGTGATACAATTGATTCTCTTCAATCGATTTCTCCGGCGGAAGAAATTCATGTTCCCGGAAACTATCCCTATAGAGGTAATCCCGAGTTATGGAATGTTGATTTTATTTCGGTGTGTGATTCGTGTTCGGAATGCGGCGCATGCGCGGATGTATGTCCTGTCGGAGCTATTGATACTGAGCATGTCGATGTGATTGATACGGTAAAGTGTATTACCTGCTGTGCGTGCATTAAAAAATGTCCCGAAAAAGCACGATCGATGAAACCAGGGCTTGTTAAGGATGCCTCAATACGACTCAACTCATTGTATAGTGAACGGAAGGAGCCGGAATTTTTTGTGTAAATGAACCATGAGCTATAAGGAAATATTAGACCTCCACCTCTCAAACTGTTTCGCACACTGCTTTAGTATTGAATTTGAATTGAATTCATTCGGGCATTGGTATGCAATGCCGGTATAAGAGAGGAAGTGATGGAAGGTCAGACTCGTGATGATATTAAACCCGGACTGAAGGTAGCCGTTGTTCTGAAAAAAGATCAGCGCTCAGGTGTCCTGACTGAGGGAATCGTCAAGCGGCTGCTTACAAAATCACCGACGCATCCGCACGGCATTAAGGTTGAGCTTGTGTCCGGTGAAGTCGGGCGTGTCAAAAAAATCATATCAGGACAGGTGAATTCATGAAGTTGAGTGTCCGTGTACCAATAGTGATTATTTTTCTTTTTACATTAATCTGCGTTTTGCAGGCGCGCGACGGATTAAATGACGAAATTCAGACATGCGCTATAAGTGCGGAAAACAATGCCGGGTTTTTCAGTGATTCTCCTGACGAAACAGATCGTGTGATTATACGCCGATACCGGACGATGACAGACAAATTCCCGGATTCAGAAATCCCTGTTTCAGATAGAACTGAAATAACGGAACTGATCAGTCTGCTTGGTAAAATTCCTGCCAAAGGTGATGTGTTTAAAAAGCTGGCTCCGGGAAGTAGATTATGTGTTGTCGAATTTTATGCCGGATCTAGGAAGATCGGTGAGGCTCAAATATATAATGATACACTTAGGATGCCTGATACCGCTTTTCTGTCCGGGAAGAATAATTCCGCGGATGAATTTGTCGCTATGGTTAACAAAAACATCACCAGTTCGAAAGTCCTTCCAGCCGCTGATCGGATTCGGGTTATTCAGCGCCTCCAGCGGGAATTGACTGCCGATAAAGACGGATCGATTATGTACGGACGTTATGTGCTGTCAATCGACAAAGATTCGCGAATACGGGTAAAGACCGATGGTTGGACCATCGCTCTGATTGATAACAAAGGAAAAGTATCCGCTCTGGCGAAAAGCAGGACACAGAACGAACGTAATGTAGCGGCCATTGAGGAGTTGTTGTGGACGCTTGCGCATGCTGACTGACCCACAACGTAGTATCTGAATTGTAAGATGAAAGTCTCTGAAGCAGGTGTGAATCTGCTGTCGTCATACATTCCGAACTTGCCCATAAAATGACTCTATTCAATAGAGCGTTATATATTAGTGTACGACTCCAGCTCACGAGAACATTTGCGAAGTAAATAATGCATTCCAGTTTGAACTGCGCTAAATATCTTTCTGATATACTAGGAAATGGAAGATAGTTCGTGGAGCAGCTCAAACTAATCATATCGTAAAATACTGACATTAATTACAAACTGTTTAGGTGGAATAAATAAAGCGGCAATGATGTCTGAATAATCCTCCTCGCAATTACATGTGGTGGCGCCAAGAGATGCTATGTTCTTTTGATTTTGGAATAAAAAATTGCAACCAACCAGGATGCTTCCCGGTCTCTGACGTTGGTGGCGACAGTTCTATGGTTATCATTGTATTAACTTGAACCTCGTACGTATCACCGCGGAATCTTGTAATTTGTATTCAATCCTTTGAACATTCGGATTCTCTCTTAACACGGCTAATAGATGGGAGCATATCTTCCTGCGGGAGATATGGTGTTTCAGCTATGTATAACAATAAATCGGAGGATGTAATAATGACCGGGAAGTTTTTGAGATCTATTATCGTAATGAGTGTGGTTTTTGTTTTTGGGGGAAGTGCTGTTTTCGCCAGTAATCTTGATTATGCGACGAACAACGGCCCGGAATTTTTCCGTAATCCAGCTGGACGATCGTCCGCACAGGACAGCGCGGATATCGCGACTAACAACCCAGCTGGAACAATCCGAATGAAAGACGGATTCTTTATAAATGCTTCAAATCAGACTGTAATCAAGAAATATACGGTAGAGGACAAACAGACCGGGCAGGATTATGAATCAAATGAACCTGATCTTTTTGTACCGAACCTTTATCTGGTATGGAACCCTGTGAGTTCCAAGTTCGGATTTTGGAGTCATATTGGAATAATAGGCGGCGGCGGTACGCTTTATTACCCCGACGGAGCACCTGTAGTTAACAGGGTCATAGCTGCGGGGATGGCGGGTGTTGATGACGGTATTGCGGGCATGGCATCGCATAACCCGGGATATACCACGTACTTCTCCGGACTGACCGCGGATAAATTTTTAACACCTGCCGGAATGCTGAGTGCATACAATATCATAAAGGATAAATATCATTTCAGCGTACGTCAGCAATCCTATCAGATTTGCCAATCGCTCGGCACTACATATTCTGTGTCGGATAACCTTTCTATTGCGGCAGGAGTGAGAATTATCGAGTCTTCAAAGAAGTATGGGATTTATCAGTCGGTAGGTGTAGACTCCGCAGACAAGTTCATTGATGTCGAAATGAGTGCGTTTGGAGCTCAGGGTATATTGGGTATCAACTATAGACCGTTTCATTCACTGAATCTCGCGCTTACCTATGAAACAGTCGGTAAAATGAAATATAAGGTGAATGTAAAATCTAACGGATCAGATGCATGGGGAACGCTTTCGAAAAGTTTGACTGATGCGCTTGGAATGGAAGACGGAAAAACCTATAACTATGATATGCCGCACCGTTTCATGTCAGGAGCGACATATGATATTACGCCGGATTTTGACGTAACGCTGTGCGGGATTCTCTATATCAACGACGGGTTCGGGGTTAAGGTTGAGACGGGAACCAATGATGAGCATAGTCTTAGATATATGAATAAGTATTCATACGAGGTCGGGACCGGATTCGACTTGAAAGTCACCAAACAGATTATCTGGAGTGCCGGATTTGTCATCGATAATATGAATCAGAATAACGCATATATGAATGAAGTGAATTATCATCCGAATGCATATATCGTTAACACCGGATTCATGTTTATTGTGAATGATCAGTTGAACGTAAGTATCGGATTCGGACGAAATTTCTTTCCTGATACGGATAATGATAAAAATAAAGCGTATAACGATGAACCTGGAATTGCTGAGCCTGCGCTTACCGGAAATCTCGGATCACTTAACGCTGCGATGGGCGGAAACGAGCTGTCGCGTGATCTAAGGTTCAAAAAAGAAACATGGGTAACCGCTGTCGGAGCGCAGTATAAGCTTCTGTAAACTGCAGGACTGACTAAACGCATCATCAGGGAGCTAGTGCTTTCGATGATGCGTGTTCGGCTGCGTGATATGTATAATGTATGCGCGGTCGGATGTTTCAAATCTACTTGACTGCCTGTGGGAATGCGCATGATCTTTCGCGCATAACTGTTTTAATCGTTCTCCGCTATTGAATGTTCGTTCCCTCTTATAACCATATGTGTATGTTTTCAACTATAGATCGTTTTTCTAATGAGTAAGCTCATTACGATGCAAGAATCTATTTGTTGCTAGAGTAATTCACAAAATAAATAACGCATTTTATTGGGGAATGAAAGATATTTAGTGGAGTAGCCCATACTAAAATTCCGTGAAATGCCATAATCAATAGACAATGCTTCAGATTTCCCGCTTGTATTTTAAATGATGACGTGTATGAACAGTATTGAGATATTTCATACGTAGAATCTCACTGATTTTGCAAATACAAAATAAAGAGGAATACTATGTTCCATATACAGGGTCTTGATGGTTTTCAGATAAATATTCCTCTTGAGGAATTGAATAAAGATGAACGGGTCAGCAGACTGGAAAAGAGTCGTGTTGCGAGAAAGGTAATCGAAAGAAGGGAAGATCAAACCGAGAAGGAAAATATTTCATCTGCGGTACAAGCCTATAAGAACGCGATAAAACAAACAACTAACTGTGAGTCTATTCTTCATGCGTATGAAATAATGAAGTCGCCTGTATTTACTCTGAATTGCGAAATGAGTATTCCCACTGCGTGGAAGTATATGGAAGAGAAGAGAGTGAGTTATATGCCGGTGTTATCAAAGGATAAAAAGGTGTCGGGAATTCTATCTGACAAGGATCTTTTGAAGTCTCTATCCATAATAAACTGTAGCGACAATGATGTATCATTAAAAGGGATAACGGAGATAATGACAACAAAAGTCATTACCTCAAGCCAGGTTACCGATATCCGCAGAATAGCAAAAGCTATGTTTGACAACCATATAGGTTCGATGCCGATATCGGATGATTCCGGCGGGCTTCTCGGTATTGTTACCAGAAGTGATATCCTGTATGCCTTGATAAACCATCCGTCGGTTGATATCTCGATTTGATCGTGATCTACCGGCTGAAGTACAGGTTATCTTCGGGTGATTACATTTTTTCGAAACCAGTATGTCAGCGGAATTAATAAAAGATTTGCCATGTGAGAATTGGTTTCAAAAAATACCTCTTGAAGAGGTATATGATGTACTATCCCGCGATAGCTTTGATTGTTTTTTCAAACGTTCTGTATCATGTGTGTCAGAAATCAACTCCGGGAGGAGTCAATCCGATCATGTCGCTTCTTGTGGCGTATGGCGTTGCGGTGATCACAACGGTTTTCCTGTTACTTTTTTTCCCGTTGAAGGAAAGCGTTTCGGTAGCAGTGTTGCGAATAAATTGGGCGAGCGTGCTTCTCGGATTCGCTGTCGTTGGAATTGAACTGGGGTTTCTTCTCGCGTACCGGTACGGTTCAAATATAAGCAATACGCAGTTTTACGCGACAACAATGCTGACTCTCGTTCTCATTCCCCTGGGAATAATATTTTTCCATGAAAAACTCTCGTTTATCAACGTTGCGGGAATAGCCGTATGTATCGTCGGATTCATTATGATGCATCACCGGGGATAGTGAGGCGGATCAGGGAGTATTAAATGACAGCAAGTGAATTTATTGGCAACGATCTCCTCCGTTCGGATAACAGATCCATCCATGATGTCAGAAGATGGTGTAAAAACGCATGCGGAGTCGGTAGCGATTAAGCAGGATAGAACTAATGTGCGCGTTTCCCGGTATTGGGAATCTGCGAGATAAGCATTCCGGACAGCATGAGAAGGCAACCGATGACGCTTCTCATGCTCAATGTTTCGCCGAGGATAATAAAGCCGACGATTGCCGCAAACACTGTCTCCATGCTCAGAATAATTGCGGCATGAGAAGGCTTCGCGTTTTTCTGAGCGACAACCTGCAGTGTGTATGCTATTCCGACGGAACAAATTCCGCCGTAGGCTATCGGAATGAGCGCGTGAGTCAAATTGTTCAGTTGTGTGGATTCAGTGAACATGGCAACGGTAAGACTCAAGCAGGAACAGGTGAGGAACTGAACGGCGGAAAGCCTCAATGCGCTGTTGTTCTTTACGAAGTAATCGATAAGAAGAATATGAACCGCCCAGAAAAATGATCCGATCAGTTCAAATACATCGCCTCGTCCGATTGTGAAATCCCCTGTTATCGTCAAAAGGAATAATCCTGTGATAGCTACCAGAGCCCCGAGCCAGACGAAGCTGGAGGCTTTGTGCTTCAACAGTATCCCGAGAAGCGGAACCAGAACGATATACAGCCCGGTGATAAACGCGGCCTTTCCGGCTGTTGTTTCGTTGATGCCTATCTGTTGCAGTGATGCGGCGATGAACAGGCAGATCCCGGCTATAACTCCGGCATAGATGGTTTTCAGGCTGATCGCATTCCGCTTTTTTTTGTTTTCAAAATAGATAATGACAGGTATAAGAGAAAGGAAGCCGAGAAAAAATCTTATTCCGTTGAAGGTAAAGGCTCCTACGTACTCACCGCCGATTCTTTGCGCGACAAACGCGGAACCCCAGATAATCGCGGTAATCAGCAGAAGTATGTTGGATTTGAATGTAACGGAAGAGGCCGTGTCGGTATGTGCTTTTATCATCATTAGTCCCGGAGATCAATTTTTACATCGTGGAAACTTTTGATGATGATTAAACTAATTGACATGGATTATTGTCAAGGTATTGATATTATAGTTTAATTGCCCGATGCTTTTTTTTACATGCACTAAACATTTCAAGAAGGATATGACTATGGTGAATGACAAGAATTTCATTGTACGGGCTTCTGCGAAAAAAGCAACCTGCCATTATATAGACTACCTCGGGCAATATCAAATCAGTGATCTGTCAAAATTGACGGGAATCAGTGAATCTGAACTCAATAGTATTTTTACCGAGAGCAAAGGTTCCTTCAATGATGAATTACAGGTTTTCTATTTCAGCTCAGTCAAAGATGCTGAAGCGGCAATTAAAGGTATTCTGAGTAATGTCAAACCGGAAATTCATGAAAGAGCGTTGTATCTCACGGAGCCTGAAATTGAGTATATCCGGCAGGCGTTGATCAATGAGGTTTCAAGTACGATTCATATAAAAAATAAGATAAAAGATGATGTTTTTAAAAAATTGAATTCATACTGATTGTTCGAAGCCAGTGTGATTTGTGCGCAGAAAACCGCAAAGCGGTGTGAAGAATAAATTTGTGAGGTTGATTACATGTTAGTGTTCAAAAAAAAGTTTTTTTACATTTTTTCCCTGCTTCTGATTCCGTTTGTATTATCGCTTGTCGCCTGCGGTCAGTCCGGATCTTCCACTGATGTTCTCAAAGTTGGTGTTGATGACAGTTACCCTCCGATGGAATTCAAGGATGCTGACGGAAAAACAACTATCGGATTCGATGTTGACGTTGCCAAGGAACTCGGAAAACGGTTGGGAAAAAAAGAAGTTCAATTTGTGTCAAATGACTGGACCGGTATTTTCTCCGCGCTTGAAATAAGCAAGTTTGATGTGATCATTTCTTCAGTGAGCATCAATGAAGAAAGATCAAAAGCTCATTCATTGACAAACCCCTATGTCGCGAATAAACTCGTTATTGTAACCAAAAACACAACGACTGATATCAAGTCCCCGGATGATCTCAAGGGTAAAAAGGTCGGACTCCAGGCGGGAACAACGTCTGAGGATTTCTGCAGAGATCTGATCAAGAATAAAAAAATGGCAAACGCTGATCTCTCAACGTATCCTCTTGTGACTCAGCCTTTTATGGATCTTGATTCCGGAAGAATCAAAGCGGTTGTAGTTGATATTGTCGTGGCAAAGTATTATATCGCGAAGAATAAAGACAAGTATTCCCTTGCATGGGAAAGCTCAAGCGCGGAACCGATGGCGTTCTGTTTCAAGAAGAAAGACGGCGCTTTGCGTGACCAGGCAAATAAGATTATAGCTGAAATGCAGGCCGATGGAACCATGAAGAAGATATCCGAAACATGGTTCGGCGAAGACATTACAAATAATCTCAAATAGAGGTTGTCTTGTACGGCCGGCTTCCGTTACGTTGGAAACCGGCCGTATTGTGTTATGATGCATGTGTCGTATACGACGGGGGTATGAATCTGTGCATTCATACTGCGATCATTTTAACGATATCGGTATTATCGCCGGTATTGTGAAAAAGGGAGTTACTGCAATTGGACTTTAACCATCTTATCGGTTATATGCCCGCTTTATTAGAGGGTGCCGCGAACACGATATTGCTGACTGTGATAGCGGTTATTTTCGGGGCTTTTCTAGGACTTTTCCTCGCCCTCGGCAGGTTGTCCAAAAGTAAGTTGATCGACAGGTTCTGTTGGTTCTACATCTGGTTCTTCCGTGGAACCCCGCTTCTGATGCAATTATTTTTCATTTATTACGCGTTACCCACCATACATCCCAGCCTGACCATTCCGGGGCAATGGGTTCCCGCGATTATCGCGCTTGCGCTCAATTCGGGAGCGTATCTCGCCGAAATTATACGTGCTTCCATACAGTCGATCGACAAAGGACAGATGGAAGCTTCAAAAGCGCTGGGGATGAGCTATCGACAAGCTATGCAGAGAATCATCATCCCTCAATCGTATCGACGTCTGATTCCTCCGGTCGGGAATGAACTGATCGCCCTGCTGAAAGATTCATCTCTCGTGGCGATGATTGCCATGACCGAACTTATGAAAGTCACGAACCAGATTTCAACGCGTGAGTCGCGGCCTGATATATACCTTCCCGCCGCGTTGTTGTATCTTTCAATGACGACGCTTTTCACGTATGTATTCGAGAAGCTAGAAAAAAAATATTCAGTATACGAATAGGATAGATAGAATGATGGTCAAGATGCAGAATGTACATAAGTCCTTCGGTAATCTCGAAGTTCTGAAGAACATTGATTTCGAGGTTAATAAAGGCGAAGTCGTGTGTATTATCGGTCCCAGCGGATCAGGGAAAAGCACGCTTCTCCGTTGTCTGAACCATCTGGAAAGAATCACATCCGGCAGTGTCTTCATCGATAATGAGCTGATCGACGAGTGTGTGTCAGGAAAAAATCAGCTGAAGGTTTCTCATAAAAAAATATCCAGAATATGCTCCGAGCTTGGAATGGTTTTTCAAAGATTCAACCTGTTCCCCCACATGACGGTACTGCAGAATGTTATTGAAGCGCCCGTGACCGTTAAAAAAGTTCCGCGCGAAGAAGCGGTAAAGACCGCTGAAACTCTTCTTGATAAAGTCGGTCTTGGTGATAAGAAGAATGAGTTTCCGTCACGGCTTTCAGGCGGGCAGCAGCAACGTGTCGCAATCGCCCGCGCATTGGCGATGAATCCCAAAATAATGCTTTTTGACGAGCCGACTTCGGCACTGGATCCTGAACTTGTGGGTGAAGTTCTTGAAGTTATGAAGCATCTCGCAAAAGAAGGGATGACCATGCTGGTTGTAACTCATGAAATGGGATTCGCACGGGAAGTCGCGAACAGAGTAATCTTCATGGATAAAGGCGAGATCATTGAAGACGGATCTCCCGAGCAGATTTTCACAAATCCGAAACATGAACGAACCAGAACCTTTCTGCAGAAAGTATTATAAGCTGTAATTGCTGTTCATATCACGTGTTTCTGCTGTACCGTTTCGCACTATTTCAAGTGTATACGACATCGTGCCGGTTTCTTTGCATGTGTGGAGCAGTTTGCGATAGGATATCGGCATTTTAGATTGGACTAATGTTTATAGTATCAGGCACACCGTAAAATGCCCTGTTGAATCTGTGCCGGAATAGATGAGATGACTTCGCTTTTGATCAGACACATGCGCAAAAGATTGATGGGGATACTGATGCAAGATCGGTTGGTATCCAAAAAAAAGCGGGATGTCATCGGCCAATGAATTCAGTCCCGATTGACAGTAACACCCCAGAGTCCGATAAGATCCGCAGCTTGAAATACATTGATGATTGCACCCTTAAGCTCAACAGGCGGAGACGACATGGTCGGGGCAATGAATTCATTGTCGGTAAAATCCACAGTTGCCAGCATTGTTCTGAAAAAGTTGTTTTTAACAAATATGGAGTTTGTCGCGGAAAATCTTTTCAGTTTTGATTCAGACATGGATGATTCCGTGAAGTCGATATGTTCAAATGCGACATCAGTCATTTTCGTTCTATTGAAGAATGAATACTGCAAGTTTGACTGTTCAAATGTTGTTTTCTTTACTATCGTTTCATTCATATCAATTCCAATGCATTTACAGGAAACAAATCTGCATCGCTCAAAATAAGCTCCTGAGAATTTACTGTTTGATAGATCACATGATCTGAAAATGACGTCAATAAAACACGCTTTCTCAAATATGCAATCGCGCGCTGACCAATGCGCGAAAATACTGTTTCGGATTTCAACACTTGAGAATTCCGTATTGTCAATCTGTTCTTCGCGGCACTCAATTCCGATAATAGGTAGTTCCTGCGACAGGAAATCCTTCGCATGAGCTGTAAAATCGGTGATTAAGATCGGGTTTTTAAATGCCTGCGGACGTACAGTAGTCATGCCTGTCCCATATGCGATAGTAGAGATTTGGAATTTAGAATCAATGGTTATTCCGTGTACCGTAACGGCAAGTATAATTGTAATATTAATATCTGTACATGCGTGTTGGTTTGTCAATAGCTGGTGTTCTCATTGAACAATTAAACCGCACATACATGAGATAATGCTAATATCGTCTTTGGCGGTTAATTGATGATTCTGGTATAGCATTATACTGTAAATCAGGTGGAGGATAATCGGTTCCGGTATCTCGATCAAAATTCCGCGTATATGAGTAATTCGGAAACAATAATTTCTTTATAAACATTTTAGATAACTTGTATCTTGTAATCTCTTGTCCTGCATGCTCATGTCGGAATAAAGTTACTGATGGAGAGGTGGATTGTACAAAACCATTGCAGGAAATACCAAAAGTAACTGATGCAATCATTATTACATGCATAAATCATGACAGGAAATCGTCGGTAAATAATCAAACACAGATTCATGTAACGAATCCGCGGCAAGCCATAAGGGATAGAATGCAGCGGATTAATACTCACGTAATGAAAAATTTATTGACTATCCGTTAAAAGTAACATTCCATTCGTAAATCATATTACGCAATACGGTTGATTGTGCGTGTTAAAAATTATAGGGTCTCAATCTTTGAGAGATCAATGCTGATTAATTATCGGACGATTATATGATGAAAGAACGGTGAAGTATAAATACCCCAGATGTCGGGCGTGGTGACGGAGGATGAACGTGAAATTGTTCAGACACATTAAAAAAAGCATCAGTACCCGTATTTTGACATCGCTTATACTTATTTACACCGCGGTGTTTATCGTCTGCGGATCAATGATCGGTATCTATAATTATAATATCCGCAGGTATACCAGCCTGATGGAAAACCTCACCAATATCAGCAAGGTAACGATCGCGGCAAACGAGTCACGGGATATACTGAGACTTCTGGTGATTTCCGCGGATGATGCGGAATCAATGAACCAATGGAAAATAAACCGCACGCTCATAACTGATCTTTCCTCCAAGATTGAAAAGATGACTTCGTCCGAAAACGCATCTGATATGGAATCATTCATAAACTCTGAGAAAAGTTTCATTCAATCCGCTGATCTTCTCGTGAAGCAATGTATCAGCGGTGACTTCGCGGCGAGAGAGACTCATGAGAACACATCAAGGCTGACCGATTATCTTAAGGAAAATTCTTCCGTATTGATTCAAAAGGAACTGAATTACGGTACCGTGATTCAAAAGGCGGTTGACCGTCAGTTTCGTATAACAAATCTGCTTTCAATCGGCGCATTTGTTCTGATTATATTTCTGAGTTTCGGGTTGATGATCTATATCCTCAGAAAGATTGTACGGTCACTCATTAACGTGGTGCATTCGAGCAAGAAGATCGCTTCGGGTGATCTCACGGAAAATCAGAGCGGGTTGCTGTCAGAAGATGAGATCGGAATGCTGTCTCGCTCGTTTGATTCAATGCGGGAATCGCTTTTCAATATCATATCGATGATTTCTCTGAACGCGCAGAATGTCAAAAATCTGTGTGAGAAACTTGATTCAATCACGAATGAAAATGAGATCATGGACAAGGAGCTTGGTTCCGCAAGCCAGGGAAACGCGGACAGCGCGAGTAATCAGTCAAATCTTGTTGAATCAACACTGAAGTCGATTCGCTTCATTGATGAGTCTCTGCAGAAAATTTACAGTGATTCGGATAATGTGATGAACAGCGCGGTCAAAGCTCTCGGAAAAGCGGTGTCGGGTCAGGAAAGGATCAGGGAAGTAATGAGGGAAGCGGAGCATGTTCACGAGATAATAGGGAAGCTGAGCGATAATACGAATGTACTTTATGATTACTCCGTAAAAATCGGGAATATTGTGAGTTTTATTAACGACCTGTCGGAGCAGACAAATTTGCTTGCGCTCAATGCGGCGATCGAAGCGGCGAGGGCGGGAGATTCCGGAAGAGGTTTTGCGGTAGTAGCTGATGAAGTGGGGAAGCTCGCGGATCAATCGCGGCAGTCATCTTCGGAGATTACGGGTATAATCAAGGAAATACGCGGCCAGATCGAACACATGAGAGAAGGGATGCGTACCGGAGTGGAAAGTATTTCGATTACCACCAAACTCGCCGCAGAGGAAGGGGAGTCTTTCGGGGATATCATTGATGCGAATGAGAATGTTAATCGGCAGATCGAATCAATCACGAGGGAACTCGGTGATGCCCGGCAATCGATGAGTCAGATTACCACCGCGAGTACCACTGTCGCGGAAATCACAAAGGATCTCGCGAGTGCGGCGACGGAGCAGCTGGCCGCAGTCGAGACGAAAATGTCTCTGAATCAGCAGATGAGCACGCTGGCGGCAAATCTGAAGGCTATGGCCGGAGACTTTGAAAAAACAGTCGGAAACTTTAAATTGAAATAAAGCGGCTGATCCGGAAATCATTTACCGAGAAAGCGGGCAAGCTCAGTTCTTACCCATCGTCGTTCGTCAAGAGTCATATTATGACCGAGATGCCAGAACGAGTCTTTGAATACCACACTGAACATAGGCTGTATTCCCGCGCTTCTGAACGTCACATCTGTTACATCCGCCAAATTCCTGTCAATATGCCACCTGAAAAGGTTCCCTCCTCGCAATGTTATTCTGCCCTGCGCGACGGTCAGTTCATTCTTGTCAAGTAGCGGAAATAACCCGAGTTGAATAAAAAAGACTGCGGCGTTGGGAATTATCAGATTGATAACATTGCGGATAACGCGGGAAAGAGACCATCCGCGCAGTCCTGCTCTCTTCGCATTTGAAATAGTGAAAACCACAGAAGCCGAACTCAGTCCCCACATGAGAATCATAGAGGGAAGAAGACTACCTCCTCTCACAAGAATATACTCAAGAATCCCGGCTAGACAGAGAAAGCTCAGCAATACGATTAAAGCGAAAACAGAGACGAAAAGATCATGTTTTCCGTTGAGCTTAACGTTAAAGTAAACTCCGGGTTGAATTGTTATGCGGATTTTTGTTGTCGATGGTTTGTCGGCCGGTTTAATCAGCTCTTCCGTTGAAATGGGATCGTGGTATACCGAATTTTGATTATCAGACGGCGATTCATGTGACGCATCCGCTGCAGTGACTGCGGCGGTTGCGGCGGTTGATCGCATGCGGCTTCCGCAATAGTGACATATAAAAAAGGGATTACCGCCGATCATTTCCTCGTGAACTAGAGCATTTCGCGATTTGAATAATGCATTATAGTTCGCGCTGTGCAGAAATATCTTTACTTTTAATTAGGAAATGAAAGATATTTCTGCACAGCGCGAACTAATCATATCGTGAAATGCTATTATGGTGCGCCGCAGCTTTGACACCGGATAATTTCCTTCATATATGTTCATCCTTTTATTCAAAGTGAAAATAAGAGACGGTAGTCATACGGGTCAATAACTTTTGATAACAACTGCCGGATTAGGGGCACATGCCTATCTTTAGTAATTGCGTAATGTGACGGCCGATGGACTATTTTTCTCTTGCCGATATACGCCGGCCTGGAATTAATATCTGTGTGAAATCATTTATAAAAGTCGTCGGTATGGCGTTACCGCTTTCAGTCATCATCCTTGCGGGGTGTTTTGCGTCTTTCGGTATCAATCCGGACGGAGCGCGGCTCACGCGCATACAGTCGTCGCCGTATTACCGTGACGGGGCATTTCAAAATATAGAACCGCCGCCGCCGTCAGATGGAATCGGTTTTGCGGGAGTTATTAAGATGCGGATTTTTGACGCCGATCCGCGGAGAAGTCCTTCAAAAGCGCTTCCTTCGGTAAAGACTGATCTCTCTTCAATACCCCCGGACGCGAATGTGCTTATCTGGCTCGGACATTCATCATATTATATTCAGATGGAAGGAAAAAAATTTCTTATCGATCCGGTACTCAGCGGAAGCGCGTTTGTCGTGCCAGCGTTCGATGGCAGTGACGTGTATACGGCGGATGAGATTCCGGCGATTGACTATCTTGTAATTACGCATGACCACTGGGATCATTTGGATTATGATACCGTTACCGCGATAAAGCCGCGTACAGCAAAAGTTCTTACCGGTCTCGGTACGGGATCACACCTTGTACATTGGGGATTTACTCCTGAATCAATTGTCGAGTTTGAGTGGAATGAGACGGCACAGTATGAAGGAATTACCGTGACTGCGATTCCCTCCCGCCACTTTTCCGGCAGGTCGTTATCACGGAACAATACACTTTGGACATCATTTGTGATTGCAACATCGAAGCGGAAGATATTCGTGTGCGGCGATTCAGGATACGGTGCGCACTTTAAAGAGATCGGCGCGGAACATGGACCGTTTGATCTCGCTCTCCTTGAATGCGGGCAGTATAACATGCGATGGAAAACCAACCATATGTTCCCCGAGGAGACCGCCCAGGCGTCGGTTGATCTTCGTGCGAGGAAGATGTTCCCCGGACATTGGGGGAAGTTCGCTCTGTCAATACACGCGTGGGATGAACCGATAAGACGACTCGTGAGCGAAGGAGAAAGAAGGGAAATGATGAGTAAGGGGGAACGGATTAACATTGTTCATCCGATGTTAGGCGAACTGGTTAATCTTGACGCGGACACTCAATTCGCGCGGTGGTGGGAAGATATTGACTGACTCAGGGTTCATCGCGTCTGCTGTGACTGACAGCACAAGAATCATTAAATGGAACAGTGTCCTTAGGTATTAGAGGATGAGCCTCCGCTTATGGAGGCCATCTGCCTGGATCTGACAGTATATAATTTGTTAAAAACAGGCCGACCGGTTTTGATACTTTTACTGCATAATGTGTTGATATCCATATGGTGCATGTGCCGGGGAGTTGATAATATGTCCATATCCCCGGTATGCCGGTCAGTAGAATCCACATGGTTTGAAAAGCATATATTTTTGTGACTTTGGCATGTCGGAGAATCATCGGCGATTATGTTTAGGGGATGTGTTTGTCGTAAATCTTTAGTAATGTATATGACAAAATTGATTGCATTTATTTGCGGGTGTTATAAAAGGTACGAAAAATTCATAGGAGTACCTAGTATGAAAAAAGTGTGTATCGCTGCGTTCCTGGTGTCACTGCTTACTGTCGGTGTATTCGCTGAAGATGCGAAAAATCCGCTAAGTGGCGTAGATAATGTAGTATGGGCCGGAATTGATTTTTCTCTCGTGAAAATGATCGGTTCAGACTTTAACAAACCAAATGAAATATTTCCCGGTATGCTTGAAAAATGGAATGGATTGTTTGTCAAAGAACGTATCGGCAAACTTGAATCCGCTATTGACAAAAAAGTGGTTCTTGATGTAGCCGGTGTTGAAGCGAAAAATAAACTCACGAAACCCGATCAGATCATTACGGCTCCCGGTCCTGATGACGAAATTGATAAAACGCATATTACGGACAAGGATATTTCCGCAGCAGTCCGCAGTTTAAAACTGAAATCAACGTCAGGAATTGGTCTCGTATATATTGTTGACCGATTTGTTAAGAGCGAAAAAGACGCGGCGGTATTTGTAGTATATTTCGATATTAAAACCCGCGCGGTGGTTCATTCAAAGAGAGTTGTAGAATCGGGCGGCGGATTCGGTTTCAGAAATTTCTGGTTTAGAGCACTCAAGGAAATTGATCCTGAAATAGATTAAGGCAACAGTTTCCTGATTAAATAACATGGGGAGGTATTTTGTACCTCCCCATGTTATTTCTGTTCTCACAATATATTAATGATCAATACCCGCATCTCACCTGATTATCATGAACATGCCTCGATTATTATTAATTTCTATTTATATAATACCTTGTTTCAATGCTTAGTGAAGTAATAACGGAATCAGGAATACCTTGAATGAATTTTTGATCGCAGGTTAAAACAAAAAAAGCAGCGGAAGTATGCAATATTCAATATCGCATCATGAAATATATTTTTATCAGCTCAAGCTGATATCGTATCGTCTGTATCCACCGGATTAGAGAATATACTCCTTGTTGGTAAAACAGTGTGTCATATAACAAATATGAAATATCTATGTGCAAACATGTTGACTTGAGTAGTTAAGCGCAATGTATGCACTTGTCGGTGTCGATTCTAGTTCGTGAATGCTTATATCAGTAAGCGGAATATTAGTATTGACATATTCCGTAAATGAAGTATGGAAATACTAAAAAGGAGGCAATGTAATGGGCAGTTTTTCTTTATTCCGTTTATTTCTTTTAATGATTTTGTTTCTTTCCGGAGTGACTTCCGGGTTTGCAGGTGAAATGCGATTACCTATCGGTTTGGGTTATTCCAGTAACGCCACAAAAATAACCGATATCTATGTTTCAAACATTGAAAATAGAGGTTACGATGTAAGCAAGTCCCCGTACGGCGGCACGGGCATTTTTTTCAGTCCCTACTATCAAGCAGACAGCGGCCTTGGATTCGGAGTCACGTTCGGACCCACCATTTTTCTTTTGGCTAGTAATGGAAGTGGAGACTCTTATAATTTTGCATATATGGGATTCGGTCCTGATATCCGATATGCGTTTTTGCAGGGTTCAAACATATCTCCCTTCGCGAAAGTCGGACTCAGGTACCCGTTCGCCGGAGGAAAATGGGTGAAAGGTGTAACTCCCGGATTTTTTGCGGGTGGAGGTGTTGAGTTTTTCAGGACAAAGCGTTGCGGTTTCGGATTTGAAATCGGGTATGATTCATCCAAAATCAAAATTGAGGACACTGAGAAAGATAAAACCGAAAAAATACAACAGGGGAAGATTACTGTAGCGATATATGCGGTTATCAGAACTGGAAAAAATTGATCTATCGTTGTAGTATGTAATGTATAATATAACAAACGTCGGCTTGATTCCGGCGTTTGTTATAATGTAAAATGAAACTCACCTGGATAAAACAGCCCACTCATTAGTCGGGAAGTAGAAAGAACTTCCAAGCTTATAATGTAATTAGCGGGCAACTAAAATCGCAGCGGATGTTTTTTAGAATTGATGCGAGTCCTTTGCTCAGGGAAGATTAACAGAGCCGGACATCCGGCTCTGTATATTTATTTCTTGCCCGCGGTTTTTTCCGTGATTACCAGTCGACCTGTTTTAATACGGTCAAAGCCAAGTGCGATATGCAATGTTTCATAACGCTTGACGGGATCTGTGAGCGGGATGATGTCGCGGTCTACTGTCTTTGATGTGTACTCGCCTGAACGAACTCCGCCGTAAAGGTAGAAGTTCCGCATCGCTTCAACAGTGCGGGGGATTGAGATTACAATATGATGAGGGGCGTTCGCATATTCACCGAGAGCCCCGTATGATGTGTCATCAGAGAGGAGGCCGCGGTTTCCTTTTGAGGCTGAAATATATTTTTCAAGATTGAGCCGGCTTGATGAAACAATATCAGCCGTTCCATGGTATACCGCAGGTTTGTAGAATCCCGCAACTGAGAGCGAAGAGAATCTCTCGCCGGAGAAGTTCTGAGATGATTCTTTTCCCCCTTTGAATATCGCGCGCATTACGGTACCGTCCTTTTTCTTCGAATTATATCCGATTGCGAACTGAGGGTAGAGCCGTTTGTTAAACAGCTCGAGTCCGTGCAGTATTATCGCGCTTCCCTTTTCTTTAGTGAAATAGCTTTCAGTGTCAATGGATGCCGCGCTGAAGAAAGACGATGTTCCTTCTGAGAGATCTTTCCATGTTTGGGGAAGATCTCCGAAGCTGGTGACCGCGTCATTGATCCCGACTGTGGATGAGTAGATCGCGATTGCCTGATCCTGCGGAATGATCTTCTCCCATGCGGTTCCTTTCGATACAGGTTTGTTCTGCGGATCAGCTCCTATTGCGTAGATGTCTCCGGACAGTGTGTGTGCCGCGTCAGCGGAAATTACCACCGCCGCGCCTTTGCCTGGTACAAAATTAGTGAGTACAGGCGCACAAAATGATGTCTCGGAGTTCGCGTAAAGAAGTATGTCCCCGTTTTTTTCCAATGCCGCAATCGCGTCTTTCATTCCTTTGAGCGTGCGAAGGCTTGATGACTCGGGTTTTGTCGCGAGATAGAGCGCCTCCTGCAGCGTGTTGTCGTTGTCTGAAATAAAGAGGTAATCATCGAGGAGCACCATGTAGATGTAACCGCTTGCGGAGTTGATTCTTGTAACGGTAATGTTCGCGAAGGGCATCTGCGCTTCTTCGAAAATATCGGTATAGCTATCCGCGGTAACTCCCTCGAGTTTGCGTCCTTTCCCTTCTTTTTTTTCTTCGCCGGCCGCTGACAGGGGAACACTTTCTCCGCTGAAGGCTTTCACAAGCGCGAGTCCCGCACGCGACTTGAGATTGGTCTTGGCGACGATGAGCATGGAGTCGTCCTCCATTTTAGCGAATCCGACTGAGCCCCCGAAAAATGACGGAAGATCCCGGTAGGTTATAACCGCGCCCGCTTTCAGTTGTATGAAGTACAGTATGTTCGCGAGCTTCTGGAAGTCGGGAGTGCCGGAAAGTTTCTCCCATGCCTTTGAGTCAATTATCGACTTACCGAAAGATGAATTTTCGAATGTGCTGTAAGTTTTTTCCGGATTAAGGATTTCAATATATGATGTCGCATGTTTTGGAATCGTGAATATGCTGTGGGTTACAGCTGGGTTTATCGAGTACGAAGTTCCGAGCGAGAAATACAGAACCAGGCCGAGAACTGTAATGGTCACAGCTGAAGAGAGTATCATCCTGCGCCGTGTTTTCGAGATCCATAATGTCAACGTGTGTACTGATTCTTTTATAGACTGAATACTCATAGGTACCTCTTGTTCTGCTTCCGGATGAAGGGACGTCAAATTCCACCGGTGTATTTTGACCGAATCATCCGATGTACGCGTCTTTTTTGCAAGAAATATACTGTTTCATGATCTGAAATGGCGGGGGATGAACAGTGACTTTTCATATTTATGGAAAAACCGTAATAAGATGACAATCCTCCGTTCTCTATCTGATGACGCGGGATGAAATTCTGAACATTGTAATGAATTATCACCCGTTGCCGGAAAGATACGTCGGTCTATATTGTTTGACTTGAGTCGGTTTTATCGTTACTTCATATAAGGGCGGTTTGAAAAAGCATGTGTGTAAATCCGGAGTACATTGAATATTAATATCGATGTGATCAGCCGGATGGTGTATACTGATAATCGCGGATAGTCAGTTATTACGGACAAAATGTATGAATCAAATCGTATCATTGATCAGATGGCTGAGCTCGCCGGATACACGGATTATCCGGATAATCTTTTCTTGTACGGCATCGGTGGGGATACTTGCGTTTCTCGGTTATATTGATGCGGTTACCGGAGCCGAATTGTCGATCTCGCTTTTTTATCTCGCGCCGATATTGATTGTTGTGTGGAGTATAGGAGCCGCGGCCGGAGTGGTGTTATCGGTCGTATGTGTTCTTGTGATTATATTCACAAACAGGTATTCTCCGACGGGCGATGAAGTATTGAATATCACCTACTTATGGAACCATCTGGCGACTTTAGGATTCTACCTTATCGCGGTGTTCGCTCTCTGGCTTTTGAAGAAATCGATATCCCGTGAGAGGCTTCTCGCGACCACTGATCCTGTTACCGGGCTTTCCAATTCGAGACATTTTCAGGGTGAAACTGAAAGGGAAATTGACCGCTCCCGGCGTTACGGGCATCCGCTTTCCATGATGTTTATCGATTGTGATAATTTCAAAAAAATAAATGATACGTTCGGACATCACACGGGGGATATTCTTATACGCGCTATCGGCGACGAACTATCCCGGTCAGTGCGCTCAACCGACCTGGTTTCCCGCCTGGGCGGTGACGAATTCGCCATACTCCTTCCTGAAACTGAGGCAAGGGTTTCGCGGAAGCATTTCAATCTGCTCAATGACCGTTTGAGGCGTCGGATGAATAAGAACAAATGGAATGTCACATTCAGCATCGGGGTTGCGACATTCATACGGCCGCCGAAATCCGCCGATGAAATGATAAAAAGAGCCGACTCCCTGATGTACAAAGTGAAACGATCGGGAAAAAACGGTGTGATTCATAAAGTATTTCACTGACGGCACATGTTCATGTGACAGTACGCGATACTGTTTTGAGATTTTTTAAATGTTGTACTCATTACGAAATGAACAGGAGATTGTTGAGTTTATGGATATGATAAAATGCGAGAATATTGAAGAAGTCAGAATCAATATTGATAGAGTCGATCGTCAAATTGTGAAATTGATTTCAGAAAGAAGCGGGTATGTTAAACAGGCGGCGTTATTCAAAAATGACGTTGATGCGGTAAAGGCGCCTCAGAGAGTGGAGCAGGTAATAGATAAAATACAAAAAATACAAAAAATAGCAATCAAGTATGAGTTGAACCCAGATATCGCGGAATCAATATATAGGACAATGATATCCTGTTTTATCGATTTTGAACTTAAAGAACACTCTTTGCATAAATAACCGGCTGTGTCGTAACGACGTGACATGGCGTTATTCTTCATAACTATCGTACTCCCGGAGTGGAGTATGATAGATTTCTCACTGCTTTTGAAGCGGTTCGTTCCCATGCCTATCGTCCATTAAATGTCTGATATTGCGTGATAAATGGCATAAGATACCTGCAAAAAGAGGATATTATCCTTTATGAGGCGATAATTGGGGTTCTTTCGTCAAAGATGGAGTTAAAATTATTGACATAAAAGTCCACTTTTCGGATTCTGTGTAACTCAATCCACCCCTCGGCGTCCATTAATCAGTTCGTTGCGTGGCTAG